>Ga0207874_1003345_pt1 | contig 13430 bp, 12 predicted proteins | sample HigsolmetaAR201D_FD_184833 | JGI IMG/M metagenome (GOLD analysis project Ga0207874, IMG submission 184833) | Ionic liquid and high solid enriched microbial communities from the Joint BioEnergy Institute, USA - AR20-1-D (SPAdes) (version 2) ...
TCTTCCGAAAACCGAGTGCAAGGCCCGTGAGCAGGTCGAGAAGCTCCAGCAGCTCGTGGAGCAAGCCAATTTAGCCGTTTCCGATGCCATCCATTCGCTGCAGCTTTGTCCACGCCGGATCAGCGATGTGAACTTGAATGAGGCCATTTGCCGGATTTGTACGGAAATGACGCTTGACCAGGGCAAGGAGCCTCAAATGAATCTCGCCGAGCGGCTGCCTTTCATACGGACGGACGCAGCTCAGACGGATCACCTGATCCGGAGCCTGCTTGCCCTTGCAATGCGTGTTGGCGTTGCAGGATCGCCTGTGTCGATTCGCACGGCTGCCGATGACGGGTGGGTGCTGCTGGAGATCTGCTGCATAACCAGAGAAATGCCGAAGGAAGAATGGTGTTCGACGGCTGATCCTTTCAGCCCGCATCTCTGCTCGGCCTGGGGGCTGACCATCATGAGTGCGCAGCGGATCGCGCAGGAGCACGGAGGACGCGTCGAAGTTCAATCTGGTGAGAAGCTTGTGATTCGAGTTATTCTCCCCGGGTCCCGGAGCTCGTCAGCTTCCGCCTGACATAGTCGGAGAGGAATTGCGAGGTATAGCTGGGCGGTTCCACCCAAAAATGCGGCTTCTCGGGCAATTCTAAGTTCGGCGAGCCCGCACCCCGCTTGATCCAGACCACTGCGTGGGCTGCCGGCAGAAACCGGCGAGCGGAAGGCTTGATACCCAACCCGTTTGGCCCGACTAGCAGAGGGTCCGCTACTAGCAGGTATAAATCCGGATGAAGGTGCTCGAGGATGCTGTTCGACTCGATCAGAACATTTGTGGCTGATCCGATGATTTGAGACAGCCGCGGCATGAACGAGGCAAGCATTTCCGCCGAGGAATGCAGGCAGAACGAACGCTCCGCGCCAGCAGCCAGGTACCGGCCACTGTCAGTCGCTGTTGGGGATGTCTCTTCCTGGAGAGAATCGCCGCCATGCGGAGGATGATGAGTGATCTTGATGGCGGTCCATCGAGCCTCGGGGATACTACGGATGAGGCCGGCTGCAACGGCGGTTTTCCCGCTCTTACGCGATGCCCCACCCACCACGACGATCACTGCTGGCGTTCCTCGAGTTTTCTCAGCCGCTCCTTCAGGTCTGCCACTTCGCGCCGCAGTGCGGGAAGACGCGCCAGGTTCGCGAGCTGCTCCAGATGTTCCTTCAATGGTCTTGCCGGTGTTCCCCAGAGCACTTCGCCGCCCCGCACGATCTTTGAACTGAGGACACCGCTGCCCGATCCGAGGACAGCCTTCGATCCCACCCGCGCTTTGTCGCCGATTCCCACTTGCCCGCCGATGACCGCGTAATCCTCGATAACAACTCCCCCTGAGAATCCGGTTTGCGCCGCCACAACAACGTGCCGGCCGATCCGGCAGTTGTGGCCTACGTGCACCATGTTGTCCAATTTGGTTCCATCGGCGATCCAAGTGACGCCCAGCGCGGCCCGGTCTACGCAGGCATTGGCACCGATTTCCACATCGTTGCCAATCGCCACCCTTCCAACCTGCGGGAATTTCTCATAATGGTCGCCTACGAAGGCAAAGCCGAACCCATCCGCGCCGATGACGCAGCCGGAGTGCAGGATCACCCGATCCCCGATCTCCACGTCGTCATAGACGGTCACATTGGCGTAAAGACGGCACTGAACCCCCAGGGTCACGCGCTTGCCTAGCACGCATCCAGCGCCGATTACGGTGCCGGCGCCGATCTTGCTTCCTTCCCCGATCACCACGTGCGGCCCGATTGCGATTCCCTCTCCGAGACTGACGCCTTCACTGATGATCGCCGTAGGATGAATACCCGGCGACGCCGGCTGCGGCGGGTGAAGCCTGCCCACTGCTCTCGCAAAGGCGGCCCGAGGATCCGGAACGCGAATCAACGTACGTCCTTGCGAGTTGGGGTAATCGAGAGGTGTGATCAGGCAGCCGGCTGCGGAAGATTCCGCCTGCCTGGCTGCCTTCCGGTTCCCGACAAAGCTGAGCTGTCCATCTCCAGCCGATTCGAGCGGCGCAGCACTTGAAATCTCCTTGTCTCCATCGCCTTCGAATGTCGCGCCGAGCCATTCGGCCAGTTCTCGCACCCGCAAGTGGTTGTTCTCCCAGGGAGAGTGTCCTCAGTTTGTATGATACAAGCTTATGCCCATCGATCCTTCTGCTATCGTGGCGCCTACGGCCCGTGTGCATCCGGATGCTGTCATCGGACCCCAGTGTGTGATTGGCGAGTACTGTGTGATTGAGCAGGATGTAGTGCTGGGCGCCTACTGCCGCCTCGAACCCTATGTCTACATCAAGCGTTGGACGACTTTGGGTGAACGCAACGAGATCTCTGCCGGAACGGTCCTGGGTACGGATCCGCTCGACAAGGTGTTCACCGGTGAACGAAGCTACCTGCGGATCGGAAACGGCAATCGGATCCGGGAGCATTACACGATCTCACGCGGAACCAAGCCCGAAAGCGTGACTGAGATCGGGAACGACAACTACATCATGACTTCCGGCCACATCGCCCACAACGCCCGCATTGGCAACAACACAGTGATCGCAAGCTGCGCCCTCATAGCCGGATATGTGGAAGTCGAGGATCAGGCGTTTATTTCCGGAGGCGTGGTGGTCCATCAGTTCTCGAAGATCGGACGGCTTGCCATGATCGGAGGGAACACCCGCGTCAACAGCGATGTGCCTCCGTTTTTCCTGTACTCCGATTTCAATGTAGCCCCCAAAGGCCTCAACATCGTCGGATTGAAGCGAGCTGGCTTCACGCAAGAGCAGATCTCGGCGCTGAAGACCGCCTACAGGCTGCTCTATCGCAGTGGCCTGAAGCTGGAGGAAGCGCTTCGGCGCATCGAGGCCGAAATTCCGACCGAGGAGACCCGCCACCTCGTAGCATTTATTCGATCGAGCGAACGCGGCATCTGTAGACCGGCCAAAGCTGATAGACTTGATACTCTCCTATGAAGCGTTTGCTTCTTGCACTCCTTTTGTGCCTTCGCCTCGCTGCCGAACCGGCGCCTCTAACCCTTAAGGAGGCTGTCGAACGCGCGCTCAAGAGCTACCCGGCCATGCAAGTCTCCCTGGAGCAACTGAAAGCCGCGGCGGCCGCTATTAACCTTTCACGTACGTCATATTTGCCGCGCGTAGATCTGCTGGGGCAGTGGAATCGGGCGACCCGAAACAATGTGTTCGGGCTGCTCCTTCCGCAGAGCGTAATTCCGGCCATATCGGGGCCTCCTCGCGCAGAGAATGATCTGACCAGCGTCTGGGGTTCGGCGGCCGGCATTCTCGTCACGTGGGAGCCTTTCGACTTCGGGCTCCGCGAGGCGAACGTTCAGATTGAAGAGCGAGGCCGGGAACGGGCCAGTGCCAGTCTGGAACGGACGCGGTTCGAAGTCGCAACCATGGCAGCCGACGCGTTCCTGACAATTCTTGCAGCCGAGCAAACCGTAGTGGCGGCAAAAGCTGGAGTGGAACGGGCGAAAGTGCTTTCCACGGTTGTGGATGCGCTCGTTAAGAGCGAGTTGCGGCCCGGCGCCGATGCAGCCAGATCGAGGGCAGAGCTGGCGGTCGCCCAGACGCAATTGATCCAGGCGCAACAGGCTGTCAAAGTGGCTCGCACTTCCCTTGCTCAGTTCCTGGGTGTAAGCAGTAGCGAGATCGTGGTTGAGCCCGGATCGCTGCTGGAGACGATACCGGAAAGCAGCCAGATTGACCCCGTCGAACACCCGCTCATGCGCGAGCAGTCGGCTGCCATTGAAGAGGCCCGCGCTCGACAGAAGGCACTGGAAAGGGCTTATTATCCGCGATTGTTCTTGCAAGGAGCAACGTACGGCCGCGGCACGGCAGCCAATCCGAACGGTACAGTGGAAGGTGGCGCCGCGGGCCTTGGCCCGAATATCTTCAACTATGGAGTGGGACTGACTGTCACCTTCCCCGTGTTCGATCTTCCTGCAATCCGTGCCCGCCGCGAGATCGAATCCCACCGTGAGCGTATGGAATCCGCGCGATATGAGCAGTTGCGCCGGGAGCTGAAAGCACGGAAAGAGCGGGCGCTGGCGGAGTTCGACAGCGCGCAGCAAGTGGCGGAGGTGATGCCGCATCAGCTCGAAGCCGCCCGGGCGGCGGAGCAGCAGGCCACTGCGCGCTACCGCGCCGGCCTTGGCACAATTGCGGAGGTAGCGGAGGCCCAGCGTCTCCTTACGCAGGCTGAGATTGACAATTCGCTGGCACGTTTGAACGTGTGGCGCGCAATGCTGAACGTTGCTGCCGCAGAAGGGGACCTGGAGCCATTCCTCGCCCAGGGGAGTAGGTAGCTATGTGGCTCGTACGCCTCGCGTTAAGGCGCCCGATCACCATCCTCGTGGCGGTTCTCGCCGTCGCAATGTCGGCTTACCTGGCTATCCAGCGGATGCAAGCCGATATCTTCCCGGATCTGGGAGCTCCGGCGATCTTTGTCGCGCAGCCTTACGGCGGCATGGATCCCTCCCAAATGGAAGGCTTCCTGACGTACTACTACGAGTATCACTTTCTCTACGTCACGGGCATCGAGCACGTTGAGTCGAAAAGTATTCAGGGCGCGGCCCTGATGAAGCTGGTCTTCCATCCTGGCACCGACATGAGCCAGGCCATGGCGCAGGTTGTAGCGAACGTGAATCGTGCGAGAGCCTTCATGCCGCCCGGCGCGGTTCCGCCCTTCGTTGTCCGCTACGACGCAGGCAGTGTTCCAGTCGGCCAGCTCGTCTTTTCGAGCCCCATCCGTTCTCCTGGCGAGATGCAGGATCTCGCCTTGAATCGCGTGCGCCCGCTGTTTGCAACTCTTCCCGGTGTCTCCGCGCCGCCGCCGTTTGGAGGAAACCAGCGCACGATCGTCGTCAGGCTGAATCCGGAGCGGATTCGCGCCTACGGGATATCGCCGGAAGAGGCGATTGCCGCAGTGAACCGTGCCAGTACGGTGATGCCTTCCGGCAATGTGCGGACCGGAGACCTTACAAGGATTGCGTCAACAAATTCCGTAATTGGCGGGAATCTCGATGAGCTCCTTGACGCCCCAGTGCGCACGGGCACAGTTCCGCCCATCTACCTCCGCGACATCGCCACGATTGAAAGCGGAACGGATATCGTCACCGGATACGCCCACGTCAACGGGAAGCGTACGGTCTATATTCCGGTGACCAAGCGAGCCGACGCCTCTACGCTATCCGTCATCCGCAGAGTCCGGGCCGCGCTGCCGGAGATGCGGAAAGTTGTACCAGAGGACGTCACAATCGACTTACAGTTTGACCAGTCGCGCTACGTCGCCAACGCCATTCGCGGCCTGGTTCACGAAGGTCTCCTGGGTGCAATCCTCACCGGGTTGACGGTTTTGTTGTTCCTCAGAGACTGGCGGAGCGCCCTCATTGTCATCACCACCATCCCCTGTTCGCTGCTGTCGGCGGTGGTATGGCTCTGGGCCTCCGGACAAACCATCAACATCATGACGCTCGGAGGGCTGGCGCTTGCTGTTGGAGTGCTGGTCGACGAAGCAACGGTCGAGATCGAAAACATCCATTCGCACATGGTGGGCGGCCTGGGGCGCGCACGGGCGGTCCTCGAGGCCTGCGCGAAGACCGCGCTCCCGCGTCTGCTCGCAATGCTGTGCACCCTGGCGGTCTTTGTGCCGTCGTTCTTCATGAGCGGCGTTGGAAGGCAGTTGTTCGTGCCTCTGTCTCTGGCCGTCGGCTTCGCGATGATCTCTTCCTACGCCCTGTCGAGCACGCTGGTGCCAATCATGTCTGTGTGGCTCATGCGTGAAAGCAGCGTTGCCGAGGAGAAGGCAGGCGTCGTCGGGTTCCTGCAAAACGTTTATCGCCGATACCTGGGAGCCGTCCTCCGCATCCGCTACGTGGTTGTCGGCGGATATCTGCTTGGGGCTTTCGGCTTGCTCGCTCTCCTGCTCCCGAAGCTGGGAACAGAAATCTTCCCATCGGTCGATTCCGGACAGTTTCAGATACGCCTGCGTGCTCCCACCGGCACACGGATCGAGCGAACCGAGCTGATCGCACTGCGCGCACTTGACGTCATCAAGCGGGAGGTAGGGCCGGAGCATGTCGAAATCTCTACCGGTTTCATCGGCGTGCAGCCCGCCAGTTATCCCGTCAATACAATCTATCTCTGGACCAGCGGACCGCATGAAGCGGTACTGACGGTCGCGCTGAAACCGGGCGCCACACTTCGCGGCGAGGAGTTGAAGGAGCGGCTCAGAGCGAGCCTGCGCAAGGAGCTTCCTGACACCGCTATCTCGTTTGAGGCCGGAGACATCATCAGCCAGGTGATGAGCTTCGGATCTCCGACACCCATCGAAGTTGCTGTCCAGGGACCGAACCTGGCAGCGAATCGCGAGTACGCGGAGAAGGTGCGCCTGGAGCTTGCCAAGCTCGAGACACTGCGCGACCTGCAGTACGCCCAGCCTCTGGATTATCCGACCGTCGACGTCAAAGTCGACCGCGAACGGGCGGGGCAGTTCGGGCTCACAGTCGCCAGCGTCGCCAAGAGCCTGGTTGCGGCCACCTCCTCCAGCCGCTTCATCGATCCGAACTACTGGCGCGATCCGAACAGCGGCAACGCCTTCCAGATTCAGGTGGAAATCCCGCAGCAGAACATGGCCTCGCTCGACGACATCCGCGAGATCCCTGTTTCTGCCGGTTCGCCGCGGCCTCAGCTCGGGGATGTGGCCGATGTGAAGTACGGGACCGCCATGGGACTCGTAGAGCGATACAACATGCAGCGTGTCGTTAGCCTGACGGCGAACGTCCACAACCTGCCATTAGGGCAGGCCGCTGCTCAGGTTCGCGAAGCCCTGCGCCGCGTAGGGGAACCTCCGCGCGGTGTCACCGTTAATCTGCGCGGTCAGGTTCCCGCTCTCGAACAGACCATCTCGGGGTTACAGGTGGGTCTGGCGCTCTCAATTGGTTTCATCTTTCTGTTGCTCACGGCGAACTTTCAGTCGTTCCGGCTTGCAGCCACCGTGGTTTCCACCATTCCGGCCGTACTGTGCGGCGTAGTGGCGGCATTGCTGCTGACCAGGACAACCCTGAATGTTCAATCCTTCATGGGGGCGATCATGGCGACAGGCATTGCCGTCGCCAACTCGATCCTGCTTGTCACCTTTGCCGAGCGGGCGCGCATGAGCGGTCAGGACTCGGTATCTGCGGCGCTCACTGGAGCTAGCGGCAGATTGCGCCCCATCCTCATGACAGCAGCGGCGATGATCGCCGGCATGGTTCCAATCGCCTTCAGCATTTCTGAAGGCTCTGAGCAATCCGCGCCGTTAGGCAGAGCGGTGATTGGAGGATTGATTCTGGCCACCTTCGCCACCTTGATGGTGCTGCCGTCTGTCTACGCGGTGATGCAGCGTGGCCGGCGCGCTGTTTCCCCCTCTTTAGATCCGGATGATCCAACGAGCCGATACTATGAGACGAATTAGTCTGATTGCGACTCTTTCCGTAGCTGCCGCCTTTGGCCAAAGCATCGAGTTAGTAGAGGTGGTCGCCAAAACGGTCGATCAGACAGTCCGGCTTCCCGGAGAGCTGCTGCCTTATCAAAGCGTCGACCTGCGTGCGCGCGTCGCGGGCTTTGTCGAGCGCGTCGAGGTGGATCGCGGCAGCGTGGTTAAGAAGGGGCAGCTGCTTGCAGTCCTCAGCGCTCCCGAAATGAACGCTCAGATCGCGGAAGCGGAGGCGAAGGTCCGGGCCGCCGAGTCGCGGAGGGCGGAACTGCAGGCAAAGGCAGTTGCCGCAGAGAGTACATTCCAGCGGCTAAAGGCCGCTGCGGCGACGCCCGGAGCCATCGCCGGAAACGAGCTGGTCGTTGCGGAAAAGGCCCTAGAGGCTGACCGTGCGGCAGTCACGGCCGCGGAGAGTTCCGTGAAGGCGGCTCAGGCATCGCTCGAGGCGCTGCGCGAATTGGCGGGTTATCTGCGTGTCACTGCGCCGTTCGATGGCGTGATCACGGAACGCCTGACGCACCCAGGCGCTCTGGTTGGTCCGACAACAGGTCCCCTCCTTCGCCTGGAGCAGAATACACGCCTCCGCCTGGTGGTTCCCGTCCCTGAGACCGACATTGGCATTCTGCCGGTCGGCAGCCGCGTCTCGTTCTCGCTCCCTGCTTACAAAGGCGAACTTTTCTACGGAACTGTCGCACGCGCCTCGCACTCTCTCAACCCGCAGACTCGCGCGATGGCCGTCGAGCTTGACGTCGAGAACCCGCGGGGACGGCTGGCGCCGGGCATGTATCCCGAAGTGCTTTGGCCCGTGCGAAAGGGCAGAGCTTCGCTTCTAGTTCCCCCAACCGCCATCGTCACCACAACCGAGCGGACGTTTGTCATTCGCGACAACGGCGGGAAAGCAGAGTGGGTCAATGTTTCGCGCGGCGCTCCTGCGGGTGAACTGGTTCAGGTTCTCGGACCGCTAAAACCGGGAGATCGCATCGTAAGGCGCGGATCGGACGAGATTCGAGAGGGTACACTCCTCACTAGATAACTGGCCCTGTCCGCTACGATTCTTTGCCGACCTCACCCGCACCTTTGGATGGTTTGCAGCGGTAAACTTCCGGCTCCCTGCCGTACTGCTGCTGATAAGCGCGGCTGATGGACTCGGCGAACTCATCGTAACGGCCGTGCTCCATCAAGGCCACAATACAGCCTCCGAAGCCGCCGCCTGTCATCCTTGCGCCCAAAACACCAGGAATCGCCAGGGCGGCATCCACCAGAAAGTCGAGCTCCGGACAGCTCACCTCATAGTCATGCTGGAGACTCCGGTGCGAAGCGACGAGAAGCCTTCCCATTTCTTCGATGTCGCCACGTTCGCAGGCAGCGACGAAAGCCTCGACCCGCTCATTTTCTGATGTAACGTGCCGAGCCCGGCGGAGGACGGCATCCGGAATTGTAGGCTCAAGGGCGTCCAGCTCACGGCTTGCGATCTCGCGAAGGCTCCCCACGTTCGGGTAGCGCCGCTGAATCTTTTCCACGGCATCCCCGCATTCCCTGACGCGGTCACGGTAGGCCGATTGGCCAAGCTCGTGCTTCACCATGGAGTTCACAGCAGCGATCTCGATGCCGTCGGGCAGCCTCACCGGGCGGTGTTCGAGCGTCAGGCAGTCGATCAGAATGGCCGCGTTCTCCTGTCCGAAGACCGAGACGTACTGATCCATCACACCGCAGGGCATTCCCGCGAAGTTGTTTTCCGCGCGCCTTGCGATACGAGCCAGCTCCAACGGTGGTATGGAACGATCGCGGAGGAGCGCGAGCGCCGCCGATACCTCAAGCGCAGCCGATGAGCTCAATCCCGCTCCCAACGGAACATCGCTCTGAATCAGCAAGTCCACCGGCTGCAGAGGGTGACCCATGCGGTGAATCTCAACCGCAACGCCAAGCACATAATCGCTCCAATCCCGGGACGGCTCCTGCCTGGGGACATCAGCTATCGGCCACGCCCTGCTTTCCTGGTTGTTCTCAGAGCGGATCCGCAGCATGCCGGCGTTGTTGGGCGCCGACGCAACAAAGCAGGCGTATTCCAAAGCGATGGGCAGCACCAGGCCGGAGTTATAGTCCGTATGCTCTCCGATGAGATTTACGCGGCCCGGAGCGCGAAACACACGAATGCCCTCGGTCGAGCCGTAAACCTCTTTGTGGCGCTCGACTAAACGTGCCGTTTGGACAGCCAAAGCAGGAACCCTCCAAAGAGCAGCATCAGGACGCCGCTGTGCAGGTTCACATTCGTCGTGGTCAGCGCGGCGCGCGTCTCTGGCGAGAATACGCCCATCGAAACCAGGATCAGGCCCAGCAGGACGAAGAAAATGCCCGAAGGTATGCGCAGATCAAACATCGAGTTACCAGAAGAGCAGGTTCAGCAGCACTCCGGCAAGGGCTACGGCTATGCCGAGTTGCGCGGGGCGCTTGTACCAGACTTCGTGCCTGTCGTGCGGGATTTCGGTGAGCCCGTAGACCAAGCCCTTTAGCTCAGACGCGGGTTTCGGCTTTGTTACGAGGCTGACGGCGATCGTAACCACGAAACAGGCCGTCCAGGCAAAGATCGCGATCCAGAAGTTCTGCGCCATCGTCGACGGGAACTCGTGCCACACCCCCAAATACCCGCCCTTGCCTTCGGCCAGCGTCAAGCCGTGGGTCAGGGCCGCGGCTGCCGTCCCAGCCAGCAGTCCGGTGAATGCGCCATGCCCTGTACTCCGCCTCCAGAACATGCCGAGCAGAAAGGTGGCGAACAGCGGAGCATTGACGAAACCGAATACCAGCTGCAGCAGATCCATAATGTTGTTGTAGAGCTGGGCCAGGTAAGCCGTTGCAATCGAGAGAGCGATGCCAAAGACGGTCGTCACGCGGCCGACCATCAGATAGTGGGAGTCCGGCGCATTCTTCCGTATGTAACTCTGATAGATATCGTAAGTCCAGACCGTGTTAAATGCGGTCACGTTACCCGCCATTCCCGACATGAATGACGCCATCAGTGCCGTCAAGCCCACGCCGAGCATGCCCGACGGATAAAACTGCGTCATCAGCGTCGTCAGAGCTTGATCGTAGTCGTACCCGTCGCCCTTCCGGGGCAGGCTATAGCCGAAATTCGAGTTCATCAGGGCCACCGCCGCAAGGCCGGGGAGGATCACGATGAACGGCATCAGCATCTTCGGCAGTGCAGCCATCACCGGAGTGCGCCGCGCAGCGGACATGGAATCAGCAGCCATCGCCCGCTGTACGACGAGGAAATCCGTGCACCAGTATCCGAATGACAGCACGAAGCCAAGTCCGGCCACCAAGCCAAAGACTTCAACGCCCATTGGGTTCTGCGAGGCATCGCCCAGGTAGCGCCACGAGTGCGTCATCACATCGGGAAGACGCGCGGCCAGCCCGTCCCATCCACCCGCCGAGGAGACAGCCAGGTACGCCAGCGGGGCAAAGCCCAGCACAATGAGGAAGAACTGAAGAGCTTCGTTGTAGATCGCGCTCGTCAGCCCGCCAAGAAACGTATACACCAGCACGATGAAGGCAGACAGCAGCACGGACGCCGTAAAGCTCCATCCCAGGACAAGCTGAAACAGCAGGCCAAGGGCGTACATCGAAATGCCGGAAGAAAAGACGGTCATCGCCGCGAACGTGATCGCGTTCAGACCCCGGGTTTTCTCATCGAACCGCAGCTTCAGGTATTCGGGCACGGAGCGCGCGCGGCTACCGTAGTAGAACGGCATCATGAAAACACCGACAAAGATCATGGCCGGCACAGCGCCAACCCAGTAGAAATGCGCCGTCATGATGCCGTACTTCGCCCCGGACGCCGCCATGCCAATCACTTCCTGAGCTCCGAGGTTGGCGGCAAGGAAGGCGAGCGACGTAATCCACATCGGAACCGAGCGTCCTGATGTCAGGAAGTCTTCGCTGGTAGACACCCTGCTCTTCAGGAACCAGCCGATTCCGAGGACAAATACAAAGTACAGAGCTAGGATAAGGTAATCGACGACGCCGAGATTCACAGAGGACCTCGCGTCAATCTTATCCCATCCTTATCACCCGATAGGAACGGAAAGACCGCGGGGCCGATTTTTCCGGCCCCGAAAGCGGCGTTAGCCGTGGCTCCGGCGATATCCCCTGCGAAGCATGAGGGACATGAGGAGGCCAACGCCGAACATGGTCCCGATCGCAGTCATGGGACGGTGTGAAACCTGCTTGCGCCAATCGGCCAGATCTCGAACGCGCCTTTCCAGGTTGCTGAGATTCGCCCCAAGCTCTTCGCGCTTCGCGTCGATGTGATTCCTTATCTGTTCTGCTGTCTCGCCCACTCCAGGTTCTCCTTTACGCTGTCGATGGTCTGTTCCCCAGGGTGAATGCGCCTCCAACGCTCTCGGCCCGAAGACAGAAGAATAGCGGCGGCAAGAAACAGCGCGACCCCGACCAGCAATGAGGACAGCCACAAGGGGAGTACGAGCGCAAGCGCAAACACAACGCAGAAGAATACGAACTCAAGAGCAAAAAGCGCAAAGACGGCCCCTCCCGTCATTAGCGCTGCCGCTTTGGAAGCTCGTGAGCCTTCTTCCCGTAACTCGGTCTTCGCAAGCCGCACTTCGTATCGGATGATCTCCTGAATGTTGGCGACAACATCCTTGAGGATCGCCGTGATGGATCTCTCATCCGTACTGTATACGTCGGTATTTTGAACCCGGTCGTCCATAAGAAGCCTCCCTCAGTACCGGCGGCCACGAAAAGCGCGGCCAACCAAAAAACCAGCAACTAGCGCACCGACAAGAACCTGAGCCGGATGACGGCGAACCGCATCTCTTACGTCGTTGGCCATCGCCCCGGCATCGTGTTCGCGCAGGTAGCCGGCTGTGCTGTGCAGGCGGTCGGCAGCGCGATTGGCAAACTCCGTTGTCTTTTCACCTCCCGGAATCCGAGGGCCGGTGGTCCGCAACTTTTCAGCGGCCCGGTCGAGCACGCTTGCAGCACGGTTGCGCTGTACGTTCACGCGCTCCGCGGCCTCTCGCGACATCTGCGCGGCTTTTTCGCGCAGCCGGTCCGTTGCCCGCTGCCGCGGAGCACCTTCCGCTTCATGGGCGGACGAGCCCGATCCGGTTGTTCCCGTAGCTCCAGGCTCCCGAAAAGTGCGATCTTCATAGTCCATAAGGTGTCCACTCCCTCCTCACGGAGAAACCGCTACAACCGTTGGACGCCCGGGGGGAATACGCAATTTCGGTTCATCCTGTTTATCAGAGTTTTGGCGTCGTACAGCGGTGCTTCGTCGTAAATTTCACACCCTATGCGGTAAATTTCACACGCGCACTAAGACATGTGCGCCTTGACCGTTGTTACCAAGTTGCATTAGCCTGCGAAAAGACACTGAATTCGAACCATGAATTCAGTGCTGCTCGCTCGGACGGCGAAAAATCCGCCGGATATGAGACGCCGGTGTAAAATCCCACCACACGCCTGAAGAAAATACACCGTTCCGAGCCGGAGGTTTCGTGGTTTTACTCCTGTTTGGGCCGCCAGGCAGCGGCAAAGGTACCCAGTCAGCTCTGATCCATAACTGGTTACGCATTCCTTGTATATCTACCGGTGAAATGTTACGGGCTGAATGTGAACGAAGAACAGACCTCGGTCGTCAAGCCCGTTCGATCCTCAAACGCGGCGGACTGGTCGATGACGACCTTGTGAACAGGATGCTGGCCGAACGCATACAGCAGGCGGATTGCTCCAATGGCTTCTTACTGGACGGATATCCGCGAACAGTAGCACAGGCCGTTTTCTTTGAAAATCTGCTCCGCTCTTACGGGCTGCCTTCGCCGGTTGTCCTTCATCTTGACGCGCCCCACTCCGTGCTAATCCAGCGTCTGACATCCCGCCGGCAGTGCCCGGCCTGCGGA
>Ga0207874_1003347_pt1 | contig 13425 bp, 8 predicted proteins | sample HigsolmetaAR201D_FD_184833 | JGI IMG/M metagenome (GOLD analysis project Ga0207874, IMG submission 184833) | Ionic liquid and high solid enriched microbial communities from the Joint BioEnergy Institute, USA - AR20-1-D (SPAdes) (version 2) ...
CGACGTGGTACGGCTGAGGCGCCTTGCGGAGCGTCGCGCGGGCCACAGGCGGCCCGAACTCGGCGGTGAGCGCGGCGACGATCTCCTCGGGGCTCAGGCGCTGCTTCTTGAGGGCTGCGGCCCGCGCCGACATCGCGGTGTAGCGCGGGTCGCCCTTCCACGGAGCGAGCAGCTTGTTGACTTTCATAGGACCGCCTCTATGGCTTCATCGGTGCTCGTATCGATCCGGAGCGTTGTCAGCGACGTTCTCCCAGATAAGCCGCCGCCTTGGCTGCGCCGGCGGCGGCTTCGCCCGCGAGCTGCTTCGGCCGATAACTGCCCTCACGTCTCCTTCTGCGCCGGCGCGCCCTGTGGCGGTGTGTGCGGCGCGCCCGGGGGTGCCGCCGGCTGCGCGCTCGGCGGGCGGGCCGCAAGCTGCGCGCGCTGCTCGCGGTACACGATGTAGCACCCGCTCAGCAGCGTCAGCAGCGCGCCGGCCCACGTCGACGCCTCCGGCGCCTCGTGCCAGAGCAGGAAGCCCCAGGCGGCGTTGATCGGCAGCGTCGTGTACTCGAACGGGGCGACGACCGAGGCCGGCGCCAGGCTGTAGGCGCGCGCCATGAAGAACATCCCGCTCGCCCACACCAGCCCGAGCGCAGACATCACCGCGAAGTCGAGGGGCGGCGGCACGCGCCAGGCGCGGAACAGGAACGCGATGCTCGGGTGCGCGTCGACCTCGCCGGCCGCGAGCGTCAGCGGCGCCATCACCGCCGTCGCGACCAGGTACACCAGCGAGCTGTAGTAGGCCATGGTCGCGCTGCTGTCGGTGGTGCGCAGCCGGCGTGTGATCAGGACCCCGACCGCGTTGAAGAGCACCGACGCCAGGATGAAGGCGGAGCCCAGGTTGAAGCTCGCCGAGCCGATGCGGACGATCAGCAGGATGCCGGCGAAGCCGACCAGCAGCGCCAGCCAGCGGCGCAGCTCGACCCGCTCCCCGAGGAATAGCACCGAGAGGCCGGTGATCATCAGCGGCCCCGAGTAGCGGATCGCGGCGACGTCGGCGAGCGGCAGCGCCGCCAGCCCGAGCATGTAGGTGGTGAAGGAGAGGAACAGGAACAGCCCGCGCGCGTACTCCAGCGCCCGCCGCCGCGAGACCGGCAGGCCCCGCTGGCCCTCGGCGCGCACGAAGAGCAGCGAGGCCGGCAGCGCCACGATGCTGCGGAAGAGCACCAGCTCCGAGACCGGGTAGTCGCCGCCGAGCCACTTAACGGCGACGTCCTGGAGCGAGAAGATCGCGAGCGACAGCACCAGGAAGCTGACGCCGCGTATGGTGGTGTTGGGTCTGGTCATGATGGGGAGTGTCTCTCACTCGCTTTCTCAGCGCTCCGCTCCTGGCCTCGTCTCCCACGAGAAGCGCTCACAGCGTATCCTGGCGCCAAAAATCGCGCCCTCGACCACGATGGGAGTCGGGGGCGCGCGGCTCCTGCGCACACATGACTGTATGAGATTTCGCCGAGCTACTTGGCGTCCAGCACCTCATCGACGCTCACCCGAAACCCTTCGAGGAGCCTCGACGTGGCCTGGTCGCCCCGGCCGAACACACCGTGCTCGGCGTAGGCCTCGCCCTGGAGCGCCAGCACGGTGATCGTTTCGTTCAGTGGATTGATGATCCAGTACTCAGTAATGCCAGCCTCTGCATAGTCATGGGGCTTCTCTTCGATATCCCGCTTCGGGTTATCGGGGCTCACGATCTCCATGACGAGATCGGCTCCCAGCCAGTACTCGTCCTGCCGCCGCGGATCATCGGCATCAAGTACCATGAGAAGGTCCGGCTCGCGGTACTTGCCCGGCCGGATCTGGATACGGAGGGGCGCAAAGAGCACCTTCCCACCAAGCGCGCTGACCACCGCACGCAGCGCCAGGAAGACGAACTCCAGGATGACCTGATGCTTGTCGGTGGGCATCGGCAGGACCTCGATATAGCCGTCGGTATACTCCAGCAGGCGATTGGTCTGGTTGCTCAGGAGGAGATACTGCTCTTCTGTCCAATGGCCCTGGAGTGGGTCAAGGCTTAACACGAGCTCATCCTCCTCCCAAATCATCCGCAGGTTCGTCTGGCGCGCATCGGTAGCCATGGCCCTTCCCCTTCGTACCTTCCATACGTCTACAGTATAGCCCCGCCGCCGCTCTCCTCGCAAAGCCATCGCCAAGGCTCCTTCACTTCTCCCGACGATCGACCACCAGCGCGGCGTAGTGGCTCGGCCGGGCGCCTATGGAGGCGAGGCTGGCGGTGATGTGGGTGCGGAGCTGCTCGGGCGAGCGGCTGGGGCGTCCTGATCGGCGACGTGGCGCTTCCAGCCGCTGGCGATGGCGGTGAGGGTCTCGAAGATCAGGGCGTCCTTGTCGTGGAAGCTGGCGACCGGCACTGTTCTATCAGTACCGGCCACCAGCCTCAGGTGGTGTGGCGGCTGAGGTGAGGATGGCGTGAGTGAGCAGCGCTGACGCGTACGTCGCGACCTTAGTTGCGCTCGCACCCGACGCCGTCGTTATCGCCGTCGAAGCCGTGCGGGTCGGCGCCGATGACGCGGAACCGCCGGTACGGAATGTCGCCGCAGTTCAGATCCGGCGGGTAGGGAGGGATGCATACATCGGGGTACGACGGGTCGCACTCGGCGCTCACCGCGGGCGCGGCCTCAGGTGCCGGCTCGGGCGGCGGTGGAGCTTCAGTTGGAGCCGCGGTTGGGGCTGCGGTCGGGGCCTCAGTGGGCACAGGTGTCGGCTCAGCCGTTGGGACATCCGTAGGCGGCACCTCCGTCGGCGGCACGTCAGTAGGAGCGGCCTCTGTCGGCGGCACACCGGTGGGCGTGGCCGTCGGCGCGGAGGAGGGCGGCGCGGTCGGCTCGGGTGTCGCGCTGGGGCGCGGTGAGGCCGTGCGCGTCGGCGCGGAGGAGGGCGATGCGGTCGGCTCGGGTGTCGCGCTGGGGCGCGGCGGGGCCGTGCGCGTCGGCTCGCCCTCGCCGGCCTCCGCAGTGGGGACGGTCGCCGGCCCCTCGGTCACCCGCTCGGCCCGGGGCGTCGGCGTGGCTGGTGCGGTTGCTCCGATGGCGAGGCCGAGCGTAGAGCAGCCGCAGAAGAGCGCCAGCGCGCCCGCGCACCCGGCCCCGATCCACCCGCGCAGTGTCGTCGGTCGTTTGAGCTGCATCGGTACCCCCTCCACTTTGTGAGGATACCGACGTCGCCCCGCTCAGTGATGCGCCGATATGATGTAGTAAATGCGCAGGCGGCGGACTTAGGTGAGCGGCTGGAGATTCTCGACGACCCAGGGGAGCGCGCCGGGGCGGCGCCGGTCGCCGATGATCGCGCTGCGTATCGCGGCCGCGATCGTCTGAGGCGCGCTCTTGCTGTGCGCCAGTGTGTTGCGGTGCGCCACCACCCGCGCCTCCTCGAGCCGCGCGAGGACCTGCTCGAAGGCTGCCGCGGTGCATCCGCTCGCCGCCACGTAGGAGAGCATCCGCTCCCAGTTGTGCTTCGCGTTCGCGTGCCCCGGAGCCGACGGGTCATCCTTGTAGCGAAAGGCGTGGAGCGGCGTGCCCAGCGTCCAGCCGGCGCCCTTCACCTTGTAGACGGCCCTCCACTCAGCCGGACACAGGCGCCGCCTCAGCTCGTGCTCGAGGACCCGGCAGAACTGGATCGCGGGCGCCGCCCAGTCGTCGAGCGTCGTCTGGCCGTACTCCTGCCACACGTACTCGCCGCTGAGCAGCATGTCGCGGGCGGCCTCCGTAAGCGCCCACGGGTGCGCGCGCCAGTACTCGCCGAATACCCACCGCTCGAACATCTCCTCGATCGTCGCCGTGTTGCCGCGTAGCCGCACGTACTGCTCCACGGTCCGCCCGATGCCCGTGAAGATATGCCCGCGCAGCTGCTCAGCCAGCTCCTCCCCTCCCGCGCTCTCCGCGCGGCGTAGCATCTCCTCGCTCCGAGCGCGCAGATCCTGGGCCTGCTGCGCGAGGCCGTCAACCGTCGCCGCGCGAACGACGAAGGGCACGGTGATGGGCTGGCCCATGACGTGACAGAGCTTGGGGTCCCTCAGGCAGTGTTGCTCCGGGCTCACCAGGTCGTACACGCCCGGTCCGATGTGCGGCTTGGGGCACAGGATCATGGCGGGCGCAGGAGACTGGCTCGCGTTGATGCTGTCGACGTCCAGCCAGACTCCGTGGCAGGCGACGGGCGGGCGCTCCTGCAGGCACTCGGCCGCACTGTCGAGCACCGCGCGGAGCCGCGCCTGCAGCGCCGGCAGCGGCATGTCCGGCGCGAGATGGTACAGCTTCACCTCCACGGCTGCCGGCGCCTCGCCGGGGTGGCGGTCGAGCAGCCTGCGAATCGTGCGCGTCGCCTCCTCTCCCGCCGCAGGCTCCGGCAGCAGCGGGAAGAAGAGCCCGCCGCGCGTCGCCCCCACAAGCAGCATATCGCCGAGGAGCTTCTTGATCGGTCCGTGGGTGCGCGCCGGGTCCTGGCCGCTGAGGTAGTACTTGGCGTCCAGCACCACCGGCGGCTCGCGCCAGATGAGCTTGCCGTCGTGGCGCACCTCCAGCGGCTCGGCGCGCTCGATCGTGTAGTCTGGCCGGGAGGCCGGGCCGTGCTCCCAGCCGCTGCCCCCGCCCTGCGCGCCGCCGTCCTCGTACTGCCGGTTGTAGCGCAGGCGGAAGCGGCGGCCGGACCACTCGAACACCAGCTGGAGCACATCGGGCGCGACGGCCGTGTCTGCGGGGGTGACGGCGCGCTCCTGGACGAGGAGGTGCACGATCTCCAGCGCGATCCATAGCTCGTACAGCCAGGCGTCGGTCTTCGGGTCGTCGCGGCGGCTGGCGAGCGCAAGCCGCCGTGTCGCGCCCGCCCTGCCGACGCTCAGATCGCGGAAGGTGCGCCACCAGACGATCAGGTCGCGGTACGGGCTTGGGCCGGGCCGCAGGCCGGCCTCCACCTGTGCAGCGAGTTGGTCGATGTCAGCCCGGCGGGCCTCCTCCACCAGCGCGCGCGCGTACGCCGCCGCCAGCTCGCGCTCGGCGCGCTCGTCGAGCGCCACCAGCCGCTGGCGCTCCTCGTTGGACAGCGCCTCGTCCCCCGGGCCATCGCGGATGGTCAGCGCCAGCTCGCGGCGGAGCGCGAGCAGCGCTGCGACTACCAGGATGTTCTCCGGCGTGGCGGTGCTGCGCTGGCGGAGCTTGGTGTCGAATGTCACAGGCGCGAGGCCAGGCGTCTCGCGCCAGCTCCGCTCGATCGTGCGCCGCCAGTCGATGTCGCCGCGCGTGGGGGCCTCCTCGCGCAGGCGCTCGTGGCTGATCTGCAGGCTCAGCCGGCGCCGGACGCGCGGCATCACGTCATCGAGCAGCTCGTCGCTCAGGGCCACTAGCCGCAGGTAGCGGTCGTACTGCTGAAAGAGCGGAAGCGACGGCAGCTGGCTCTCGGCGAAGAAGGTCCGGAACTGGCCGCGGAACAGCCGGGCGTCGTGGGTGAGCAGCAGCCGCATGACGCGCAGCTGCAGCCGGAGCGACCACGAGGCGGTGTCCGCCGGCGTGTTCTGCGATACCAGTGCGGCGTGTGTCATAGGCCACGCTCGGTCTTGTAGACTCGGAGGCGACGGGCGAACTGCGGCAGCGTGACGTGTGGCGCGTCGAGCCGGAAGACGCTCGTGAGCACCGCGTCCGGGATACTGGTCTGGCCGGCGAGCATGCGCGCTGCGTCGTCATCGCTCACCAGCGGGGCGCCATCGTCGGCGGTGACCGCGGCGAGCGCATCGATCTGCGCCGCGAGCCGCCGCTCGCTGCTGGTGCGCAGGCGCTCGATCAGGTCGCGGTAGCGCTCCATAAAGGTCGCGGCGTCGCAGGTTGCAAACCAGATCAGGACGTCCAGCTCATCGGGCAGGAGCACCTGGAGCTGGTCGGCGACGGTGTCGCACAGCACGCAGTCCAGCGCGGCGTACCACTGCGCCGCGCTCGTGTACCCCTGTAGCACGCCGTTGATCAGCAAGTGGCGGAATAGCGCGATCGCCTGAGCGGTGCCCAGCTGGCGGTAGACCCGAATCACCTCCAGGGCCCGCCAGGCCACCTCGCAGACGTCGCGCGCCGGGCCGGCCGGGGCCAGCCAGGTCGCGCGGTAGACGGCGTCGGGGTCGGGCGAGATCCGGACGACGCCCTCCCACGTTACGGTGTTGTTCGCGGTGCTGATGGCGTCGGTGAGATGGCTGATGCTTTCGAGCGCCTTGCGCAGGACGATCGCCTGCTCGGCCGCGCGGCTCCTGCGGCCCGGCGGGAGGATCTCGACGAACGCGAACCGGCGCTTCAGCGCCTCGCTCATCTGGTTCAGGTAGTTGCGGTCGAAGCTGTTGAGCGTGCCGATAATGCGGAAGTCCTGCGGCAGCGGCAGCAGGGCGGTGCCGCCGTCGACCGGCACGCGCAGGACGCCGGCGCCTCCGAGCGCGGTGAGCGCCTCGCCGAGGGCTAGGTCGATCGGCGCGCGGTTGAACTCGTCGATCACCAGCCAGCAGCCGCGGAACTCGCGCAGCTCGCCGCCGTACGCGCTGCTCGGCATGCGCACGCTGATGCGCTCCGGGGCGCTCCAGCCGGACGGGTTCTCGCGGTTCACAGCCCAGTTCGCGAGCAGCACGTCGGTCAGGTGGCCGAACTGGACGCGGTAGAACACACCGCGGCCGTCGCTCTGCGGCGCCAGGCCGCCGATCAGCGTGCGGACGCTCCACTCGTCGGTGGCGGTGACCAGCCGCGTGGTGTAGGCCGTCCTGGTGGACGGCGCGGTGGCGATCGGGTCGCCGAGCGGGTCCGGGTTGCTGCCCACGGCCTCCTCGCGCTGCCAGAGGATCTCGGGGATCAGCCGCGCCAGCTCGGTCTTCCCGGTGCCGGGCGGCCCGGTCAGGATCACGTGCCCGGCGAGCAGGGCGTAGTAGATCCTGCGCACGACCTCCTCGTCCACCAGGATGCGCGAGCGCAGCTCGGCGATCAGCTGGGACAGCAGCGGCTCCGGAGTGGCCCCGAGCGGGGCGTGCGGGATGATAGTGCCTTCGGCTGCCGCCGGGGCGGGCTCTGGCTCTGCGTCCTTCAGCACCTGGTCGTTCTCGACGACCCAGTTGAGGAAGGCCTCGGCCCAGTGCTCGGACACGCCTGGCTGCACCAGCTGCGGAGCTCGTGTGCGGAGGCTCTCGAGCACGCGCTCGACCGCCTGATAGTCCGCCTCGGTGCGCACCTCGGCGGAGTCGTCGTCCACCCGCAGCCCCTCGGAATCGGGGAGGAGGCCCGCATCCAGCAGAGCCTTGAGGCCGCGCATGAAGCTCGGGTACAAGATGTAGGGCCGTTTTGAGGGCGGAGCGATCCAGGCCGCGAAGAGCGAGATCAGCCACGGTCCGCTTCCGGGGAAGGCCGCGCTGAGCAGGTTCTTCCCCTCGCGCCGGAAGCGGTCGCGCTCCTGAGACAGGAACCTCACAAACTGCTCGATACGGGCGCCGACATTCGTCGAGTCGATGTCGCGCAGGGCCTGCCGCAGCCCAGCCTCGCCCGCGGCACCGTGGTTACGGGCGAGCTTGTTGAGCGTCTGCATCCAGTGCCCGTTGGCCCCCCACGAATCCGTCGTCCGCAGCGCCTGGTCGATCTGCTGGCGGGCGGTGTTGAGATCGATCGCGCCGTCGACGAACTGGCGGACGATCGGGGCCAGGGTCGCGAGGCTCGCCGCGCGGCTCTTGGCCGTGTCGCGCCAATTGTCCAGCGTTGCTGTATCGTCAAGATACGTCTGTACGACAAGCTCGAGATCCATAGCCACGGGCGACTCCTAAGCAATCAGCATCCAGCACACCAGCTCCAGGTCCTCGCGTGTGATCGGCTCGCTCTCCGGGGTGAAGGACTCGCTCGCGGCGGCGAGCTGATACTGGTCGAACAGCTGCTGCGTCGCCGCGAGCAGGGCCGCGTAGTCGCCATCCGCTTTGTAGCGCGCCAGGATGGCCCGCATGTCCTTGGCGAACGTCGCGGGGAGCGGCGTGCGCAGCGCGTTGAACAGCGCTTGTGCCTGAGGGCGGCTCGCGCCTGCGTTGGCCAGGCCGCCTCTGATCGCTTGGGCCAGCTCGCGCTGCGCCCGGTCCAGGCTCTGCCCGAGCGCCGTCGCCCCGCGCTGCTCCTCTAAGTTCGCAAGGATATCGTCGGCCAGCAGCTCCAGGATTCGCTCGTGCTCCTCGGGGTCCAGCCAGTCCTCGGCGCGCGGCTCCTCCGGGGCCGAGCGGATCAGCTCGTGGATCTCGAAGCGGCTGTCGATCACGTAGCGGTGCCGTGTGTCGTAGAAGCGCCAGAAGTGCCGGTCGCGGTAGCGGTAGTAGGCGAAGACGCCCTGGCGCTGCCCGCGCCGGACGCTGCTGTGGATGCCGCTCGGCAGATCCTGCACACGCGCCGCCCCGTACTGGCGCAGGTAGGCCAGGAGCTGCTGGCGCATCAGCTCGTTGCCGGCCAGCTCGCTCACCTGCGCCCAGTAGGCCAGGCTGCTGTCGTCGCCGGCGGCCAGCTCGCGCAGCGTGTTGAAGGTGCGCGGCGTGACGAGCTCCCCGAGCACGCTCGCGTCCAGGCCGATCGTCTCGTTGATGGCGCTGAGCTTGGCCTGGATGCGCTCGACCAGGCGCAGCAGGGCCTCCAGCTCATTGTCGGGGAAGATGTTCGCGATCTGGATCGTGCTGTGCGGGCTGCCGAGCCGGTCGATGCGGCCGTTGCGCTGGATCATGCGGGTGGGGTTCCAGTGCAGATCGTAGTTGATCAGCTGCCCCGCGTCCTGCAGGTTCTGCCCCTCGGAGAGGACATCGGTCGCGATCAGCACGTCGATCTCCTCGTCGGGGCCGGGGGCCGGGCTCACGGAGTTGGCGCGCGGCGCGAAGCGCTCGATCAGCCGCTGCCGCTCGCGCGGTGGCACGTCGCTGCTCACCAGGGCGATGCGGCGGCCGGCGAAGCGCGGGTCGGCCACCAGCTGCTCGTGGATGTAGCGCGCGGTATCTTTGTAGTAGGAGAACACCACCACCTTGGCGCCGTCGCGCTCGGCCAGCGCCTGCTTGAACGCCACCAGCTTGTTGTCGTCGGCGGGGGCGATCGGGTCTGTGCGCGCGATGATCGCGTCGAGCAGCTTCAGATCCTTGGTCACGTGGCGGCGGATGTCGTCGAGCCGGTACTGGGCCGGGTCGACCTGCTCCAGCTGCTCGAGCAGTTCGTCCAGGCCGGTCCCGTCGTCGTCCTCCTCCAGCCGCAGGATGCGCCGGTAGACCCCGCTGTGCAGCACCCTCCCGGCCTGGAGCTGCTCCCAGAAGCGCGCCTCGAAGTCGCGCAGGCGGCGGATGCTGCGCCGGAAGGCGGTGACGCTGCTCTCGAAGCGCTTGAGGAGGTTGGTCTTCAGCAGGGCGAGGATGCCGCCGGAGGTGAGCGCGAGCAGCTTCTCGCCGCTCGTCGGCGCCACGAGGTAGCTCTCGGGCGTGTAGGCCGGCAGCTCCAGCTCCTCGATCGCGGCGGTGATCTGCTCGAACAGGCCGCTGTACGTCTCGCCGAGGCTGTAGCGGATGGTCTCGAGCGGCGCGCGGCGCGGGAAGCGCAGCGGCCGGTCGTTGATCGTCACCTCGCCGTAGTTCTCCTCGATGAAGTGGCGCGTGCGGCGGATGACCACCTCCTCCAGCAGGTTGAACAGCGCCCCGCCCGAGCCGCCGGCGCTCTCCGCCTCCTTGAAGTAGCCGCGCAGGCTGCGGATGCCGGCCTCTCGGAAGTAGCCGTCGTTCCCGCGTGTCCAGAGCGCGATCTGGTGGTACAGGTCCCAGAGGCTGTTGTTGATCGGCGTCGCGGTGAGCAGCGTGACGCGCTTGGGCTCGCCGCTGGCGATGATCCGGCTCAGGTTCTGGTAGCGCTGGGTCTGCGGGTTGCGGAAGTTGTGGCTCTCGTCCACCAGCACGAACTCGACGTCGGCGTAGCGCGCCACGGGGAAGTCCTGCCGGCCCAGTTCCTCCATGCCCACGATGGTCGCCGGGATGCGGCTCTCGTCGATCTGGCGCTGCCACAGGTCGCGCAGCTGGGCCGGGCAGACGATCAGGGCGCGGCGGCGCTGGTAGTAGGCGAAGAGCTCGAGAATCTTCTTGCCGATGTAGGTCTTGCCCAGCCCGACGCTGTCGGCGATCATCACCCCGTGGTAGCGCCGCAGGATGCGCTGGGCCTTCTGGAACGCCTCGTTCTGGAAGGCCGCCAGCTCGACCACCGAGCGGGCCGGGTCCACCGCGCGCTCTTTGTCCAGGTCATCTTTGAAGTACTCGTAGAGGGTCTTGATGTAGATCTCGTGCGGCGTGTAGGGGTAGTCGCCGAACTGGCTGCGCCGCAGCGCGTCGATCAGCTCGGCCTTGCAGTCGGCGCTCTCCGGCGCGTTCCACATGCGCTCGTACCAGGCGCAGAAGTCGCGGACGATCGGCGGCTCGCGGTGGACGGCGTTCAGCTCGGTGTTGCCGGTGAGGCCGCTGGCGGTGAAGTTGCTGCTGCCGACGATCGCGGCGCCGTCGAGGAGGTAGGCCTTGGCGTGGAAAAACTCGCCCGGGCCACCGCCGCCGTAGCGGCGCACCTGGACGCTCTCGCGCTCCAGGTAGAGGCGCAGGCGCTCGACGATGGCGCGGGTCGAGGCGCGGTAGCGCTCGCGGCGCAGGTCGCGCGCGAGCTCGTCGGCGATGCGGCTTGTGCCGAACAGCAGGCGCAGGTCGCTCAGCTCTTCGAGCGCGGGCGCCAGCAGCTCGAAGCCGCTCAGGCTGAGGTAGCCGGTGGCGATGTCGGCCCAGGTGCTGCGCCGCAGGAGGCGGGTGAGCGCCTCCTGCAGCGTCATGCTGCCCGCGCGGTTGTCCAGGATGTACGGCACGCCGTCGTCGGCGCGGTGCTCGCGGATCGGTCTTCCCGGCGTCGGTGCGGTGTCTTCGTACATGCTGCGCTCTGTGTCTCCGTGTGTGGCCTGCTGCCGCCACAATACCATGGATGCGCCGGGGAGCGCGGCGTCACGGCGACTCTTTGGGCGCGAAGAACACGGTCGGCTCCGGCGCAACCGCCCCGCGCAGCGGCGCCGAGTCGCCGATGGCGCGCTCGCTCCAGTGGCGCTCGGTGCGTAGCCAGGCCGGGTCGAGGTACCGCGGCTCGATCGCCACCGCCTGGTCGTACAGGCGCTGGCCCTCGGCGCGCTCGTCCGCCGCGTAGAGCGCCATCCCGAGCCCGGCGTTGGCGTCCGCGCTCTGCGGGTTGAGTTCGAGCGCCTTCCGCCAGGCCTGAAGCGCTTCTTCGCGCCGGTCTAGATCGTACTGGCAGAACGCCCGGTTGTTGTGGGGCTCGTACCACCCCGGCGCCGCCGCGAGCGCCTCGTCGAACGCGCGGATCGCCTCCTCGCAGCGCCCCTGTCTCAGGAGCGCGATGCCATCGTTGTTTCGCGTCTGTGCCTCGGGCGGGATCTCGCCCGGCTGAAGCGGCTGCGCCTCGCCCACCACTCCGGCGGCCTGCTGGCTCCCGGTGGCCGCGGGCGCTCCTGCGCTCTGCCCGCGCCCGCTCAGGCCCGCCAGCGCGATCACGATCAGCACCACGATCCCTACGAACACGATCCCCGGGGAGCACCCCGGCTCCTCCCGGCGGGGCCGCAGCGACTCGATGAAGCGGGCCAGGGCGCGCATGTCCGCCTCCAGCCCGGCTATGTCCACGTCCCGCAGCCCGGACCAGTACTTGCGGGTGTCGGCCTGCATCCGGTAGATGCGCTCCAGCGCCGCGAGCCGATCGGAGTGTATGCGCTCGGGGAGATCCTGGTTGTACAGGCGCTTGTAGGCCGCGCTCTGGGCGCGGAAGGCGTTGAAGACTTCGCTCCACACCTGCTGCCACTGGCCCTCGTCCAGCCCGCCTTTGGCCAGCCGGCGGTGCTCCAGGTACTCCAGGGCGATCAGGGCGCGGCGTACCTCGCAGGTGCAGATCCGCAGCTCCACCAGCGCCATGTGCTCGCGGAGCGACTGCGGCGCCTGCTGGCCGCCCTCCCAGGCGCGCGCGGCGTCCTGGAGCATCGCCAGCAGCCCGCGGTACCACTCGCCGCTTTCCCTGATGGTGTCAGCCAGGAACATGAGGTGCCTGGCGGCAGTGGTGTCTCCTGCTGGCGCGCCCTCGGCCAGCGCTGTGTACCGGGTGTCGAGGGCGCACTCGGCGGCGATCAAGTCGTCGAACGCCTGCCGCCACCAGCTGCCGTTCTCCCAGAAGACCGACGACTGGCCGGGGCCGGGGCGCTGGCGCTCGCATGCCAGCAGTTGCTCGCGAGCCGTGTAGATGTCGTTCATTGGTGCCTGCCTCGCGCATCGGTGGGAGTACTACACCTCCTAGTCTATGCGCGAGGCAGGGCACAAATGCGCACAATTCGTGGGCGCGCTACGAGTCAGTCACCTCTATCTCGCAAGGGCTAGGCGGCCTGACCCTGACCTCAATGTTGTCCTGATCGATGTTGAGCAGCAGCAGCAGCCGTTGAATGGCGACCTGGGCTTGCTCTGTAGCATGCTCGAGAATCCTGTTCTCACACGCTACGGTGCGGATGCGATCTTTCCCGGCCTGTCTGGCCTGCTCGAGGAACTCTTGATCGAGATCGGTGAACGCCCCGGTCTGGACGTCGTACACCTCGCTCTTGTCGAGGGACGCGCTGAAGATCTCGGCGGGCGGCAGCGTGATCGTCACCCTCGTCCCGTTAGCGGAGACCACAACATCCTGCTCACGCAGCTTCCCGAGGTCGACGCCGGCGATGACTGTGCCCTCGACCACCATCAGCACCTTCTTGCCGCCGTAGTTCAACAGCCACGGGTTCCCCGGCTGCTCGGCGCGCACGACTGTGTCGATCTTGTGCAGGGCCGTCTCGAGACGGCTGAGTGGCTGGACGCGGCGCAGCACACCGTTGCCCGTGATGATAACTGGCGTCGGGGTCGGGATCGGCGTTGAGGTCGGTACTGGGGACGGCGTGGATGTTGGCGCCATCGTGGGCCGCTGCGTTCTGGTAGGTACCCGCGTGATCGTGGGCGGGATGGTAGCATCCCCAACCACCGCGACAGGCGTAGCAGTGCTCTGCGCGCCCCCGCTGCCTCCCAGATACCTGCCGGCGATGAAGGCTGCTATCACCAGCGCGACTGCAATCATAAGGGTGAGTAATCTCGAGCCTGTGAGAGGCGACGGCGCGGGTCGCGCGAGGATCCTCTGTCGTTTGTGGGCTCTGTCATCGTCGTCTTCCTAAATGGTATGGAGGTGTGCAGTGTCGGTTACTGGAGGGTGCTGTGAGCCTACTCTACGACGGGGCTTCGCACGATCCGGTGCCGGATGGGATCACCGTCACCTGCTGGAACTCGAGCGCGCGGAGCAGCTGCTCGATCGCCCGAACGGCGTTGTCGTTGGCTTC
>Ga0207874_1003349_pt1 | contig 13420 bp, 12 predicted proteins | sample HigsolmetaAR201D_FD_184833 | JGI IMG/M metagenome (GOLD analysis project Ga0207874, IMG submission 184833) | Ionic liquid and high solid enriched microbial communities from the Joint BioEnergy Institute, USA - AR20-1-D (SPAdes) (version 2) ...
TTCAAGTGAGCCGGCCACCAAGGAGCTTTGGGTCTACGACTTCCGCACGAACCAGCACTTCACGCTCAAGACCAAGCCGCTCAAGCGCTCGGACCTCGACGACTTCGTCGCCGCGTACAAGCCCGGCGAGCCGCTCTCGGCGCGCGAGGAGAGCGAGCGCTTCAAGCGCTGGACGTACGAGGAGATTGCGGCCCGCGAGGGGTTCAACCTCGACATCTGGGCGGATGTCAAGGACGAGTCGCTTACCGACGCAGAGAACCTGCCGGCGCCGGAGGTGATCGCCGAGGAGATCGTCGAGCATCTCTCGGCGGCGCTCGAGCAGTTCGAGGCGGTGGCAGCACAGCTGCGCGGGAACGGAGACGCAGGCGACGCGGGCGCTCTTCAGTAGCCCAAGGGGCCTGAACCGGACGGACCTGCCGTTTGCGGCCCGAAAGTCGTTGGCTAGGGATCGGTCGTGGGCGCAGATGTCAGCCGACTACCACGCCGGCGACGCAGAGACAGGTCGCAATCAAGAGGGCCAGTAGTGCCCATTGAATGAGCACATACTTTCGTCTTGCGATCGTGCTCACGGCGATCAACTGTTGGACGGTCCGGTCTCCGCGAGGCGCTTGGGCGTTTATAGCTCGGATCGCATCAGCGGGTTCGTTCATGCCTGCGAAGTCCAGGAAGTAAGTCGCTCGTGACGGATCCCCAGAGCCGGGACGCGGGGTGATTGCAGCCACCAAGAGCGAGATTCCGGCAGCAGCCGCCACTACGCCCAGCCACCACAGAGTTTCGCCCATACAACTCAGGGTTGACGGTTGCCAATCGCCAGCGATCACCCCGCCCAACAGGACACCGATGATGACCCCGACTGCGGCGAGCAGGATCTGAGCCTTGTTATCTGCCCGGATGAGCTCCTCGCGCGCCTCGCGGAGGAGGTCATCCGCCAAGGTCCTGCCCTCCGGGCTCAGGCTGGAATCACTCGAGGTCATTCCGAGTTTCTTCTGGCTCACGCCACTTCTTCAGGCTTCCCGTATTCAGGCCTCGCCTACGCTTCTCGCCACTCAGGATTGCGCGAGCAAACTCGTCGCCATGCTGGTGGCACCAAGCAGCCACTCCCCTTCGTTTTCGGGCGGCGCCGAGCGGCAGCCGACATACCGGGCTCGTCTCAACCGTCTCGAACTCGACCCCAACACAACCGCGTGTCCGCCCGCGCGACGGACGATTGCAAAGTCGAGTTCGCCGTACCGCAGCGTGTTGTTCTCCCAGCGGGAGAGATCATCGCCGCTCTTCCTCGATGACTCCCCTCAACGGCAAACCCGCGAAAACGGAGAAGCCCTGGCCGATAAGCGATCGCTCAAGCTGATCAAGCACTGGCCCTCAGAAACGTTGAGTTAACAACCGCGCGCAGAGGTCCCCTGAGACTTGGCTTGGACCCTGGCGATGCCGACAGCCGCTGTCATATAATCGCCCTCGGACCCGACCTTCGGGGCGAAATGTTGGCGCGAACGGACTCGCACTCTCCGCGGCCGCAATTGGCTCGACGGCCTTGGTGGGCTGTGCTGGTCACGGCACGCGCTCTCTTCGGATGCGGTGGAGACGCAAACCCGGAGCAAACCCAGGTCGTCGAGGCATTCGCTGAGTCGGTTGCGCTGGCCCACGACGCCCAGCTCGAGTGGATCGAGATCGAGCCCACGCCACCGATCTTCGGCTATAGCCCCCGCGCCAGCCGTACGGTGATGCACCTGATCGACTCGCTCAGGCCTGCGCGGCTCACCTGGGCGGGCCTGGATCAGCTGGGCTATGAGACCCAACGGGCGCGAAGGCTCTTGGTCGCAACCGCCGAGTTCAACGACCAAAAGGAGGTCCAGGAAACGCTTGAGAAGGCACTGGACGCCGCCGATCCGCCTCCGTCGTCGTCCAGTCCCGCCGAGCGAGACTTCCTCCAGGACTGGAAGAAGATGCTTGAGGCGGGCATCGAGGAGATCTCCTACGGTGAGCGCGTGCTCGCCTACCTCGATGCCCAGCAGGATCTCGTCGAGGCGGCCCGGCACGCCCTTCGCACCGGTCGGCTTGCCGAGACGCAGAAATTGCGGGGCGTGCTCTTGGAGGCGCGGGATTCTGCCGATGGGGCCCTGGCCGTGGCGGGCGAGTTCTTCGAGCGCCGCGACGATCTCTGCGACGAGCTCGAGGACGAGGAGGCGTTGGGCGCCCTTTGGGAGAGGGCCCGGGAGTTCTGCTCGGAGACGCGCAGGCCGGAACTTCCTCCTCCGCCGCAGGACGGTTCCCCCGAAGAGCCAGCGGATATCAAGCCCGCGGCTACGAAGTCCAAGCCGACAAAGCCAAAGCTAAGGCTGAACGCAGGCTCGAAGATCTCGACTGAGGGGATCGGGCCGATCCTGGTCGGGATGACGGTACCTGAGGTCTCGAAGGCGGTCGGCGCTCAGCTTGAGCCGATCCGCCCCTCTGGCTCTTCGCCCGGATGCCAGTACTTCGGCATTCCGTCCGTGAAGGGCGTCGAGGTCATGGTCTCCGACGGCACGGTCGCTAGGGTCGACCTGACCACGCCGGACTTCTCGACCCTGAGCGGCATAAGGGTGGGGGACTCGGAGGACGCGGTCACGGCTGCCTACGGCAATAGCTTGACCGCGGAGCCCCTCGTGGATCACGAGGGGGCCAACTACACCTACGTCCCGAATGACCCGGCTGACGAGAACCGCCTGATCATCACCGTCCTCGAAGGCTCGGTCTTCATGATCCGCGCTGGCCGGCTGCCTGAAGTCGAGTACATCGAGGGTTGCGTGTGATCCTGCTCAGGAATGAGCGGCGCGAGTGGCTGGGGCGATGAAAGCCGATCGCCGGGCGATCGGCGATCGCATTCGACCATGGACCACCGCGAGATCCAGCGGCTTAGCGCCGCCGATATGACGCCGAGCGTGTTCCGCGAGCTCGCGGAACACGGCGAGGACCTTCTTGTCGAGCGGAAGGCTCAGATCCCCGAGCCGGAGAGGCTTGGCGCCGTTGTCTCGTCGATGGCGAACATGCTGGGCGGGTGGATCCTTCTGGGCGTCCACGATAGGACGAGGCAGTTCGTCCCGCTCGAGCTGAAGGGCGGCATCGACCTACAGTCCCATATCGGGAACCTCTTGAGAAAGGTCGTCGACCCTGTTCCGCCCTTCCTCGCCGGCACGCTTGCGGTGGGCGGCAGTCGGGTCGGGTTCATCCGCGTCTTCCGAGCTTCCGTGCCGGTGCTGGTGCGCGGCAGTGGAGCCGTCTACAGCCGCGATGCTGGCGGGAAACGGCCGATCTCCGATCACCGCGAGCTTCTCGAACTCGCGCGAGCGGGAGAGGAGGCGGAGAAGGAGGCGCATGAGCGCCCTCATCGCGATTCACTAAACCTCGAAGTCCTCGGCCTCCCTCCCGAGCGACATCCCATCGCGGAGGGCCACCTCCGCGCCATCGTCCGCGCTGCGCCCCTCTCGGTGACTCCGCAGTTGCGGGAATGGCCGATCTCGAGGGGGCCGAACGCCTGCCTCGATGCCGCCGCGTCGCTTGCGGAGCGTTTTGGGGCGCCGGAGGGCTTTTCAACTCATGTCCGACCGTTCGGGCGCGCCGCTGCCGTATGCGCCGCGCCACTTGTGCCTCCCCCGCTCAACAACTCCAGTTCCCTGCACATGGCAGTGACGTTCGCCAGCTGCGCAGGCGTCTTCGGGGTCGCGGCCTCACGCGAGATCCCGAACGTCCTGCCGACCGACGAGCTTCGGAGGGAGTTCATTCGTCCCTGCATCGAGGCGGTCGCGAAGCTCTTGATCGAGGCTGAAGCGTTTGGCGACGCGGTTTTCGACCTCCACCTGTTTACCCGCACAGACCTGCACTTGGACATTGGTGACAGGAGCTGGGGGCAGTACCGGCTGCCCGAGTTGGTCTCCTGTGGTAGCCCTGCTCTGCCCACGCCCGCGGATGAGGAGGGCCGAGCGGAGCTTGCGGAGTACTGGGAGCGCGAGGTTGCCCGGGAAGCCGGCATCCCCATGTGGGAGGAGCCGCGGGGAAATCCCTGATCCCCACGAGGGTCAGGTCATGATCGCCACGCTTCATGACGCGGCTGAGCTCGAGTGCCAGCTGACCGAAGCCAACGGGTTTCTGGCCGAAAGCTCCGAAATGCCGCCGGGTGTCGTCGAGTTCGTCGAGCGGCTTGCTCAGTCCCTAGCCGAAGGCGCCGCCTGGCTGGACAAGAACACGGGCGTCTCACAACGGCGTCTAGCCGACCTCCTCGGGGTTGGGAAGCGCACCCTCCAGCGTTGGGTCGCCGGCACGAGTTCCCCGAGCGAGGATTACGAGCGTAGGCTGCGCATAGTGGCCCGCCTGGTCAATCACCTGCGCTAGGTGCTCCCGCCCCAAGGCGTGCGGCGGGCGGCCCTCAAGGAAGAGCACGCCGTCCTTCAAGCCGGCCACCGGATAAGGCGGAGCGAATAGGCGAAACATCTCGGATAGCCCCGCCCGAGCGATCGAAGGCTCTTTGCTGACGCGGCGCCTGAGCTGAGATCGATCCTGACGGTGAAGGTCCCGCTTAGGCCGCGGTCGGTCGCATCGGCGGGGCCCCGGCCTCCTGCCTTGCCTCGGAGAGCGCAAGTGCCGCGTCGGCAGATTCGTACTCAGGGCCGTCTTCCTTCGCTTGCCGCGCCGCGCAGACTCTGGGAGTCCGCGAGCCAATCAGTCCGAGGAAGTCCTCCTCGGTTATGACCATCGGTCTGCGCTGCGCACGACTGCCCGTTAAGGGCGCGAAGGCGCCAGTTTTCTTGCGGGCAGCCCGACATCGTGCGAGAAGGACCCTTTAGCCTGCGCGCCGGTCCGGTGTGACGCGCATGTTCGGGGGGTGGCAAGGGATGCTCGTCAGTCGCCCGGCGTGGTCGTCGAGAGGATTGATCCACTGTGTAGGGCGGATCGAGAGGAGGCAGTGCGGCTCCTCGCAGCACTTCTTCGAGAAGCTGCGTTCCGGCGCGAGGGCAACCCGGCCGATTCGCGGACCACCCGCGACACGAGAACGGAAGGAGCACCAAATGCGAACGCGTGAGCAGAGTCGCTACGCAAACCGAAAACCGTCTACCCGCCACGATGGTCGAGGCTTCTCAACCGAACAGGGCCTCAGGGCCGCCTTGTACATGCGGATCTCCACGGACGAGAAGAAGCAGAAATGGAGTATCGACGGACAAAGGCGTCGGCTGCGGGAGTTCTGCAGCAGTCGAAACTGGACCGTTGTCGCCGAGTATTCAGACGAGGCCAGCGGCGCCATCCTTGACCGCCCAGGCCTCATGCGCGCTCTTGAGGATGCGGCGCGGGGCAAGTTCGATGTCGTGCTGTTCGTCCGGCTCGATCGGTTCTCACGCAAGCTGAAGCATCTCCTTGGCCTGATCGACGAGCTCGAGGAGCAGGGCGTGGGGATTGCATCCGCGAAAGAAAGTCTCGACACGACGACGCCGATCGGCCGGATGGTCATCCACATTCTGGGCGCCTTCGCCGAGCTCGAGCGGGAGATGATTCGTGAGCGCATCAAGGACGGCGTTGCGGCCCGTGCTCGAAAGGGCTATTGGCAGGGGAGTCCTCCGCTCGGCTTCAAGAAGGTTTCCGGCTTGCTGGAACCCGACATATCCGCCCTTCCTCTCGCCCTCCGCATCTTCCATATGTACGTGACCGAGCGCAAAGGCACGACGACGATCGCGCGCACACTGAGCGCCGAAGGTGTTCCACATCCTGGTGGAGCCTCTCGCTGGCATAGCCAACACGTCATCAACGTCCTACGGAGTCCTGCGTACATCGGGCACGTGCGATCCCACGGAGCGCTAATGGAGGCGCGTCACGATGCCGTGATCGAGCGGGACACTTGGGAACGAGCACAAGAACTTCTCGCGGAACGGGCGAAGCATTTGGAGCTTCGACGCGGCAACGATTCTCAGTACCTGCCCACCGCGCTGGTGCGCTGTGGTCGCTGTGGCCGGTCATTCGTCGGGGCCGCTGGCCATGGCCGAGGTGGCCGGTACACGTACTACCGGTGCCAAGGTCGCATCAAGTTCGGGCGCGGATACTGCAGCAATACCGGACTCCGTAGGGACGCGCTAGAGAACGCGGTGATCGAAAAGCTTGAGGATCTTCTGCGCGATACCCCTCTCCTGGAGGACGCGCTTGCGAGGGCACGAACCGAGGAGGCTCGTCCCGACGAGTCGCGGATTGAAACGGGAGAGATCCGGCGCAAGCTTGACGACGTTGAGAAGCGCCGGCGACGCTATCTCGACGCGTTCGAGGAGGGCAGGCTGGATCCTGAACAAGTGTCCGGGCGACTCGAGGAGTTGGCTGAGCGCGAAACCGCTCTTCGCGTTCGCCTTAACACGGTGGAGCGCGATCAACTGCCCGAAGGCCTGTCTGAGGCAGCCGTCACCGCGGCCCTCCAGACTCTCGGCCAACTGCCTGAGTTGCCGACCGAGCAAGCGAAAGCATTCCTGCGCTTACTGGTTAAAGAAGTCGTTGTCGTCTCTAAAGACGAAGTCCGCTGCACGTTCCGCCTTCCCCTCGATGATCTCGAGGTTCGTGCAACGACGGGGGAAGTGGAGCCAGCCGGGCTCGAACCGGCGACCTCTGCCATGCCATGGCAGCGCTCTTCCAACTGAGCTATGGCCCCAGGGAACCAGTGGTTCGCCGCTCAGTTTACCCGGGCGCGTCGACCGTTTCGAGGCGGACCCCGCCGCGGCCGCGGCGCGCGGGGCGCCCTCTAAGTTGAAGGGCATGAAGCCCCGCCACCTGCACTCGCATCGCTCGGGGCGTCGCTACGAGCTGCGCGTCTCCGACGCCGGCCTGCGCAACCGGGTCGAGCTCCGGCGCGACGGAGAGCTGATCGCCGAGAAGCGCGGCGACGAGCGCATCAACCTGGAGGCCGACAGCGGCGAGCGCCTCGAGGTGCGGCTCACCCTGTTCGGCCGCGTGCGCCGCGCGACGCTCTACGTCGACGGCGTCGGCCTCGACATGGACGCCGAGCCCGGGACCCGCGCGGCGCGCCGGCAGAACTGGGAGCGCGCCCATCCGCGCCTGGCCGCGGCACGTCACGTCGCCGAGGGGGTGGCGTCCGTGCTCGTCGCGGTCCTAGGCGTCGGCGCCCTGCTCGGCGCGATCCTGGACGACCTCCTCGCGCCCGTGGAGGCGCTCATCGACAAGCTCGTCGGCTGGATCCCGTGGCCGCGCATCGGCCTGCCCTCGATCGCGCTGCCCTCGATCGACCTCCCGGACCTGCCCTCGGTCTCCCCGCCGGGCTGGATCGTGGCGATCCTCGACACGGCGGAGTACTGGGGGCCGATCGCCGCCGGGATCGCGCTCGCGATCTGGGAGCTCCGCCGCCAGAAGCGCCAGCGCGAGCTGCGCGAGCGGCTCGCCGCCGGCCGCGAGGCGGGCGGCGAGGGCGACGGCAGGCGGCCGGATCCCGACGAGGAGGCGGCCCGGGACCGGGCGGAGGCCTGAGGGCTCAGCCGTCCTCGCCGGAGCGCTCGGCGAACTTCGCCTTCGCCGTGTCGCAGTCCCCGGCCCGGCCGATCGCCTCCATCATGCTGCGCATCGCGGCGGGGTCGCGCATCGCGGGGAGGAAGTCCTCGGCGATCCCCTGCGCGTAGACGGGCCACATCCGCTGGAGCATCTTCTCGCCCTCCTCGGTGAGCTCGATGTGGAAGCTGCGCCGGTCGCCGGGGCAGGCCACGCGGCGCACGAGCCCGTTGCGCTCGATCCGGTCGAGCAGCCGGCTGAGACCGCTGTGGCTCAGCAGCACGCGCTCCGCCAGCTCAGTCTGCCTCAGCCTGCCCTCGGGCGCGTCCCGGAGCGCCGCGAGCACGTCGTACCAGGTGAGCGGGGGCAGGCCGGCCGCGTCCAGGTCGCGGGCGATCCGCCGCAGCATCGTCGAGTGGGCGCGCAGGAACGCGCGCCAGGCGGCGAGCTGCTCCTCCGTGATGCGGACGGCAACTGTTGCCATGCGCATATTTTGCCATACACAAATTGCCGGTGCAACGACTCGGTGGTAAAGTTGTTGTTCCAACAACTGTTGCTGTTGCACCAATCAAGGAGGCGCAAGCCCATGGCCACATCCACCTCAGTCGAGATCCCCGCCGGCACCTGGGTCGTCGACGACGCCCACTCGACGGCCGCGTTCGAGGTCGAGCACGGAGGCCTGTCGACGTTCCGCGGCACGTTCTCGCCGATCCAGGCGAAGCTCACCTCCGACGGCTCCAGCGCGGTGCTCGAGGGCTCCGTCCGCGTGGGGGACATCTCGGTCGACGACGACCAGATCCGCCCGCATCTGCTCTCCCCGGAGTTCTTCGACGCGGAGCGCAACCCGCAGATCGCCTTCCGCTCGACGGCGATCGAGGGCACGCCCGACGATTTGCGCGTGACCGGCGAGCTCTCGCTCGCGGGCGCCACGCGGACCGTCGAAGCGACCGGGCGCCTGCGCGGGCCGGTCGACTTCGGCGCCGCCGAGAAGATCTCGGTCACGCTCCATGCGGCGATCGACCGCACCGACTACGGGATGGACTGGCAGATGCAGCTCCCGGGCGGCGGCGAGGCCCTGGGCAACGAGGTCAGGCTCAACGTCGAGCTCGAGCTGGTGAAGAGCTGACGCGATGAGGATCCTCGGGATCTCGGGAAGCCTGCGCTCGGGGTCGCTGAACACGCGCCTGCTCCGCTACGCCGCGGAGCAGGCGCCCCCGGGCGTGGAGATCACGGTGTGGGACGGGCTGCGCGCGATCCCGCCCTATGACCAGGACCAGGACGGCGAGCTCGCCCCTGAGCCGGTGACGCGCCTGCGCGACGCGATCGCCCAGGCGGACGGCCTGCTCATCGCGACGCCCGAGTACAACGCCTCGATCCCCGGGGCGCTCAAGAACGCGATCGACTGGGCGTCGCGCCCGCGCGCGGAGACGCCGCTGCAGGGCAAGCCGGCGGCCGTCATCGGCGCCACCACGGGCAGCTTCGGCGCGGTCTGGGCGCAGGCCGAGCTGCGCAAGGTGCTCTCGACCACCGGCGCGCGCGTGGTCGACCTCGACCTGCCGGTGGCCAAGGGCGAGGCCGCGTTCGACGAGCGCGGCGCGCTGCGCGACGAGGGCCTGCGGGCCAGGCTGCGGGAGATCCTCGCCGGGCTCACCGCGGGGATCGCGCGCACGCGCGAGCTCGCCGTCCGCTGAACGGGCTCCGGCCGGCGCGCCGGGCGAACCGGGCGCGCGCCGGCCCGCGGGCGGGCGCAGCGACCGCACGCGCCCTGGCGTGGGTGCGGTTACGCTCCCGGCCGATGAGACAGCTCGCTGACGGGGTGTGGCAGCTGGGCGGCTTCCCGCCGAACCTGATCAACGTCTACCTGGTCGAGGACGTGCTGATCGACGCGGCGACTAGGCACGCGGGGCGGCGGATCGCGCGCCAGCTCAAGGGGCACAGGCTCGCGGCGCACGCGCTCACCCACGCGCACGCCGACCACCAGGGCGCGAGCCATGAGATCTGCGAGCGCTACGAGGTGCCCTTCTGGGTCGGCGCGGGCGACGCCGACGCCGCCGAGGACCCGGGCCTGATCCGGGAGCGCATGCCCAGGCACCCGATCCCGCGCCTGTTCTGGCGGATCATGGCGGGCCCCGGCCACCCTGTCGACCGCGTCCTGCGCGAGGGCGACGAGGTCGCGGGCTTCCGGGTGCTGGAGGTGCCCGGCCACTCGGCGGGCCACATCGCCTTCTGGCGCGAGTCCGACCGCGTGCTCATCCTCGGCGACGTCCTCAACAACGTGGACACGCTGACCCTGATCCCCGGCCTGCGCGAGCCGAAGACGTTCTTCACGCCCGACCCGGTCGTCAACCGGCGCTCGGCCCGCAAGCTCCTGCCGCTCGAGCCCAGGCTCGTCCTCTTCGGGCACGGCGCGCCCCTGCGCGACACGCGCAGGTTCGTCTCCTTCCTCGAGCGGCTGCCCGGCTGAGGCGACCGCGGCGCGCCGGGGCCTCGGCGGGCCACCCTGACTCTAAACTGGCGCATCGCATGAGCGACGAGCGGCGATACGACCCGGCGGCCGTCGAGGCGCGCTGGCAGCGGATCTGGGAGGAGGAGCGCACCTGGGAGGTGCCCAACCCGGGGCAGCCCGGGTTCGATCCCTCCAAGCCCAAGTCCTACGTGCTGGAGATGCTGCCCTACCCGTCGGGCGAGCCGCACGTCGGGCACCTGAAGAACTACGCGATCGGCGACGCCGTCGCGCACTTCCGGCGGCGCAACGGGCTGCAGGTCATCCACCCGATGGGCTACGACGCCTTCGGCCTGCCGGCGGAGAACGCCGCGATCCGCACCGGCGAGCACCCGCGGGTCGCGACCTTCGCCTCGATCGACGAGTTCCGCCGCCAGTTCAAGCAGTGGGGCATCTCGATCGACTGGAGCCGCGAGCTCGCCACCTGCGAGCCGGAGTACTACCGCTGGACGCAGTGGCTGTTCTTGAAGCTCTATGAGCGCGGCCTCGCCTACCGCGCCGAGGCGCCCGTGCAGTGGTGCCCCAAGGACGCCACCGTGCTCGCGAACGAGCAGGTGATCGACGGCCGCTGCGAGCGCTGCGGGACGCTGGTCGAGCAGCGCCGCCTGGAGCAGTGGTTCTTCCGCATCACCGAGTACGCCGACCGGCTGCTCGAGGACTTCGACGCGCTCGAGTCCTGGCCCGAGCACGTGATCACGATGCAGCGCAACTGGATCGGCCGCTCGGAGGGCGCCGAGGTCATCTTCCGCTGCGAGGAGCTCGACCTGGACTTCCCGGTCTTCACCACCCGCCCCGACACGCTCTTCGGCGCGACGTTCTTCGTGCTCGCGCCCGAGCACCCCGCGGTCGAGAAGCTCGCCGCCGGCACGGAGCACGAGCAGGCCGTCCGCGACTACGTCAACGAGGCGGGGCGCCGCAGCGCCGAGGAGCGCGGCGCCGAGGACCGCGAGAAGACCGGCGTGCCCCTGGGCCGCTACGTCACCAACCCGGTGAACGGTGAGCGCATCCCGATGTTCGTGTCCGACTACGTGCTCATGGAGTACGGGACCGGCGCGATCATGGCCGTGCCCGCGCACGACGAGCGCGACTTCGACTTCGCGCGCGCCTTCGGCCTGCCGATCCGGCAGGTCGTGCGCCCGCGCGACGCCGACCCCGACTCGTTCTCGCCGGACGAGCCCTTCGTGGAGCACTCCTCGGACGAGGTGCTCATGAACTCCGGCGAGTTCTCAGGGCTGCCGGCGCCCGAGGGCAAGCGCAAGATCATCGAGTGGCTCGAGGAGCGGGGCCTGGGCAAGGCGACGGTCAACTACCGCCTGCGCGACTGGCTGATCTCGCGGCAGCGCTACTGGGGCTGCCCGATCCCGATCGTCTACTGCGACGACTGCGGGACGGTGCCCGTGCCCGAGGACCAGCTCCCGGTCGAGCTGCCCGACATCGAGGACTACGCGCCCAAGGGGCGCAGCCCGCTCGCGGCCGCCGAGGACTGGGTCGCGACCACGTGCCCGCGCTGCGGCGGGGCGGCGCGCCGCGAGACCGACACGATGGACACCTTCGTCGACTCGTCCTGGTACTTCCTGCGCTACCTCGACGCGCGCAACGACGAGCGCCCCTGGGCGCGGGACGCGGTCGACCACTGGATGCCCGTCGACCTCTACATCGGCGGCGTCGAGCACGCGATCCTGCACCTGATGTACGCGCGCTTCTTCACGAAGGCGCTGCAGGACATGGACCTCCTGGGGGTTCCCGAGCCGTTCGCGAACCTCTTCACCCAGGGCATGATCACGCGCGACGGCGCCAAGATGTCCAAGTCGAAGGGCAACACGGTGAGCCCGCGCGAGTACGTCGAGCGGTACGGCGCGGACACCACGCGCACCTTCGTCTGCTTCCTCGGCCCGCCCGAGCGCGGCGGCGACTGGAAGGACGAGGGGGTCGAGGGCGTGCACCGCTTCCTCACGCGCCTGTGGCGCCTCGGCCAGGAGGTCGCCGAGCGCGAGGCCGCCGCGGTCGACAAGGGCGCGCTCGAGGGCGACGCGCTCGAGCTGGTCCGCAAGGCGCACTGGGCGATCGACAAGGCGACGCGCGACATCTCGCAGAGCCTGCACCTGCACACCGCGATCGCCGCCGTGATGGAGCTCGTGAACGAGGCCTACCGGGCCAAGGACTCGCTGTACTCCTCGCCGGAGGGCACGGGCGCCGTGCGGTTCGCGACCGCGACGGCCGCCTCGCTCATCTACCCGTTCGCGCCCCACCTCGCCTGCGAGGTGTACGAGGCGATCGAGGGCGAGCGCCTGTGGGAGGTGCCGTGGCCGAAGGCCGACCCGGACCTGCTCCAGCGCGAGGAGATCTCCCTGGTCGTCCAGGTCAACGGCAAGCGCCGCGGCGAGATCCAGGTCCCGGCCGACATGCCCGAGGGGGAGCTCCTGCGCCTCGCGCGCGAGCACGAGGGCGTGCGGCGCCACATCGACGGCAAGCAGGTCGTCAAGGAGATCGTGGTGCCCGGGCGGCTGGTGAATCTCGTCGCCCGCTGACCGAATCCGCGTGACGCCGCGGGCGCGGTCTGGTACAAAAGCGCTTAGTGCTGGTCAGACGCTTCTCCGAGGCGACCGCCATCGACGTGCACCGGCTGCGCGCGCACGTGCTGATGGACGCCGGTGAGCTCGGCTCGCGAAACCTCTCGGTGAGCTGGGTCGAGGTCCCGCCCGGTGCGTCCGAGCGCCTGCGCTCCCACGAGGAGGCCGAGCTCGCGTACATCGTCGCGCGCGGCAGCGGCACGATGTCTGCGACGGGCGACACCCGCGAGCTCAGCGAGGGCGATCTGGTGCTGATCCCGCCGGCCACCGACCACGCGGTGGCCAACAACGGGGACGAGACGCTCGCGCTGGTCTCGGTGCAGTCGCCGGCGGTGTCGGCCGAGGAGCTCTTCAGCCGCCGCCTGGCCCTGCAGGCGGCGGGCTACGACGACGATTACGACTACGAGTAGCGCGCGAGCGTGATCAGGCGGCGCGTCATCGTCCACGGACGCGTGCAGGGCGTCTTCTTCCGCGACTCCACCCGCCGCGAGGCGCAGGAGCGCGGCGTCGCGGGCTGGGTGAGAAACCGCGTCGACGGCACCGTGGAGGCCGTGTTCGAGGGCGAGCCGGACGCGGTGGAGGCCGCCGTGGAGTTCACCCGCACCGGGCCGCCGCGCGCCCGCGTCGAGCGCGTCGAGGTCTTCGAGGAGGAGCCCGAGGGGCTCGCAGGGTTCGAGATCCGCCACTGAGCGCGGCGGGGTTGCGCTGGCGCGGATCGTCACATATGCTCGCGCCCGGAGGAGAGGCTGTGCCTGTGCCCAGGGAGGCTCGTTCGGCGCCCGCGACAAGCGGGCGCCGTTCGTTTCGCGGTCCGTGACTGAACCGGCACGCAATCGGCGCAGGGCGG
>Ga0207874_1003359_pt1 | contig 13392 bp, 11 predicted proteins | sample HigsolmetaAR201D_FD_184833 | JGI IMG/M metagenome (GOLD analysis project Ga0207874, IMG submission 184833) | Ionic liquid and high solid enriched microbial communities from the Joint BioEnergy Institute, USA - AR20-1-D (SPAdes) (version 2) ...
CGACCGGGTGCTGCTGTACATGCAGAACAGCCCGCAGTTCATCATCGGCTACTACGCCATTTTGCGCGCCGACGCGGTGGTGGTGCCGGTCAACCCGATGAACAAGACCGCCGAGCTGGAGTACCTGGTGCAGGACACCGGCGCCAACGTGGCGCTGTGCGGCCAGGAAGTGTATCCGGCGCTGGCGCCGCTGCTGGACAAGACCAACCTGGCCCGGGTAGTGGTCGCCGCCTACGCCGACTATGTCACCGAACCCACTGATCTGACGCTGCCGGCGGAGGTGAGCCAGCCGCGGCAGGCCATCGAGCATCCGAAGGTGACGCTGTGGAGCGAGGCGCTGGCCGCCGGCAAGGTGCCGGGCCCGCACACCGCCGGTCCCGACGACTGGTGCGTGTTCCCGTACAGCTCCGGCACCACCGGCAATCCCAAGGGCTGCGTGCACACGCACCGCTCGGCCATGGCCACCACCGTGATCGGCGCGATCTGGACGCTGGTGCCGCCCGATGCGGTGCAGCTGATCACCGTGCCGATGTTCCACGTCACCGGCATGCAGCTGTGCATGAACAACTCGATCTACTCCGGCTGCACCATGGTGGTAACCACCCGTTGGGACCGGCGCGTGGCGCTCGAGCTGATCCAGCGGCACAAGGTGACCAACTGGCGCAACATCTCCACGATGGTCATCGACATGCTGGCCGATCCGGATCTCGGCAAGTATGACCTCTCCAGCCTCAAGCGCATCGGCGGCGGCGGCGCGGCCATGCCGAAGGCGGTGGAGGCCAAGCTGTTCGAGCTGACCGGCCTGCGCTACATCGAGGGCTACGGCCTGTCGGAGACCATCTCCACCACCCACGCCAATCCGCCGCAGGCGCCGAAGGCCCAGTGCCTGGGCGTGCCGGTGATGGACGTGGACTCGCGGGTGATCGACCTGGACACCCTCGAAGAGCTGCAGCCGGGCGAGGTCGGCGAGATCATCATCCACGGCCCGCAGGTGTTCCAGGGCTACTGGAACCGGCCGCAGGACACCGCCGAAGCCTTCATCGAGCTGGACGGCAAGCGTTTCTTCCGCACCGGCGACCTGGGCTACTACGACGAGGACGGCTATTTCTTCCTGGTCGACCGGGTCAAGCGCATGATCAACGCCTCCGGCTTCAAGGTCTGGCCGACCGAGGTCGAGGCGCTGATGTATGGTCACCCGGCGATCAAGGAAGTGTGCGTGATCGCCAGCCCGGATCCGCGCCGCGGCGAGACCGTCAAGGCGCTGGTGGTGCTGCGCGCCGAGCAGCAGGGCAAGGTGACCGAAGCGGACATCATCGCTTGGTGCAAGGCCAACATGGCGGCCTACAAGTGCCCGACCGCGGTCGAGTTCGTCGACGAACTGCCCAAGTCGCCCACCGGCAAGCTCATGTGGCGCCAGCTGCAGGAGCAGGAGCGGGCGCGCGTCCTGGGTAACGCCTGAGCATCGGCCCGGCCCGCCGCCATGCGGCGGGCCCCGCGGACAGAAGGCTTCGGATATGGATAAAGACTTCGCGGAAGACGTCCGCGCCGTGATCGCCCGCGCCGGTTTCCACGCGGTGCTGGGCTACCGGCCGGTGGAGTGGAGCGACGGGTTGGCGGTGCTGGAGCTCGATTTGCAGCCGCACCATCTCAATCTCGGCGGCGTGGTGCACGGCGGCGTGCTGTGCTCACTGCTGGATGTGGTGTGCGCGCAGGCCGGCACCTACACCCCGGAACCAGGGAAGATTCGCAAGGCCATCACCTTGTCGCTGACCACCACCTTTACCGGGCAGGCCAGCCAGGGGCGCATTCGCGCGATCGGCAAACTGCGTTCCCGTGGCACCAGAATATTCAATAGCAGCGGCGAGATTTTCGATTCCGAAGGCCGGCTATTGGCGATGGGCGAAGGCACATTCCGCCTTCGCAGCGGCCAATAGCGCGGTCGCCGCAACCTATCAACGCCAGGAAAATAGGAGGTTGGGGGCACCGCGTCGATCGCCTTTCGAAGGTGCGGGTTTGGCGCCCATAAGGAGCGCGTTCCGCAGAGTGGAAAGGCATTCCGTAACGGTTGACGCCGAGAGCGGCCCATGACAGATTCACTAGCTCAAACAAAAACACATATAGCTGCGTCGTAGAGACGCAAGCGAAAGATGATGTAGGTGCCCCAGGCGCCTTCCGTGGGACAGACGGAGGAGGAGAGGACCTATGTTCCTCGCGTTCCGGCGTTGTAACGCCTCGTCGGCGACAGCCGTCGCCAAAACCACTGCTTTGAAAGGTCCGCAGGGTCGCGCTGAAACCTGCCGGATTGTCACCCGGCCAGAGGAGGAGTGACCTTGGAGCTGTTTTTCCAACTCGTTCTTAACGGCCTGACGCTTGGAAGCGTGTACGGCCTGGTCGCTCTTGGGCTGACCCTGGTCTACGGCATCCTGCATGTGCCGAACTTCTCGCACGGCGCGCTGTACATGGTCGGCGCTTACGTTGCGTTCATCCTGATGAGCAATTATGGCGTCAATTACTGGGTCGCCATCGCTGGCGCGGCCGTTGTCGTCGGTGTGCTCGCCATGCTGTCGGAGCGGCTGGTGTTCCATCCGCTGCGCGACGCGCCGCCGATCCACGACAAGATCGCCGCCATCGGCATCCTGCTGTTCCTGGAAGCCGGCGTCATGGCGATCTGGGGCGCGGATTTCCGCCGCATGCCCACGCCGTATTCCGGCATCGTCGACATCTTCGGGCTCACCGCCCCGGCGCAGCGTCTGCTCATCATCGCCGGCGCCTTCGTGCTGGTGGTGGCGCTGCACCTGTTCCTGAAGAAGACCATTCTCGGCTCGACCATCATCGCGATGGCGCAGAACCGCGAAGGCGCGGCCCTGGTCGGCATCAACGCCACCAAAGTGTCGCTGCTCACCTTCTTCATTTCCGGCGCTTTGGCCGCGGTTGCCGCCGGTCTGTTCGCGCCGATCAACCTGGTGTACCCGGCCATGGGTCACCTGGTGATCATGAAGGCCTTCGTGATCATCGTGCTTGGCGGTATGGGCAGTATTCCCGGCGCCATTATCGGCGGCCTGATCATCGGTTTCGCCGAGAGCTTCGCCGGTTTCTACATCTCCACCCATTACAAGGATCTGGTCGCCTTCCTGTTGCTGGTGGTCATCCTTTCCGTCCGGCCTGAGGGCCTGTTCACGAAGGGAGTGCGGTAAGCGTCATGAAGTACCTTCAAGGAAAAGCTGGCTGGGCCATTCTGATCGCCCTGGCCCTCCTGTTCCCGCTCGTGGCCGGAAACAACTACCAGCTGTACGTGATGTCGCTGGCGTTCATCTTCGCCATTTCGACCGCGGGCTTGAACCTGATCACCGGTTACACCGGTCAGCTGAACCTCGGCCACGCCGGGTTCATGGCGATCGGCGCGTACACCGTGGGCATTCTGACCGTCACCTACGAATGGCCGTTCTGGGGGGCCTTCGCCATGTCCGGCGTGGTCGCCGGCGTGATCGGCTTCTTCGTCGGCGTGGTCTCGCTGCGGCTGAAGGAGCATTTCTTCGCGATCTTCACGCTGTGCGTGGGCTTCATCATCTATCTCATTATTGAGAAATGGGATTCCGTTACCGGCGGTACGGTCGGCATCATCGGCATTCCGGGTCCGGCGCCGATCGGTCCGATCACCTTCGATAGCGCGATCTCCCAGTACTATCTCGTGGTGTTCTTCCTGGTGGTGAGCCTGTGGCTGATGCACCGGATCGTGAACTCGCTGCTCGGCCGCACCTTCATCGCGATCCGCAACAGCGACGATCTGGCGCAGGCGCTCGGCATCAACCTGATGCGCAACAAGACCCTGTCGTTCGTGCTGTCGACCTTCTACGCCGGTATCGCCGGTGGCCTGTACGCGGGGTACGTGCGCTTCCTTGGTCCGGACCTGGCCGGTACCCACTACACGTTCGACATGATCACCTACCTGCTGGTGGGTGGCATCGGCACCCTGATGGGGCCGGTGGCCGGCTCGCTGCTGGTGGCCTGGGTCACGCAGTCGCTGCAGTTCCTGCAGGACTATCGCATGGTGGTGTTCGGTCCGCTGCTGGTACTGCTGGTCATCTTCTTCCCGCACGGCATCGTCGGCTTCTACTACAAGAAGCGGATGGAGCGTGAGATGAAGAAGCGGGCGGCCGAAGCCAGCCGCGCCCAGGCGGTCAAGAAGGAGGCCGGTACCAATGCTTAAGATCGAGAACCTCACCAAGCAGTTCGGCGGCCTGACTGCGGTTCGCGATGTCAGCGTGACCTTCGAGAAGGGCAAGATCAACGCGATCATCGGCCCCAACGGCGCTGGCAAGACCACGTTCTTCAACCTGATCAGCGGCATGCATCAGCCGACGTCGGGGCGGATCATCTTCAAGGGCGTGGACGTCACCCGCATGCGCGCCGATCAGGTGGCGCGGCTGGGCGTGGCCCGCACTTTCCAGACCACGCACCTGTTCGACAACGCCACGGTGTTCGACAACCTGATCGTCGGTCACCGCCTGCGCACCAAGTCGGGCTTCTGGGACGTGGTATTCAATACCAAGCGCTTGCGCGAGGAAGAGAAGGCCTGCCGCAAGAAAGCCGAGGAAGTGCTTGAGTTCGTTGGCCTTAACCATGCGGCGTACCGCCTGGCCGGCGACATCTCCCAGGAGGAGCGCAAGCGCGTCGCGTTCGCTCTGGCGCTGGCCACCGAGCCGGATCTCGTCCTGCTCGACGAGCCGGCCGGCGGCGTCAACCCCGAGGAGACCGTGGGGTTGGCCGAGCTGATCAAGAAGATGGTCCGGCACGGTCTGACCGTGTGCCTGATCGAGCACAAGATGGACATGATCATGGGCATGGCCGACAAGATCATGGTGCTCGACCACGGCGAGAAGATCGCCGAGGGCACGCCCGCTGAGATCCAGCGCAATCCGGTCGTTATCGAGGCTTATCTCGGGAGCGAACATGCTGCAGCTTAAGAACGTCAACCTGAACTACGGCAGCTTCCGAGCGCTGCACGACATCAACATCCACGCCGATGAAGGCGAGTTGGTGGTGCTGTTGGGCGCCAACGGTGCGGGCAAGAGCTCGATCTTCCTGACCATCAGCGGTCTCAACAAGTCGGTCAGCGGCAGCATCAAGTTCCGCGGCCAGGAGCTGCTCGGCATGAAGCCGTCGCAGATCGTGGAGGCCGGTATCGTGCACTGCCCGGAGGGACGCAAGCTGTTTCCGGGCATGTCGGTGCTCAAGAACCTGATCCTGGGCGCTTACGTGCACCGTAAGGACAAGGCCGGCGTGCAGCGCTCGCTTGAGGAAGTGCTCGACATGTTCCCGATCCTGCGGGAGAAGAAGGATCAGCCCGCCGGTTCGCTGTCGGGCGGTCAACAGCAGATGGTGGCGATCGGCCGCGCCCTGATGGGCCGTCCGAAGCTGCTGATGCTGGACGAGCCGTCCCTGGGCCTGGCCCCGCTGGTGGTCAAGCAGATGTTCGAGGTGATCCAGCGCATCAACCAAAGCGGCACCACGGTGCTGCTGGCTGAGCAGAACGCATACGCGGCGCTGAAGATCGCCAACCGCGCCTACGTCATCGAGAGCGGACGAATCGTGATGGAAGGCGACCGCGACACGCTGCTGGGCGACGAGCGTATCCGCAAGGCGTACATTGGCGGCTAAGGCCGCCAATCGCCTTCATTGTTCTGTTGGAGGAGGAGAATCTCGCTTAGTTGAAGACTGTTTCGCAGGAGGAGGTGGTCGCGCAAGCGGCCATGGAACGATCAACAAACACTCGCTCGACGAGTGGATAAAGAGGGAAACAGTGATGAACCTGTTCAAGCGCATTGCTCGCGCATCGGCGCTGAGCGCCGTCGTCGCTTTCTCCGCGGCTGGCACCGCCGCCGCTCAGGATGTCGTCAAGATCGGCTATACCGGCCCCCTGAGCGGCGGTGCCGCCCTGTACGGCAAGAACTGCCTCAGCGGCATGCAGATGGCCGAGGAGGAGATCAACGCCGCCGGCGGCTTCGAGGTCAACGGCAAGAAGTACAAGCTCGAAGTGGTGGCGCTGGACGACAAGTACTCGCCCAGCGAGGCTGGCACCAACGCTCGCCGTCTGGTCCAGGAGCACAAGACCCCGGTGGTGTTCACCCCGCACTCCGGCGGCGTGTTCGCGCTGCAAGCCTTCAACGAGCGCGATAACTTCCTGGTCGCGGCCTACACCAGCGTGCCGACCGTCACCGAGCGCGGCAATAAGCTGACCGTGCGCATCCCGCCGTCGTTCATGGGTTACATGGAGCCGTTCACCAAGGTGTCCATGGAGCGCTTCGGCAAGCGCGTGGCCATCGCCAACGCCACCCACGACTACGCCAAGGCTTGGACCAAGGCTTTCGTGCCGGTGTGGACCGCGGCGGGTGGCGAAGTGGTGGCCGACAATCCGATGGACTACAACAAGGACACCGACTACTACTCGGGCGTGAGCAAGGTGCTGGCCGCCAAGCCGGACGTGCTGTTCATCGGCGGCGCCTCCGAGCCGACCGGCCTGGTGGTGAAGCAGGCCCGCGAGCTGGGCTTCAAGGGCGGCTTCATCGTCATGGACCAGGCCAAGCTCGACGAGATGGCCGCGGTGGCCGGCGGTCTGCAGGTGCTGGAGGGCGCGGTCGGTACGCTGCCGCTGGTGTATGACGAAAACGAGCGTGCCAAGGACTTCGTCAAGCGCTTCCGCGACATCTATGGCCGCGATCCGAGCTCGGAGATGTCGCTGAACTACTTCGCCGCCCACCTGTTCATGGAGGCGATGAAGCACGCGGGTACCGCCAGCGACGCCCACGCGATCCGCGCCAACCTGGCCAAGGCGCTGGAGACCCTGCCGGAGCCGCGCAACCCGCACGGCTATTCCGAGATCGACGAGAACGGCGGTCTGGGCGCCGATACTCCGGTGGCTCAAGTGCTCAACGGCCAGATCAAGGCCGTGCGCACCTCCGAGATCATGGGCCGGTAAGCGCCTCGTCTTCACCGACCCCCGACATGAAACTGCCGCCATACACTGGCGGCAGTTTTTTTAGCGGCAGAGGAGGGGATGAGCCGCACCCTTCCGAGCGCGGCCCATCGGGGACAACCCCTTACATGTACTTCTTCAGCTCCAGCTTACCGATCTGGTTGCGGTGCACCTCGTCCGGACCGTCGGCGATCCGCAGGGTGCGAGCGTTGGCGTAGGCGTGCGCCAAGAAGAAGTCGTTGGTGACGCCGCCGCCGCCGTGCGCCTGGATGGCCCAGTCGATGACCTTGCAGGCCATGTTGGGCGCGGCCACCTTGATCATGGCGATCTCCTTGCGCGCCGCCTTGTTGCCGACCGTGTCCATCATGTAGGCGGCCTTGAGCACCAGCAGCCGGGCCTGATCGATGAGGATGCGCGACTCGGCGATGCGCTCCAGGGTCACCGTCTGCTCGGCGATCGGCTTGCCGAAGGCGACGCGCTGCAGGGTGCGCTTGCACATCGCTTCCAGCGCCCGCTCGGCCAGGCCGATCAGCCGCATGCAGTGATGGATGCGGCCCGGTCCGAGGCGGCCCTGGGCGATCTCGAAGCCGCGGCCCTCGCCCAGCAAGATGTTGCTGGCCGGCACCCGCACGTTGTCGAAGATCACCTCGGCATGGCCGTGCGGCGCATCGTCATAGCCGAACACCGGCAGCGGCCGCACCACGGTGATGCCCGGGGTGTCGCGCGGCACGATGATCATGGACTGCTGCTTGTGCCGATCCGGATTGTTGGGATCGGTCTTGCCCATGAAGATGAACACCTTGCAGCGCGGATCGTTGGCGCCGGAGGTGAACCACTTGCGGCCGTTGATGACGTACTCGTCGCCGTCGCGAACGATGGACGCCTGGATGTTGGTAGCGTCGGAGGAGGCCACCGCCGGCTCGGTCATGGCGAACGCCGAGCGGATCTCACCCTCCAGCAGCGGCTTGAGCCACTTTTCTTTCTGCTCCGCGGTGCCGTAGCGCACCAGCACTTCCATGTTGCCGGTGTCCGGGGCCGAGCAGTTGAACACTTCCGCCGACCACATCACCCGGCCCATGATCTCGCACAGCGGCGCGTACTCCATGTTGGTCAGGCCGGCGCCGTACTCGCTCTCGGGCAGGAACAGGTTCCACAGCCCTGCCGCCTTGGCCTTGGGCTTGAGCTCCTCGATCACCGGCACGGGCTGCCAGCGATCGCCTTCGGCGACTTCGCGCGCGTAACGCTCTTCGTTGGGATAGATGTATTCATCCATGAAGGCGTTGAGGCGAGCCATCAGCTCTTTGGTTCTTGCGGAGTACTCAAATTCCATGGATTTCTCTCCCTCGTCGTTGTCGTCAAACGGCGCTTTCGCAGCGCTTCTTGAATTGTCTAGCACCGAGAGGGTAAGCAGCCGCCTATAATTACGCCAATGAACAATTCGAATGCTATGGAATAAATTTCATGCATATATCCCGCGTCGACCTGAATCTCTTCGTTGTGTTGGACACGATCTACACCGAGGGCGGACTGACTCGTGCCAGCGAGAAGCTCAACCTGACCCAGCCGGCAGTGAGCCACGCCCTGGCGAGGCTGCGGGAATTGTTTGGCGACCCGCTGTTCGAGCGGCGCGGCCACAGCATGGTACCGACCCCGTTGACCCGCAGCATGATCGAGTCGGTGCGGGCTTCGCTGCGCATGCTGGAGTCGACGCTGCACAAGGTGGACCGCTTCGACCCGGCCACCACCGCCAAGCGCTTCGTGCTGGGCCTGCGCGACGTGCTGGAGCCGATCGTGCTGCCGCCGCTCATGAGGCGCTTGGCGGAGGAGGCGCCGGCGGTGGAAGTAGCGACCGCGCGCATCGACCGACGTAGCCTGGAGTCAGAGCTGTCGGCCGGCACCGTCGACGTCGCCATCGACGTGCTGCTGCCGCTGTCCGACAAGCTACGGTCGCGCCGCATCTCCTCCGACCGGCTGATCGTGCTGGCGCGCCGTGACCATCCGCTGCTGCGCAATGGTCTGACTCTGGAAACCTACCTGTGCGCCGGCCACATCCTGGTGTCTTCGCGCCGGCGCGGCCGTGCGCTGGAGGATCTGGAACTGAGCCGCCTCGGGCTGCAGCGCACGGTGCGGCTGCGCTGCCAGCACTATTTCGCCGCGGCGCACGTGGTCAGCCAGACCGACCTGCTGCTGACCATCCCGGAACGGCACGCCGCGGTGGCCAACCGCCAGTTTCGCAACCAGGTGTTTCCGTTCCCGATCGAAGGACCGACACTGGACGCTTACCTATACTGGCATGCCAACGCCGAGGAGGATCCGGCCAACCGCTGGTTCCGTCGGCATCTGGAAGCGGTGCTCGCCAAGCTGGCCGGCGGCGGCCGCGGCGAGAGAGGAGGGGATAGAGGAGGGCGAGACCTGACGACCTCGCCCCCGCTGGAGGCTTAGATGCGGACCCCGGTGAACTCGGTGACGCCCAGCATGGTCTTGAACGTGCCCTTGAGGGCATCGCCTTCGACGCTGGCGCGGAACGACACGGGGAACTTGCCCATCGGCGTCTGCACCTTGGCAGTGAAGCTCAGGTTGTTGCCCTCGACCTTGAGCTCCTCCAGCTCGGCGGCGCCAGCGGGGCTTTCGAGCGTACCGCTATAGCCGCCCTGATCGCTGATCTTGAGGGTGGGAGTCTGCTCCCCGAACGGGGTCTGCATGGTCAGTTTCCAGTTCCCGGCTACGCTCATCGTTTTCTCCTTGGCGTGTGGTGACATATTCGCGAGCCCGCGCGGCCCGCGAACCGGCTGCGTCGAGCCTCGGCGGCGCCGGGAGCGCTTGCTCCCGGGCGCAGCACGAAGCCTTAAGCTTAGCCGGTCCGAATTCATACAGGATTAGCTTTTACCTAACTCCCTGAGCGCCTCGGCGCGCAGGTCCTTGCGCAGCACCTTGCCGACCGGCGTCTTCGGCAGCTCGTCGCGGAACACGATCTGCTTGGGCACCTTGTAGTTGGTCAACGACTTGCGGCAATGCTCACGCAGCGCCTCGGCGGTCAGCGCCGGATCGCGCTTCACCACGTAGGCGCGCACCGCCTCGCCGGTTTCCTCGTCCGGCACGCCGATCACGCCCACCTCCAGCACACCGGGATGCTGGGCGATGACTTCCTCGACCTCGTTCGGGTACACGTTGAAGCCGGACACGATCACCATGTCCTTCTTGCGGTCGACGATGTAGAAGTAGCCGTCCTCGTCCATGCGGGCGATGTCGCCGGTGGCGAACCAACCGTCCTTGAGCGCCTCCGCCGTCGCCTCCGGCCGGTTCCAGTAGCCTTTCATCACCTGCGGCCCCTTGACCAGCAGCTCGCCGGGCTGGCCCACCGGCACGGGGTTGCCGTTGTCATCGACGATGCGCAACTGGGTGCCGGGGTAGGGGATGCCGATGCTGCCCAATTTCACCGGCCCGCTGATCGGGTTGGCGCAGACGCCGGGACTCGTCTCGGTCAGGCCGTAGGCCTGGTAGATCGGGTGGCCCACCACCTTTTCCCAGCGCTGCGCCACCGCATCCTGCACCGCCGTGCCGCCGCCGACCGCGATCTGCAGATTGCGCGGCGGATTGTCGCGGAACCACTGTTCGTTGAGCAGGCCGGCAAACAGCGTATTCACCGCCGGGAAGAACGTGATGTTGAACTTCTCGAACGCCGGCTTGAGGTTGGACACCGGCCGCGGATTGGGGACGAGGATGTTGTGGCCACCCAGGCTGTAGAAAATGCCGGACACGCCCATGGCGAAGATGTGGTACATCGGCAGCGCGGTCAGCGCCACCCGCTCCCCGGTCAGATACTGCTCGACGTTGCTGGCCGCCTGCACCACGTTCGCCACCAGGTTGCTATGGGTGAGCATGGCACCCTTGGCGCGCCCGGTAGTGCCGCCGGTGTACTGCAGCGCCAGCAGATCGTCCAGCTCGACCTCCAGATTGGCGACCGAACCGCCGGCCTTCAACCGCTTGGCCCCCAGCGCCAAAGCCTGGGTGAACGGCATGGCGTCGACCGGGCAGGGCGGAATCATTTTCTTGAGCCGCTGCACGGTCTTGACCATGAACTTGCGCAGCGGCGGCATGAAATCCGCCACACTTATCAACAGCACGGTCTGCACCTGGCTCTTGGGCAGGATCGGCCCCAGCTTGTCGGCGAACATGTCGATGATCGCCACCAACTTGGCGCCAGAATCGAGCAACGTGTGCTCGATCTCGGGCACCGTGTAGAGCGGGTTGATGTTGACGATCACGCAACCCGCCTTGGCGGCGCCGTACAGGAAAATCGGGTAAGCCAGGCAGTTGGGACTCTGAATCGCTACCCGGTCGCCCTTGGCCAGACCGAGCTCGAAACGCAGATAGGCGGCGAACTGATCCGACAGTCGGTCCACCTCCGCGTAGGTCAGCGTGCCGGTGGTGCCGGTCGGCAGACAAACCGTGAAGGCCGGTTGCGTCGCGTAGGTCTGACTGGCCCTGGTGATGATCTCCCCGAAGTTCCGGTACGGGATCGGGCCTAGCTCGCCGCTGCGTCCCTCGGGATAGAACTTGAGCCACGGGCGAGCGTCGTACGCCTCGAACCCTGTCCGCCCCGACTCACCGCCACCCGCTGACAACCGAGTCATCGCTTCGCTCATCAGACCATCCTCCTTAACTTGTCCGCCTTTGGCATGCGTAGGCTGTTGTTGTTATCCAAGGGCAATATCTCGGCCGTTTCAGCCACTTGCAAGACACACCGCAGCAACGGGCGGATACGGCGGTCGCCGTCGACGGCGCGGAAGTACGGAAACGACGAGGCGACGCCGGCTAGGCCCAGCGGCTAGGCTACGCGAAGCGAAGCGTCCGCAGCAGCCAGGGCCGACCAGCGGCAAAGCTGCATCCTAATATGCGTGTAATGTATATTATGTTAAATATACATCACACCGACACCCATGGCCCCATTCCCGGCGCCAACCGCATCGTTGACTTCTAGTGGTGACCGAAGCCGTGTCCACACACTCGGATCATTGCCCCGCGCGCGCTCTAGCCCTACCTCAGCTCGTGAATCCGCCGCTAGCCAGGACTGTCCGGTTCGGGATCGCATGAATGGGACGCAGCGCAAACGGGTGGTGATCGTGGGCGCCGGCTTTGGCGGGCTGTAAGCGGCCAAGACGCTGGCCAGAGCACCGCTAGACGTGACCGTGGTCGACCGGCGCAACTACCACCTGTTTCAGCCACTGCTCTATCAGGTCGCGACCGCTGGGTTGTCGCCCGCGGATATCGCTTGGCCGATCCGGGCCATTCTTCGCGAGCAGCGCAACACCGTGATGCTCATGAACGAGGTCGTGGATGTGGATCTCGCGCGCCAAGAGGTGATCTACACCGACCGGCGTCTGCCCTACGATTTCCTGATCATCGCCACCGGCGCACGCCATGCTTACTTCGGCCACGACGAATGGGAAGCGTACGCACCGGGCTTGAAGCAGATCGACGACGCCACGTCGATCCGCCATCGCGTGCTGCTGGCCTTCGAGCGCGCCGAAATGGCCGACGATCCCGCCGAGCAGCAGCGGCTGCTGACCTTCGTCGTGGTCGGTGCCGGCCCTACCGGGGTCGAGATGGCCGGGGCGCTTGCGGAACTCGCCCATCGCGCGCTAGCCCGCGACTTCCGCCGCATCAACCCACACCGCGCGCGCATTCTGTTGGTCGAGGCCGGGCCGCGAGTGCTGGCGGCTTTTCCCGAGGAGCTCTCCGCTTATGCCCACCAGGCGCTGGCCAAGCTCGGTGTGGAAGTCCGCTTGGGTGCGACGGTGACGGATGTCGACGCGCAGGGGGTGAGCATCGGCGGTCAACGTGTTCCGGTGGGGACCGTCATCTGGGCGGCCGGCGTGCAGGCCTCGCCCGCTGCCCAGTGGCTGCGCGCCGAGGCTGACTGCGCCGGGCGGGTCAAGGTCGAGCCGGATCTGTCGGTGCCTGGGCATCCCGAGGTGTTCGTCATCGGCGATACCGCCCTGGTGCTCGACGACGAAGGCAAGCCCGTTCCCGGCATCGCGCCGGCCGCCAAGCAGCAGGGCAAGTTCGTCGCCGAACTGATCAAGGCGAAAGCCGCGAGCAAGCGGCCGAGCGCGCGCTTCCGCTACGTGCACCGCGGCAATCTCGCCACCATCGGCCGCAATGCCGCCGTGATCGATTTCGGTCGAGTGCGCCTGAAGGGACTGCTGGCGTGGTGGGTATGGGGCATCGCGCACCTGTACTTTCTGATCGGCGTACGGGCGCCGATGCTGGTGGCGCTGCAATGGCTGTGGCCTACATCACGTTCGGCAAAGGCGCCCGCCTCATCACCGGCGTACCCTGCCCCTCCCCGCTTCAAGACGGAAAGAGCGAGCACCACATCGCACCCGCCGACATGACACGAAATTGAGCAAGACCGA
>Ga0207874_1003361_pt1 | contig 13389 bp, 11 predicted proteins | sample HigsolmetaAR201D_FD_184833 | JGI IMG/M metagenome (GOLD analysis project Ga0207874, IMG submission 184833) | Ionic liquid and high solid enriched microbial communities from the Joint BioEnergy Institute, USA - AR20-1-D (SPAdes) (version 2) ...
CGGCCATTTATGAAATAAAACCTGAAGAATCGTTAGCTGACGTATTGCGTTACGCTGGTGGCTTTTCGGATTTTGCCTATAAGGCTCGTGTAAAAATTATACAAAATACCGATGAGGCGAAAAAAATTGTTGTTAAAGAGTTGTTGGATTATCCCAACTTCTATCCTAAAAACGGAGACAAGGTATATGTAGATCCGATTTTTGATCGTTTCGAGAATAAAGTAGATATTGTAGGGGCTGTAATGAGACCGGGCATGTATGAATTTAAGCCTGGCTTAACGGTTTCGCAATTGGTTGCTCAGGCAAGTGGTTTAACACCCGATGTGTTTGGAAAGCGGGGATATATTATACGCGTGAATGCGGATAATACAACCAGCATTGTACCTTTTGAGGTAGACAAAGTGATGTTGGGGGGTGATTCTGACATAGCATTACAAAGGAGTGATATCGTCAATATTTCTTCAATTTTTGATTTGAGAGATGGTTATACGGTGAGCATTAACGGAGAGGTGAGAAGGGGAGGAACTTTTGATTTCGCTGAAAACATGACTGTTGAGGACCTAATTCAAATGGCCGGCGGTTTTACTCAAGCCGGCAATCCATTGAATATAGAGGTAGCAAGGAGAGTAAAAAGTGCTGATTTGAGTCAAAAAGAGGTAAAAATAGCTCAGGTATTTCATACCACTGTTAATAGCGACCTTAGCCTTTCGGACAGCGGCTTTGTACTGCAACCTTACGATGTTGTAACCGTAAGACCAGTAGAAGGTTTTACATCTTTGAAAAAAGTTCAAGTAGTGGGAGAAGTGTTACGGCCGGGGTATTATACCGTACAGTCTAAAAACGAACGTATTTCTGATATCATTCAAAGAGCCGGGGGGCTTACCGCTTTTGCCTATGCTAAAGGAGCGTCCTTAAAACGGCCTTCTTCCCATGTGGATTCTCAAGAAGAAAGAATAAGAGCGTTGAATATGCAGCGATTGGATCAGGATGGTGTGAATGGTGCCGATGCCCAGGCAAATATTTATTTATCAAATGTAGCTTCTGATCTAGTAGGTATTGAATTGGATAAGATTCTGGAAAATCCTTATTCCAAGCTGGATCTGATAGTAGAGGATGGAGATATAATTAGAGTGCCTACATTATTGCAAACGGTAAAAGTTACCGGTGAGGTACTACGCCCTATCTCTGTAGTGTACAAGCCCGGTAAACCTTTTAAATATTATATAAATAGTGCTGGAGGGTTTACTAAAAGTGCTTTCAAACGTGGATCATTTGTTACTCATGCTAACGGAGCCGTTTCAGGAACAACTAAGGTTCTGTTTTTTAATAACTATCCTTCAGTAACACCAGGTGCGGAGATCTCTGTTACACAAAAAGCCAAAAAGGAGGGAATGTCAGCTCAAGGTTGGGTTGGCTTAGGTACTGCAGTGGCATCCTTGGCAGCACTGCTTATTACTATTCTTAAATAAAACAGACGCAGCATGCAGGAGAATACGAATATTAATACTTCGTATACAGTAAACGAGAGCAACTCACTAAAAGATTTAATTCTGAGTATTAGAGATTGGATACACTACTTTTTATCCAAGAAATACATTATTATACTTTTTGGATTGCTTGGGGGTGGGTTGGGCTTCACGTATGCATGGCTCAAAAAACCAGTGTACACTGCTACGACTAGTTTTGTATTAGAGGCAGGGGGAAATAAAGGGGCGTTAGCTTCTTATGCTGGTATTGCTTCTGCTTTTGGAATAGATGTGGCCGGTGGAGGTGGAGGATTATTTGAGGGTGAGAATATCTTAGAGTTATATCGTTCTCGGACTATGATTAGTCGAACATTATTGACAGAGGGTAATTTTGATGGTAAAAAGCAATTGTTGATAGACCGTTATATCGATAAGCATGGGCTTAGAAAAAAATGGAAAGAGAAGCCTGAATTAAAAGGTATTCGCTTTGCCTCTTACAATAAATACTCAAACACTCGTCAACAACTTTTACATGATAGCATAATTTCTTCCATTGTAAAAAAAATCAATAAAAACTATTTAGAAGTTGGGAAAATTGACAAGAAGTTAAATATTATTAAGATTACCGTAACTAGTAATGATGAGCTGTTCGCTAAAAACTTTAATGAGAAACTTGTAGAAAATGTAAATCGTTTTTATCTCGAGACGAAGACAAAGAAAAGCTTAGAGAATGTGCAGATTCTCCAAGCTAAGGTAGATTCGGTTCGAAATATATTAACCGGTGCGGTGCACCGTGCTGTTGCGGTAGCGGATGCTACTCCTAATCAAAATCTTACTAGGATGACACAGAGAGTAGCCCCTATACAAAATGCAACTATTAGTGCGGAAGTGAATAAGCAAGTGTTGAGTACGTTACTACAGAACTTAGAATTGGGTAAAATTACTTTGCAAAAAGAAACGCCTCTAATTCAGATTGTAGATGCACCTGTATTGCCATTACAAAAGAAGGGTGTGAGTAAGTTATTGATGTTAATACTAGGAGGATTTTTAGCAGGTTTATTAAGTATGATTTATTTGATGGTTCGTAGAATAATCACAAGCGCACTAAGGTAATTAATTACATGAAGTAAATATTGTTTTTTTACTAATTGTATCCCTTCTGATATTATATATAGTAACAATATGGGTAATATATTAATAACCGGAGCCGCCGGTTTTATAGGAATGCATCTAGTTAAAAAAATTGTGCAAACAGAGCATACTTTATATGGGATTGATAATCTCAATGATTACTATGATGTCAATTTAAAGAAAGGACGTCTTAAAGAATTAGGAATAGGGGATCCTGATAGTAAAATAATGCTAAAAAGTGATCTGTATTCTAATTTCTTTTTTTCTAAAACCGATATTTTAGACAGAAGTTCACTTATTGACTTATTTCAAACTTATAAGTTTGATTATGTAATTAATCTGGCGGCTCAAGCAGGGGTGCGGTACAGCTTAATCAATCCGGATACTTATGTTCAGTCTAATGTAGTAGGATTTTATAATATTTTAGAAGTTTGCAGAAAATATCCCGTAAAACATCTATTATATGCTAGTAGTTCCAGCGTATATGGCTTGAACGAGAAGATTCCATTCAAAACAACGGATTATACGGATCATCCTATATCTCTTTATGCAGCTTCAAAAAAAAGTAATGAGGTGATGGCCTATACCTATAGTCATCTTTTTGCTATCCCGTGTACAGGTCTCAGATTTTTTACGGTATATGGACCTTGGTATCGCCCCGATATGGCTATGTTTTTATTTGCCGATGCTATTTTTGAGGGAAGACCAATTAAGGTATTCAACAATGGGCAATTAAAAAGAGATTTTACTTATATCGACGATATTGTTACTGCTATCGAGAAATTGGTAGCACAGCCACCCTTCGATGGAGACGAGACGCTAAACAACCCTTCGAATCCTTATTATAGGTTATTAAATATAGGGAATAACAGTCCCGTAGAATTGCTGACAATGATTGAAGTGTTAGAGGAGAAGTTGGGTAAGAAGGCTATTAAGGAATTTTTGCCAATGCAGCCAGGAGATGTAGAGGTTACTTACGCAGATGTGGCTCCTTTGCAAAAATTGACAGGATTTAAGCCGGCAACCGTTTTGGAAAAGGGAATTGAGCAGTTTGCTACTTGGTATAAAAATTATTATAAAAAATAAAATAGATAGTCCTTATGCGCTTATTAACCTTCATATTAGGTGCATTAATTTGTTTTAAAACATATGGTCAGGATAAAAGCTCCGCTTTTGTGTCTGTAAAAGACTTTGGAGCTAAGGGAGATGGGAAAACGGATGATACTAGAGCAATACAAAACGCTATTGATTATGTACAAAAAAGTGGATTTAGTATGAACCAGATTCCGGGTTCGGGGGCAAAATCCATTTATTTTGGAGCGGTGAGAAACCTGTTTTTCCCTGCAGGTATTTATATAATTTCCGAACCATTAAAGGTGGGTCGGTATGTTCAGTTTTTTGGAGAAAAAGCAGTTCTTACCCCTCAAAAAGGGAAGGTAAATAGAATTAATGGAATTGAAGCATTTGGTTGGCAGGTACAAATTGAAGGTTTACAATTTATAGGATTTAAAACTGCAATAGTAATTAATAATGATAATGTAAATATAGGTAAGGTACTAATAAGTAACTGTGATTTTATTAAAAATCTATCATCTATAGATTTGTCAGCACAATCTACTATAACAATAATTCGGGAAAATAGATTTGTAGACAATGAATCAGTTTTATATATACATTCAGGTGATAAGGTTATAATGAGTGAAAACTGGGTAGAGCCAGGCACTTTAAAAGGTAATCAGCCTGCTCCTATTGTTAATAGGGGAACATTACATTTTTTAAATAATTTGATGGTGCCTAAGCCTCCTCAGAGCGGAACAGTTGAACCCGCATGGATAAATAACTATAAAAGTGTATATGTAAGTGGAATTAGGCAAGGGGGGGAACCCGGTTCCATGACACTTATCAACAATTTTGCCGCCGCAGATACTAAATATCCGATAGTTCCTAATACAGTAATTATAAGAGATTCAGAGTGTTATGGTATCTATGGGGGGAAAGCACCTAATTATGCTCCTGCAGTTATTCGAGTTTTTGAGATTCCAAATCAAATTGTAATAGATGGAATCCGTGGAATGACCGATGCAAAGGTAATTGACATCGCTACTTCAGTTAATAAATCCCTTTTAGAGCAAAATTTGAAAGCGTTGTCCAGAGATAAGATTCAGATATCCGTGGATAATATTAATGGTGGTAGATTCCTGCATAATAATAAAACAGATATCCCCGATTTATTACTCCAGTTTTCTACTAATTAGAGTACATTAAGTAAGATGTACAAATATGGTTCCTTACAAGGGCTATATAGGATTGAAACAATCATAATGTTTAAAGTTTTTAGAGATAAGTTTTTGTTGTATCAGGCATTATCCCGTCTATTACCTCAAGGGCTTAACCTGATTATCAATATAATACTTGTAAGAGTTTCAGGGATTGTTTTAGTAGGACAGATGACTGAAACTATGGCCTTATTAACGATGTCTTTTGGAGTGATATTAACTGGAATACAAAATAATTATCTACGCTCAGGGAATATATCACAGCTTAAAAATGTTCTAACACTTTATATTTGCTATTTTCTTTTTTTTGGTGTGATAATCGCACCCGTATTTTCTTATATATTTAATATAGATTTAAAGATTATCATTGGATTTTTAACCCTATTATTCTTAACAGGGCTAGGAGATTTATATGGTATATACCTTCGCTTTTTGCTTAAAGATAGGTTCCTTGTTATCTCAAAATCTATACCTCTTATTTGTATTGCCTTGGGGATAATTTGTTATAGACCTAATAATATATATGAGTTGGTAGTGATTTATGTGGTTTCATGGATTATCATATTGTTGTTTTATATAAAAAATAAAAAGATAATAACAAGACTTAATTTTTCTCTAAACAAGACTATCGATTTGATGAAACGGTCCTTGTTGTTATCAGCTACCACTTTAGCCACACAGTTGTATGGAAATGTTGACCAGTTTATGATTTCGAAAATTGCAGGATATCATGCTTCTGGAAGCTATAGAATTGCTCTTACATTTTCAGCATTGGCAATGCCATTAGTAGGCGTTTTTTCTTTTATGTACTTATCTCGAATAGGAAAAATTATAGCAAATAATAATTTTCAACTTTTAAAAAGAAGTTTTTATGATCAGTTGAAATTGAATTTACTAATTGCGGTTTTATTGCTAATGTTTTCTTATGCCATTCTACCTATATTGTTGCCTTTTTTGTACGGTGAAGAAGCGAGCTCTGCGATTAATTGTGCTATTATTTTGAGTTTTGCTATGTCAATAAATATTATAGGGATGACGTTTAGTTATACCTTTCTTGCTTTGAAAAGAGAGCGATATGTATTATTAGCAACTGTTATGGGTGTTTTTGTCAACCTTATTCTTAATTTAAGTTTAATTAAAAGGTTTGGAATAGAGGGGGCTGCATGGGCAAGTGTTCTAACGCAATTTTCAATATTATGTATGTTAGCTTTTGGGTTAAGAAGAGTAGATTATGAATAGATAAATTGGTAAACCCGAGGGCTTATTGTAAACTAATCTTTGCTTGTATATCTTTGTAAAATCTATATATACTTTGTATAATTACGAACATTATCACTGCATATACACAGTATTTATATACATTGTTTGCACTATAGCCATACCATGTGGGATAGGCCGATAGTAGGGCTACTACATACATTGTAAAAGCAGGATATTTTAAATTTTCTTTTTTAATAAATAGGCGAAATATTAATCCTAAGAAAACTGCTATTAATATTACTCCAAAATAAGAGAGATAAATATAGAAATATACAGGCAATAATGAACCTCCACCTGAATAATAGCTGTCTTGCTTATAAGCTGCTATATTTGCTATTTCGGGTAATTTGCTATATGGTACAACGATAGCTAAAATGTTATATAAAAAACTACTGAGACGATCCTGTATACTTAAAATTCCTGTTTCGCAGAAAGCATATAATCGTGTAGAGGCATAATAGATATCAGTTTGATTGCCTAACACCAAATGGAAAATCCTATTATCTTCACTGGATAATACTAGTTTGCTAATAATTCGATTAACCCCTTCGTCTGTCCCCCCCCTAAAAATTCCAAATCCTATAAAAAAAATTAAAGCAGGAGTTCCCATTAAAATCCACTTTAATAAGGGGGTTTTCCGATTGTCCAAATGTAGGAGGAAAAACATCAGTAACATAAAAAGAGTGTTGCCTCTTACCCCTAATAGTAAGCTCTTGGCACAATAAAAGGCCGCCCCCATCATTAGTAATATAAGACGGCTTTTTTTCTTACCTGAGAATATATAAGCTATGGGGTAAAGAAAGCCGCCATATTCGTACAATGAGGTGCCCCCGGCCCCACTAATCTCGTTACTTCCATATTTTCCTGCAGAAAGAATACTTTCTCCTGATTTTCCAAAAATGACGATAGCACAGAAAATACTTAATATGCCATAGAAAAAAAATGCACTATCCCATACGGGGAGTTTTTCTTTTATAATGATGTGATCGTTTAGTCGCGGAAGCATTAGGATAAATACTGACCAAAAAATACTGAGTATGACAAGGACGCCTTTATAATAGAGATAATTGTCAAAATCAGCAGAATACAGGGTAATATTAAATCCTCTATTAAAATAGAGATATGCCGGTAAGGTATAGGTAATAGCAAATAATAGAAATATTCCAAAAGGTTTGAACTTGCGAAATATGTAGACACTTAATAATTGCAATAACATTAAAATACTAGATAATAATGCAGCAGGTACTACATTTAACTCAACAATTATACACAGAGGTAGAATTGCAAAGGCAAGACATTTATTTAGCAGATAACTCCCAATATCCCATGTAGATGTTGCGGTACTCTTCATCACATTAATAAGCAAATATAGAAATAATTGGGCTCTACTTATATAACATATTATTTTTGTCTCAAAATGTTTTATAAATTGTTAACGAGTATATTTGTAGAATATGCATAAGATTCTATTTTTATATGCTGAGTTGAACCCATATAATATCCCCGTTTTAAAAGAACTGGTTAGAAACGATTTTTCTATTTATATAATTCATTGGGATCATAAAAAACTTACCCCATATATACCTCCTATATTAGAAGGAGTAAAATATTTTAAAAGATCTAAATATGATGGGGAGAAAATTCTAAGTTTAATTGAGCAGGTAAAACCTTCTGTTATCTGCACTTCCGGATGGATGGATCCGGTCTACAATGCAGTGGCAAGGCAGGTTAGAAAAAGCAGTAAAATTCCTGTGATTGCCATGACTGATACCCAATGGCGGGGGGGAGGCAGTGGTTAAACGTATTGTTATCTCGTTTTAGACATAAGAGCTAGTTTTCACATTTGCTGGTAGCCGGACAGAGACAATACTACTATGGTAAAATGTTAGGTTTTAAAAATCACCAAATTATAAGTCCTTCCCTTTCGGCCGATCTAGAGTTGTTTAGTACTTGTTCTTTGGATGGGAAAAAAGAGCAATACCCAAGGCAATTCATATATATAGGCAGATTATCTGAGGAAAAAGGCCTTAAAGAACTAATAGAGGTGTGGAAAGAACTGTATTCGGAAATTCCGGAATGGAAGTTATTGCTCGTGGGGGATGGGCCAATGAGAATGGAAATAGAGACATTAATAAAAGCGATACCTTCTGTGACTTTATCATCTTATCAACCTCAGGATCGATTGGTTGAGATGTTAGAGAACTCAGGTTGTTTTATACTACCTTCTCGCTATGAACCTTGGGCATTAGTTATTCATGAAGCCGCATGTGCCGGGCTTCCTATAATATGTACGAATGTATGTGGGGCCGTGGATCATTTTTTTAATTAATGGATATAATGGCTACATATGCGAGGTGAGTAAGGATGCATTAAAAAAAGCAATGAAGAGGATTGCAGTATTAGATTCTTCCGAGTTACTCAAGTTTTCATTGAGAAGCAAACAGTTATCTAAAGGAATTGCTCCTCATCTAATTGCACATTCTATTTTAAGTGTTATGAAATAGAAGATGGTTTTTATTAATTGTATATTAAAGTGAATTGTTGAAGATATATGTTAGAGGTGTATAAAGTTACTATTAAAATTCCTGCTAATCAGAAAGCCGAGTTTATTTAGAATGAAGATTCTGCATTTAAAATAAAATATCCATCCTTGGAGGTTGTCTTGGCTAAGATAGCATTTATAATTTAGCAGAGGATGTGAATTTTCTTAAATATGTGAACAGTAATAAATTAAAGTATTATCATGATAAATATATATTGTGTGAGTCGCTAATTATGGAAAATTATTATATGGGCAAGCTTTAGAAAATGGTATATCTATTTTGATGAAGCTAAAATATAATAATGTTAATATTAATATTATTATATTTTAGCACTTTTTCCTTAAAGTGCAGAAAAGTGGATAAATGAGAAGAATTATATGAAGAAGATAAAGAGATTGTTCTATATAGTAGTATTGAAGAGTTGGTTGAAAAAATAAAATGCTATATCCAGAACTAAGACAAGTTAAATGAAATTGCTGTTATTGGGAGAAACAAAGCTATAGCCCGATACACTTGGGATGTCAAGGAGTAGCAAATTTTATCACTTTTGAAGAGAAAAAAAATAAAAATGAAGTTATTTCGTTTTTTTATTCACCTACTAAATGAGTGTCGTAATTTAATTTTATCTATAGTGTACTATAGGTCTCTTTCATTTTATTTTTCGAATCATTTTACAATTGGTATTAAGGAGTTAATTAGAAAAAAATGCCGTTTCCCTCACCCCGTTGGGGTAGTTATAGGAGAGAAAGTTAAACTCGGCCATAATTGTACTATTTATCAGAATGTAACAATTGGTGTTCATGCTTCGCATAAAGGTCCTGAGGAATGGAAGTATCCAGAAATTCAGGATAATGTGACGATTTATCCTAATTCAGTAGTTGTAGGAGATATCGTAATAGGCAAAAACTCAATAATTGGGGCATGTTCTTTTGTTAATAAAAGTTTTCCTCCCAATTCAATAATTGTAGGTAATCCTGCTAGAAATATAGCAAACGAGAAATCGGGAAGCAAATAAGCATTAGTTTGCTTTCTGCAATCTTATGGTAATAGCTAATATTTTCCTAAGATGAGTAGTATATTTTTTTTATATGCAGAATTGAATCCATATAATGTACCAGTTTTTAGGGCATTGACGAAAATGGGTTATTGTCTTTATGTTATTCACTGGGATCACAAGAAGTTAACTCCCTATATCCCGCCGCACATTGATGGGGTTAATTTTTTGAATAGATCTGAATATGATAGCAAGGAAAAGATTTTGGGTTTAGTTGAGCAAATACAACCTTGCATTGTTTGTACCTCAGGCTGGATGGATCCGGTTTACAATGCAGTGGCAAAACAGATTAGAAAGCGGACTGAGATACCTGTAATTGCTATGATTGATACGCAATGGAAGGGGGGGAAGCAGTGGCTAAATGTGATTTTCTCACGTTTCAGACATAGGAAGTGGTTTTCTCATATACTTGTTGCTGGTCTTAGGCAGTATAATTATGCAAAGAAGTTAGGGTTTAGCAATCAGGATATATTAAACCCTTCTCTTTCTGCTGATGTTGAGTTGTTTAGTACTTGTTCTTTGGATGGGAAAAAAGAGCAATACCCAAGGCAATTCATATATATAGGCAGATTATCTGAGGAAAAAGGCCTTAAAGAACTAATAGAGGTGTGGAAAGAACTGTATTCGGAAATTCCGGAATGGAAGTTATTGCTCGTGGGGGATGGGCCAATGAGAATGGAAATAGAGACATTAATAAAAGCGATACCTTCTGTGACTTTATCATCTTATCAACCTCAGGATCGATTGGTTGAGATGTTAGAGAACTCAGGTTGTTTTATACTACCTTCTCGCTATGAACCCTGGGCATTAGTTATTCATGAAGCCGCATGTGCCGGGCTTCCAATAGTTTGTACTGATGTTTGTGGTGCAGTAGATCACTTTCTAATTAATGGGTATAATGGGTATAAATGTCCAGTGGGGAAAGAGGGGCTTAAAACAGCCATGAAAAAAATCGCTGTTTTAAATTCCTCGGAATTATTAAATTTTTCATACAGGAGCCGGGAATTGTCTCAAAGAATTTCACCAAGTATTGTAGCGAGTGCTATTTTAAGTGTTATAAAGTGAGTATCCTAGTCCGCATCAAAGATGTATTGAAATTTATTGATCGTAATTCTGAGGAAGTAATTGAAATGGACTCTAATTTCGGATTTCAGAAAACAAGCTATCTTGTCATCCCATTATAGGATAAGACATATGAGTAATCAGATTAAAGTTTTAGTAGTAGGTGATTATTTATTTTCACTATATGAAGAAGCTCTGGTAAAGGCTTTCAGACGTCTGGGCTTGCAGGTAGAGGAGTTTAAAGTATGTAATTATTTAGATTATACTACATTTCTTTCTAGAAAGATAACCAATTTACAGTTAAATTGGCTTATAGGACCTATAATACACAAAGCTAACAAAGACCTAGAAAGAAAACTTGACGAAGGTAAATATGATTTTGTATTTTTTTATAGACCAAGGATTTTTAAACCTTCTGTAATTGAGCAAGGGGCACATAAATCTATTTTAATGTGCTATAATAATGATGATCCCTTCGGTAAATTATACACTTCCAGATATTGGAAATATTATATAGAGGGATTGCCTTATTATCATCATATTTTTTACTATCGTCACAAAAATAAAAAGGATTACGAGGCGCTAAATATAGTAGGCAATACTTCTTTACTGCGATCTTATTACATTGCGGATCAAAACTTCCCAATACCTACTCCCAAGGAGTATGATGTTATTTTTATAGGACACTTTGAAGATGATGGCCGGGATGAATACATAAAATATTTGTTGGAAAATGGTGTATCTTTTAAGTTATTTGGCACTGGCTGGCATAAAAGCAAGTACTTCAACTATTTTGAAAGTGTGATGGGGAAAATTCGCCCGGTACGAAAGGAGTATAACGAAACGATCAATAAAGCCAAAATAGCCCTCGTATTTTTATCCACTTTAAATTCCGATACTTATACAAGACGCTGTTTTGAGATCCCAGCTACAAAGACCCTGATGTTAGCGAAATATACGGATGACTTGAATTCGATGTTTCAGGAAGGAGTGGAAGCGGATTATTTTAGAGATAAAGAAGAATTGTTGAATAAAGTTCGATATTATTTGGCTAATGAAGAGAAGTGCAGGAAAGTAGGCGAGTTGGGATATGCTCGCTTAATAAAAGACGGGCATGAGATTACGGATCGTGCAAGAGATATTATAGAAATTTATAAAAAAATCGATGAATCTCGGAAAAACCATTATCATTAATACTGCAAATCTTCAAAAAGGCGGCGCTTTACAGGTTGCTGCTTCATTTGTAGATGAAGCAGCGCGAGTACCTTCTGTCCATTTTGTAGTAATATTGGGTAAGGCATCATCCCAAACAATTATACCTGAACATTATATTCATTTCAAGCAACTTAAGTTTTATAGGGTGAATTTACATCCGACACAGTCTCCTGTGCATTATATACGATTTAGTAGGACCTTATCCCGAATAGAGCAGGAAGTAAATCCTGATGCAGTAATAACAGTCTTTGGTCCTTGTTATTGGAGGCCGAAATCGCGACATATTATGGGATTTGCTAATGGTTATTTATTGTATGACGATACTTATTTTTTTAGAATATGGGATGGATGGCGCAGCTGGAAGTTTAACTTAAAAAAGAAATTTCATCAATATCTTTTAAAAAGGGAAGCTGATCTATTATGGACAGAAACAGAGGATAGTAGAAAAAGACTCGCGAAGTTTCTCGGTATCCCCCTGCAGAGAATTGTTGTGGCAAGTAATAATTGTAGCAATTTTTTCAGAAACAAATCTAAAGAAATCTTTAGTAGTTTGCCGGAAAGTAAGGCAACAAGATTATTGTATGTTTCCAGTTACTATCCTCATAAAGGATTTGAATTAATCCCTCCTGTTTTGGAAATACTGAAACAGAGAGCTATTGATGTGGAGTTAATACTAACGATTAGAAACGACGATTATCAGCGGATTTTTGCGGGATTGGATAATGTTATGAACTTGGGGCCTGTTAACCCTAAATATTGTCCCCATCTTTACCAGCAATCTGACATTATATTTGCTCCTACTTTATTGGAAACTTTTACCGCTGTTTATCCTGAGGCAATGTATTCTCAAAAACCTATTGTCACGACCGACCTCCCTTTTGCAAGGGATATATGCCGGGATGCAGCCTTATATTTCGACCCAGCATCCCCAGCTGATGCAGCCGATAAAATTCAGCAACTTGTTGAGGATGAAAATTTGAGAAATAGATTGATTCATAATGGTTTAAAAAGGATTGAGGATTTCGATTTACCTGAGGCTAGATTTCAAAAAGTTCTAAAAGCCGTTTTGTGCGAAAAATGAAGAATGCTTCTTTACCCTTGTTATAATAAAGTGATACATTTGCACCCAATTGTAGCAGAGTAAATTAAATCTTATAGTATGAAAATTCAAGGGAAAACCCTCCTCATTACGGGCGGAACTGGTTCCTTCGGGAATGCTGTAATGCATCGTTTTTTGAATACCGATCATTTTAAAGAAATACGCATATTCAGCCGGGATGAGAAAAAGCAGGATGATATGCGTAAGCGCTATAATAATCGAAAGATTAAATTTTATCTGGGCGATGTAAGGGATCGTACTAGTGTAGAAACGGTAGTGAAGG
>Ga0207874_1003373_pt1 | contig 13331 bp, 9 predicted proteins | sample HigsolmetaAR201D_FD_184833 | JGI IMG/M metagenome (GOLD analysis project Ga0207874, IMG submission 184833) | Ionic liquid and high solid enriched microbial communities from the Joint BioEnergy Institute, USA - AR20-1-D (SPAdes) (version 2) ...
TTGCTCTCAAGGATACTCCCGCGATGGTATGCGAACGATCGCCTGTTGCTGCCGACACGACTTTTGGCTAATGCATAGCTCCCGCATTGCGGGAGAAGGGTGCAAGGCCGTGCAAACCTCGACCGTACTGTTCCGTTTCAAGACTCGCATACTCGCACGAGGAAAAACAAAAACGCAAAAAAAGTCATATTCCACTCAGCCGAAGGTCAAAACAGAAAGCTAGCAATCGAAGCTGTTATGAGTTAGGCAGCATATGGCTGGGATTTCTGCGGTATGATAGGAGCGCGTTTCTCACCTACCAATGGTGGTATATCGTTTATACGGAAAGCAGAAACCATGGCTCCTATCACAATCACCAATGTCAAAACTATTCTCACTGCACCCGCAGGAAGCCGCCTCGTTGTGGTAAAGGTCGAGACTTCCGAGCCGGGCCTGTATGGTCTGGGTTGCGCCACATTTACCCAACGTTATGCCGCTGTTGCAGCCGCCATCGAAACCCACCTCAAACCCTTTGTGATCGGGAAAGACGTTCAACGCATCGAAGACATCTGGCAGACCTCACACGTCAACAGCTACTGGCGCAATGGGCCGGTCTTGAATAACGCTATCTCAGGCATCGATATGGCGCTCTGGGACATCAAAGGCAAGCTGGCCAATATGCCGCTCTACCAACTGTTGGGCGGCAAATGCCGCGAAGCCGCTGCTGTCTATCGCCACGCCGACGGCAACTCGCCCGAAGAGGTCGCCGAAAATGTAATCGCCCTCAAGGAGCAGGGTTATCGCTACATTCGCTGCCAATTAGGCGGCTATGGCGGCAAAGGACACAAGTTACACACTCCTGAAGGGGCACAACCGGGAGCCTATTACGATCCGGTTCGCTACGCCCGCAGCGTGCCGCCCATGCTTGAGCATGTGCGCTCAAAGGTCGGCTTCGAAGTCGAGCTGCTCCACGATATCCACGAACGCCTACAGCCTTCCCAAGCGATCTGGCTGGCGCGCGCAGTCGAACCCTATCAGCTCTTCTTTTTGGAAGACCCGCTCGCTCCCGAACAGACCGATTGGTTCCGGCTCTTGCGCCAGCAGAGCATCACGCCGATCGCTATGGGCGAGCTGTTTGTAAACCAACGTGAATGGATGCCCTTGGTCGCCGAGGGCTTGATCGACTTTATCCGCGTCCATATCAGCGATATCGGCGGCATCACGCCCGCGCGCAAGATGGCGAGCTTCTGCGAGCTCTACAGCGTGCGCACCGCTTGGCACGGTCCAGGCGATGTCTCGCCAGTGGGTCACGCCGCCAACCTGCACCTCGACCTGACCTGCGCCAACTTCGGCATTCAAGAGTTCAGCGGCTTCTCGGAAGCGCTCCAAGAGGTCTTCCCAGGCTGCCCCGAAGTGCGCGACGGCTTTATGTACCCCAACGACAAGCCGGGCTTGGGCATCGATATCGACGAAGAGAAAGCGGCTAAGTATCCCTGCAGCGACTTCCTCGATGCTTGGACAGTGGCCCGCCTACCCGACGGTACGCCCACCCGCCCCTAAACAGCACAAAACCGTACGCCTGTGGCTCCAGCTTGTCACAGGCGTTTTCTATTCGCAGCATTGCGCCAAGCAGACCGTTGGCCTCCTGCTCCAGCACCTAAAGTTCAACGCAATATGCCGTTTGCTTGGCAAAAAGGTCAATACCCCGCATTTATTAATTTTCGCAAATACTGATCTGTTATAATTGTCCTATACCCAACAACAAGCTTTCTTTTTACTCGAAGAGGAGTAACGCATGAGCAGTATTCCTACCTTGCCTGGGATTCGTTCGGTTATGGTAGAAACTGCCCGCCTGAAGGTTCATACCCTGCAAAGCGGGCCAGACTTTGGCATTCCTGTGCTCTTTATCCACGGTAACGCTTCATCCTCCACTTTTTGGGAAGAGACTATGCTCGCTTTGCCCGACAAATACCGCGCCATCGCCCCTGACCTACGCGGTTACGGTGATACCGAAGACCTGCTGATCGATGCAACTCGCGGCTTCGGCGATTGGGTCGATGATATCGTTGCGCTCACCGAAGCGCTCGGGATCGAACGCTACCATGTGGTCGGGCACTCGCTGGGCGGCGCACTGCTCTTCAGCTTGTTACCAGCCGCGGCGACTCGCATTCGTAGCCTAACGCTGGTCGCACCGGGTTCGCCCTACGGCTTCGGCGGCAGCAAGGGTCTCGACGGTCAGCCCTGTTGGGATGACTGCGCAGGCTCGGGTGGCGGCACGGTCAACCCCGAATTCGCGCGCCTTATGGGCGAAGGCGACCGCAGCAGCGACAATCCGCAAGCTTCGCCACGTGTGGTTATGAACTCTTTTTATTGGAAGCCGCCCTTTGTGCCCGCCCGCGAGGAAGATTTGCTCTCTTCGGTATTGAGCGAAAAAGTTGGGCCCCAGAAGTACCCGGGCGACTTCGAGAGCTCTCCCAATTGGCCGGGCGTTGCGCCGGGTAAATTCGGGCCTGTTAATGCTATGTCGCGGCGCTACATCGGCGATAGCGTCGAACGCTTTGTCAACGTCGATCCCAGGCCGCCCATCCTCTGGGTACGCGGCGCCGACGACCAGATCGTCTCCGACAACTCGCTGTTCGATTTCGGCACCTTGGGCGCCTTAGGCGCTATTCCGGGCTGGCCCGGCAACGATGTCTACCCGCCTCAGCCTATGGTCAGCCAGACCCGAGCAGTGCTCGAGCGCTACGCAGCCAACGGCGGTAGCTACCAAGAGGTGGTCTTCCCCGAAACCGGCCACACCCCCTATATCGAGCGCCCAGAAGAGTTTATGAAACACTTCTTGGCCCATCTTGAAGGCTAATTACTTTTGGCCTTCGGCAGAATGGAACTTGACTCTTTTTGTTGTATGGGCTTTCGCGACAGCGCGAAAGCTCATACATTTTTCCCCATTGTTGTCTTTCTGCGCCATATCCAATCCGCTTGTTCACTTCAGGCGCTTCATTAGTTGGCGGAGTAGTCTCAACCTTCCATTCGGCTTCTAGCGCGTCCGCCTTCGGCTATCAACATCCTTGCCAAACATTCGGCTGCTTGTCTGCCTGCGCCCAAGCGCCCCCTGAAAAGCTGTGCAAGCGTGCAGGCCTGCTATCAAATCTGTTGGAGGCCACGAAGAGTGTAACCGGATTTCGTATCACAAGAGCGCAAGGCTTTCAACGGATTTGGTATAAACATCAACCTTTATGTCAAGTTCAATCAACTCTCCAAATTGCGGCAGACACCAACCAAGCCGGTCGGATCGACGTTGGTGTCGCCGTGCCAAACGTGATAGTGCAGATGTGGGCCTGTGGTGTAACCTGTTAGTCCCACCAAAGCGATCGGTGTTCCTGCCTCGACATAGCTACCCTGCTCGACCAGATAACTGTGCAGATGGGCGTAGCCCGTGCGCCAACCTGTATGCTGATCGATTACCCAGATATGGTTCCCAGCGGGCCATGTATCGCTATCGATCTGCACTATGCCGTTATGGGTCGCCAGCACCGTCGCATAGAGCGTGGCATCATCCTCGCTTCTGCCGTCGCCATCACGGTCGATCGCAAGGTCGATACCTCCCATCGTCTCGGCCGGGGCGTGGGTGCCCACCCCATAGCCTTGGTTCACCACAATATTAGCCCCCAGCCCATCGAGCGGGCAGCCCACCGGCCCCGCTTCGCTGAGCCAAAAACGCGGCGCAGGCTGAGCGGTCGCTTCCGGGGTGACACTGACCGTTAGCTCTGGTTCAAGTGTCGCAGCAAGGCTCGCGGTTGGGCTGCTGCTAAGCGACGGTGTATTGATCGCTACAGGCTGCGCTTGGGTGGGGAGCGGACTAGGAGTTAAGTGAGCAGCTAGCTGCTCCTTGAAGGTAGGATCGGTGAGCGAGCTCAGATTGTACTCGATCGCTTGCTTAGGCACTGTCGAAGCATTGGAAGCTCCCTCCGCTGCAAAGCTCTGCGATCGTAAAGCACTGCTAAGCAGCGTAGTCGCCAAGACTCCAATGACCATGCTCTGGCGCACAGTGCGACTCACAGGGTTGCGCTGAAAGCTCACTTCGGGCCGTTCTGAAACAAAATCCTTCTCGTCTACCCCAAAGATCAGAGCCAGTTGAAAACGCTCGTAACTGCTAAGTTTGCGTAAATCATATTCGGCTTCAGCTAACAAACGAACCGGAATACCAGTTAATGATGCAAGATCTTGAAATGTCAGGTTTCGACTACGACGCAAAGAACGAAGAGAATGCAACATTAAATAACCTCGATAAGATAACAATATCGTTGAGAATAACGCCACTTAACGAGGGCTTTTCAATCCAAAGATGACAAAATGCTAACCTATAAACTCTAGTAGTTTTTCGAGTTTTTTAACGCTTAGAAAGCAGAAATTTTCTCCGTTACCTAACCGTAACCGAGTGCTTACTGATGATGGCCGAAATAGGAATTGCTTCCTACTGATTTGTCATCTTCCGAGTGGTATACTAAATATAAGCTTACTACCAACACGTTGTTTCCCTGCTTCCTATCCAACATAATCACACTTGAAAGGGTTGACGATGAACGCCCATCGCTTCCTGCTTGTGCTGATGGCATTATCCGTTATTATCATTGCACTTATTTCTGGAACTGTTGGCTCGCTTCTTTGGTTTGCAGCACGCTTACATCACGAAGAAGGCCAGATTCTAGTTCTCGCCGATACCGATCTATCCCTGTACAGTCTCAATGGGCGCTCAACACTCGTATCACAAGAAGCTAGCAGCAAGGGCTTACTCTATCCGGCACCCTCGCCCGATGGCTCACGCATCGCGTATACAACTGTAAATAGCAGCGGAACCCACTTAGTCACCTATTCGCTAAAGGATGGTAGAAGCGTTGAACTGTTTAGCATTCCTCAATCGCAGCGCCTGTTCTATATGAGTTGGTCGCCCGATGGAAACTATATTTCGTTCCTTACTCCAACGAACTCAAACGACTTCGATGTATTTGTGATTCCGAGCGACGGCTCACAACCAGCCAAATTAGTCGCTCAAGCCAAGTCTGGCGCCTATTTCGCTTGGACACCCGATAGCCGTGCATTGCTCTTACATGTCGATGGCGGTTTATTTGATTCGAGCCGCGTTGAGGTCTTCTCAGTGCTCGATGAGCGGGCCAATACCCTCAGCAACACGCCCGGCCTCTTTCAGGCACCGGCCTGGACTGCCGATGGAAGCCAAGTCTTTTATGTCGAGCAACAACAGTTTAAACAGAGCAAAGCGCTGACTAAAACCCAAGACAATATCTTGATTCGAGCCAAAACAGACGGCAGTGGTATCATGGCCTTAGCGCGCGAAGAAAGCGCTCTCTTCTTCTTCTCGCGCTCACCCATCAACGACCAAATCGCCTATATTCCGCTACAACTAGATGAAGAGCGCTTTGGTTCCCTAACGCTGGTCGACGGGCGCAACGGCAACAAACAGGTGATCTCGCGGCCATATGAACGGGTGGTGGCCTTCTTCTGGGCGCCTAACGGTGAGCAGATCGCCTATCTGACCCGCGAGTCAGACAGCGACCAAAACACCCGCCACACTTGGCATACGGTCACGCTCAGTAACAATCGCATCAGCGATCATATCAGTTTCACCCCATCGTCGTCGTTTATTCAAGTTCTGAACTTTTTCGATGCTTATGCCCACACAATGACGCTTTGGTCTGCCGATAGTCGCTTTATCACCTATGCCGCAAGCGATGGCATCTATCTGCTCGATGTAAACAGCGGCGCGACCCAACGGATCGCTGACGGGCAGTTAGGCATGTGGGTCCAAGATAAACATTAAAAAGTCTCTCCAATTCAAGATAAAACGAGTCTAGCGCTGTGCTAGGCTCGTTCTATTTTCGGAGATCTCGGAGCACACCACTAGCAGCCGCATGTAGTGTACAACCGGTTGATAGCCGTAGGCGGACGCGCTATCAGCCTTCTTTGGGCTAGAGACCTTTCCGCCAAAGTGTTGAAGTAAGCAACAGGATGTCGTATCACATAACAAGGCATATGTTTTCCCCTCAAATAACCCCTCTCGTGCATAGTTAGCCGCATAGCTAGGCTAATTCCGTATTACAATCGAGTTGCAAACAAAAGTAGCCCAAGGGCTAAGCTAAGGAGTGGAGCATGGACTACACACAACTCGGAAAAACCGGACTGCGCGTTAGTGTGCTCGGTCTGGGAGCGGGTGGACATAGCCGTTTAGGTATGCAGACGGGCGTGGCTCGTGAGGATTCTTTGGCGATTATTCGCCATGCGCTAGATGCGGGCGTCAACTTCTTCGATACCGCCGAGATCTATGGCACCGAAGAGCTGGTCGGCGAAGGGCTGCGCTCCAGCGAACGCGCCCAGATCGTGCTGTCGAGCAAAAAGACCATCAAATACGACGGCCGTCTGATCGGCGGCGACGAACTGATCGCGGGTCTAGAAGCGAGCCTGAAGCGCTTGCAGACCGACTATCTCGATATCTACCACTTGCACGGGGTGCGCAACGAAGACTACGACTACGCCGTGAGCGAGCTGGTTCCGGCCTTGCAGAAGCTGCGCGATCAAGGCAAGATCCGCTTTTTGGGCATCACCGAGGCCTTCGGCTTCGATACCCGCCACACTATGCTTTCGCGCGCGGTGCAGAGCGACCTGTGGGATGTGGTGATGGTCGGTTTTAACATCCTCAACCAGTCGGCACGCCAGCTCGTGCTCAAGGAGACCCAAGCCCGCCAGATCGGCGTGCTCTGCATGTTCGCGGTGCGCGATGCCCTCAACAGCCCCGAGAATCTGCGCAAAGTCATCGATGCGCTCTTGGCCAGCGGCGAGCTCAGCCCAGAGATCATCGATGTCAACGATCCGCTCGGCTTTGTGCTCGAAGCCGCCCAAAGCATTCCCGATGCGGCCTATCGCTTCTGCCGCGCCGAGCCCGGCATCGACGTGGTGCTGAGCGGCACCGGTCGAGTCGCTCACCTACAGCAAAACATCGAGTCGATTATGCGTCCGCCGCTGCCCGCCGAAGTCCATGCTAAGTTGGTCGAGATTTTTGGCAAGATCGATAGCGTTTCTGGCAACACCTAGAGAAGAGTATGAGCGATACAATCACCTCAAATGAGCCTCGTATGCGCGCCCGCGAGCTGGGGATCGCGCCGGGCATTCTGCCCACTGGGCCGCTGAACGCCATCACCGATGTAGCGGGCGTGCGGGTCGGACACGTAACGCTTGTGGAAGGCGACAATATCCGCACTGGCGCGACCGCGATCCTGCCCCACGGCGGCAATCTCTACCAAGAGCGCGTGCCCGCTGGCCTGTTCGTCGCCAATGGCTACGGCAAACTGATGGGCGTCTCGCAGATCGAAGAGCTTGGCGAGCTAGAGACGCCGATTCTGCTCACCAACACGATGGCCGTGCCGCGCGCCGCCGATGCGCTGCTCGATTGGACGCTTGCGCAGGCTGGCAACGAAGAGGTTCGCTCGGTCAATATGGTCGTTGGCGAGACCAACGACAGCGTGCTGAACGATATTCGGGCGCGCGCGCTGACCGCCGAGATCATTTTGGAGGCGCTGAAGAATGCTAGCACCGGCCCTGTAGCGGAAGGCTGTGTGGGCGCGGGAACCGGCACGGTTAGCTTCAATTGGAAGGGCGGAATCGGCACCAGTTCGCGCCGTTTGCCCAAGTCCCTGGGCGGTTGGACGGTCGGAGTGCTGGTGCAAGCCAACTTCGGCGGCGTGCTGCAGATCTTGGGCGTGCCGGTTGGCCAGCGTTTGGGCAACTACTACCTCAAAGATCAGCTCGATAAGGGCGACGCCGACGGCTCGATTATGATGATTGTGGCCACCGATGCGCCGCTCTCCGATCGCAATCTGCGCCGCGTGGCCAAGCGCGCTATGGCTGGCCTCGCTCGCAGCGGCGCTTCGATGAGCGATGGCTCGGGCGACTACGCGATCGCCTTCTCGACGGCCGAGAGTGTGCGGCGCACCGCCGAACGACGCAGCCAGATCGCCAGCTACGCCGAGCTGCCCAACGCTCTGATCTCGCCGCTGTTCGAGGCCACCATCGAAGCCAGCGAAGAGGCGATCTATAACGCGCTCTGTATGGCGCAGACCACAACGGGCTACAACGGGCGCACCGTCGAGGCCCTGCCGCTCGATCGCGTTCAGGCTCTGCTGCGCGAATACGGCCAGCTAAAAGACTAGGCCAAACGCATTCACCACACGAGGAACACGGCGCTGCGTTTCAGCTTCTAAGCACCTGACTGCCGGGCGCTCGCGCTCTGCAGTCAGGTCAACTACCTATGTTGGCTGTGTCTGTCGAAGCCAAGCTCCTCAGCATTGTTCAGGCCATGTTGTAGCTTGAGCTTGCCACAGCATGCTAGCCAATGCAACCTGCCTGATCGCTCTATCACTCAGGCGGAGAGGTCTCGATTCTCCCATTCGGTCCTCACCGCGTCCGCCTTCGGCTATCACCATCCCGCCCAACAAACAAAGGCTTCTATGCCTGCGCCTAACACCCCCTCAAAACGAAACGCTGCGCATGGTCATAGAATCGCCTTATATAGCATTAACTACTTGTGCATTGCCCGAGATGTTCAATATATGTTGGCGAGTCGCTCTTGCTTGCTTCTCATCGGCTGCAGGGTCAACATCGATGCCGTTGCTGCGCAAAGCTGCGATGCAATCGGCGATAGCGCGGCGGGTAGCAGCGATAGCCTGCTCGCTCGCCTGCAAAGCTAACTGGCTTTCTAACAACTTACGCAGTCGTTCTAGCTCGGCTTGCAGTAGTTTGCTCTCGTCCGATTTCATCAGGGCATGCTCCGCTGGTTTGCAACTAAGCTAGCTACTCAGATAGGGTCTATTTCTATTAGTAACGATTCGGGTCAAAAATGCTCTGGTTTATGGATCGTGTTTTGAGCAAGCTCGTTATGGTTAGATGGATCTGCTTGATTGCACAAGCTCTCGTGTCTGAAGCTCTGTATATTCGATCGTTTGTTTACAATAAACATCCTAATCACACAACTTGTGAACAAAAAACGATCCCTACAACAGTTTATTTCTACAACAACATAGCACCCACTCTAAGAGTTCCAGCCTAGGTAATAGCAAATCCGACTGATGGCTTTGTGTTTTCGACCTTCAGCACAGGAAGAAGGTAACTATATTTATCGCCAGAGATTTCGCTCTATCGTGCAAATCCCATACACCTCTTTCTTCAGCCTTTCGTTTTTGTTACATTACGAAAACGCCTGTTTTTAAAGAGATTCGGTATAAGGTAAGCAAGCTTCTGTTTGAAAAGTAGAGATATGGCGATAAGGTAAGCAACTTTTTGTACGATTTGTAACTTATAGAGTATGGTGTCTCGCTTTCGAGCTTTTGTATTAGGAGTGATATATGAACAGGCAAGAAGAGATCGCTTATTTAACTAGTAAACTCGATAAGGCTAAACAAGAGCTTGCCGAGCTACGCAAAAACCCTACATCGTCCGATAGGCTGATTAAACTAGCGGAAGATGATGTCACTAGGCTCGAAGGCCAGATTGCAGCGCTGCGCCAAGCTGATGCTGGAGGATCGGTTCATAACCAACATATTGGGGGGAATGCCCGTGTTGGGGTGGCAATCAATGGCAACAGCTATGGAGCGATCCATCAGCAGAGCGGAGGGGTGCACTACGCTAGCGGCAGCTCTCATACTGGCGATAATGTTGCTGGCGATAAGATAATGGGCGATAAAGTCGCTGGCAATAAGGTGATTGGCGACAGCATAACATTTGGCGATGTCTCCAACTCGAATATTAACATCAAATCTCATCTGGATGGCGTGAAACAATCGATTAATGCATCGCCCCATCTTGATGCTGCAAGCAAAACAGAGTTGCAAGCTCTCGTTAAAGAGCTGATGGAGGAGTTACAGAAGCCAGCAGCACAGCAGAGCAGTGACGCCAAGGAGATGATCAAGTCAGCTACAGATGCAGCAGAAGCTGTTAGCAAAGAGCAGCTTGATAAACCCAAGCTCACTGTGAGCGTAGAGGGATTGAAAAAGGCTGCTCTCAATCTGGGTAGCGTTTTGCCAAAACTTGTAATCCCCGCTTTCAAAATCGCCGACATTCTTTCAAAGTTGCTCTAGATGGTGATAGATCATTGTTTTGGTTCCGGTTGACCCAGCTGTTGCTCGAACAAGATAGGCAGGACAACTTGAGCACAAACGCGATAGACGAAAGATAGTAAAGAAGGAATCTCTATTTGGTTAGAGCTTGCTGGCTAGTTGCGGGTGTTAGTAACTGGTCTGCAAGCTTGAGCTAAGTGTTAGGGCATTGTCTTCTAAGCTAACAGCCTCGATGTTCTCCAAGACATCGGGGTTGTTTTTTTATTGTTGAGGTTCGCTTTAAGCACTTACTGTTAGTGTTTCGAGCTTTGGGCATAGTGCACAGCGCTTGGGGAGTCTTGCACTACGAACGGGCGTGCTTGCACGATGCCTTAGTTTGTTAGCTTTCACCATCTAAGACTTTTTATTTCACCACTGAGGCACCGAGACACTGAGTCTTTTTAAGTTGTCTTTTGCAATGCTTGAATGGTTCCGCCATAGATCGCTTTAGCTTTACTCTTGGTGCTTTTTACTTCACCACTGAGGCACCGAGACACTGAGTCTTTTTAAGTTGTCTTTTGCAATGCTTGAATGGTTCCGCCATAGATCGCTTTAGCTTTACTCTTGGTGCTTTTTATTTCACCACTGAGGCATCAAGACACTGAGTCTTTTTAAGTTGTCTTTTGCAATGCTTGAATGGTTCCGCCATAGATCGCTTTAGCTTTACTCTTGGTGCTTTTTACTTCACCACTGAGGCATCGAGACACTGTGTCTTTTTAAGTTGTCTTTTGCAATGCTTGAATGGTTCCGCCATAGATCGCTTTAGCTTTACTCTTGGTACTTTTTATTTCACCACTGAGGCACCGAGACACTGTGTCTTTTTAAGCTGTTTTTTGGCATATTGGCTCGGTCCAGGGCCATTTTTTATCGCGCTCTGGGCTGCATCAGAAGTGGGCTTGTCTTGATCAGCAGTTTTGAGAGAGAGATTCGCTGCTTGAGCTAAGCGAACATAGGTTTGAGCGCTGTTTGTCATTGTAAGAGGCGAAGATTAGGTTGATTGGCTTCGCAGCGGACCAATCTAACACAAGCACGATGCTGCTGGTCTGCACTTCGAAAGGGCGGCGATTTGGTAGCCGTAGGCGGACGCGGTTGAGACCGAATGGTAGGTAGAGATGTCTCCGCTAAAGCTATATATCGTTCGATGCTTGGCATAACTTACAGTTGTACTGCTTCGAAGCAAGCTATTTGAGGCTGGAGGCTGTCTGTTTTGATTAGCAAAACACATTCATTTATTGCATAAAATTAGTAAAACAAATTATCGTAACCAATTTTAAACGATAGCGGTTCCCTATTTCGAAGGACTTATACAGACGCATCCAAATATGGAGGATACTTCTCCTAACACCAAGGGCTGCTTATAAGCACTAGAAAGCCCTTAGGAGAGCTATTATTGTTTTTTTCAAACTATCGTCTGTAGGTTTTTCGATACTTGAAAGGTACGAATGCTTTGAGACACGCTACTAGCAGAGATACCTTTCGGTATTGGACATTCTTTCAACATATCCGTTGTTGAGTGTCGCAATACAGTGCTCAATCCATAATCCAATGCATCAATCCAATGCATCGATCTGTTGTGTAGCACGGGTCATTTTGAGCATAGTCATTGGTGAAGGATTGTGCTTTACATGCTTTTAAGAACGAGATCTGAAATAGGAAGGAGGTATGTGTTTTTTGAGAATACGTTGATGTGAAGTTCTGTGAAGTGATGTGTTTGTATCTTCTTGCTAACAAGCTGCTTCTTTCTGAATCTAGATTGAGAGCTTGTTTTCGACAAGAAGAGGCGTGAGCGTTTATGGCCCATAGAAGGGTAACCCTGTTGGCCCAATAGCATCAATTGCGCTCAATATAACGACTATCCTTGCAGCATTCACTGGATCGGTAGTTCTTTATTATCACACATAACGATCAATAGATCAGCATAAAAGTGAGCTTGGTTTTGCCATCGCTATCAAAAGCATAGATCTTATCGTCGATCAACCAATACTGATCCAGTACGACTTGATAAAGACACAGATCAGCTCAGCGCTGCTTATAAACCTCCTCACTCTTTCTATCTCTAGCTTGACAGCGCATTTAGTTCATCTGAACAGAACGTATTTAAGAATGACTGTGTCATCCAACACCACGTAAGCACGACCCACTGGTAGAGCTGCTCCCAAGCACGTACATAAGCAAGTTTCGCCACCTAACTGCTTATCGCAGGCGGTGTGAGCGAAGCGCTGGTTATGTTTGGCCTGATTAGGGAGCGTATATTTCGCTTTACTGAGCTGCCTAGCGTCATAGGCGGTCGTCTATACGTGTGCCTTTTACGGGATTGAACGATAACTCCTTTCCGTATAAGCCCATATTACATGCTGCACCATTCGATCAAGGAGTCGTTTATGAACCCTCGTGGTTTTCGTCTACGAACATTCTCGCCCATACTCCTGAGCTGTGTTTTTTTGATTATGGTCTCGGTCGCTTTGCCCTATAGACTACAAGCGGCGAGCCAAATCAGCGGAAATGTCTTCCGCGACTTGAATGCCAATGGCGCTTACGATGGCGCCCACGAAATCGGTGTTGCTGGCGTAACAGTGACCGCCTATGATTCAAGCGGTGCGGCGCTCGCAACAGCATCTACCAACGATAACGGTGATTACAGCCTGAACATAAATGAGCCTGGACCGTATCGTATCGAGTTTAGCGATCTGCCCGACGGTTACTTTCCGAGTGCCCAAGGAAGCGGATCTGGCAGTACCGTTCAGTTTGTAGCTGATGGTAATTCCGCTAACGTTAATTTAGGCATTAACCATCCTGCTGATTACTGCCAAAATAATCCCCTACTTTGTACCTCTGTACATGTGAATGGAACGAATAACACAACCGCTCCAACCCAGAGCATGTTACGTTTCAACTACGATAATACAGGGATAACTCCTGCTCCTACTTCAATTGCAAACAAGGCAGATACTGGGGCAACTTGGGGCATCGCCTACTCGCGTCAATCGAAAACCCTTTTCACTTCGGCCTTTGTGCGACGCCATGTTGGCTTAGGGCCAGATGGGATCGGTGCGATCTATCAGATTCCTAACGCTAATACCACTCCTGGCGCGCCCAGCCTGCTGATCGATCTTACCACAGTACCGGGCATCGATCTTGGCACGATCGGCAGCAATGCCGCCCGTGGATTAGGCGCTCCCTTTACTCCTAATC
>Ga0207874_1003390_pt1 | contig 13284 bp, 12 predicted proteins | sample HigsolmetaAR201D_FD_184833 | JGI IMG/M metagenome (GOLD analysis project Ga0207874, IMG submission 184833) | Ionic liquid and high solid enriched microbial communities from the Joint BioEnergy Institute, USA - AR20-1-D (SPAdes) (version 2) ...
GAGCCGGCCATAGCGGCCGATTGGAGACCGCCATAACAGCTACAGGATGTACCGGCTCAGATCCTGGTCCTTCACAATATCGCTGAGCTGCTGCCGGACGTAGTTCGCGTCAATGCGGAAATTCTTCTTCTTAAGGTCGGGACCATCAAAGGAGATCTCCTCCAGGATCTTCTCCATGATGGTGTGAAGCCTCCGGGCGCCAATATTCTCATTCGTCGCGTTTACTTGAGCGGCGAACCGCGCCACCTCTTCGAGGGCGTCGTCTGTGAAGGTCAGCTTGATGCCTTCTGTTTCAAGCAGCGCCATATACTGCTTGATCAGTGCATTCTTGGGTTCCTTCAGGATTCTGATGAAATCCTCCTCAGTCAGCGACTTCAGCTCGACGCGGATCGGGAAGCGGCCTTGAAGCTCGGGAATCAGATCGCTGGGCTTTGAGACGTGGAAAGCGCCGGCCGCGATAAACAGAATATGGTCGGTTCGAACGAAGCCGTGCCGTGTGTTGACCGTCGTGCCTTCGACAATTGGCAGGATGTCGCGTTGCACGCCCTCCCGGCTGACATCCGGGCCGTGGCCGGACTCCCTCCCGGCGATCTTGTCAATCTCGTCCAGGAAGATGATTCCGTTTCGCTCCACCCGCTCGAGAGCAACCCGCGTCACTTGGTCCATGTCGATGAGCTTCTGCTCCTCTTCCTGCACCAGGTATTCCATTGCCTCGCTGACCCGCATCTTGCGGCGGCGGGTGCGGTTTCCGAAGAGATTGGGGAGGACATCTTTCAGGTTAATGTCCATCTCTTCGATTCCGGCGTTGGTAGTGACCTCAAACGTTGGTCCGCGCTCCTTGACATCCACTTCCACCAGCCGGTCATCGAGCTTTCCGGCGCGCAGCTTCTCGCGTAGCTTTTCCCGGGTGCGCTCGGCGCTTTCCGAGGATTCGGGTTGAGGCGGCATGAGCAGGTCGAGAATCCGCTCCTCGGCGTTTCTCTCCGCACGGTCGGCAACCTCCTCCAGCCGCTCCTCGCGAACCATGTCGATCGCAATATCGACGAGGTCCCGGATCATGGACTCTACGTCGCGCCCCACGTAGCCCACTTCGGTAAATTTGCTTGCCTCCACCTTCAAGAACGGTGAGTTCGCAAGCTTTGCGAGCCGGCGAGCGAGTTCGGTCTTTCCGACCCCGGTAGGGCCGATCATGAGGATGTTTTTAGGCATCACCTCCTCAGCCATCTCCGGGTCCAACTTCTGACGCCGGATGCGGTTACGGAGGGCGATTGCGACAGCTCGTTTTGCCTCGGCTTGCCCGATGACGTACTTATCGAGCTCCCTGACAATCTCGCGCGGAGTCAGCTCATCCAGCAGGGGAGCTTCGTCCGTGGATTGACTCGGAAGGTAGATGACCATGTTCTAGCCCAATTCCTCGAAGACCGTTTTATCGTTGGTATAGATGCAGATGTCGGCGGCGATCGCCATTGCCTTCTCTGCGATCTCCCGCGCTCCGAGTTGGGTGTTCTCCAGCAGAGCGCGCGCTGCCGCTTTTGCAAAAGGTCCGCCGGAGCCGATCGCCGCTACTTCCTCATCCGGTTCAATAACATCTCCTGCCCCGCTGAGAAGGTACGTATTGTTGATATCGGCGACGATCAGCATCGCTTCGAGATGACGGAGCACTTTGTCAGTACGCCAGTCTTTGGCCAGTTCCACGACGCTTCTTGGCAGATTTCCGTTGTGCTGCTCCAGTTTTGCTTCAAAGCGGGCGAAAAGAGAAAAAGCGTCGGCAGTGGAGCCGGCAAAACCGGCGATGACTCTGTCGTTGTGGAACTTCCGCAGCTTGCGGGCGTTTGCCTTGAGAATCTCGTTCCCTAGGGTCACCTGGCCATCTCCCGCCAGGACCACCTTGTTGTTTCGACGAACCGCGAGAATGGTCGTCGAACGTATGCGATTTCTCATGAATTACTTACCTTCAGTGTATCGCGCGATGGGCGCCGGCGGTTAACCTGCTTGCACTCTGGGCCGGACGTGCGCCCGCCAGATTTCAGCGAACAATCGAAAGGCAACAGGCTGCCGCAATCCCAACAAGTAGAGGGCAGCGCCGAGGGCGAACCATACGAGGTAAACGATCGTCACCCACCAGTGAATATGTCCGGCCAGCACGCCCCAGAATCCAGGTCCCGGATGAACGGGCGAGAGGAGAAACTGAACAAACCACAATGCAAACAGCGCCGCGGCCTCCCACCAGATCAACCGCATATTGATCAGGAAGAGCATCCCGACCAGAGACTGCCCGAGCGTCATTAGAATTTCGAGCCGCTGCGTCTCGTCAAACGGAATCTCTGACGGAGCGCCCCGGCTGATCGAGAAGACGATCGGAAGCATAGCCGCAAGCAGTGTCCACTGGTTAATGTTGCTCGAAACCATGTTCATCAGGGCCATCGGTGCTCGCTCTACGGTTCGGGCCCAGTAAAATGCGGACACCTTCTCGGGAAACTCGGAGACGAAGGGAGCAACCCACTGAACAAACACGAAACTGGGAACCCCAAGCATCGCAGATACCGCGAGAAGACTGCCAAGGAAGGGCTCTGCGACGAAGTAGATGATGCCTCCGCCGAGCACAAAGAGTGTGAAGATGATGGTATTCCGCACCCTGCGCGGAGACTTGACGATCGCTCGCGGAATACGTTCCAGGTCTTCGATCGTCTCCGCCTCCTGCGGGGGGATTCGGGTCAGTACGAATAGGTAGGCGATGTAGATAAGGATCAGCACTGCTGCGTCAATCAGATTTAGCGACGACTTATACCAGATCCAGGCGACATAGAGGAGCGGGGTCAGCAGGCCGACGACCTCGACGCAGTGTTCGTCAGCAAGCGGAATTTGCCGGAGCGGCCTTCCGGTTCGGATTCGATGGAATAGGGCGGCCGTAAAGTAGATCATCGGCCAGCCCAAGCCGGTCAGCAGGCGTAAGGCACCGGTGAGATTGGCTAACAGCAGCGGAACCTGCTGTTTCCAGGCCAGCACGGCCTCGACGGCAAATTCAGGAAGCGTCTGTAGCCACGCAAGAATCGCCAGCGCGAATCCCTGAGCAACAAAAAATTGGGCAGACTCAGCGGCCCACGCGATTAGCATCGCAGCGAGCAGGATGGCGGGAGTGGTCCAAAGTGCTGATCCTGGCGAAACCTCTTCAATCGGGATCGCGGCGAGAGCCAGTAGGGCGAATAGCGGGGCGGAGATCCGTCCTGTGCGCTGCGCTCGTTCGGTGCCTCCCGTCCCCACTCTATGAAACCTACCAAAAAGTGAGGTCATTGTCCTTGGAAACTACAGAATGCTTCCGAAACTCTTCTCTGGGTACCGGGAAATCGACGCGGAAATGGGCTCCCCGGCTCTCCTCGCGTTTGAGAGCGCTCCGCGCGATCAGCGCTGCTACCTGCTGCATGTTGCGCAACTCGAAGATTCTGCGCGTAAAGGCACCCGAGCGCGTCTGAGGAACGTTATCCAGGCGCTTGACAGCTTCCTCCAGCCCCTCGCGCGATCGCACAATGCCGCAGTGCTCCCAGGTGATCCGGCGCAAGTCTGCCTCTTCAATCTCGGGGAAACACATGGGAGGCGGCTCCGTGACCGGAAGACTTCCTGCCCCCGCCCATTCCCGCATCGCCACTCCGGCGCGCCGCCCGAAAACCACGCCCTCCAAAAGCGAGTTGCTTGCAAGGCGGTTGGCTCCATGCACTCCGGTACAGGCCGCTTCTCCCGCAGCGAACAGCCGGGGAACATTGGTGCGTCCGTGGAGATCCGTGCGAATTCCGCCCATCGCGTAGTGGGCAGCGGGGGCCACGGGCGCTGGCGACTTCGCAAGATCGACGCCGTAGAGCAGACACGTTTCGTAGATGCGCGGGAAACGATGGCGGACAAAGCTGGGCTCGCGGTGAGTGAGATCCAGCAGAACATGGGGAGCGCCGGTACGCTGCATCTCGCTGACGATCGAACGCGAAACAACGTCACGGGGCGCGAGCTCTTCCATCGGGTGATAGTTCTGCATGAAGAGCTCGCCATGGATGTTGCGCAGCAAGGCTCCTTCGCCTCGTAAGGCTTCCGAGAGCAAGAACCGGGGAGCGCCTTCGACGTGCAAAGCGGTGGGATGAAACTGCACGAATTCGAGGTCGCTAATCTCTGCGCCGGCCCGGTAGGCCATTGCGATGCCATCGCCGGTGGCGACGTCCGGGTTTGTCGTATTGAGATAGACCCGGCCCAAGCCGCCGGTTGCGAGGAGCACTGCCTTTGCCTGAATTGCCGTCAGATGCCCGGATTCCTGGTCAAATGCAATCGCTCCCGCCACCTCTCCCTCGAAAAGGACAAGGTCCGTTACGGCAGCGAAGCTCTGGAACTGGACGTTCGGCAGCGCGGCTGCCTTGCGGTAAAGCGTGCGGGCGATCTCGTGGCCGGTGGAATCGCCATGGGCGTGCAGAACACGGCTGCGGCTGTGAGCCCCTTCACGCGTGAACAACAGGCGCGATCCCTCGCGGTCAAACTCGGTGCCCCAGTCGATTAGCTCCTGGATTGCGGCCGGTCCCTCTTCAACCAGCGTTCGGACCGCGTCCCGGTTGCACAAACCGTCGCCGGCGTTCAAGGTGTCCTGTTCATGGAGCTCCACCTCGTCATCGTCGCTGAGCGCTACGGCGATGCCTCCCTGCGCATACTCGGACGATGATTCCCGCAGCGTGTCCTTGGCAACAACGAGGACACGTCCGGCGCTCGCCAGTTCAATAGCGGCTCGCAGCCCCGCCACTCCGGCGCCTACTACTAAAAAGTCTGTCTCTATATGTTCCGTGATCGGGTCGATTCTCCCATGCTACAACGAATGTATGGCTACCTTCCCGGTGCAGACTGCCTCGAAGGCGTACTGCGTCCACGTTGAGCGCAACCTTCTTTCCCGGCTCGGGTCCTTCCTGCCTTCATCCGCAGGCAAGGTCTTTGTCGTGACCACCGAAGATGTCTGGCGGCTGCACGGCGAAACGGTGAAGCAAGCCTTGCGCGATCGCGCCCACGCGGTCCTCTTCTTTCCCGGCGGAGAGGAACGGAAGCGGCTATCCTCGGTGGAAACGCTGGCCGAACAGATGGTGGCCGAAGGTGGCGACCGGTCAAGCATCGTGGTGGCCTTTGGAGGCGGCATCGTCGGCGACGTCGGAGGCTTCCTTGCTGCGATTTTCATGCGCGGCGTGCCCGTGTTGCAAGTGCCGACGACTCTGCTCGCCCAGGTGGACGCAGCCATCGGCGGGAAGACCGGTGTCAACCTCGAATCCGGAAAGAATCTGATCGGCAGCTTCCACCAGCCTGAGGCCGTTCTAGTGGATCCCGAAGTGCTGAAGACGCTGCCCGAACGCGAATACCGGGCAGGGCTGTTTGAAGTCATCAAGGCGGGGATCATCCGTGATCCTGATCTTCACCGGCTGATGTCCGAACGCGCCGGCGCGGTTTTAAGCCAGGATCCCGGCACGGTCGACAGAATGATCGAGGCTAGCGTCCGCATCAAGGCCGAGGTTGTCTCGGCTGACGAACGCGAGGGAGACCTCCGCCGCATCCTCAATTTCGGCCACACTCTGGGACACGCCCTTGAGGCTGAAACCGAGTATCGGCGATTTCTGCACGGCGAGGCGGTCGCTTTCGGAATGAGGGCTGCCGTCCATCTTTCCCGGTTGACGGGTCGCCTTTCCGCTGAAACGGCTGCCGATATTTTGAAGACCATAAACAAATACGGCCCCATCCCTTCTCTCGAGGGTATTTCGCCGGAGGCGGTAGCCCGCCACATTTACAAGGACAAGAAGACTGTCCGCGGAAAGGTGCACTTTGTCCTGGTTCCCGCTATTGGCCAGACAGTGATCGTTTCCGGCCTCGAGGAGAAGACGGTGCTCGAAGCGGCGCGGCTAGGGCTTGCAGGAGAAGCTTGAAGACACTCGGAACAACGCCACCCGGGACGGCGACAGAGGAACAGGCGGCGCGATGGGTGCGCAGCATGTTCGGTCGCGTCGCGCATCGCTATGACCTGCTAAATCACCTGTTGTCGTTTCAGATTGACCGGTACTGGCGCTTCCGCACTGTTCGGGAAGTCCGGCATGTCCTGAGGCGCCCAGGTATTCGTGTGATGGACTTGTGCTGCGGGACCGGTGACCTGCTGCTTGCGCTATCGGAGCACAAGAAGTCTGAGATATTCGGCGCCGATTTCTGCCACCCAATGCTGATCGCAGCGGCTGAGAAGGCGCGGAAGCGCCGTTCTTCTGCAGTTCTTTTCGAGGCCGATGCGCTCTGTCTTCCAGTGTCCGACCGGTCGCTCGACCTCGTCACGGTCGCCTTTGGCTTTCGCAACTTCGCCAACTATCGCAAGGGGCTTGAGGAGTTGAAACGCGTTCTGCGGCCAGGCGGAATGGTGGCCATCCTGGAGTTCTCGAGGCCGCAAAACTCGCTGATAGCAAGCGCCTATAACTTCTATTCGCGATGGATTCTGCCCCGCCTCGGAGGCGCTATCTCCGGGTCTCCGGACGCCTATGCGTACCTGCCGGAATCTGTGCGGAAGTTCCCGGGCGCGGAAGATCTGGCGGCGGAGATGCGGCAGGCTGGCTATGTCCGGGTCCGGTTTAAGCGGATGACTTTCGGTGTCGTCGCCCTGCACTTGGCGGAGGTGGATTAAGATTTCGGCCATGGTGAAGCGGGTGAAATTGATCACGGCAGGCGCCGGAACGGCTGGGGAATAGCTGGTACGGAGGTCCTTCCGCGGCAGTAGAGAATATCGCCGTGTCGTTACGGGCGGCAGCGCGCCTGACAGTGCGTCCAGGGAGGATTCGACAGGGAATCAGCGCTTGCTACTCGTTGCCGTTCTCGTCGTCGTCTTCTTCTTTCGGCTGCATGCGGGCGCGGACTTCCTCCATGACCTCCTCGCCCAGAATCTGCCGGCCGACCTCCTGCATGACGCGAGCTGCTGCGTTCATCTTGCCCATCAGCTTCAGCGCTGTCAGGTGGCCCATCCGGTATTCGGTAAGCGTCAAGCGGCGGCACGCCTTCATGCGGATCGGCTTCATGGTCTTGTCCGGGCAAGGCATGAGGATATAGGTCTCGTCCAATCCCGGATCGGAACCATCGTCCGGAACTTCCACATAAATCTGGGCAGTCAGGCCGACTTGCCCGAAATTGGCCCGCTTTCCTTCCGTTTCCGGGAACAAAGCCCAAAGTTCCCGTTCCGTCTCGATATAGTCTTCGAAATCGAAGCTGTCCGGCAGTGCAAAGGAAGCACCCGGATCCACAAAGACATATTGACTCACAAGAATCCTCCCTTTGGAATAGGTGACGACTGGATTGGTAGGTGCGTTCCCAGTATAGCAGGCATTTTTGACATAGTTGGAATGAAAGTTCGGTATTTTTTACTTTGGCGTGAAAAAGGAGAGGATGATTACAAGTGTTTTACATTTCGCTTTTTCTTGGATAACAAGAATAACGAGAGCGTGTTCACTTTGCGGAGGTGGTACTGGGTGAGAATCTGGTAACAGTGCGGCGGAAGGGCAAGTCCAACAGGGCAAGGAGAACCAACATGACGACGTCTCAACCGAGCGGAACGGGTTACCTCGAGTCAGCCAGGGATCGTCTGGACCAGGAGACAATGAGGCGGAGAGGTCGCAATCTCTTCCATTGGCTTGCTCTTGGCTCAGTCGGGGCCTCGGTGGCTCTGTTTCTTGCCGGCAAGAAGAATGCGGCTATCTTCGTCGGTCTCTGGCCCCCTACTTTTGAAGCGATGCGGCGATAGTCGCAGGTGCAGCGGCCACCTGAACTGACCTCTGCGCGACTTCGTGGCCGCTAACCTCTTTCCTCGACTTTCCTCGACTTCCATAGCCCTAATCTTATCCACGGTGTCTTTTCTTCTTTTGTAAGTGAACACCCGCTTTGTAAGTGAACGCTCTCTTTCTTTGCAACTAGACGCGTACTATTTGTATGAAATCCGTAGCAGGCATGGAAGAGAATTCGCAGCAAATTGGCTTACACACCTCTTTAGATATTCGAAATTATAACCTTCAATCAGTAGATCCACGTATTCGTGCCTGGGAGTGGGTGATGGCAACCTATCCTCGGCGTCTGGGGGTACTGGTACTTCCTTCCGGGCGCGCGGCAGCCTGCACCAGGAGCCACCGGCAATCTTTCGCATGAAATCGAATCGCTACTAATCCGCTTCTCCTCGCCGAACGTTATACGAGAAGAAGATTGCGGATCGTTAACTTCTATTTAACGGTTCTGCTCAGAATTTATGTGTATTCTGTGTAACGATGAGTAATCTGCGTTCGTCGACCGGCTAACGTTTTCTACCTGTGCGACCGATATGGGGGAATGGAATGATCGAGCCGACGCACGATGGAGAGCTGCTTGTCCGGTTCAATCGCCTTATCCGCGAACTGCTGCGGGGTACGATAACCCGCAACACGTTTCGGCCCTGGGAAATCCAGCTCTTGCTGGATATAGAGTCGTGTGGTTTGAGAAAATCGACTCGCCGCGACATCCTTTTGCGGTACCAGAAGGCCGTACAACGGCAGATGGAGAACGGCGCCCGGTTTCCCATGAAACTGTCCGAGTACCTGGAAACTACCCGAGGGCGTCGCCGGGCCAGCGGACGGTCTCCCAGTGGCCTCCGCTCACCGGTCTCAAGTTAGAAACCCGCTGCGCTATCCTGGAATTAGCCCTTGGTCATTCGTCGGAAGGCCACTTGGGCAAGGAGGAGACTGTACCGAACATGGAAAGTGGGCAAGAGCCGAAGGCTCCGAACGTACGCCGCGTCATGTGCGTGAAATTCGGGCGTGAGATGGAGGGACTGTCGGAAGTTCCGTTTGAGGGCCACCCTCTAGGGCAGCGTATTTACGAAAACGTCTCCAAAGAAGCGTGGAGAATGTGGGTGGAGCATATGAAGATGCTCATGAACGAGTACCGCCTCAACCTGGGAACTCCGGAAGCTCAGGAATTCCTCCTCAAGCAGATGGAAGAGTACTTCTTCGGCGAAGGGGCAAGACTGCCGGAAGGCTACGTCCCGCCCTCTAGAGGGTAGGGAAGGATCACGCGAGTGGTCCTGATACCCTGGAAGCGAGTCCTCACAGCATCCCCAAAGCGCTCCACTCCACCTCATCCGTCCTCTTCAGTCGCAGCAGGAAGGGTGAAGTAGAAAGTGGAGCCCTTTCCTGGTTTCGACTCAACCCAGATCCGTCCTCCGTGCCTCTCCACGATGCGCCGGCAGATGGCAAGGCCTAGTCCTGTTCCTTCATACTCGGTCCTGGGATGGAGACGTTTGAATAGCTGGAAAATCTGCTCCGCGTAAGCCATGTCGATGCCGATGCCGTTGTCCCGCACGGAAAACAGCCAGTTTCCGTTCTGGCGGTTGGCCGAAACGTGAATCCGGGGCGGCTGATCACTGCGGTACTTAATAGCGTTTGCGAGGAGGTTCTGAAGGAGTTGCGTAAGGTTCCGGTCGTCGGCCAGCACGGATGGCAAGGGGTCGTGCGTAACGACAGCGGAGGATTCCTGGATCGCTGTGTGAAGCGTGAACATCACGGTGGCTAGCACGCCCTCGAGCGACACAGGCCGCGTCTGGAGCGGCATTCCGCTGACACGGGAGTACTCGAGTAGATCGTTGATCAGGGATTTCATCCGCGTTGCGGCGCCTTGAATGAAAGTGAGGCAATCACGCGTTTCGGGCGTAATGTGACTTTGAAGCAGGCGTTCCAGCAGTTGGCTATAGGTGAGGATCATGCGGAGCGGTTCCTGGAGGTCGTGGGAAACGGCAAAGGCGAACCGCTGGAGTTCTTCGTTTGACCGTTCGATCTCTTGCGTCCGTTGGTGACTTTCCTCCTCTGCCTCGACCCGGTCGCTGACGTCGATGACGATTCCAAGCACACGCTGAGGATCGCCGTTCTTGTCGTAGAACACTTTGGCTGGCGCGTGAAGCCAGCGCACGCGGCCATCCGGGCGAATCGCGCGATAGTCGAACGTAAGGTTTTCGGCCCGTTCCTTGAAGCCGGCTTTGATCTGGCACTCTACATCCTCGACATCCTCCGGGTGGATGCGCCTCCGCCATGAGGCGAAATTTCCCTCGAAGGTTCCGTCCTCCAGCCCGAAAATGAGCTCCAGTTGCCTGGTCCACATGAGTCGGTCATTCGGAATGTTCCAGTCGAACGTACCGATACCTCCCGCAGACTGTGCCAGCGCCAGGCGCTCCTCGCTCTCAGCGAGTGCAAGCTCCATTTGCTTCCGGCTGGTAATGTCCTGCACGATTCCAATGAGGCGCGTCGGGGTGTTGTGCTCGTCGAGCACAGTCGTTGCGTGATTCTGGACCCAACGGCACTCACCGTCGGGTAGGAGAATTCGAAATTCCCTCCCTGTGATGGTTTCGGCCTGGGTCAGGAAACGCCCCGCCAGGTCTGCGTCCTCCGGATGAATCCGATCTTCGAGAGACATGGGATTGGTCTTTCCCTCCCCGGGCGGGAGGCCAAAGATAACCTCCAGTTCGTCGGAGATATGCGTTGTACCCGATGCCAGATCGCGCTCCCAAAGACCCATCCGGTTCACCTGCAAGGCAAGGTTCAGCCGGCGCTCGCTGATTCTAAGCCGCTCCTCTATCTCCCATGCGTGGACCAGGTTCTCAATGGTTTCTGGCAGCAGTGAGGAATACTCGGTGGCAAGAAACCAATCGGCCCCGGCCTCAAGGATACTCTTCTGCACTTCGATTCCATCTCGGAGAGGGGCCAGACAGAGCACTTGCGTGGCCGCCGTCACGCTGTCGGATTTGATCTTCCTGCATAACTCTACGGTGGCCGCATGGTTTGCGGATCTTTCCACAATCGCAACCGGGGGTGAGTGTTTTTTGATAAGGTCTATCGCTTCGTTATCCGACCCTGCCTCCAAGACGTGGAATCCTGCTTGCCGTAGAACCCTGGATCTCTCCCGTTGCAGATCCACGTTCTCGGTCAGGTTCAAAATCGCATACATGGCAATCTCCTAAGATTCGAACCCAGGCGATTGCACTCGCCCCTGACCTGACGGTGCGATCGCGTTCTCCCGCGAGAGCCAACAGCTAGCGACGGGGTTCCGCTCAACAGTACCATGGCTCACGAAGGTAGGGAACGGCGGTTCGCGGGCAAGACGTGGAATCTTCTCGGAGTCAGGGATCAGGAGTCCAGGCGAAGGCGGCGGACGGCCGCATGACGCATTCCGCCCTCAGATCTCGCCCGCCGCGCGACGTGCCAGGACTTCCCGTTCTGCCCGGTACCAGTCCTCCTCCGGCGATCCTTGACCGGTAGAAGCCCTCTCCAGATAGAACTGGTAGGCCAGCCGGGAAATTTCCTCGATCAATGTCGGGTCGTAGTTGAGAGCCATCTCGCTCTGAACCGGATTCTCCTGATCTACGGTGTTTTCCAAGCCCTCGGAAAAGTCGGTCTTCCGTTCGTGCCGGCGGTTGGTCATCGATGTATCTCCTTCCAAACGATCACAGTCAAGGACTACAGGGAGGGCCGAATGTTTCAAAGCTCTGTTGGTCTGCGATTGCCGATGAGCGCCGTCGACTCGCAGCGCTTCACCCAATTGCACGTGGTGCACAAAAGATTTATCCTCCAGGTAGACGCCGGAGGCGGGTTGCACCATGCGTCTTGTGCCGCCCTACATCGAGAGCCTGCGCCCTTACCAGGCCGGACGAAGCATCGACGAAGTCAAGAAGGAATACGGGCTTGAGAGGGTAGTGAAGCTCGCGTCGAACGAGAACCCGCTTGGCTCATCGCCTCGCGCGATCGAAGCAATGCACGCCTCCCTGGTTGACCTCAATCGTTACCCGACCGGGGGCCTGGAGTTACGGCGGGTCCTTGCAGAGCAGTTCGATCTCAAAGTAGAGAACGTCATCGTTGGCAGCGGATCCGAAGGCATCATGTCCAACATCATCCGCACCTTTCTCTGCGACGAGGATGAAGTTCTCACAACGGAAAGCGCATTCATCGGCTTTCAGGTGCTGGCGCAATCACGAGGGGTCACGTACCGGACCGTGCCCTACCGCGACTGGCATTACGATCTTCAAGCGCTGTCTGCGGCGATCAATGAGCGCACCAAGATCATCTATCTCGCGAATCCCAACAACCCGACCGGCACGATGTTTACGAAGCAGGAGTTCGACGCCTTCTACAAACACGTTCCGCAGCGGGTGCTGATCATTCTTGACGAAGCCTACTTCGAGTACGCCATGGATGATCCCCGCTACCCGGACTCCATGCACTACCGCTACGACAACGTCATCACACTGCGGACGTTTTCAAAAGTCTACGGGCTCGCTGGCATTCGCATTGGATATGGCTTCGCACACGAAGATTTGATTGCGAATCTGCTGAAGGTGAAGCTGCCGTTCGAGCCCAGCAAGGTGGCCGAAGCTGCGGGCGTGGCCGCGCTTCGTGACCGCGAGTTCCTGCACCGGTCGCTTGCACTGAATGCTCGCGGGCTCCGCTTCCTGACCTCCTGTCTGCGGGATCTTGGTCTCAATCCGGTGCCATCCTTCGCAAACTTTGTGATGGTGCCGCTTGCGTCAGCCGGAATGGCCTCTGCGCTGACCGAGCATCTGTTGAGACAGGGAGTCATCATTCGTCCCCTCGGCGCTTTCGGCCTGCCGCACTGTGTTCGCATCACGGTAGGTACGGACGAAGAGAACCAGATTTTTGCGGAGGCTTTGCGTAAGGCCGCCGCGGAACTACGGCCGGCCTTGTCTGTAAAGGAGGGCTAAAGGGTATGCAGCTGGCGGAACAGAAGCCAGACCACGCCGTCGATTTCCTTCCGCTCAACGGCACGGACCATTTGGAATTCTATGTGGGCAACGCCCGTCAGAGTGCCTACTATTATCGGGCAGCTTTCGGAATGAAGCTTCTCGCATATGCTGGGCCTGAGACGGGCCTTCGCGACCGTGCGTCGTACGTGCTTCAGCAAAACAAGATCTGCTTCGTATTGACGACTCCCCTGCGTCCCGACGACGCCATCGCTCAGCACATCCTTCGGCACGGCGACGGGGTACGCAGCATCGCGCTTGGAGTGGACGATGCGGAAGCGGCCTGGCGCGAAACCACCAAACGGGGCGCCGTCAGCGTTCACAATCCTCAAATTCTGCGAGACGAGTACGGCGAGGTCCGTGTCTCGGCGATCGCCGCATACGGCGACACGATTCACACATTCGTCGAGCGCTCGAACTATCGCGGCCCATTTCTTCCCGGATTTGTTCCAACGGCTTCGGAGGATCCCGTCGCTCGTCCAGTCGGT
>Ga0207874_1003393_pt1 | contig 13272 bp, 10 predicted proteins | sample HigsolmetaAR201D_FD_184833 | JGI IMG/M metagenome (GOLD analysis project Ga0207874, IMG submission 184833) | Ionic liquid and high solid enriched microbial communities from the Joint BioEnergy Institute, USA - AR20-1-D (SPAdes) (version 2) ...
TGGGGCCGGGCGGCGTACGCCGCCCGGCCCCACCGGTCGTACCGCTGTTACTCGTCCGCGCCCGCGGCGGCGGTGTCGCCGAGGCTGGCGGGCACCGCGTCCGGCACCGCGACCGGCTTGTCCGCACCGCGGAACACCAGGCGGGACTTGTCGATGTTGTCCGGGTCGCCCTCGCAGTCCACGACCACGATCTGGCCCGGGGTCAGCTCGTTGAACAGGATCCGCTCCGACAGGCTGTCCTCGATGTCGCGCTGGATGGTCCGGCGCAGCGGCCGGGCGCCCAGCACGGGATCGAAGCCCTTCTTCGCCAGGTACTTCTTGGCGTTGTCGGTCAGCTCTAGGCCCATGTCCTTGTTCTTGAGCTGGGTCTCGATCCGCTGGATCATGATGTCCACGATCGACAGGATCTCGGCCTGGCTGAGCTGGTGGAACACGATCGTGTCGTCGATCCGGTTGAGGAACTCCGGCCGGAAGTGCTGCTTCAGCTCGTCGTTGACCTTCTGCTTCATCCGGTCGTAGTTGGACTCCTGGTCCTCCGACGCCTGGAAGCCCATGGACACCGCCTTGGCCACGTCCCTGGTTCCCAGGTTGGTGGTCAGGATGATGACCGTGTTCTTGAAGTCGACGATCCGACCCTGGCCGTCCGTGAGCCGCCCGTCCTCCAGGATCTGGAGCAGGGTGTTGAACACGTCCGGGTGGGCCTTCTCGATCTCGTCGAAGAGGACCACCGAGAACGGCCGACGCCGCACCTTCTCGGTCAGCTGGCCGCCCTCGTCGTAGCCGACGTAGCCGGGAGGCGCCCCGACGAGCCGCGACACGGTGTACCGGTCGTGGAACTCGGACATGTCGAGCTGGATCAGCGCGTCCTCGCTGCCGAACAGGAACTCCGCGAGCGCCTTGGAGAGCTCGGTCTTACCGACACCGGAGGGGCCGGCGAAGATGAACGAGCCCGACGGCCGCTTCGGGTCCTTCAGGCCGGCGCGGGTACGCCGGATCGCCTTCGAGACCGCCTTGACCGCGTCCTCCTGGCCGACGACCCGCTTGTGCAGCTCCTCCTCCATCCGGAGCAGCCGGGAGGTCTCCTCCTCGGTCAGCTTGTAGACCGGAATGCCGGTCCAGTTGGCGAGGACCTCGGCGATCTGCTCGTCGTCGACCTCGCTGACGACGTCCAGGTCGCCGGCCTTCCACTCCTTCTCCCGCTGCGCCTTCTGGCTCAGCAGCTGCTTCTCCTTGTCCCGCAGCTGGGCGGCCCGCTCGAAGTCCTGCGCGTCGATCGCGGACTCCTTCTCCCGGCGCACCTGGGCGATCCGCTCGTCGAAGTCGCGCAGGTCCGGCGGTGCGGTCATCCGGCGGATCCGCATCCGGGCACCGGCCTCGTCGATCAGGTCGATCGCCTTGTCCGGCAGGAACCGGTCGGAGATGTAGCGGTCGGCCAGCGTCGCGGCCGCGACCAGCGCGCCGTCGGTGATCGACACCCGGTGGTGTGCCTCGTAGCGGTCCCGCAGGCCCTTCAGGATCTCGATGGTGTGCGCCAGCGACGGCTCACCGACCTGGATCGGCTGGAACCGCCGCTCCAGGGCGGCGTCCTTCTCGACGTACTTGCGGTACTCCTCGAGCGTGGTCGCACCGATGGTCTGCAGTTCACCGCGGGCCAGCATCGGCTTGAGGATGCTCGCCGCGTCGATCGCGCCCTCGGCGGCCCCCGCGCCGACCAGGGTGTGGATCTCGTCGATGAACAGGATGATGTCGCCCCGGGTCCGGATCTCCTTGAGCACCTTCTTCAGGCGCTCCTCGAAGTCACCGCGGTACCGGGAACCGGCGACCAGGGCACCCAGGTCGAGCGTGTAGAGCTGCTTGTCCTTGAGCGTCTCCGGGACCTCACCCTTGATGATCTTCTGGGAGAGACCCTCGACGACGGCGGTCTTGCCGACGCCGGGCTCACCGATCAGCACCGGGTTGTTCTTCGTCCGGCGGGAGAGCACCTGCATCACCCGCTCGATTTCCTTCTCCCGCCCGATGACCGGGTCGAGCTTGCCCTCCCGGGCGGCCTGGGTCAGGTTCCGACCGAACTGGTCGAGCACCAGGCTGGTCGACGGGGCGGACTCACCCGACGCGGTGCCGGCGGCCGCCGGCTCCTTGCCCTGGTAGCCCGAGAGCAGCTGGATCACCTGCTGGCGGACCCGGTTGAGGTCCGCGCCGAGCTTCACCAGAACCTGGGCGGCGACGCCCTCGCCCTCCCGGATCAGGCCGAGCAGGATGTGCTCCGTACCGATGTAGTTGTGGCCCAGCTGGAGCGCCTCCCGCAGGGACAGCTCCAGCACCTTCTTGGCCCGCGGGGTGAACGGGATGTGCCCGCTCGGCGCCTGCTGACCCTGGCCGATGATCTCCTCCACCTGCTGGCGGACGCCCTCCAGGGAGATACCGAGGCTCTCCAGGGCCTTGGCCGCCACGCCCTCACCCTCGTGGATGAGACCCAGCAGGATGTGCTCCGTACCGATGTAGTTGTGGTTGAGCATCCGGGCTTCTTCCTGAGCCAGGACGACAACCCGCCGCGCTCGGTCGGTGAACCGCTCGAACATGCCCTCGTGCTCCTCACGTGCCGTGCGCACTCGATCTTGATCGTCAAGCATCGTGGCGGGGCCACCACTCGGACGTCCGGGCGGACGACCGTGCTCCCTTACTCTATCGCCGCGAGCCGACTCTCCCGAGGTCGTGTGTTGCTGCAATGAGCCACATACGCGACGTTTTGTCCAACCGCCCACGCTCAGCGGTGCTTCCCTGACCACCGTCTGTACGCGCAGAGCGAAATTCCCGCCTTCCGACAGGACGACGCGACCCCACGTCGTCCACAGGCTGTGGACAACCCTGTCCACTGGTTGTGGACAACGCCTGGGCCGCCGAGATGTTCCCGGTCGGCGCCAACCGGCGGGCGCCGACCTCGGTGGCCGCGACCTTGGGTGGCCACCGCGGCCCGGGTGACGGGCCGCGCACCGGGGCCACCGCCGGGACGGGTCCCCCGTCGCAACACGCCCACGGAGCACAAATTCGGGCAGTTAGGATTATTTGCTCAGGTCACCTGGATGGTGTGATTTAGCAAGTAAGGTTGCCAAAACGACAATGCGGAGTAGATGGGCGACACCCATCCACTCCGCACCCGTCGGGTGGTGGCTGCGACTAACGACCGGCCTTGGCGTGGTACTCGTCCACGATCTCCTGAGGGATTCGCCCACGGTCGGAGATGTCCTTGCCTTCCTTCTTGGCCCAGGCCCGGATCGCCCTGTTCTGCTCGCGGTCGGCGGTGGCGCTACCACGGCCCCGGGCCGCCCGACCGCCGACGACCACCCCACCCCGGCCGACCCTGGTTCCGGCAGCGACGTATGGGGCGAATAGTTCCCGCAATTTGGTGGCGTTCTTAGTCGACAGGTCGATCTCGTACTGCACGCCGTCGAGCGAGAACTTGACGGTCTCGTCCGCGTCTCCGCCGTCCAGGTCATCGACCAGCTTGTGAATGATCTGCTTGGCCACGCGTCGCTATCCTTTCGAGCAAGGGTCTCCGCAAACAAGAGCACAATAGCTCGCGAGATGCTTGCTCCGTCAATAGGACGGCTAAAGTACGGGACAGGCCACGCACACTTCGCCGCCTCACCGTACCCCAACTCGCCGACGAGCCGCGACCGAAGTCGCCCACCGCGCGCCGGGACCGACTACTACTCGGGCCGGACCATCGGGAAGAGGATGGTTTCCCGAATTCCCAGGCCGGTGAGGGCCATGAGCAGCCGATCGATTCCCATTCCCATGCCCCCGGTCGGGGGCATTCCGTACTCCAACGCGCGCAGGAAGTCCTCGTCGAGCCGCATCGCCTCGTCGTCGCCCCTGGCCCCACGCTGCGCCTGGGCCACCAGCCGTTGCCGCTGCACCACGGGATCGACCAGCTCCGAGTAGCCCGTGGCCAGCTCGAATCCCAGCACGTAGAGGTCCCATTTCTCGGTGAGTCCCGGCTCGGACCGGTGTTGGCGAACCAGCGGGCTGGTCTCCTCCGGGTAGTCCCGGACGAACGTGGGCTGGCGCAGGCCCGGCACCACGAGCTCCTCGAAGAGCTCCTCGGCGAGCTTGCCCGGCCCCCACTTCGGGTCGACGGCCAACCCCACCTTCTCCGCGTAGCGCAGCAGGTCAGCCATTGGCGTCCGTACGGTCACCTCCTCGCCCAGGGCCTCGGAGAGCGACCCGTAGAGGGTCACCGACCGCCACTGCCCGCCCAGGTCGAACTCGGTGCCGTCGGCGTGCGTCACCACGTGCGACCCGGCCACCGCCAACGCGGCCTGCTGGACCAGGTGGCGGGTCAGTTCGGCCATGGTGTCGTAGTCACCGTACGCCTCGTACGCCTCCAACATGGCGAACTCCGGCGAGTGCGAAGAGTCGACACCCTCATTACGGAAGTTGCGGTTGATCTCGAAGACCCGATCGATGCCGCCGACCACCGCCCGCTTCAGATAAAGCTCCGGGGCGATTCGCAGATACAGATCGGTGTCCAGTGCATTGCTGTGCGTCACGAATGGCCGCGCGGTCGCCCCTCCGGGAAGCGTCTGCAGCATCGGAGTTTCGACCTCGATGAAACTTCGGGCGTGCAGCGAATCGCGCAGACTGCGCAGGGTCGCCGCCCTCGTCCGTACCATCTGGCGCGCCTGCGGCCGGACGATCAGATCCACGTAACGCTGCCGAACCCGCGCCTCCTCGCTCAACGGCTTGTGCGCCACCGGCAGCGGCCGGAGCGCCTTCGCGGTCAGCGACCAGGAATCAGCGAGCACGGAAAGCTCACCCCGCCGGCTGGTAATGACCTCCCCGGTCACGCCGACGTGGTCGCCGATGTCCACCAGCCGCTTCCACGCCTCGAGCCGTTCCGGGCCGACCCGGTCCAGCGAGAGCATCGCCTGCAATTCGGTCCCGTCGCCGTCGCGAAGGGTGGCAAAGCAGAGCTTCCCGGTATTCCGGATGAAGATCACACGCCCCGTGACGGCGGCGGTGTCGCCGGTGGCGGTGTCGGTCGGAAGATCCGCGTAGCGGGCCCGGATCTCGGCCAGGGTGGCCGTACGCGGATAACCCAGGGCATACGGTTCGACGCCGTCGGCGAGCATGCGCTCCCGCTTCTCCCGGCGGACCCGCATCTGCTCGGGAAGGTCGTCGGCAGGGTCGATGGGGTGGGAGGTCTGCTGGGTCACGGATGCTTCCTCGGAAGGTGTCGGCGTCAGTTCGGCCCCGAGCGTACTCAAGGGCCGGAACGGCAGGCAGCGGGATTAACCGGTGGCGTACCGGGTCACCGCCGACCCGCACCGTCCGCACCGGGACGGTGCGGATCGGGCGGGATCGGCTCAGCGGTTGCGCTCGTAGACCATCCGGAGCCCGATCAGCGTGATCATCGGCTCGTGGTGGGTGATGGTCCGGCACTCGCCGATCACCAGGGGGGCCAGTCCACCCGTGGCGATCACCGCCCGCACCCCGCCCAGTTCGTCGATCATCCGCTCGACGATCCGGTCCACCTGGCCGCCGAAGCCGAAGTACATGCCGGCCTGGAGGCACTCGACGGTGTTCTTGCCGATCACCGAGCGGGGCACCGTCGGCTCGACCTTCTGCAGCTGGGCGGCCCGGGCGGCGAGCGCGTCGAACGAGATCTCGATCCCCGGCGCGAACGCCCCGCCGAGGAACTCGCCACGCCCGCTGATCACGTCGAAGTTGGTGGTGGTGCCGAAGTCGACGACGATCGACGGACCGCCGTAGAGGGTGTACGCGGCCAGGGTGTTCACCACCCGGTCCGCACCGACCTCCTTCGGGTTGTCGATCGCCAAACGCACCCCGGTCTTCACCCCCGGCTCCACGATCACGTTCGGGATGCCGGCGTAGTACCGGGCCAGCATCGTCCGCAGCGAGCGCAGCGCGGCCGGCACGGTCGAGCAGGCGGCCACCCCGGTGATCTCTACCGCGTCCCCGGCGAGCAGGCCCCGGAACTTGAGTCCCAACTCGTCTGCGGTCGACCGGGCGTCGGTCTTGATCCGCCAGGAGTGGACCAGTTTCTCGCCCTCGAAGGTCGCCAGGACCGTGTTGGTGTTACCAATGTCGATACAGAGCAGCATGCGTCAGCCCCGAAGCCCTGAGGTCATGCCGGCCGGCCACGCCGCCCGGCCGAAGATCTGTCCCACCCGGTCGACACCGTCGGTCAGCGCGGCCGGAGATCCATCGCGATGTCCAAGATAGGCGAGGAGTGGGTCAGCGCCCCAACCGAGAGGTAGTCCACTCCGGTGGCCGCGTACTCGGCCGCGGTGGCCAGGGTCAGCCCGCCGGTCGCCTCCAGCTCGGCCCGGTCGCCGACGGCCGCGACCACCTCGGCCAGCAGCGCCGGTGTCATGTTGTCGCAGAGCAGGAAGTCGGCCCCGGCATCCACCGCCTCCAGCGCCTCGGCGACCGTTGTCACCTCGACCTGGATCGGGACCTCCGGAAACGCCGCCCGCACCCGCCGGTACGCCGCACCGACACCCCCGGCCGCCCGCTTGTGGTTGTCCTTGATCATGGCGACGTCGTAGAGGCCCATCCGCTTGTTGTCGCCGCCGCCGGCCCGGACCGCGTACTTCTCCAGGGCCCGCAGTCCCGGGGTGGTCTTCCGGGTGTCCAGCACGGTCGCCTTGCTGCCGGCCAGCACCTCGACCCAGGCCCGGGTGTGGGTCGCCACCCCGGACATCCGACAGAGCAGGTTCAGCGCGGTCCGCTCGGCGGTCAGCAGGGCCCGGGTCGGCCCGGTCACCGTCGCCAGTACGTCACCCCGACGTACCCGGTCGCCGTCGGCCACCGCCGTCGAGACCCGGACCGCGCCCGAGCCGGCGACGTCGAAGACGGCCGAGGCCACGGCGAGGCCGGCGACCACGCCGTCGGCCCGGGCCACCAGGTCGGCGGTGTCGACCTGGTCGGCCGGGATCGTCGCGACGCTGGTCACGTCGCGCCGGTCCGGGCCCAGATCCTCGTCCAGCGCGTTCCGGACGATCCGTTCCACCTCCGCCGGGTCCAACCCGGCGTCCCGCAGCGACCGCTGCGTCGCGTCCGTCAACATCATTTCAGCGCCTCCCAGCGCTGCTGGAGCCCGCCAGCCGAATCGATCGACCCGACCAGGTGCCCGAGCCACTCGTCCCGCGTTCCCGGATGATCCTCCCGCCAGTGGCACCCCCGCGTCTCCTCCCGGGCGTACGCCGCCTTGACCAGGGCGGCGGCGACGGTCACCAGGTTCGTCGCCTCCCAGCTGGCCGTCTGCGGCGTGCCCCGGGTCGCCCCGAGGGCCACCAGCTCGTCGGCGGTGGCCCGCAGCGTCTCCGCCGACCGGAGCACCCCGGCCCCCAGGGTCATCGCCCGGGCCAGCGCGGGCCGGATCCCCGGATCGACCACCCAGCCCGCCGACCCCAGCCAGGCACCGGTGGGCGCCGGCTGGGCCTGCTCCGGCAGCCTGCGGCTGATGTCCTCGGCGATCCGGCGGGCGAAGACCAGCCCCTCCAGCAGCGAGTTGCTGGCCAGCCGATTGGCGCCGTGCACCCCGGTGCAGGCCACCTCGCCACAGGCGTACAGGCCGGGAATGCTGGTCCGTCCGTGCAGGTCGGTCCTGACCCCGCCGGAGGCGTAGTGGGCGGCCGGCGCGACCGGGATCGGGTCGACCGCCGGGTCGATCCCGGCCGCCCGGCAGGAGGCGACGATGGTGGGAAACCGCCGCTGCAGAAACTCCTCGCCGAGGTGCCGGGCGTCCAGATACACGTGGTCGGCTCCCGTGGCCAGCATCACCCGGTGGATGCCCTTCGCCACGACGTCCCGCGGTGCCAGCTCGGCGAGCTCGTGCTGGCCGACCATGAACCGCTTGCCGTCGGCGTCGACCAGGTACGCCCCCTCGCCGCGCAGCGCCTCCGACACCAGCGGCTGCTGGGCGGCGGTGGCCGGATCGTCCGCCCCGGCCGGCCGGATCAGCGCGGTCGGGTGGAACTGCACGAACTCCAGGTCGGTCACGGCCGCGCCGGCCCGCAGGGCGAGCGCCACCCCGTCGCCGGTCGAGACGGGCGGGTTCGTGGTGGTGGCGAAAACCTGTCCCATCCCGCCGGTGGCCAGCACCACCGCCCGGGCCAGGATCGCCCCGACCCCGTCCTCGGTCCCCTCGCCGAGCACGTGCAGGGTCACCCCACAGGCCCGGCCGAGCCCGTCCGGCCCGTCACCGGACGCCCGGAGCAGGTCCAGGACGAGCGCGTGCTCGACGAGCCGGATCCAGGGATCCCGCGCCACCGCCTCGTGCAGGGCCCGCTGGACCTCGGCACCGGTGGCGTCGCCACCGGCGTGGACGATCCGGTTGGCGTGGTGACCGCCCTCGCGGGTCAGCATCAGCGAACCGTCCGGGTTGCGGTCGAACTCGGCGCCGACCCGGATCAACTCGCGCAGCCGCGCCGGCCCCTCCTCGACCAGGACCCGGACCGCCGCCGGGTCGCAGAGCCCGACCCCGGCCACCTCGGTGTCGGCGGCGTGCGCGGCGGGGGTGTCCAGCGGGTCGAGCACGGCGGCGATGCCGCCCTGGGCCCACCGGGTGGAACCGTCGTCGATGTTGACCTTGGTCACGACGGTGACGTGCAGACCCGCCGCGCGCAGGTACAGCGCGGCGGTGAGACCGGCGATGCCCGACCCGACGACCACCACGTCGGTGGTCTCCACCCAGCCCGGCGCCGGCGCGGCCAGCAACCGGGGCAACACCGGCAGGTCGAGGGTCGGAAGACGCATTCTCCCAGTCAACCCGAAACGGATTCGTCCGGTGGGCTGGGGGTGGAGAAAGTGGTCTGCGACGCTTCCCGGTCCGTGACCGGCCCGGCGGCCGTCAGCCGGTCCGTATCGGCAGCCCGTCGGGGCCGGCGCCCTTGAGCGACCGGGTCAGCCGACGGTCGGACGACCAGAGGTAGCAGCGCACCCCCCGGTCCCCGGCCTTCCAGTCGTCCGGTCGGGCGGGCAGCGCCACGACCGCGGTACGGAACCGGACACTGCTGTGCGGCACCTCGACGTACCGGGCGACGACCCCGTAACAGCCGTCGAAGAAGGCCTGCCAGTCCCGTTCCTCGTCCGGGTACCCGAGATCCTCCGGTGCCTGCCACACCCCGGCGAACTCGCTGTTGTGCGGCTTGTCGCAGTCGACGGCGGGCATCCGGTCGACCTGACGGTTCCGGTCCACCGTCGCCGCGTAGCAGGTGAGGTGCAGCGGACCGGGGCTGCGCAGCGCGCCTTCGAGACTGCCGGTCCGGCTGGTGGGCAGGCCGTTCTCCTCGACCTCGATCACCTCCACCAGGTCGCAGCGGAACCACCGGGCGCCGGCGAGCCAGGCCCGCTCCGACGGGATCGCCACCCCGAGCCAGAGCCGGGCCACCCGCCAGTCCGCGCCGAGAAAGCTCCGGGCCTGCCGATCGCACTCCGCGTACGCCGCGCGCCGCGGCGCCGAGCCCGCGGCCGGCGGTGTCGTGGCGTCGAGCGACCCGGTGAAGGTCCCGACGTGGATGGTCTCGACCTGGTGGCTGGCGGAGCAGTCGACGGGGAAGTACGACGACAGGTAGACCGTCTCGGCGAAACTGCCCGGGTGGCACGTCCGGGCCTCCGGGGTGAACAACGTCGGCTCGCCCATCGCGGCCCAGTCGTCGACGAGGTTGCCGTCGGCGCCGCCCGGCGCCCCACAGCCGCTCACGCCCAGGCCGACCGCCCCGGCCACCGCCAGAGCCGCGATCCACCGCCGCATGCGTCCTCCCCACGGGCGACTGTCCGGTGCCACCATACGGTAGCCGGAACGGCCACCCATAAGGAAAGATCAATGCGCGGCGAGCGCGTCCCCCCGGATCGGGTCGCCGACGATCCCCGGCGCCGCCGCGGCGGGGTCGCCGCCCAGCTCGATGATCCGGTTCCGGGCGTCGACGTGGACGATCCGCGGCCGGTACGTCCGGGCGGTGGCGTCGTCCATCTGGGCGTACGAGATCAGGATGACCAGGTCGCCGGGGTGGACCAGGTGGGCGGCGGCGCCGTTGATGCCGATCACCCCGCTGCCCCGCTCACCCGGGATCACGTAGGTCTCCAGCCGGGCCCCGTTGGTCACGTCGACGATCGCGACCTGCTCGCCGGGGAGGAGGTCGGCGGCGTCGAGAAGGTCGGCGTCGACGGTGACCGACCCGACGTAGTGCAGGTTGGCCTGGGTCACCGTGGCCCGGTGGATCTTCGACTTGAGCATGGTGCGGACGAACATCGGCTTATCCCTCCGGGGTGACCGGCGCCAGTTCCACCGGCGTGTTGTCGATGAGTCGGGTGGTGCCGACCCAGGCGGCGACCAGCATCCGGGCGGGCCCGGTCGCCGGGGGCGGCCCGAGCTCGGGATCGGTCAACACCAGGTAGTCCAGCCGTGCGGCGCAGCCACCGGGCGTGCCGGCGCCGACGGAGGCCGCGTCGAAGGCCCGGCGGGCGGCGGCGAGCGCGCCGTCGGCACCCCGACCGGCCGCGGCGGCCTCCGCCCCGGCCCGCAGCGCGGCCGAGAGGCTCAGCGCGGCCCTCCGCTCGACGGCGGAGAGGTACCGGTTGCGACTGGAGAGCGCGAGCCCGTCCGGCTCGCGCACCGTCGGCACCCCGACGATCTCCACGTCCAGCTCCAGGTCGCGGACCATCCGCCGGACCAGCGTGAGCTGCTGGTAGTCCTTCTCGCCGAAGAACGCGACGTCCGGGCGGATCAGGTTCAGCAGCTTCAGCACCACGGTCAGGACCCCGGTGAAGAACCCCGGTCGGCTCGCCCCCTCCAGCTTCTCGCCGAGGCTTCCCGGATCGACCCGGACCATCGGTTCACCGTCCGGGTACATCTCCTCGCGGGACGGCGCGAAGACGTACCGGACCCCGGCGGCCGCGCAGACCTCCAGGTCGGCCTCGAAGGTCCGGGGATAGCGGTCGAAGTCCTCGTTCGGCCCGAACTGCAGCGGGTTGACGAAGATCGTCGCGATGACGTCGTCCGCCCGCTCGCGGGCCGCGCGCAGCAGCGCCTCGTGTCCGGCGTGCAGGGCGCCCATGGTCATCACCACCGCCAGCGTCCCCCGCCGGGACGCCAGCGCGGAGGCGAGTTCCGCCCTGGTCCGCAGTACCTCGGTCACGCCGCACCTCCCCGCGTCGCGGCCCGCCCGGACACACCCGCCCGGTCGCGGACGATGTCCCGGTCCCGGTCCGCCAGCACGCCGAGCAGCGGCTCGGCGTCGACCGGCCGGAGCCGGCCGGCGGCGATCGCCCGGTCGGCGGTCCGCCGGGCCAACGCGAGATAGCTGGGCACCGAGTCGGGCGCGGTCACGGCGAGCCGGTCCAGGTGTCGGGCGATCGTCCCGGCGTCACCCCGGGAGACCGGCCCGGTCAGCGCCGCGTCACCCAGCCGCAACGCGTTTCCCAGCGCGGCCTCCAGCAGCGGCCGCAGCACCTTCGCCGGGTCGCCGACCCCGGCGTCCCGCAGCCGGTCGGCCGCCTCGTTGACCAGGGTGACCAGATGGTTGGCGCCGTGCGCGAGCGCGGCGTGGTAGAGCGGACGGTCCGGCTCGGCGATCCACTCCGGTACGCCGCCCAGGTCGGCGACGAGCCGTGCCGCGTACGCCCGCAACGACGCGGGGGCGGTCACGCCGTACGAGATCCCCGGCAGCCGGGACAGGTCGTCGGCGGTGCCGGTGAAGGTCATCGCCGGGTGCACGGCGAGCGGGAGCGCCCCGGCCGCCAGGGCGGGCGCGAGCACGTCGGTCCCGTGCGCTCCCGAGGTGTGTGCGACCACCTGGCCCGGTCGCAACGCCCCCGTGCCGGCCAGTCCGGTGACCACCGCGGCGAGCGCGTCGTCCGGTACGGCGATCAGCAGCAGGTCGGTGGCGGCCCGGGCCACCTCGCCGGCGGGCCGGACCTCGACGCCGGGAAGCAGCCGGGCGATCCGTTCCCGGGCGGTGGCCGAGGTGCCGGTGACGGCGGCGACCCGGTGACCGGCCCGGGCCAGGGCGGCACCGAGCACCGGACCCACCCGTCCCGCGCCGATGATCCCGACGGTGAGGCGTGGTCCGCGCACCGGGGCGGCGTGCTGCTGTTCCGGACCGGCGCCGGGGCCGGTCGGCGGGATCGCGGTCGCGGGCTCGACGCCGCGACCGGTCGGCGAAGTCGTGGTCGCGGGCTCGGCGGCGGGCGGCAGGGCCAGCCCGCGGGACGCGGCGGCGCCCGGGCGCGGCGGTGCGCTCATGACAGTGATCCAGTCCTCGACGTGTGGTACCGGTCGCCGCAAGTATGCGTCGCGGTGCCCGATCCCGACCAAGCGGTTGTGAAAACCTTCACCGCCCCGGCGGCCTCCCTCGCCGCACCCGGCCAGGCCGCCCGGGCGCCGGCCCCGGCCGGACGGATCCGGACACACCACCCGACCGGACCGGGACGGGCCCGGACACATAGCCTGGGCCGGTGGCGATCGGTTGGGCGGCGGCGATGTCGGCCGCGCTGTACGGCCCGGACGGCTTCTTCGTCACCGGATCCGGACCGGCCGCGCACTTCCGGACCAGTGCGCACGTGGTACCGGTGCTCGGCACCGCGCTGGTGCGGCTGGTGGAACGCCTCGACGCCGCGCTCGGGCGGCCGGACCGGCTCGACGTGGTCGACGTCGGCGCCGGCCGGGGTGAACTGCTCACCACCCTGGCCCGGCTCGTCCCGTCCCACCTGGCCGACCGGCTCCGGCTCACCGCCGTCGAGCTCGCGCCCCGGCCGGAAGGGCTGCCCGCGGCCGTCGGCTGGCGGTCCGACCTTCCGGAACGCGTGGCCGGGCTGCTGTTGGGCACCGAGTGGTTGGACAACGTACCGCTGGAGGTGGTGGAGTCCGGTCCGACCGGCTGGCGCCGGGTGCTGGTCGATCCCGCCACCGGCGAGGAGGTCGTCGGCGGGCCGGTGGACGCCGCCGAGGCCGCCTGGCTCGCCCGGTGGTGGCCGGAGCCGGAGCCGACGGGGGCCGCGGCGCCGGAGGCGGACTGTCCGGTGCGGGCCGAGGTCGGCCTGCCCCGGGACGACGCCTGGGCCGCCGCCGTCGCCACCCTCGACCGGGGCCTGGCCCTCGCCGTCGACTACGGGCACCTGCGCCGGTCCCGGCCGCTCCACGGCACCCTCACCGGGTACCGGGCCGGACGGCAGGTGCCGCCGGTCCCGGACGGCAGCTGCGACCTGACCGCCCACGTCGCCATCGACTCGGTCGCGGCGGCCGGG
>Ga0207874_1003395_pt1 | contig 13252 bp, 9 predicted proteins | sample HigsolmetaAR201D_FD_184833 | JGI IMG/M metagenome (GOLD analysis project Ga0207874, IMG submission 184833) | Ionic liquid and high solid enriched microbial communities from the Joint BioEnergy Institute, USA - AR20-1-D (SPAdes) (version 2) ...
CATATCCTAAGCGATAACGACGCCCGCCACTATATGTTCGGCCCCAACAACGTGATGGAGATGCCCGACGGCCGTCCAATAGCGGTCAAAACCGGTACTAGCAACGATTACCGCGACTCGTGGGCGGTCGGCTATACGCCCGAAATCACGATCGGGGTGTGGGTCGGCAATAGCGACAACAGCCCCATGGACGAGATCGCGGGAGCCAACGGGGCTGGCACGATCTGGCGCAACCTGATGCTGAGCTTCAACGCCGATCGCCCCATTCTCGAATTCCAGCGCCCCAACGACATCGTCGAGGTTGCTATCTGCACCGACACCGGCGCGCTGGCCAGCGATGCTTGTCCGCGCACCACCAACGAGCTCTTTGTAGCTGGCAGCGAGCCGCGCGCTCCCAATGTCACCTACCAAACCGTGCGGGTCGCGGGCGACGGCTCCTGTTTGGCGGCCTCTTACACACCCGCCAGCGAGATCCGCGAAGAGAGTTTCGCGATCTATCCGCCCGAGTTCCGCGATTGGGCCGTGCGCGCAGGTGTGCCCCAGCCACCGACCGAGTTTTGCCCGCCGCCCAGCGCCAACGCCGATACCACGCTCGCCCAGCTCAATCAGCCCAGCGCCACGGGAGTGATCACTTCGGCCCAGGTCTTTTTGAGCGGCACCGCGCGCGGAAGCTATGTGCTCGATGCGGGTATGGGCCGCGAACCCCAAAGTTGGCAGGTGATCAGCGAGGGCACAACACCCATCATCGACGGCTTGATCGGCGTATGGATGGTGCAAGATCTGCCGCGCGGCGAATACACGGTTCGCCTGCGAGTTTCGACCTTTGAAGGGCCAGTTGCCACAGATAGCAAAGTGGTGACTCTCGCTCCCTAAACGCCTAGCGCAACAAACAACCTAAGAGCGCTATTCCGATTCAAAGCGCGGAATAGCGCTCTCTATTTATGTCAAGATCAGTTATCTGTTTTCTTGCTCGTCAGGCGGATAGTGGGCTAGCTCCCATGCGATCCCTAGCGCGTCCGCCTCCGGCTACCAAAGCGGCCATCCTCCCACAACAGGGCTAGATCGCTCTCCGATGCCACTGCCCAAACCTCGCCACACCAAATCTGTTTTAAAGACTGGTATTCTCTCAACACGACAAAATGAACAGCCTATGGAAAGAGGTTGTGTGACATTTCGCGCTATCGCACGAAATGTCACACAACAAAATTAGTCAAGTTCCGCTCTGCCAAAGACCAAATAGAAGGTAATCAAACGGATTTCGCATCACTACCCATTCAAATAGGGCTGAGGCCCTGAAGGAGGCGGATACTGCGGCTTGGGCGCGATGCAGGCCCGATAGACAACATTCCAAAGGGTCGCCAAATAGCTAGCGAATAGAGCACCTAGGCCTAGCAGCAGCCCAAAGAAGAGTAGTAGGCCGATGCCCAAGAGCAGATAGGTGATCGCCGGAGTTGAGCTGCTTAGCCCAATCAGGAAGAAAAAGATTCCTGCGACCGACATCAACATACCGATAGCTGCAGCGACGACACCCATACCAAACCAAGTGAGCAAGGTTAAACCAAGATTTTGGCGAATAAGGGCAAAGGAGCGTCGAACGCTGGCCCAAACCGCCTGCTGTTCGAAGAGACAGACCCGTAGCGCAAGCGGCTCGAGAAAGGAAGATAGCAACTGTAAAACCGAGACCAAGAGCACCATAACGAGGACACACAGGAAAACGCCCAAAAAGGTCATAAAAATTGATTCGCCGGAGATATTGCCGCTTATCCAATCGGGCATTTGAGAGAAGATGAACACAATGAATACAAAACCCATAGCTAATGAAACAAAAGTTGGCAGACGCAAGAGCAGCATCACTCTCGTCAAGGGAGAGAGACGTTTGAGAGCTGCAGCAAACGATGAGCGGATCGAAAACTCTTGGCCCAGGTCGGCTTTGGCGGCCAAGTCGATCATGGCGCCCTGCACCCACGCGCCCAGCACGATTTGAACGATCAGCAGCAACAGGGTGACGATAAAAGCAGCCGACATCCACAACAGCAGATTCTCGTGAATCCACTGAAGATAAGCCAAGAGCTGTTCCTCATCGATCTGGAGGAAATCGAAGCGCTCGAAATCGGTCGAGGGCATGCTCACGTTAAAGCTGGCGCTGATACCGCCTGTGCCCGTTAAAACCGCTAAACATCCGAGCAGCCATAGCTTGCGTGTGCTCTTCCAGATCTGAAAGGCTCGTCCAAAACATGCTTGAATATCCATCGCAGCCTCACATCTTTTCTTTTTCAACTCTACTCTCTATACGCATAGCAGCATTCAGGGTTCCACAAGTAGCTCGCGATTGTTGTATTTTTGGGGGCGGTATCGCGCACAGTTAGGCGCCCGTCGCGCTGGATGGGCTGTTGGTAGCCGTAGGCGGACGCGCTAGAAGCCTGCTTTGGGCCAGAGAGCTCGTCGCCAGAGCGCTACATTCATCGAGCAGATTCGCTAGGACTAACAGGGCGAGTTGAAAAGTGTGCACAAGCAATAGCTTACAACGAGCGGGCATATTCCTTGCTCACTCTGTTAAAACAAGCTATTTACTGCAATCGAAAATTATTTAATCGCTCAAAATTCCTAGTTGCAGGAGCAATTGGCTTCGTGGTATGATGCAGAACACGCCACCAATTTGCTCAGTAAGTTGCAAGGTTGACCTGTTGGCATTGATGCCCTACATCGTGTAGGGTAGTTTGTGCATGTATGCCTCGTGCTAGAGTCAGGAAATGCCATTGACCAATGTAGCGCATCCCCCTAATGAGCATGCATCTTTCGATAGTTATGAGCTAGGAAGTGCCTACGACGAGATGTTTGCGGCGCCGGGCACGCCCCGAGAGCACTACGCTGCCCTCTACCAGCGCCTTCGCCAGCTACCTCGCTCTGATCTTGAACGCCGCGCCCAAGCCGCCGAGCTCTCCTTCCTCAACCAAGGCATCACCTTCACCGTCTATGGCAACGAACAAGGCACCGAACGCATCATCCCTCACGATCTGCTGCCGCGCATTATTCCCGGTAGCGAATGGGATGTGATCGAAAAGGGCCTTGCTCAGCGAATTAGCGCACTCAATCTGTTTTTAAAAGATATCTATCACGATGGGCGCATTTTAACCGCTGGCGTGGTGCCGCGCGCGCTGATCTACTCCTGTCGCCACTTCCGGCGCGAAATGCGCGGGGTGCGCGTTCCACACGATGTCTATGTCTCGGTGGTTGGCACCGATCTGATCCGCCTGCCCGATGGGCGCTTCGCCGTTTTGGAAGACAATTTGCGCGTGCCGAGCGGCGTCTCCTATATGCTCGCCAACCGCCAAGTCTTGCGCCACGTCTTCCCTCAACTCTTTCACAACTACGGCGTGCGACCGATCGACCATTACGGGCAGATGTTGCTAGCGACTCTGCGCCGCCTGGCGCCCCACAATCGCCCCGATCCGACCATCGTGCTGCTTACGCCGGGCGTTTTTAACTCGGCCTACTTCGAGCACACCTTTTTGGCGCGCCAAATGGGCGTCGAACTGGTCGAAGGGCGCGACCTGCTGGTACACGACGATGTGGTCTATATGCGCACAACCGCCGGCCTGCAGCGCGTCGATGTGATCTATCGACGGGTCGACGATGACTTTATCGATCCGCTCGTGTTTCGCCCGGACTCGGTCTTGGGCGTGGCGGGCCTGTTCAATGCCTATCGCGCTGGCAACGTCGCGCTGGCCAATGCGATCGGCACAGGCATCGCCGACGACAAGGCTCTCTATGCCTATGTGCCCGAGATCATTCGCTACTACTTGGGCGAAGAGCCGATTCTGCCCAACGTCGAAACCTATCTGCTCAACAACGAGAGCCATTGCAAATATGTCTTGGAAAACCTCGACAAGCTGATGGTCAAAGCGGTCGGCGAGTCGGGCGGTTATGGCATGCTGATCGGCCCACACGCGACGAAAGCCGAGATCGAACAGTTCCGCCGTCAGATTCTGGCCGAGCCGCGCAACTATATCGCCCAGCCGACGCTGGCGCTTTCGTGCGCGCCCTGTTTCATCGACGGCAATATCGAAGCGCGCCATATCGACCTGCGGCCCTATGTGCTCTTCAGCGGCGAGGTCAACTTGGTGCCCGGCGGTCTAACCCGCGTGGCCTTGCGCAAAGGTTCGTTGGTGGTCAATTCGTCTCAAGGCGGTGGCAGCAAAGATACATGGGTGGTTGATTAAGATGCTATCACGAGTCGCAAACAGTCTGTATTGGATGAGCCGCTATCTTGAGCGCGCCGAACACACCATCCGCGTGATGGATGTGAACTTGGTTTTGATGTTGGATCAAACGCCCGCCTATGGAGAGAAGCGTTGGAAGCGTCTGCTGCGCAGCCTGCGCATCGACGACATCGACCCCATCCCCGACGATCCACAGGAGATCACGACCAAGCTCTTCTTCGATCGCAACAGCCTCTACTCGATCATCTCGATGCTTGCCAGCGCGCGCGATAACGCCCGCCAAGTGCGCAATCAGCTTTCGTCGGAGGTCTGGGAACAAGTCAATAGCTTGTACCTGAGGGTCAATAGCCTCAAGAGCGACGATATCTGGGGTGGGCACTCGCACCAGCAGTTCCGCGCTATCATCGAAGGCATTCAGCTCTTCCACGGTATCAGCGATGCTACGATGCGCCACGACGAAGGCTGGCACTTCCTGCAGGTAGGCCGCTACATCGAGCGCGCCAATGCCACAATCGCCCTGCTGGAAGCCTACTACGCAAACGACGAGGTCGAGATTCAAAACAACCATCACTATCTCGACTGGGTGGGCTTACTCAAATCGCGCACCGCCTTCGAAGCCTATTGTCAGGTCTATACCGCCGATCTTCGGCCCGATCGCATCGCAGGCTTCTTGCTACTCAACCCAGAGTTTCCGCACTCGCTGCGCTTCGCGACCGATCAACTTCAACAAGCCCTGAGCACGATCGCCGATCTCACCAACGCGCGCAAGGGCTTGCAAATCGAACGGGTGGCGGGGCGGCTGCACGCCTTGGTCGCCTATGCCCAAATCGAAGAGATTTTAGAAGAGAACCTGATCAGCTTCTTGCAGCGCACCCAACAACAGTGCGCCCAACTCAATAGCCTATTGCACGAGGTCTATTTTCAGCCGCCGATCGAAGCGATTTTGCCTAACTAGAGTAGAAGCGCCAGTCGCCAGCGAGATTGCCTATGATGTACACAATTCGCCATGTCACCCGTTTTCGCTACAGCGCCCCTGTCAGCGAAAGCGTGATGGAAGTGCGTATGCAGCCCCGTCGCGATGATACGCAGCACTGTCTCTCGTTTGAACTTACGACCGATCCGCCAGCCCGCGTAACTGTGAGCCGCGATTATCTCGGCAACATTGTGCAGCACTTCGATGTGCTGCGCCCACACCAAGAGCTTACGATCGTGGCTCAGTCTTTGGTCACCACATCGCCCCGCGCCGAGCTGCCTTTGCTAGGCCCAAGCGCTTGGGAAGCGCTCGACCAGTTGGTGAACGAAGGCGACTACGTCGAGATGTTGATCCCCAGCCGCTTCGCCCAACCGACCGAGCGTTTGCGGGCGCTCTATAAAGAGTTCAACTTGGGGCGACGAGATGACCCGCTCAGTCTGGTACAAGAGATATCGCATAAGATCCACCAGCATTTCAGCTACACGCCCCAAAGCACGCGTGTCGATTCCCCGATCGACGAGGCGCTCGAGCTACGTGGTGGCGTCTGCCAAGACTTCAGCCACATTATGATCGCTCTGGTACGCGAATTGGGCATACCAGCCCGTTACGTCAGCGGCTATCTCTTCCACGAGCGCGACGAGCGTTCTAGCCGCGCCCCCGACGCCAGCCACGCTTGGGTCGAAGTGCTCTTGCCAGAATTAGGCTGGGTCGGCTTCGATCCCACCAACAATACCTTGGCGGGCGAGCGCCATATTCGAGTGGCGGTCGGGCGCGATTACGCCGATGTGCCGCCAACACGCGGGGTCTTTAAAGGCAACGCAACTACTGAACTTGGGGTCGCGGTTCAGGTACGCCTGGCCGATAGCAACGATCCGGTCATCGACGATGAGTTGCTGCTCGTTATGAAGCCGCTCTCTCTGCCAAACAATGCGGGTGAACAACCCGAACAACAACAACAATAGGCGATCGACAGCATCAGTTCGTTCCCTTCTCACGTGTCTCCGCTCTTATCTGTATACGTTTCAGCCAAGCGGAGTCCCTCCTTTTTTGTGCGAAGTTCAGCTCGATCGAGGGCGAGGGATGGCGAGCGTTCGAGGCTGGTATCAAATCCACCTGAGCATGAATCGCTTTGTGACACTTATAAACTTCCACAATTTTCAGAAACGATCTCTGTTTACTAGGGTTGTCCCGCATAATCCATACATCCAAAATCGGTTATGATTGCTCTATAACGCTCGCTGATCGATCAATCATTGTTGGGCCACGTTATTTTTCTGCCTTAAACCGATGTTGAACGCAACTCCCTAGCAAGCGCAGTCTCAATGATCACGTGTATAAGGAGATCATCATGGAGCACTTGTACCTTCGGATCGGTTGCGATATCCACTACAAATTTGAACACGAGACGCCGATTTTATTCATCGTGCAACCCGAACATCAGGCCCAACAACGCATCATCGACGAGCGCTGGAGCACGCATCCGCACACTCCTATCGAAGGGTTACGCGACAGTTTTGGCAACTTAATTTGGCGGCTAATCGCACCACAAGGCGACTTTCAGCTCTGCTACGATGCCATAGCACAAGTACCTCGCAGCGCCGATACGATCTTGCCTCACCTGCCAAAAAGTCCAATTGAGCAACTTCCGGGTGATGTGATATCATACCTTTGGCCGAGCCGTTACTGCGAATCGGATCTGCTGATCGATGAGGCCTGGCGTCTATTCGGGCATATCAATGGTGGTTGGGCTCAAGTTCAAGCCATTTGCGACTGGATGCATCGCGAGATCACCTATGCCCCGGGAAGCACTTCATCGACAAGTAGCCTTGAAGTCTATCGGCAACGGCGCGGGGTGTGTCGCGACTTTGCTCATCTTGCGATCAGCTTTTGCCGCTCGCTGAATATTCCAGCGCGTTATGTCTGTGGGTTTTTGCCAGATGTCGAAGTTGAACCAAACCCGATCCCCATGGACTTTCACGCTTGGTTTGAAGCCTATCTCGATGGCGCTTGGCATACCTTCGACGCCCGCCATAATGTGCCACGAGTCGGGCGCGTCGTGATCGCTCGCGGGCGCGATGCTGTCGATTGTGCTTGGTCGACCGTGTTTGGCAGTGCACAGCTCGTCAATCTTACCGTTTGGGCCGATGAGGTTTCTGCATCGACCCGTATCAGTAGCAGCCCAACTGAATCGCAGGCGAAAGTGTAATAGGTTTTGCTCACGCATAGCACATGGGCGCTCGAGCTTCCCCTGCTCGATCACAAAGAAGTCGATTGGAAGCGGGTGAAGCGCATGCGCTACTTCTGTTATCAACGCTTTTACTACAACTATCCCGGGCCGATACACACGCTTCGTCAGCGTCTCATGGTGATTCCGCCGGATCGCATCGGTGACCAAGAGGTCATCGAACAACAGCTGACGGTCGCGCCTTACCCCGCCCAGGCGAAGCAACTGAGCGATTGCTACGGCAACCGCGTCTGGGAGCTACACATCGCTCACGTCGAGCGCGAGATCGCCTTCGAATGCATCGTAAGTGTCGAGCGTCGCGCTCCCCAAGCTACCATTCTGCTCGATCGCGAGCAGGTCGAGCCCTTCTACGCCCCAACCGAACTTACCCAAGCCGATCAACGTATTCTCGAAGTCGCTCAATCGCTCGCCCAAGGTGAACAAAACCACGAGGCGATCGCTCAGCGTTTGAGCGATTGGATCTATGCCACCATGCGCTATCGATCAGGCGTAACCGGCGTTGGCACTAGTGCAGCCCAAGCGCTTGCGATCGAAGCCGGTCTGTGTCAAGACTATTCGCATATTATGCTCGCGATGTGCCGCGCTCTGGGTATTCCGGCCCGTTATGTCTCGGGGCATATGCTGGCCGATGGCGGCTCGCACGCTTGGGTCGATGTGCTCGTCCCCGATGGCGAAGGTCGCTTCCGTGCGATCGCCTTTGACCCCACCAACAACCGCCGACCCGACCTTAGTTATGCGATCGTAGCTACCGGGCGCGACTATCGCGATGTGGCACCAACCTCGGGTAGCTTTACAGCGCCCTATGGCGGGCGGCTCTCGTTCAATAAACGCGCCGGGCTAACTCTCGTGGAATATAACGATGGCGAAGTGCTCGAAAGCACTGGTTAGTTTCTGATCGCTCTCCTCAACAAGTAACCACTCCCAAAGAGAATTACTGCATTCGCTGTCTAGGAAAAAAATCATAGCAAAAAAGACTTAAAACGATAGCCAAAAGCTTCAAAGTATTGTTAAAATACTGGTACACTATAGTCTCAATAGCCGTGGGTTATAATGAGGTGCGATGATGCAGCCAGCGTGTCAGTTGTATAGACAAGACACCAAGTTGAGCGCTCGGCCAACTTGGTTATTTCGGCTGCTCACAAATACTACGGCCCCACATCGTATCGTAGTAGCTGCGCTCTCAAACCCAATGAAGCTTTAACCACCTAGCCAGCAGGTGGACATGAGGCTTTTCGTGCTGTGGTAGGGGTTGTAACCAAGCAGCATGCTTGGGACTGTACGCGAGCAACGGTCTCGCCTCTATCGCCGATTGCGGCGATGACCAAAAAGTACATGATGCGACTGAGATATGCACTAGCTCGGTGTGTATTGCAGGCGGTCACACAAAGATGTGACCTGATCGGTCGATTTGATTGAACAACAACCCGCAATCTAATAGCCGATCAGGTTTAGGAAGCTTTGAGCAATGGCTAAGCGGTGATGATGCAACAGGTTCTCGCTCATAGCGTATGACCCAAGCAGAACGTCACCGGTGCTCAAACAGACTTCGCAGGTACCTAACAGATCCAAGGAGTTAAAACATGAGCAGCGAGCAGTCTAACACCGTAAGCACGGGAGAGCAGGAATATCCCAAATTCTACTACCCGCCTGAGAAACTGGTAGAAGAGTCGAACATCTTGGCCTACGCCCGCGAAAAAGGTTTCTCGAATTTCGAGGACCTCTATAAGTGGACGATCGAGAACCCCGAGCAGTTCTGGTCTGAAATGGCTCAGCGCTACATCAGCTGGTACAAACCCTGGAGCCAAGTGCTCGACGATTCCAATAAGCCTTTCTTCAAGTGGTTCATCGACGGCAAAACCAACGCCTACTACAATGCCGTAGAGCGCCACGCTAAGGGTCCGAACCGCGATAAAGTCGCGATCATTTGGGAATCGGAAAAGGGCGAGACCCGCACCTACACCTATGCCCAAATGGATAAAGAGATCAACCGTTTGGCGAACGTGCTCAAGAGCAAGGGCGTGGGCAAGGGTGATCGCGTCACCATCTACCTGTCGCGTGTTCCTGAACTGGTCTTTGCCATGCTGGCGGTGGTCAAGATCGGTGCTGTTCACTCGGTGGTCTATGGTGGTTTCTCGACCGAAGCGCTGCACTCACGCATCGAAGATGCTCAGTCGAAGGTGTTGATCACGGGCGACGGCGGCTGGATGAACAACAAGATCGTCGAGTTGAAGAAGATCACCGACGATGCTGTCGATCGCGCTTCCGATATTGTGAAGTGTGTACTGGTGCTCAAGCATACCGGTCACGACATTCACATGACCGAAGGTCGCGATGTTTGGTGGCACGAAGAGATCGCCAAGCCCGGCATGGATGATCCCTGCCCGACCGAAGAGATGGATGCCGAAGACCCGATGTTTATGCTCTATACCTCGGGAACCACTGGCACCCCCAAGGGTCTGGTGCACACCTGCGGCGGCTACCAAGTCTATGCTGCTACCACCTTGAGCATGACCTTCGACCTCAAGCCAGATGACATTTGGTGGTGTGCTGCTGACCCAGGCTGGATCACCGGACACTCCTACATCGTCTACGCGCCCCACTTCTTGGGCATGACCCAAGTGATCTACGAAGGCGCGCCGACCTTCCCCCACCCGGGCCGCTGGTGGGAGATCGCCGAGAAGTATGGCGTGACTGCGCTCTACTGTGCGCCCACCGCGATTCGCGGTCTGATGCGCTTTGGCGATGAGTGGCCTGCCAAGTACAACCTGAGCAAGCTGCGCATTCTCGGTTCGGTGGGCGAGCCGATCAACCCCGAAGCATGGCGCTGGTATCACCGCGCAGTCGGTGGCGGACGCTGCCCGATCATGGATACTTGGTGGCAGACCGAGACCGGTGGCTTTATGATCGCCCCCAACCCGACTACCCCGCTCAAGCCCGGTTCGGGCACCAAGCCGGTCTTGGGTATCGTGGCCGATGTGCTGAACGAAGAGGGCGAGCCAGCCAAGGCTAACGAAGACGGCCTGCTGGTTATCAAGACCCCGTGGCCCGGCATGCTGCGCACCATCCACGGTTCGCCCGAGCGCTATGTCCAGCAATACTGGTCGCGCATCGAAGGCATGTACACCGCTGGCGACGCGGCTCGCAAGGACGAGGACGGCTACTTCTGGATCATCGGCCGCATCGACGACGTCATCAAAGTTTCGGGTTACCGCTTGGGTACCGCCGAAATCGAGTCGGCGCTGGTCTCGCACCCCGCTGTGGCCGAGGCCGCTGCGATCGGCTTGCCGCACGAAGTCAAGGGCAACGCTATCCACACCTACGTGATTCTGCGCCAAGGCTTCGAGCCCAGCGAAGAGCTGGCCCAAGAGCTGCGCCTGCACGTCGGCAAAGAGCTTGGCCCGATCACCCGCCCCGAAGCGGTCAACTTCGTCAACAGCCTGCCGAAGACTCGCTCGGGCAAGATCATGCGTCGTGTGCTCAAGGCGCGCGCGCTCGGCCTGCCCGAAGGCGACCTCAGCACGCTCGAAGGCTAATCTCGCTTTTGTGAGCGAAACGATGGCCCTTTGGATCTCTCCAAAGGGCCATTTTTCTTTTATCGCACATCCGCTTCTGCCGAAGGCAGTAATAGCAAATCCGTTTGATCATACGAAATCCGTTAAAAGACGAGTACCCTCTCAACACAGGAAAACAAAAACCGGGGAAAGAGTTGTGTAAGTAAGTGATCTAGCGAATTTGGCATCACTTCAGCACTCTGGCGGCTTGGCCCCTTTCCCAAAGAGGGCGGCTAGCGCGTCCGCCTTCGGCTACCAACAGCTCGCCCGTAAGCAGAGTGTTGTAGCTGTGTGCCGAAAGAGCGTCCCCACATACGTCGATTCCAGTGGAACTTGACTATTTTTCATCTTCCCGCCTTGAGAGAATACAAGTCTTTAAAACGAATTCGGTATGACGAGGTATGCAGAGTGGCATCGGACGAGCGATCTAGCCCTGTTGTGGGAGGACGGCCGCTTTGGTAGCCGTAGGCGGACGCGGTTGAGACCGCATGGAAGGGAGAAACGAGGCCGCTAGAGCATGAAGCTCATCAAGCGGAATTGCTGATGTTTCGCTGATACGCAATAGACAAGAGCGTTCTCGTCTGTGGCAGGGCGAACATACTTGCTCTGGAGCGATTAAGCGAATGTGATCTAAGAAAAGTGGAGATTTTTAGAAGTGTTGAAAGGATAGCTTACAAAATTCCTTTACGCATTAGCCTAGCAGCAAATTGCAGAGATAAAGATCATAATCACACATATTCATACTCAAGCGATCAGTTTTTTCAAGATGGTAGAAAATATTTCTATAAATCTTACTCGTGATTGGTAATAGAGCCCGTTTATGCTGGATACGTAACAGCAAATAGAGAACGAGGGATGTCAACACTATCGCTCTATACAAGATCTCTTTCAAATCGAGATCGTTTCAAACCAGTCTAGTGAAAAACCCCTATTCAATACCTGCCTACTTCGCATCTCCTCCCAGCTTCTGCCTATGATATGGGTTACACCCATCGCTCCTCGCATAGATCGATCGCTTTAGATACAATCGATGGGAAGGCTCGCCCTTTTGAGCCACCATAACAAGCAAACCCAATACAAGCAGTGCTCAAGCAGGCCCGCTTCGAAGCAATCCAAGCAGAGTCGATTGGTAGGCAAACAGTGGGTTACACGATAGATCGTATCTCAAAGCATCGCCTAGTCTAGATTTCGAGCTGAACATCTCTCTGAGCAAGATAGGAAACAGTATGAAACTGCATTTAGGTCCTTTCCTTGAAATGCATTTCTATTTTGCAGACTGTTCCGACCAAGAGTCGCTTCGTCGGGTCTTAGTGGCACTCCAAGAAGGTGGCGCCCACTATACAGGATCAGCGCTCGCTCACAAGGGACAACAGAGCTTCGGCTCTGTAAGCGATCAACAGCGCCTTGCTGTCCCGCTCTTTAACCTCAACGACTACGATCGTTATTGTTACCAAAACGAGTATCAGATCGTTCAGGTAGGCATGCTGAACGCTAGCACGCTCTATAGCGACTTTGAAGAGATCGTGACCTACAGCTCGATCTCAACAGCGGCGACGCTCACCGATCACCACCCCGTCTCGATCTGGACAGATGGGACAGACTTTCACGACCGCCACCTAGGTGCAATCCATCATCAACGGCTAGGCCAACGCTGCTATCAGCGCTTTCGCTGGCTCTGTTGCAATCTCCAGCCTTCTTACGCCTCGATCAGCTTTAACGGATCGCTAATCTGCCCGAGCGACTTGCAGCAGTTTGCCAAGCAGCCGCTCTTTCAAGATTTCTTTCTGAACGATAGCTATCTGGGCATCGACAGCTATATATTGTTCCAGGCGATCAGCCCAGCGCTCTATATCGAAAAGATCGACGATAGCTCCTACATCTCGACCAGCCGCTTCTTCAATCCTTTTGCTAGCTGTGCCGAGCGCTCACTCATTTACGAAGTCAATCACTGCGCTATCGAAGCGATCTCAGTCGCCCATCAGCGCCTGTTTCGCTATCAAGCGCGCGAGGCGCTTAATCAGCGCCAAACATAGGCGGCTGTGGGCTATAGGCATGTAATTCGGCCAGAACGTCGAGCAGAAAACGATTGAATTCGTGGGGACGTTGAATAGGAGCGAAATGGCTAACACCGGGCAGCAGCTTGAAGCTGCCTTGGGGCAAGGTAGCGGCTAAATAACGGGCGTGCTGCTCGTAAATAAACTCGTCGAATTCACCGAGGGCGACCGTCACGGGCAGATCGATGGTTGCGAGCTGAGCAGCGCTA
>Ga0207874_1003396_pt1 | contig 13250 bp, 13 predicted proteins | sample HigsolmetaAR201D_FD_184833 | JGI IMG/M metagenome (GOLD analysis project Ga0207874, IMG submission 184833) | Ionic liquid and high solid enriched microbial communities from the Joint BioEnergy Institute, USA - AR20-1-D (SPAdes) (version 2) ...
TGCAGCGCAACAGGCAATGCGGTTAGGACGTGCGGCCGTGTGCTGAGGCATGACAACGAGCAAACGAGCGGCGTACGCGTTCTCTTGCGGGTCCAGGGCCGCAGGCCCTGGCGCGGGTGGTGCAGGGCGGAGCGCCTGCCCAAGCGTCTGCGGGACACGCCCGGGTGCAGGACGGACCACCGCATAAGTCCTGTCAGCAACACGAGCTCCCGCCCGCGAGGGCGGCCCGCCGAATCCCCACAGATGCTCGCAGCGTTATCAAGTATAAGGGGGTGCCATATGTCCTACCTACTCGTGTGTCTGCTGTGCGCGTGTTTGGCCGGGTGCATCTACTACTACAAGGGGCACCACCCGCTATGGGTGGCGATCGCCAGCGGCATCGGGCTGCTCCTCGGCCCGCTCGGCCTGCTGCTGGCCGTGGCGACGGCCCAGCGGCTCGACTAGCCCGGCCGCCTCTTCCTGCCGGCTGCCGTGCGCGCCCTGCGGCAGCCGGCTCTACGCGCCGCGCCGCCGGGCGCGCATCGCCGCGGTGCCGAGGCTCAGCAGCGCCGAGACAACGACGCCCATCACGATGATGGCGAGCGTCAGCAGCAGCGCCTGCCGCTCCTCCCCCGGCGCCACGGGCATGCGCAGCGCCGAGACGATGGCGAAGACGATGCCCTGGGCCAGGCCCAGCAGCGCCCCGGCCAGCGCCGCCTCCACCAGCCTTCGATGCGACGGGCTGCGCGAGCGCTCGGCGCAGAAGTTGCCCGTCCAGCAGGCCATCAGCCACGCCATGGGCGTGACGCAAACGACGCCGGGGTTGCCGGCGAGGGTGACGCCCGCCACGGCCGCACACCAGGCAATGAGCGGCGCAAGAACCGCCCGCGCCGTCGTCCTGATGTCGAGCCCGCCGGCCATCGTATGCGCATCTGCGCCGCCCTGCCCATCTCCCATGCCCACTTCCTCCTGCAGCGCCCTGCTCGAACGGCGGCGGGCCTGAGGCCGCTCAGGCGCCTGCGCGCGGCCACAGATGCGCGTACTTGACCCCCGATCCGGTGTTGAAGAGCACGACCGTCTCATCGGGCCGGATCCAGCCCTCCGCCAGCAGGCGCTCCTGGGCCGCAAGGCACGCGCCCCCTTCGGGCGCGGCGAAGATGCCCGTCAGCGCGCCGAGCCGCCTCGTCGCCGCGAGCATCTCGTCGTCGCTCACCGCGAGCGCCGTGCCGCCGCTGGCCCGCAGCGCGCGGAGGATGAGGAAGTCGCCGACCGCCACGGGCACGCGGAGCCCATCGGCGATCGTCGCCGCGCCCTCCCAGAGCTCGGCGTGCTCGGCGCCGGCCGCGAAGGCGCGCACGATCGGCGCGCACCCCTCGGCCTGCACGCTGACCATGCGCGGCCGCTCCGGGCCGATCAGCCCGAGCGCCTGCAGCTCGTCGAACGCCTTCCACATGCCGACGAGCCCCGTGCCGCCGCCGGTCGGGTAGATGATCACGTCCGGCAGCCGCCAGCCGAGCTGCTCGGCCAGCTCGTAGCCCATCGTCTTCTTGCCCTCGACGCGGTAGGGCTCGCGGAGCGTGCTCATGTCGAACCAGCCGTGCTGCGCGGCGCCCTCGCGCACCCTGGCGCCACAGTCGTTGATCAGGCCGTTCACCAGCGTCACCTGCGCGCCGAGGGCGGCGCACTCGGCCTGGAAGCTGTGCGGCACGTCGGCGGGCATGAAGACGTGCGCCGCAAGCCCCGCCGCCGCGGCGTAGGCCGCCATCGCCCCCGCTGCGTTCCCAGCGCTCGGCACGGCGACAGAGCGGGCGCCGAGCTCGCGGGCGCGGCTGACCGCCACCGCCATGCCGCGCGCCTTGAAGCTGCCCGTCGGGTTGAGCGACTCGTCCTTGACGAAGGTCGCCGGGCAGCCGATCGCTGCGCCGAGGCGCGTCGCCGGGATCAGCGGCGTCCAGCCCTCGCCGAGGTCGATCGCCGCCGCCGGGTCGCGCACCGGCAGCATCTCGGCGTAGCGCCAGAGGCTCGCCGGCCGCTCGCGCAGCGCCTCCGGGGTGAGGGTGGCGGCGGCGCGCGCAGTGTCGTAGTGCGCAAGGAGCGGCCGGGAGCAGCACGGCGAGAGGTTCATCAGCCGGTCGGCGTCGTAGCTGGCGCTGCACATGCCGCACGCCAGGTGGGTCAGGGTCGAGCGAGGCATAGCTTCACACATTGGCACGAAGAGCACACCGGGCGAGACGAACGCCTGCGGCCGTCAGCGGCCGCCGCCCTCGACGAGGCGCAGTATCGCTTCCACCACCTGATCGAGCGGCGCGCTGCTGTCGATCTCGAGCGTGGCGCTGCGCCGCAGGAGCGGCTCAACGGTTTCGAGGTAGCCCAGCGTCTCGGCGAGCTCCTCCGGGCGCTTGCCGTAGGGGTTGTTCGTCCGGGTCGTCAGGCGCTCGACGAGCACCGCGGCCGGCGCGCTGAGCAGGACGATCTCGTCGAGCTGAGGGTAGAATTTGACCTGGTTGGTCGCGCAGCCGCTGATGAAGCGCGCCGGACCCTCCTCCTGCGACAGGAAGGCCTGCGCCCGGTCCTCGCGCCAGACCCAGTCGCCGTCCGGCGTGTACTCCGAGCAGCCGGGCTCGTCCATATCGAGCGCGGGGTAGCCCCGCGCGGCAAGCTCGAGGATCACCGTCGACTTGCCCGTCCCGGACATGCCGGTGATAAGAATGCGCTTCACTGTGTGCGCCCCTTCACTTCCGCAGGATGCGGCCGCCGCCGCGCCTCTTTATAGCATGCGTCCTCTCGATCGGCAATTCCGGCGGATCGCCGGCGCCTCACCGGCGGTGGCGAACATAAAACGGCGGGGCTGAGGGCGGCCGTTCGCCTCCCCAGCCCCACCGCTGCCCCTGCGCCGCGGAAGCGCCCCCTCAGCGCCGGGTTGCGACCACCTCGAGGTACTCGCCCGGCACCGCCAGCGTCTCGTCCCCGCCCTGGTTGAAGCGCACCAGGAGCTCGGTCAGGTCAGCGGCCAGACCGGCCTGGCCGGCGTGGTCGAGGGCCGCGAAGGCCTTCAGCAGCGGCCCGTAGTAGGTGCGGAACACCTGCAGCCAGTGCTCGGGCGAGTGGTAGCGGAACACGAAGAAGCGCCGGGTGATCGTCAGCTGCGAGATGCCGTCGCCGAACAGCTCGCGCAGGCGGCCCTCGGTGCCCCACAGCGCCGGCGGGCTGACGCCGGGGGCCGGCGGGATGTACTTGCCGATCGTCCGGAAGACCTGGCCGATGAAGCCCTCCGGGGTCCAGTTCGCCAGGCCGATCCTTCCGCCGCTGCGGCAGACGCGCAGCAGCTCGTGCGCCGCCTGCTCCTGGTCGGGCGTGAACATCACGCCGAACACCGAGAGCACCACATCGAACGAGCCGTCGGCGAACGGCAGCTGCTCGGCGTCGGCCTCTTGGAAGGACACCGGCAGCCGCTCGGCGGCCGCCCTGGCCCGCCCGCGGTCGAGCAGCGCCGCGACGTAGTCGGTCGAGGTCACGTTCGCCCAGCGGCGCGCGGCGGCGAGGGTGGCGTTGCCGTTGCCGGCCGCCACGTCCAGCACGCGCTCGCCGGGGCGCAGGTCGACGGCCTCGCACAGCAGCTCGCCGGTGATCGAGAGGGTCGTGCCGACCACGGCGTAGTCGCCGGACGACCAGGCCGCGTGCTGGCGCTGCTTCACCGCGGTCAGATCGATCGGAGCAGAGATTGCGTTTGTCACGAAGGTTTTTTTCCTTTCTTTCAGCTCCGCCTTCAAATCTCACCGCAAAGATAGGGCGGTAGTCTCAAGAAAGTCTGAAAAGGGCGTGCTATAGTCACGCAACCGACGTGGTTGCCTCCGCTCCGCGGCACGGAGAAGCTTGCAGGGCCACAGGCCCGCCACACCTTCCCGAAAGGAAGGCGGCGCGACGCGCCGGAGCGTGCTATGCGACAGATCGCAATCCGCCTGCTCGGCCCATTCGAGGTGACGGTCGACGGGGCGCCGGCCACCGGCTTCGCCTACGCCAAGGTGCGCGCGCTGCTGGCGTACCTGGCCGTCGAGCGGCAGTCCGCGCACTCCCGCGCGGAGCTGGCGGCGCTGCTCTGGCCGGAGCAGCCCGAGTCCAGCGCGCGGGCCAGCCTGAGCCAGGCGCTCACCACACTGCGCGGCGCGCTGGGCGACAGGGGCGCGGAGGAGCCGCTGCTGCTCGCCGACTCCCAGCACGTGCGGCTCAACCCCCGCGCACCGCTGGAGGTCGATGTGACCCGCTTCCTCGCCGAGCTGGCCGACGCCGAGGCGCACGCCCACCGCAGCTGGCGGACCTGCGAGCCGTGCGCGGCCCGGCTGCGGCGCGCGCTGGAGCTGTACCGCGGCGGCTTCCTGGCCGACATCGCCATCCCCGACAGCGCCGTGTTCGACGAGTGGGCGTCGCTGCAGCGCGAGCACCTGCAGCAGCGCGCGATGAGCGCGCTCGAGCGGCTGGCGGAGCGGGCGGAGTGGCGCGGCGCCTACGGCGAGGCGCTGGCCTACGCGCAGCGCCTGGTCGCGCTCGACCCGCTGCTGGAGGGGGGACAGCGCGCCGTGATGCGCGCGCTGGCGCTGAACGGCGAGCAGGCGGCGGCGCTAGCCCAGTACCGGCAGCTCCAGGCCATGCTGGCCCGCGAGCTGGATGCCGAGCCCGAGGAGGCCACCGCGGCGCTGTTCGAGCAGATCCGCCGCGGCGAACACGCGGGCCTGCAGCCCGCCCGGCCCCGCTTCGCCGTGCCCCTGCCCCCCACCCCGCTCGTCGGCCGCGGCGAGGCGCTGGAGGCGATCTGCGCGCACCTGCGGGACATCGGCGGGCGCACCCTCACGATCACCGGCGCGGGCGGCATCGGCAAGACGCGGCTGGCGATCGAGGCGGCCCACGCCCTCCGGCACGACTTCGAGGACGGCGTCTGCTTCGTGGACCTGGCGGCGCTGAGCGACGCCGGGCTGGTGGCCGACGCCATCGCCCGGGCGCTCGGCGTGAAGGAGCGAGCGCAGCAGCGCATGGGCGACACGCTGCGCGAGCAGCTGCGCGCGAGGCACCTCCTGCTGGTGCTCGACAACTTCGAGCACGTCGTCGAGGCCGCGCCGCTCGTGTCGGAGCTGCTGGCCGCGTGCCCGGCCCTGGCCGTGCTGGTGACGAGCCGCGCGCCGCTTATGATCCGCGCGGAGCGGCAGTTCGTCCTCGAGCCGCTCGCCGACGCGGAGGCGGTGGAGCTCTTCCGCCAGCGCGCGCAGGCCGTGGGCGCCACCCTCGCCGCCGACGAGGAGAGCGCCGCCCTCTACGCGGCCATCTGCCAGCGCCTCGACCGGCTGCCGCTCGCGATCGAGCTCATCGCCGTCCGCGCCCGCACCCTGACGCCGCACGAGCTGCTGCTCCAGCTCGACCAGCCGCTGCAGGCGCTCGCGCGCGGCCCGCGCGACGCGTCCGCCCGCCACCGCTCGCTGCGCCACGCGATCCAGTGGAGCTACGACCTGCTCGACGCCGAGGAGCAGCGCGTCTTCAGGTCGCTCGGCGTGTTCGCGGGCGGCTGCACTGCCGAGGCCGCCCAGGCGGTCGCCGGCCCGTCGCTCGCCGTGCTGCCGGTGCTGGAGGCGCTCGAGCAGGCCAGCCTCCTGCAGCGCCAGGTCGTCGCCCATCAGACGCGCTTTCTCACCCTGGCGACGGTGCGGGAGTTCGCGCTCGAGCAGCTCGCGCTGTGCGGCGAGGCCGAGGACACCCGGCAGCGCCACGCCGAGCACTTCGCCCGCTTCGCCATGGAGGCTTATGTCGAGCTTCTGCGCATGGATGCCCCGCGCTGGCGCGCGTGGGTCGCCGCCGAGTACGACAACCTGCGCGTCGCCTTCCGCGCGGCGCTGGACGGGCAGCGCTACGAGACCGCGCTGCGCACCGCGACGGGCATCTGGCGCTTCCACCTGATGGCCGGCTACCTGCGCGAGGGCCTCGAGCGGCTGGAGGCGGCCCTGGCGTACCGCGAGCACGCGCCGCTGGAGGTGCAGTGCTACGCGCTGCGGGCGGCCGGCACCCTCGCGACCAGCGTGAACGACTACCCGCGCGCCCGCCGCTGGCTGGAAGAGGCTGTGGAGGCGGCCTGGCGCCTGGGCGACCGGAACGCGCTCCAGCCGATCCTGACGAACCTCGGCCACGCGCTGCTCGAGCAGGGCGAGCTGGAGGACGCCCGCATCCACCTCGAGGTGTCGCTGTCGCTCGCGGAGCGCTCGGAGGACCCGAGCAGCGCCAAGTTCCCGCTCGGGTTCCTGGCCGGCCTGCACCGGCGCCTCGGCGACTACGTCCAGGCGCGGGCGATGGCCGAGGAGTGCCTGCGCATCAACCAGGCCCGGCAGGACCCAGAGGGGATCGCGAACGCGCTCGTCACGCTGGGGACGATCACGCTCGCCGAGGGGGACGCGCCGGGCGCCCGCCGCCTGGCAGAGGAGGCGCTGGCGCTGCACCGCTCGCTGGGACACCAGCTCGGGATCGGCCTGGACTACGCCCTCCTGGGCGACGTCGCGCGCACACAGGGCGAGCACGCCGAGGCGCTGGCGCACTACCAGCGCTGCCTCAGCCTCTGGCGCGACCGCGAGAACACCGTCAACAGCGCCGTCGTGCTGGACAGCGTCGCCGCGGTCCTGGGCGAGATCGGCGATCCGGCGCGCGCGGCCACCCTTCTCAGCACGGCCGCGGCCATCCGCGAGCGGGCGAGCGCCCGGCTGACCGCCGCGGAGCAGGCCGCCTGCGATGCAACGGCGCGCGCCTGCCGCGCGGCCCTCAGCGAGCGTGAGTTCAGCGCCGCCTGGGCCGCGGGCCGCACGCTCACCCTGGCCCAGGCCGTGGCCCAGGCGCTCGAGCCCCTGGCGCACGCCGTCGCCTAAGTGAAGCGCCCGCCGGTGGGCACGGCGGCCGCGCCTACGCCCGCTCCGGGTCGCGCTGCAGGAAGTAGGCCCAGAAGAGCAGCGCGCCGGCCCCTGTCAGCCCGGCGCCGCTCAGGAACAGGCTGCGGTAGCCCAGCGCCGCGATCAGGTAGCCGCCGCCCCACGCTATCGCCGCCCAGCTCAGCCCCACCGCCATCGTCGTCGCGCCCGACATCGCCGCCCGCCACGCCGGCCTGACCAGCTCCATCGAGTAGACCGTCATCAGCGGGCGCCGGATCGACGCCAGGGCGATCACCCCCATGAAGCTAAGGCCGGCGGCGGCCCAGTGGGAGAAGAACGCCAGCGGCACCAGGCTGAGCGCGATGCCGGCCGACCCGATCGCCGCGGTGCGGGCGATGCCCCAGCGCGCCGCCAGGATGGGCGTCGCCAGCGCCGCGGGCACCGCCAGCAGCTGGCCTACGCCCACCAGCGCCCCGATCAGCGCGGTGGACACCTGCAGGCGCGTGTCGAGGTAGACGTTGAAGAAGGTGCGCGCGATCGCCTCGCCCCCCATCTGCAGCAGCGTGATGACCGCCAGGAGGATGATCAGCCGGCGCGGCGCAGGCTCGGTGGCCGCCACGCGCTCCCGCGCGTGCCCGCCGGGGCGGATGGCCAGCAGCGCCATCACGCCGGGGATGAGCAGCAGCGCCGCGAAGATCAGCGGGTAGCGGTAGGGCTGCGGGTGGTCCAGCGACGTCTGCAGCGGCCCGGCCAGCAGCCCCGGCAGCACCCCGCCGATCAGGCTGCCGGCGAAGCCGGCGAGCGGCCAGAGCGCCGCCTGCAGCGAGAAGGCGTGGCTGCGCTCGCTCGCGGTCGTGATGTCCGTCAGGAACGGGTTGGAGTTCACGAGGTAGGTGGCGAAGCCGAGGTAGCCGATGACGTACATCGCCAGCAGCCAGGCCGGCTGAGCGGCGGCGGGCACGAACTCGGCCAGCGGGAGCAGCCCGAAGCCTGGGACGGACAGGATCAGGCCGGCGATCATGGCCCGCCGGCTCCCCCAGCGCCCCCCGAGCGCGCCGGCCGGAAGGCAGAAGATCCCCAGCGCCAGCGGCCCCGCCGCGTTGACCAGCCCGATGAACGGCGCATCGTAGCCCAGGCGCAGGAGATAGAGGTTCAGCAGCACCGTGTAGATGCCGCCGAAGATCGTGAAGCCGATCAGCGCCGCGCTGACCAGATACAGGCGCACGTCGCGGCTGAAGCGCCGGAGCGTCTGCAGATACCCGGAGATCATGGTTACTCCCTAGCGAGGCTGTAGCGCGGGGAAAAGCCAGCCGATTATATCACGCGCGCTGCGCCGCCCCTTGACGGAGATTCTGGCAAGGCTTCGCCCACCCATCAGGGAATCCGATAGCTTCTATTGGCGCTATCCGGTTGCATGATAGCGGCGCGCCCGCTATGCTGCCGATACACCAGCTCATCCAGGGTGCCCAATGTCCACCAGCGCCACCAGCCCGCGCACTTCCGCGCGCTTCGACCGGGCCTACGCGACGGTGTGGGTCGCAACGCTGCTCTTCTTCGGCGCGTTCTACGCGCTGATCGAACCTCTGCCGCGCTATCTGGTGCAGGTCGGGCTCGCGGACTGGGAGATCGGCGTGGTGCTGAGCGCGTTCGGCGTCGCCGCGCTGGTTGGGCGGCCGCTCGCGGGCCTGGCCGCCGACCGCTGGGGGCAGCGGCCGGTGCTCCTCGCCGGGACTCTGGCCCTGCTGGTGGGCGCCGTCGCGGTGCCGATGACCAGCAGCGCGCCAGCGCTGTTCGCGCTGCGCCTGCTCCAGACCGCCGGCTACGTGGCCTTCACGACGGCGGGCACGGCGCTGGTGATCCGCCTCACTCCCCCGGAGATACGCGGCCGGCGGCTGGCGATCTTCGGCGCCGCCGCGAACGTGGCCCTCACCCTCACACCGGCCGTGACCAGCGCGGCGCTTGCGTCGGCGCCGGTCACGGCGGCCTTCTACGTGTCCGGCCTGCTCGCGCTGGTCGCCGGCGTCCTGGCGCTACGGCTGCGCGGCGGGGCGCCAAGCGAGCGGGCGCAGGCAGGGGGGCATCAGGGGACGGCACGCCATTTGCTGCTCCCGATGGTCGCCACGGCGCTCGTGGGCGCCGGGTTCGCGGCCTTCCTCCAGTTCTCGCCGCTGCTCGCCGAGCGCCGGGGCGGGCTGGCAGCCGGCCTGCTCTTCACAATCTACGGCCTCGGGATCATCGCCACGCGGGTGCTGACCGGGCCGCTGCTCGACCGCTGGAGCATCCAGCGCACGCTGACGCTGGCCGCCACGCTGCTAGCGGGCGGACTCGGGCTGCTGGCGCTGGGCGGGCCACCCGCCGGCGCGGCCGTCGCGGCGCTGCTGGTGGCGGTGGGCTCAGGGCTGTCCCACCCCGCCCTGCTGGCGCACCACGCGGCGCTTCTGCCGGCGGCGCCGGGGCGCGCGAGCGCCGCCTTCTACATCGGGTTTGACCTGGGGATCGGGCTGGGAAGCGCGCTGTTCGGCGTCGCGCTGGAGCTCGGCGGTCTCACAGGGCTGTACGGCGCGGCCGCGCTGCTCACGCTGGCCGCGCTGCCGCTCGCCCCACTCCTCGGGCGAATTGGTGTACGATGACACGTGCACCGCAAGCGCCTCCGCTCACACTGGCATCGTCCGCAGCGGAACTGGAGGTGGCGTAGTAGAAGGAGGCTCCTGTGTCCGCGAAATATCCAGCAGTCATTCCCATGATCTGCTACGAGGACGGCATCGCGGCGCTCGAGTGGCTGGCCGCTGCGTTCGGCTTCCGCGAGCGCGTCCGCCTGGTCGACTCGAACGGAACGCTGTCGCACGGCGAGATGGAGGCCGGCGACGGCCTGATCATGCTCGCGACGCCGACGCCCGACTATGAGAGCCCGCGGCGCCACCGCGACCACTGCGAGGCTGCGCGCAGGTGGTCATCGGTGCCGTGGGTCATCGACGGCGTGCTCGTGTACGTCGATGACCTCGATGCGCACTACGCCCGCGCGAAGGCGGCCGGCGCCACCATCCTGACCGACATCGAGGAGGGGCCGCCCGCCCGGCGATACCGGGCCGAGGACCTCGAGGGGCACCGCTGGTTCTTCATGGAGCGCGACAGATCCTGAAGGCACGCCCCTCGCGCCCGTCACACCGGGGAGCACCGGATGGCCAGACACTCACCTCAGCCCGTGTGGCGGGCGCTCGCTACACAGGCGCTGCTCGGCGCGCTCAGTGGCGCGGCGGCGGCCGCAGCGGCGTGGCTTGCGTTCAGGGGCATGTATGCCGTGTCCTTCGCGCTGGCGGATCGGCTCGACGGCTGGCTCGCCTTCGCCGCCATCGCCGTGCTGCTGATCGTCACCACGCTGCTGAGCGGAGCGGCGGGCGGTCTGGCCGGCGCCCTGGTGAGCGGGATCGTCGTGCGCCGCCTCTGGTGCCCATCGCGGCGCTGGCTCGCGCTGTGGGCGCTCGCCTGGGCGCTGGGCGGCCTCGCGCTCTGGCTCGGTATCGTCCAGGCCTCGCGCGGCGACCCGGCCCTCGATCTGAGCGGCGTCCTGCTGTGGGCGCTGCTCGGCCTGCTTATATCCACCGGCTTCGCCGCGCTCGCCCCGCCGTGGCGCCCCGCCCCTCCGCGCGCGTAGCGCTCGCCCCGAGCGACGCTAAGCCCTATCCCCGCGAGCGGCTCAGCAGCGCACGTACGCGCCATCGCGCAGCACCGGCGCACACCCGCTCACGTCGAGCTCCGCCGCCAGTGCGATATCCTCGGCGAAGCCGCGCCCGGCCAGCTCGCGGCCGGAGCTGCACATCGCGAGCACGTCCGCGAGGCGATCGCGGGCGCCCAGGAAGGCGTGAAGCGCCACCAGCGCCTCCGGCGAGCGCTCCCCATCCAGGTGCGCGATGACCGCCCCGGCGCCGATCAGGTCCTCGATCGCCGGCCGCAGGCTCCCGTCTCCCCAGCGCTCGCCCGCCGGGATCACGCTCACCCGCGGCCCGTATCGCCGCGCCGCCCGCGCCACTGCTGCGGCGTTCCTCAGGCACGCGGCGAAGGTCGGCGTCGCGCCGGCGGCCATGCTGAGCGTGGCGCCGTTCGGCGAGGGCAGCACCAGCCGCGTCCCGCTGGGGATGGCCCGCAGCGAGGCCGGCGACAGCGAGTAGCCGTGGGGTGCGTCGCGCGCGCCGGCGAGCAGCGCGCCCTGTGCGGACGCGAAGGCCGCCGCGTCTTCGCGCCGGTGGTAGGGGAGGACCGACGCGCCGCGGCTCACGGCGATGTCGACGCAGGTCGAGAAGGAGAGCACGTCGACGATGACCAGCGCGTCGCTCGTGGAGGCGAGCTGCGCGATGCCGTGGGCGCCCCACTCGCAGCGGACGGCCCACCCCCGCTGGTCGAAGAACGATTCGGACAGCTCCGGACGCGGCATCAGGGCCGCCCCTGCTGCCGGGCGAACCAGAGGACGGCGGCGAACCCGGCGGCGCACAGGGCGCACAGCGTGAGCCAGAGGGCGCGATTGTCCGAGCCCACCGTCAGCGCGACGAACAGCGTCACCATGACCAGCGCGAAGAGGATCTGGGCGGCGCAGCCCAGGAACGCATCGGGCTCGCGGTCGGACGGCTCGATCGGCAGCGGCGCGATTTCCGCGGTGCGCCGGCGGGGCACAGGGGCGCTCGCCTGCGCCGCCGGCTGGGCCATCTCGCGCACCAGCCGGTCCAGCTCAGGGGCGTACGCCGCCAGCGCCTGCGGCCCGTGCTCGGCCAGCAGGCGCTGCACCTCGACGAGGCGCTGCGGGTCGGCCGCCAGCCGGCGCTGGAGATCGGGCCCCCGGCGCTCGATCAGCGCCTGGGCACCCAGCTCGCGCGCGCCCGCCGGGTCAAGGGCGGCGAGCTCGCTGGCCAGCTCGCGCAGCTGCTCGGAGGTGAGAGCCACGTGCTCGTGATACGGTTGGCGCTCAGTCATCGGTGCCTCCATCGTTAGGAGCTGTGGAGATGAGCACCCAGACGGAGTGGTGCTGCGACTCGTCGCTCTGCGCGAGGCGGGCGCGGCCAGCGGCGTGAGGTCGGCAGAGGAGAGAGTCGTGGCGCGACCAGCGTCAGGACAGCCGCCCTCTACGTGGGTCCCGGCTGCGCCGGACCACTGCGAGGGGTATCACAGGGAGCGACGAGGCAGGGTGGTGATATTGAGATCGTCGCACAGGATGGGGCGGCCGTCAAGACCTGGCGGGATTTGGATGGGCAGCTGCGAGCGGGAATACGATGGCGCGGCGTACGCAGCGCCCGCGTAGCTGGCCGAATCCCAAAGCGCCCTGCGGCACAAAAAGACCCGGCGGGCACGCGGCCCTCCGGGTCTCCCGGCGGAAAGCGGCTCTGCGAGCGCGCTCCGTCACCCCTCCACGTTGATCCCCAGCTCGCCGCACAGCTCGGTCAGGTAGGCCTTGGCCAGCAGCACCTCCTGGTCGAACTCAGCCGCCGACGACCGGCCCGCGCGCGCGACGCCGGCCACGTCCTCCAGCTCGATCGAGAGCACGTAGTCGTAGCCGACCGCGTGGAGCGCCTGGAGCACCCGGCGCCAATCGATCTTGCCTTTGCCGGGGCGCCAGTGGACGTTGCTCGTGCCGTCGTTGTCCGACAGGTGGGTGTGAAACACCCGGTCGCCGACCTCGTAGACGACCATCTCGGACAGCTCGCCCATCGGGAAGAGGTGGCTCGGGTCGAAGTTCATCCCCAGCGCCGGCGAGCCGACCTGGTCGATCAGGCGCAGCATGGAGGCGGCGTTGCGCATCAGGCGGTACGGGTGCGGCTCCAGGGCGTAGCGCACGCCCGCGTCCTCGCAGATCTCGCAGCAGCGCCGCACGACCTCGACGTACTCGCTCCAGTTGCGCCGCCAGTCCAGGTCGGGCGGGACATCGAGGCTCCACTCCTGGCGCAGATGCTTCTCGGTGATGCGCGGCACCGGCAGGTCGAAGGGCGTCGGGGCCACGGTGTTGACGATGCGCGCCCCGAGCTCGACCCCGACCTCGACCAGGCGCTTGAAGTGCTCGACCGCGCGCTCGCGTGCGGCCGGGTCCGGGCTGGCCATACCGCGCGGGGTGGAGACGAACTCCGAGAGCTCGAGGCCCTCGTCGGCCAGCAGCCGGCGCAGCTCCCGCACTCGCTCGGGCGTGTAGTACTCGTCGAGCGTCTCCCGGTCCCAGGCGATCAGCTCCACGGCGCGGAAGCCGAGCCGCGCGATGCGCTGGATCGTCGCCTCGTAGGGCGGCTCCCACTGAAACGGCCAGACACAGGCGCCGAACTTCACCGGGGCCTCCTTTCTCTTTTTTTTCCGTGGCTGTGGGATAGCTTCGCTATCCCACAGCCACGGGGGGATCATTTGTGG
>Ga0207874_1003399_pt1 | contig 13227 bp, 24 predicted proteins | sample HigsolmetaAR201D_FD_184833 | JGI IMG/M metagenome (GOLD analysis project Ga0207874, IMG submission 184833) | Ionic liquid and high solid enriched microbial communities from the Joint BioEnergy Institute, USA - AR20-1-D (SPAdes) (version 2) ...
GGCGGGGCGGCGACGGACCTAGCCAGACACGGATAGCTCGGCACGCGCGGACGGGACGAATTCCCGCCCGCCGTCGCGGAATCACTCATGTTTTTGCCGAGTGTCACAGCCGCATGGATCACGCTCGGCGCGGAGCCCACGTCTTTTCGCGCACTTATCCGCTCTCGCCCGAGGCGCGGCCACTCACCGAACCATCGAACCATCGGAGGACTACATGTCGAGCCACCCCGCCACCCTGCGCACTGGCCAGCGCGTCGTCGTCCGGCTCGTGAGCGGCGAGACCATCGCTGGCGCCGTCGCCGCCATGAGCGGCCAGGCCGGCCCACGCGGCAGCCGCGTCACCAGCGTGACCATCGACGTCGACGGCGAGCGCCGCCGCATCGAGGCCGGCGCCATCGCGGCCATCGAGCCCGCATAGGCCAGCGCGGCGCCTAGGAGGCCCCTAGACGCGCCGATCGCGGCGAGCACGCCTCATAGGCCGCCCCGAGCGATCGGGCCCTTTTAGGGCCGTTTAGACGCGATCCTGACAAAAACCTGACACACGGACATACATGTATACTACACGCAAACAAAGAACGAAGAGACAGGCCAGCCAGGACCGCGAGGCCGTGGCCGCGAGAGCACTCGCGCTCGTGCACGAGCTGGCCGAGCGCCTCGAGGCCGTCGAGGCCGGCCTCGCAGCCGTGCGCGTCGACGTCGCGCGGCTCGCCGGGGGAGAGGAGGGCGCCGATGGCTGACGTGCACTCGGAGAGCGCGACTCACGTGTATCCTACACGCAGTCGTCTCCCCCCTCCTGCGCTGCCAGCGCTGGCCTCTCCTCGGGGGTGGGACGCGGTCCCGATCGAGGCCATCCGAGCGAGCGGGGCCCAGCCGCGCTGGATCTTCATTGACCGCATTGTCTTGCGGGACGGCCCTCACGCCGGCCTCGCACGAGTGCGCCTCGTGGTGTCAGTGGACAGCGCCGGGAAGAGCCGCACCGTCACGCTGCGGCTCGGCCCGGGGGCACTGCGCGGGCTCGTCCGCGCGCTCGTCCAGGCGGCCCGCGAGACGTGGCCGGGATGGGATCCGCGGTTGGACTCCGCCGAGCCCGTCGAGCCCGCCGAGCCCGTCGACCTCGATCGCGCCGCCGCGCGCGAGGACATGCGGGACGACGAGCTACCACGTCGCGGCGGCCTGGCCCCCAGGCGGCCGGGCGTGCCGCGAGGACGGGTGCAGCCATGATCCTCATCACCACGACATGCGCTACCTGCGGCGCGACCCGTCACGACTTCGGCGCCGCCGCTAGCGAGCTGGAGGGCTGGGCGATCGTAGGCAGGCGCGCCTACTGCGGCGCGCGCCGCTGCCGAGCAGCCGCCGCCGCCGCCCGCCGCGAATGCCGCTCGCCGGAGGCGCGAGAGCGCCGCCGCCGGCGCCGCCGGCGAGGCGGCCGCGGCCGGCGCGGCGTGTCAGGATGATGTCAGGTAGGCCAACAGATTGGCAAAGAAGACAAGGAGTTAGCCATGAGCATCAGAAGCGATCTCGCCCACTGCAACGACGCCGTCCTCCGTCGCGCGCTGCTCCGCATCCTGGACGATGTCGAGAGGACCAGCCGCCGCCTCGCCGCGATGGAGGCCGAGGTGGCCGATCTGCGCCGGCGCAACGAGGCGAGCGCCGCTCAGTCGAGGGAGGCGTGACATGGAGCGCAGTCATGGCAAGATGCGCCCATCGCTCGTCCGGTCGAGCGATCTGCGATCGGTCGGATCGGTGCCGGATCGGACCGATGGGCGCACGCCCGATGGACGGTTCGCGCCGGGCAATCGGGCGAGCGTCGGATCGGGCTTCCGCAGAACAGCCAAGAAGCTCCTCGGCCCCGCCGTAGGCGGCGAGGCCGAGAAGCTCATCCGTCGCGATGCGTGGCGGGTGTTCACGGCGACGATGCGGACGATGCCGAGCGACGCGCCTCCGGTGCGTACGCTCGTGGGCCTGCACTCGCGGCACGTGGCGCTCGCCGCCTATTACACATCATTGGCGGCAGAGGCCGGCCTCGGGACGGAGGAGGGCCGCAAGCTACAGGAGGCGGCGGACCGGCAGAGCCAGCGCGCGGAGCGCGTCCTCGTGACGGCCCTCGACGTGGCTCGCGCTCTCTCGCCCCAGACGGGCGGCGTCGAGACGCTGGAGCAGATCCGAGCGCGCATCGGGAGGTCGTCGTCATGAGTGCCACATTCGAGGCGCTGCTAGAGCTGGACCGCGATCTGGTCGCGCGCGGCCACCATCCCCTGACGCCGTGGTGGCGCGAGCAACTGGAGCGCTGGTACCGGCATCCGACGGCGCGCACGCTAGTTGCGCGCGTCGGCCGCGGCGGCGCCAAAAGCCACACCAGCGTCAAGGTCTCGCTGGCCGAGGTTCTCTTCGGCGACTGGCGCATCCCCCCCGGCGAGGTCCACTACTGGGCGTACGCATCGACGTCGATCATGGAGGCGCGCCAGCGCCTGCGGCTGATCGAGCAGTTCTTGACGGACCTAGGGATCCCCTACACCCGCAGCGGAGAGGAGATCGTCTTACGGGGCGCGCCGCGCGGCTGGCGTGTCTTCGCGGCGACGATCGGAGCGGTCAAGGGCTTCCGCTGCTTCGGACGCTCGGCCGACGAGCTAGCTACCTGGCACAGCGCGGACTCTGCCGCGAACCCAGCGCACGAGGTCGTGGCGAGCATGACGGCGATGGCTGTCACGCATCCCGGCGCGCGCTGCTTGCTCATTTCTTCTCCGCTCGGCCTAGAGGACTACCACGCCAAGCGCTACGCGCTCGGAGACACGGACGACCAGATCGTTTGCACCGCGCCGAGCTGGGTCGCTAACCCGGGTATCAGCGAGGCGCAGTGTCGAGCGGAGGAGCCGGACCCCCGCGTGTTCCGGCGCGAGTACGAGGCCATCCCCCAGGCTAGCGTGCTCGCTGCCTTCGACGAGCAAGCGATCGAACGTGCCTTCCAGCAGCCGGACGATCTCGGGGAGCAGTGTCAGCCGTTCGGCGTGATCGACGCGTCGAGCGGAAAGAAAGACACGTGGGCGTGGGGCGTGGCGGCGTGGCATCGGGCCGAGGACGACACACGACGGCTCGTCTTCCTTCACATCGACGGCATCGAGGCTCGCTACTGGGACCCCGCGGCGGGCGGCGAGCAGGCCGTTTCCAGAGCCGCACAGGCCTTCCGGCGCTTCGGCGTCACGCACGTGTATGGCGACCAGCGCGAGCAGTCGATGTTGCTCAGCGCCTTCGCGCGCCGTCGCTTCAAGTTCCATGAGATCAGCTGGACCGCGAAGCGGAAGGAGCGCGCCGTCATGGTCCTACGCCGCTGGCTGGCGGACGGTCGGATCGTGCTGCCTCAGCACGTGAAGCTGCGATCTGAGCTGCTCTCCTTCGAGGAGCACGTTGTCGCGGCGACGGGCGGCCTGACGTTCCGCGCGCGCGGGACTGGACACGACGATTACGTCTCGCTGCTCCTGACGGCCGCGATGGTCGACTCAGAGCCCGAGCATCATCATCTGACGCTGCCGCGCCTACCGGGGAGCCCAGCGGGCAGGCTCACCATGTTGGAGGCACTTCGGCTCCGAGCCCGCCGCGAGCGCGAAGCCAAACAGCTCCCTTACTGGAACCGCCGCCCGACGACGCCGGAGGAAGAGGCGCGGCTCCGAGAGCAGGTACCGCCGTATCACGACCGCGATCCGCTCCCCGAGCCGAGGATGGACCCGTGGGAGGCACGGCTTCTGCGCCGCATGATCCGATAATGCGTGCATAGTGCACGCTTTTCACAACAGGAGACAGAATGAGCACGACAGCACAGATCGTCAGACAGGCACTCGCTGAGGCGCGCGCGGCAGCGCGCGAGAAGATGGCTCAGCAGCGCGCGGAGCGTCTCGAGCGCGAGAAGCAGCGCGAGGCCGAGGAGCGCGAGATCGTGGAGGCGACGCGCCCGCCGCTGACCGAGCATCACAGAGCGCTCATCGCGCGTCGAGACGAGCTGGCCGCGCGCATCCCGAGCGGCGAGGACAGCGCGGCGGCGTTCTACCACCATCATCGCGAGATCGAGCGCCTCGACGCCGAGATCGCCCGTGAGGAGCGGCTCCACCGCGAGTGGCACGCGTACCTGATCCAGCGCGAGCGACTGCGTCGGCACCCGCCTACGCCGACGCGGCAGCTCCGCGACCGCGTGGAGAGCGCGAGCGACGTCATGGTCGCGTGCGTGAGGTCGGCCCACGCGCCGCCCATGCCGGTCGTCGACGTCGACGGCACGATCTGGCGGCTGCACGGGGCCAGCTCGCCGTTCACGTTCGTGACGAAGACCGAGGCCGAGCAGCTCCGGCCGGCGCTCGAGCACGATGCGGAGGCGCGCCAGCGCTACGTCCGGAGCTTCGACCAGACGGCGACGCTCGCCGACTGCCGCGCCGCGATCCTGATCGAGCAGTGGCACGACATCTACGCGGTCCTCACCGCGCTCCGCGGCGCGGCCCCCTCTCGGGTGGACCCGCCGCCGTGGGCCCTCCCCGACGACATGCAGGCAGCGCGCGCGCTCGTCGCGAACGTCACGGACGTGCGCTGCCTGATTCGCTGGCAGATGACGGCCGAGGAGCAGGGCGATCGCCGCACCGTCGACATCATCCAGCAGCGCCTCAGCATGCTCGACGTGAACGGTGTCGCCGCCGACGCCGCGCGCACGTTCTGGCTCACGGAGCTTGCGGCGTCCGACGCCGCCTGATCCGTGCACTGTGCACGCTTCCTTAGCTTACTCCCTCCCCCCTCTCTCTCTCTCTCTCTCTCTCTCTCTCGAGGACAGCATCATGGCAGAGCAGACAGTTCAGGTGACCGTCCACTACGAGCCCATGGACAGCCGCGTAGCCGAGGCCGCGGACGGCGACGGGCAGAGGTACAGGTTCGTCGGTATCACGGTAGGTGACTACCAGCTCACGCGCGGCCCGCTCATCCGGAGCGGCCGCGCCATCCCGCGCGCGCTCCGGCGCGCGCTCGTGGAGGCGGCGCTCGCCGCCGCGGAGGACTGATCATGTACTACGACGAGCACCTCGACATCCGCTTCGACGTCGGCGACGTCAAGAGCCCGAGCCCGCAGCTCCGTCGCCTCATGGCCCAGGCGGCGGAGGCACTGCGCCAGCGCCGGATGGACGCTCGCAGCGCGCACGAGATCGATCCGAGCACGCAGCCGTGCCTCTGCTACGAGGGGCGCGGCGCACTGGCGGGCAAATGTGTCTGCATGCGGACGGGCATGCGCGTACGTGGAGACGGCACGCCCGTCGCGAGCACAATCGAGTGCACGATGGAAGACGCGGAGCGCGAGGCAGAGCGGAGCGATGCGGCGCATCCGGTGACTGCGGCGCGCGCCGCTCGTGATCGCTGGGCTCGCACGGCCGCGAGCACGACGCCCTCGCCGCCGCACACGCCGAGCACGCGACGTGACGCTGTCCCCAGCTACACGTCGCCCGTCGCGCGCGCTCGTGCAGAGCGCGACGCGCAAGCGGCGAACGCTTGGCGCACGCGGAGGTGACCCACACAGAGCACGGGAGGCGCGGAGCGGGTCGACCCCGCTCCGCGCTGAGCCCGTAGGAGATGAGTGCAATGTGCAAGTATCCAACGTGCAACGCTGCTCGGGAGATCGCCGCGCTGCGCAGTCGCGCGCGGCTCCTCGAGAGCGAGCGCGACGCCGCGCGCGAGCGGATCGCCGACCTCGAGGCGCGCATCGCGATGGCGCAGGCCGAGGTTCTCACGCTGCGCTCACAGCTGCGGAGCGCCTAGCGGCGGGCGCGCTTCGCGTGGGGAGGGTCGGACCTCTCCGGCTCTCCCCAGCGCAGATCGCGTGCATGGTGCACGCAAAAAGCTATCGGCTGACATCGGTCTGATATCGCGTACATGACGCGTGTCCGACGACGTGCGTCATTCGCCAGACTGGACGGCGGTCAAAATGGACGGCATCCATTTCGCGCGAAGGAGGTTCGCATGACGACGGCGACCGAAGAGCAACGAAGCGAGATGATCACGATCCGGCTCACGCCGACGGAGCACCGTCGCGCGAAGCGCGTGGCCGAGTACCACGGGATCAACGTCGCCGCCCTGTTCCGGATGTTGGTGAAGAAGGAGGCGCGCGCGATTGGAGAGGAGGGCTCGCGATGAACGGATGCCCCGAGTGCGGAGCCTACGTCGAAGAGGACGGAGAGCTGTGCGAAGACTGCGAAGAGGTGTGGGGCGGCGACGATGACGGCGGGTACGACTACGCCGGGTCCAACTACGCCGCTGAAGAGCGAGCGGAGGACCGTCGACGGTTCGGCGCCGAGTGCAAGGTGATGATGGGACTGCTCGCGACGCACAAACTTCCGAGCACGTTCGAGGACGCGAAGAGGTGGGTCCGTGAGTTTGGCGATCCTGACTACGAGAACGCCACCGAGCTAGCCGCGGAATGGCTTGATGAGGGATGGCGCCACGTTGGCGACCGCCACGAGACCACGCCTCTGCATGATGCGAGGGCAGTGTTCCTGGACGCTGAGGCAGCGACCGCCTCGCTCAAGTTGGGAGGCCTCACGCCGAAGATGGTGGAGGACGCGTACGCGAGCTCGAATGGTCGCAAACCGGTGATGCGCGTGCTTGCCGAAGCCGGACACGTCTCGCCGGACTGGGCAGAGGCGGACTTCATCGATTTCTTGGAGCACCTGCGTCAGCAGAGCGCGAAGTAGCAAAGCAAGTGACCCCGCGGCGCGCCAACGCCCGGGGTCGTGGCCGACCCTGCACAGGAGGATCGACATGTCCAGTCTACTCGATGAGATGGCGCGCGTCAGCGAGGCGGATAAGCGCGTCGCGCTCCGTTGGCTCTCTCACTACAGCGGCGTAATCGACGATGAGTCCGTGCTCTCTCTCGCGCGCCTGTTCGCTACGTATCGCGTCGCGGGCGTAGCGGCGGCGCTCATGGTCGCCCGCGAGGTGACCCGATGAGCCGCGCTCGACTGCTTGCCGCGTCGATCGTGGGCTACTTGGCACGCGCCGATCGGCTCGCGACGGATCTCGGGCTCCTCCGTCTCCAGATCGCGCCGCCGGAGCCGTGCGGCTGCGAGCGTTCTCGTTCGCCGTCCGCCGCAGCGCGCGTGCTCGCGACCATCGTGCAGGACGGCTCCACCTACGAGATCGAGGTCCGCGTGCGGGAGGGCGCCCGATGAGCCGCGCTGTCGTCCGCGCGATCTCGGACGTGATCACGGCGTCCGATCGCCTCTACCAGGCCGCTCGCTCCGGCCGTCGCGTCGACGCGGAGCTAGGCGCCATCCTCATCACGGCCATCGCCGCGAGCATCCGGGCCGATCGCGTCGACGTCGCCGCCGCTCGGCGGATGATCCTCGAGGTGGCCGAGTGGCAGAGGGAGGACGCGCGATGAGCCCTGACACCCAGCGCGCCGTGCTCATGCTCGGCGCCATCTTCCGCGCCGGCCGCCAGGGAGTGACGGCGGCGGAGATCCTCGCCGCGCTCCCTCGCGCGATGCGTGTGCACGTGCGCAGCGTGCAGCGGGACCTCGTAGCGCTCGCGACGTGGGCGCCGATCGAGTGCAGCGTGTCCGCCAAGCCGTACCGCTGGCGGGCCCGCCGGGGCGCGGCGTGTCCGTGCTGTCAGAGGAGGAGACGATGAAGAGGAAAGCGCCCGCGCGCGGAGGCATTCTGGAGAAGTGCCGCGACAAGAGCGGCCGGACCTACTACCGCGGGCGCATCCGTCTCCAAGATGGCTCGCTCGCGCGCGTTTCAATTGACGAACCGAAGTGCTACTCGGAGACCGCTTCGCGAGACTTTGTAGCGTGGGCGCAGGAGATCGAGGACACCACGCACGCGATCTACCTCGCGCGCGAGCAGGGGCGCGCCGAGCGCGCCGCGCGCGCGAGGGCGAGCGCGGGCGAGACGTGCGATGAGTGGTACGAGCGGTTCCAGGCTTACCGCCGCCAAGAGGTGAGCACCGTCGATGACGACGCGCGCCGCTGGCGCAAGTGGATCTCGCCTCACATCGGCAGCAAGCCGATCCGTGAGGTCACGCCGGACGATATCGAGAACATCCGCGACGCGCTGAACCGTGCAGTGCTGACCTACGAGGCGGCAGGCAACACGAGGGGGCCCGGCCGGCTCGCGCCGAAGAGCGCACAGAACGTCTGGACCGCGCTCACTACCGCAATGAAGTACGCGAGCACCCGCAGGGGGCCGAGGGAACTACGCGTGCGAGAGGACCTCGGCAACCCTTGTCGAGACATCCCCCCGCCGCGCGACGGCGAGAGCAAGCGCCGGCACTGGCTCCGGCCGTACCAGTTCGCGCGCCTCATCGCCTGGCTCGCGGTCCACGATCGCGACTGGGCAGAGGCCATCGCCATCGGGCTGTACCTGCACCTTCGGCCCGGCGAGCTACACGAGCTTCGCGTCAAGGATCTCGACCTTGCCGCCGGCGAGGTGCGGATCTGCCGCGCGTACGACGAGCGGACGAAGACGGTCACGACCCCGAAGACCGACGAAGGGATCCGCACCGTCACGATCCCGCCGACCCTCGTGCCGCTCCTCGCGCGCATCGCGCGCGAGCGCGAGCCCGAGGATCGCGTGTGCCCGGTTGTGGCGGCGACGCCCGAGGACCAACGCGCGGGCGTCTTCCGCGACTACCTGAGGGCCGCTGGCGTCGACGAACCGGCGTTCTTCGAGGAGACCGCGACGCACCGGATCATCGACTTCCGGTCGATCCGCGACAGCGGCATCACGTGGCGCTTCCTCGCCGGGCACCGTGCCGAGGTCGTGCAGCGTGAGGCAGGGCACGAGCACATAAGCACCACCCTCGGTTACGCCAAGGAAGTACAGGACCGCCGCGGACGCTACGGCGAGCCGTTTCCGGAGCTACCGGCCGAGCTTGCCGGGCCGACGGACGGCCCCGCTCCCGTGATCCACTTGCCGATCCACCGGGCACCTAAGTATGCGAAACTACAGTGCGAAGGGCGGGACTTGAACCCGCACAGGAGTTACCCCACTGGAACCTGAACCCGGGAGGGCTCGTCGTCGGTGCCGGTTTGACCCGTGTTTCCCGAGGTCTCGTCGTCGCCAGAACCCGCCGAGGCCCGCCGGGAACCGCTCTCGGGGGCGGTTTCGGGGGCACTGCCCCCGTTCGCAACGAAGGCCGCGGCGAGCACCTTGCGCGCCTCCTCGCGGTTGCCTTCGAGGTACTTGTTCGTGGTGGTCAGGTGCTTGTGGCCCATGAGGTATGCGACTCCGATCAGGTTCGGGGTCTTCGCGAGCTTGTGCCGCGCAAAGGCGTGTCGAAGGTCGTAGGGGACGAAGTCGGCGGCCTTCTCAGGAGGCAGCGCCTTCTCGGCCGCGCGCTTGGCGTAGTCCCGCAGATCGTGTCGACCGAAGATGGGGCCGACGTCCGGCGCGATCTCGTCGAGCAGCGCGGCCGCGCGGGCGTCGAGGTCGATGGTGCGTCCGTACCGAGCCTTGTCAATCTCGTCGCGGATGCGCAGCTCGCGCGACCCGCGGCGATAGTCCTCCGGGCAACGGATGCCGCGAAGGGTCTCGGGCCGGAGCGAGGTCAGGTACATGAGCTCGAAGAACGCGCGGACGCGGAACCGATGCCCGCGGACGGTGCGCGTGCTCCACTCCGGAAGCGCGGCGAGGAAAGCCTCGACCTCCGCCTCCGTCAGCTTCGCGCCCTTGCCTCGCTTCGCCGACCGCTTGCCGGTGGCCTTCTTCGGGAGCTTGGGGAAGTCGGGGACGCGGTCGAGGTAGTGCTTCTCGTGACACCACTCGAGGAACGAACGGAGGGCCCCGCGTTCCTTCTGGACCGTCTTGCGGGTCACGGAGCGGAGTCGGACGCGCGAGTAGTCGGCGATCGACTCGCTCGTGATCTTGTCGAGCCGGCCAAAGAACGGGATGAACGTGGCGCGCGCATACCCGAGGTAGGTCGCGGCCGTCGTCGCGTCGTGGTCGTCCTCGAACGCCTCGATCCAGTTGGCGATGAGCTCGTCGAGCGGCGTCGTCGCTACGCGTCGCGCCGCGACGGGCTTGCGGCGACCGGATACAGTCTCGGCATAGATCCGCGCGGCCCGCTGCGCAGCTTCTGAAGGATCTCTCGACTCCGTGGTGATTTCGTAGCGCTCACCCTCGTGACGGAATCGGACGTGTGCGATGCCGCCTCGCCATCGGAGCTTCCAGCCTTCTGCTGTTCGACCCATCGATCCAACTCCTTCACGTCGTACAGGACTCGGCGGCCCACCTTGATCGCGTGCTGCCGTATGTCGGGCTCGATCTTCTCTTCGAACGTCGTAAGCCCGACGCCGAGGTACTTCGCAGACGCCTCGCGCGAGAGGAGGCGGGGATTCATCACTGCACCCCCGCCGGCGCCGCCACGAGGAACCCACCGCTCTCATCCGCGATCGACGGCAGCTCGCGCGCGAGGAGCTCCTTCTGCATCTCCGCGACCTGCGCTTCGAACACCCAGAGCAGGCCGGGCGCCGACAGGACGCAGACCACCGCTCGCAGCGTGGACGTGGACACGTGGCTGTATCGACTCACGATGCACCTCCGAGGATGGCGAGAAGTTCTCCGCGCGCGCCATCGGCGTACGCCTCTCGCATGCGCGCCAGCGTGCCGATGGCGGCGTCGAGGCTGTCGACGCGGACGACGCCGCGGCGCCAGGCAGAGAGCGTCAGGCGCCCGCACCAGACGACCGGCTTGTTCCAGAGGAGCGCCCGCGCGATCTCGCTGTACGTCTCCCGCCCGCGCCCCTCGGGGTCTACCAGGAGGACGACGTCAGCGGCGCGCAGGTCCGCATCGTTCATCTCGGCGAAGGCGCGAAGCTCGTCGATGGTGTAGCGCGAGAAGTCCTCGGAGCCCTCAGCCGCCGCAAGGTCGAGCCAGCGCGCGGTCAACTCGGCGCCGATCGCGGCGAGGCGACCGGGGAGGCGACGGCGGAGCTCCGGGCCAGACGAGAAGGGGCCGGCGACGTAGACGGAGAAGGTCACCGCGCACCTCCCATCCTTTCGATCACGTCTCCCTGTCGAAACGCCACCATTACTCCTCCTCCGTCGTGTCGAACCCTCGGCTCTTCTCCCGCCGCTTCAACATGTTCCAGACCGCCTCACGTACGCGCTCGTCGGCGCGCTCGCCGCGAGCGAAGAACGACACGCGCTCCGGCGGCTCGTCAGCCTCGCGCGGCACCTCTGCCACCGGCTCGCGCTCGATCTCTCGTCGTCGCGATCTGCTCGGCGTGCGGCGCTGCCGGCGGAAGTCGGTGGCGTCCGTGTACTCGCGGAGCATCGACTCGACGACGAAGTGACGGCGCCTCGATCGCGACCTCACCTTCGCCATCGCCCCCTCCTCGATCTGCCGGACGCGCTCCCGCGTCATGTTCATCGCGAGCCCGACGTCCTCCAGCGACGCGCCGCCGAGGTCGGCGATGTCGAGCGCGCAGGAGCGATCAGGGTCGATCTCGTCCGGCTCCTTGTCGGGGTGGTTCAGCTTGATGGAGCCGGTGATGGGATCGACGTCGAGGTAGAGCGAATAGGGGCAGCTCACCCACGGGCAAGGCCGCGGGACGCTGGCGCAGTCGCCACGCGTCTTCGGTCGCTCCGCCTCGAACTCATGGACGAGCTGGAGATGCACCCGCCGCCCGGCGCGCCGCTCCGCCTCGAGGTCGTGGACGGTGATGACGCGCGGGGGGGCTCCGAGGACTATCGACGCGCGGGTTCTGCTGCTGTTCTCTCGGCACGCCGAGCACGTCCGCAGGGGCCATCCGCGCGCGCCGACGAACTCGGCTGCGGGCCGCTGCTGCTTGCAGTCGGTGCAGACCTGGAGCGCCTCTGCCACGCTCACCGGCCCTCCCTCATCGCCAACTCGGCGTTGATCTCCTCGAGCCGCTCGACGCTCATCCAACCTCCCTTCGGCACCGATCACATAGGTGCACCGCCTTGCGGATCGGTCTCGGCTCGACGACGCGAGCCTGCGTCGACGGGATGAGCACCCGGAGCCCGCGCCGCTCGCCGGCATCGCGCCGCAGGTAGCCCTTCCGCTCGAGGCCCTTCAGATGGTCGACGACGACGGCCTTCGAGCTCGTGCCCAACTCCGCACAAAGTTCAGAGAGGGACGGAGGCCAGCCTCGAGCGTCGATCCACTGCTCGATGCTGCGCAGTACGTCGAGCTGCCGGAGCGTGAGCGGCAGCGCTGAGTCGATGTGCATGTAGGAGCTATTTGGCGTCGGGTTTTCAGCCTCCGCCCGCTCGGCGTTCAGTGTCGGCTCGTGCGGCGTGGCCAGTGTCTGCAACCGCTGCGCACTGGACGTCTGCGACGGGCGCACGAACTCGCCACTCTTTGCAGACTGCAAGATCGTACGGGGCGGACGAACGTCGCCGCGTTGCGACGCATGAGCTCGCGCCGCAACCTCCGAGGCAGCCGACGCCGCATCGACAACCGACGTCGCGAGACTACGAACCCCCGAGCGAACCATGACCCACTCTCCTCCCAGCGAAGACGAACAGCGCGACGCGCGATCAGCCGACGGCGGCCTCGGGCTCGTCGGTGGCGGTGACGTCGGGGCCGGACTCGGGCAGAGGGATCGGCGCCGCGGTTGCGCGCCCCGCTGCCTCGATCGCGGCTCGCTCGACCACGCCCAGCTCGGCTTCCGTCATCCAGTCGATCTCAGGAATGCCAAGAAGCAGTTCGATCGCCTTCCGAAGATGCGACTCCGGCCGGGACCGCATCCGAACCCACTCCGATACGGAGGGCTGGCTCACCCCGAGATCGCGAGCCAACTGCGACTGGCTCACGCGTTTCGGGTTCGTCGGGTCAACGGCCCAGCGGAGCGCCTCGCCAGCCTTCGTAACCGTGGTCGTCCCCATCCTGCAAAGTTATAGCTATGCCTGGTGAGTCACGCAAGCGGAATCCGTTTATAGGTTTGGCTATGCCTGCGCGGCCTAAGATCCTGGGCGTGTCCCAGCTCTCTCCGGCGCAGAACGAACGCCTTCGGCGCGCGATGCTCGCCTACAAGCGCGAGCACTGCGACGACAACGTCACGAAGCTCGCTGAGCGGCTCGGGCGGGCGCAGCCGTCGATCTCTGACTTCCTGAATCGAAAGGGCGGGGCTTCATACGAGACCGCGGTGAGGTTCGCAGCGCTCGTCGGTGACGATGTCACGCGCATCCTTGGCCCCCGAGAGCCACGCGCTGGGGAGGACCTTCCACTCGCGCCCCGTCAGCAG
>Ga0207874_1003400_pt1 | contig 13222 bp, 15 predicted proteins | sample HigsolmetaAR201D_FD_184833 | JGI IMG/M metagenome (GOLD analysis project Ga0207874, IMG submission 184833) | Ionic liquid and high solid enriched microbial communities from the Joint BioEnergy Institute, USA - AR20-1-D (SPAdes) (version 2) ...
CTACGCCGAGGAGGCTGGCTTCAGCTCCATCGAGATCCTGCCGGTGGAGAATTACTTCTTCAACTTCTATCGCCTCAACCCGTAATGAAGATCGGCCGTGGCTCGGCATGGTGCTGAACGCCGGCCGAGCCACGGCTCCTACGTGGAACATAAGTGGAGGAATGGATCGTGGATCGGAAGCTTATTGATCGGACCCCGTTGATCGCAATCGCCGCGCTGCTGGCGACCTTCCTGGTGAGCATCGCCACCTCGGCCGCCACGCCGCCTGCCGGGACGCCAACCGCTGCCACGAGTGGCAAGTCCGCGTCCGAGGTGTTGGCCCAAATTACGGATGAAGAAGGTGTGCTGCGGTTTGACGTCGCGGAGGACGGGACCCGCTTCCTCTTTGCACCGGAGCCGGTGTTCGAGGATGGCATGCCGGCCTACGGCAATCCCTTCATCACGCAGGGGTACATCTACCCGGCCGGGACGTTGACCGAGTCGAATGGCGTGCTCCCGGATGGCTCGCCGGAGTTCCCCGACCTTGTTCTCGGTGAGTGGACGTGCCGTGGCTGGTTTGTCGGCGAGGGAGCGCACGCGACGACGGGTGCGTGGGTGATCACGACGCAGGTCTACAACTTCGGCTCGGAAGTCGGTGACGTCATGTTGATCGCGGAAGGCTACGAGGTCGCCGATATCGGGATCCCGAGCGAGCGCGCGATCACCGGTGGTACCGGCCCGTTCTCCATCGCGCGAGGCGAGGGGACGCAGACGCTGCTCGGCTACAACCCGACCATGGGCGTCAATCTGACCATGGAATTCGCCCCAACCAACTAATCAGCTCGCGAGTGAGCTCGTTGCGCCCCGTGTCCCCGTCTCGCCCAGCGCGAGGCGGGGACACCGTTGGGTGGGGGGCAGGGGCTGGGAGTTAGGGGCGGGGGCGAGTGGGATGGTCCGGATGATTTCTGGCGCCTGCCTTCAGTTCGCAACAGCTTTCAATGTTGGCAAGCGGCGGCCCCGGAGAGGCGGAAACTCCGGGGCCGCTAAGTGCACGAGATTTCAGCAAGGCGCGCTGCTCCGCGGTCACCGTGTTGGAGTCCGGCTCCGCCGCGCAAAGGAGCGCGGAGACCGCGTCGACGAATGACGGGGCGGTCAGGCGCGCCGGCCGGTGAGGGCGCCGACGACGAAGGTCACGACGAGCGCACCGATGACAGCAACGATCAGGCTTCCGATGTTGAATCCGATCTCAAAGCCGTCGCCCGCGACCAAGCTATAGAGAAAGCCGCCGACGATCGCGCCAACGATCCCCAAGACGATGTTCATTATCCAGCCTTGCTGCTCGTTCGTTCCCGCGATAAGGCTGGCGATCCAACCAGCAAGTGCACCGAAAATCAACCAGGTGATCAGGCCCATCGTAGCCCACCCTCCGTCATCGAACCGTCTGCACAGCCATCGCTGGCAACCGTTATTGACACTAACAAGATTCGTGCCAACTCGATGGGGTAGGCCGGCAGGGACGGCACACACGGAGCCGCGATGACTTGCCCGTGTCTCTCAGCTGAGCGCAGCCGATTGGGGCTAGAACGGACCTTCCTCGACCAGGCGAGGCTGCGCGCCGCCGCGCTGCTGCTGAATCTGCGCGCGCATGGCCAATAGGCGGAAGACTTCGCTGATGTCCGCCGCGGTCAGCAGACCGGCGAGCCGTCCATCCATCATGATGATCGGCAGCGCGCGGCTGTTGGCGCTCGCCATCCGCGATTGCACCTCGATGATCGGCTCATCCGGGCGCGCTGTCGGGAAATCGCTGTGCATCACCGAGGCAATGGCGGCGCCGGTCCCGCTCTGCATGCCGCGCAGAATGTCGTCGAATGTGAGCAGTCCGACGACTCGACCGTAGTCATCCACGACTGGGAAGTCGGACTGCGCGGTCGTCAGCGTCAGCTCGATCGCGCGGGAGAGCGGCTCGTCGGGACGCACGGTCTGCGGCTGGCGGATCATCGCGTCGCGGACCGTCGCGCGGCCGAGAATGCTGCGCGCGGCGACCTGGGCGCCTTCCTGCCCGCCCGCGATCCAGATGAAGACGGCGATGATGATGAGGAAGAAGTTGCCCGTCGCGAAGCCGAGGAAGCCGAAGAGCAGCGCCATGGCTTGACCGAGCTGAACGGCGATCTCCGTCGCTCGGCGGTACGGCATGCGCAAGGCAAGGAACGCGCGGAGCACCCGGCCGCCATCCATCGGGAAGGCGGGGAGGATATTGAAGGCGACGAGATAAAGGTTGGCCAGCGTGATGTAGGGCAGGAGGCCGCCCCATTCGGCATCCTGCATCTTGTCGATTAGCTCGCCCGGCGACACGACCGCCGTCGCATTCAGAATCGCGCCGATGACGAGAAGAATGGCGGCGATGATCACGTTGACGGCCGGGCCGGCCAGCGCGATCCACAGCTCCTGCTTCGGGTTGTCCGGCACCTCGAGGCGCGCCACGCCGCCAATCGGCAGCAGGGTGATGTCCTCGACGTGAATTCCGTATTTCATCGCCTGCATCGAGTGGCCGAGCTCGTGGAGCGTGACGCAGAGGAAGAGGAGCAGCGTCGCGACGACGCCGAAAAGGGCGCCCTGCAGCCCGCGATCGACCGACGCTGCCCAGTACCACGCCGCCCAAATCAGAATCAGGACGAACGTGGCGTGGACTCTGATCTGAATCCCGCGTACCCGCACCAAGTTGAGCGACCAGCCCATGCCGGGTCTCCTCTAGCTGAACCGAAGGCGGCTTTGGCGCCGCAACACAACATGCCAGCCCAAGCGGGGAGCCGGAGCGTGGCCGCCCGCGGTGCTTCCCGTAATCTCCGAGCGCTGCCGAGCCGACCTCGCGGACACCGATTACCGGCCCCGTTCGGTGATGACGGTCAGCGAGCCGTCGCGAAGCCGCACTTCCGTCGGGGTAACATCGGCTCGCGCCATCAGTCGCGCCAGGTGACTCTCGAGGATGTTCGCGATCTCGGTCGCATCCATGACTCGACCGGCTGGCCCGCTGAGCACGGGATTGCTGATCACGATGCGACCACGGCGGACGACCGGCTCGCCCTCGAACGTGCTGCTGAGGCCGTAGAGGGAGAATCGCACGGCGACGCCATCCCGCGTGATTTGCGTTCGCACGTCAGACAGCGGCTCGAAGGCATCGGCGTGCTTGGCCAGGCTCACATTGATCGTCTCTTCCGTGAGGACCAGCCGCGTGTCCCGGCTCAGCGGCGCGAGGTTGACCGCCGCGACCTGTGTCGCGATCGCGTTGCCCAGCTCCCGCTCCACGGCTGCCTCGACGCGCGGCTGAAGGAGCGACCACCCGAAGGCAGCGATCAGTCCGCCGATGATGAGGAGCGCGATCAGGCCGAGGAGCCAGCCGCCCGGTCCGGAGGGCCGCGCTGCTTCTCGCGACTTGGGCGCCAACACGCCCGCGGCCTGGGGACGAGAGAGCGTACTGTAGTCCGCGCCGGTTGCGCCGCGAGGAGTGGGGGGACGATAGGTCGGCGGCGAGTTGGACAGCGACGAGGAGAGCGTGTCGAACCGGGACGTGATGTCGATCGGCCGGGTTGCCTGCAGCGAGGGATCGCTGGCCGGCAGGAGATCGATCACCACGGTCTCGTGGCCGTTGGTGTGGCTCGGCGTCGGCTGCGCGGCTGTCCAGATCGTGCGAGCTTCCGTGGCGGGAGTCAACTCGCGGCCACAGCGTGTGCAGATCGACCGGCGCGCCGGGTTGGTGGCGCCGCACGTTGGGCAGACACGCTCGGCGGGACGGTCCGGCGGAGTCGTGTCGTTCGTCCGGCGACGCCCGATCCTCATGCACTCGCTCCTTGGCGGCGTCTCGAAGGGATACGCCCGTGCGCCCGGCGCTCGTTCCGGCCGTGGCGCTCGGTTACGCTCAGCTTAGCCCATCTCGGTCAGGAAGGACTGGTCCACGGCGAAGGCATCCGTGACGCCTAGGCGCTCCATCACGACGAAGCTGAGCGCATTGGTCAGCGAGACCGCTTTCGCATCCGGCCGGGACAGCAGTTTCCGCGCCTTCTCCGCGTCCTCTTCGGTGATGTGGTAGATCGGCAGGCGCATGTCGCGCAGCCAGCGTCGGGCGACCTCGTGCCCGACGCTCGTCGCGAGGAGGTCGTAGGTCTCTACGACAACGGCGTTGGTCGTGAAGAGCTTGTACCCGGACGCAAGGAGGGAGCGATAGGCCTCGACCGCGGCCTCGTGCGTCGCGTCGTCGCGGTCGACGAGCGCAACGATCGCGGAGGAGTCGACGAAGGCAACCGGGGCGTTGCCGGCGGATTGCCGGCCTTGACGGGCGTCCACTTAGCGCCTCCACCAGAAGGCACGGCGATAGGCCTCTTTGCCCTCGGCCATGTTCGAGCCACCACCCGCGCCGATGCCGATCACCGGACCGAGCGGATCGACATCCGAAGCGCGGGGAAGCCGATCCAGGAAGCTCCGCTCGCTGCGGAGGGATTGAAGAAAGGTGGCAAGCTCCGATTCTGGGATGAACCACTGGCCGCCGATCCGCTTGCCGGCCAGCCGCTTCTCCCGCAGATAGCGCCGTACCTGCTCAGTCGACCGGCCGAGCCGCTCGGCTGCTTCCGCAACGGTCAGTAAGCCCTCTCCATCCATGTGCGCCACTCCCCTTCCCGGCCGAGGAGCGAGCCTCGCGCCTCGTTGCCCGCGACCGGCTCGACGCACCGGCGCCGTGCCGCCGGTGGTTGCATGCGACAACAGCGGTGAGGCGCGCCATGCCCTTTCTTGCTCTCTGCATTATAGGACCGACCAAGACGGGGCGCGATGACCCCAAAAGGGGAGATTGGCCGTCGCGGAACCGGGACCGTGCGGTATGCTGGCACGGCGAGAGGGGAGGAGGTGCTGATGGGGCTGCAGGAAGCAGGTGCGGATTGGGGTTGGAGCGAGGACGTCGCGGCGACGCCGCTGGCGGACGGCCTTTGGCTCCTCGATCTCGGATTTCAGGGCCGCCGGGGTGTTGTCGCCGCCTACCTCTTGGCGGGTGAGGGAGAGCTTGCACTGATCGAGACTGGACCGGCGACGACGCTCCCCACTCTGGAGGCGGGCGTCCGCGCGGCGGGATTCGCGCTCTCCGATCTGACCCATGTGCTGCTGACGCACATTCACCTCGACCATGCCGGCGCCGCCGGAGTCCTGGCGCGGGAGAACCCGAAGCTGGTCATTCGCGTCCATCCCATCGGCGCGCCGCACCTGGTTGATCCGTCGCGGCTGCTGGCGAGCGCGACGCGCATCTACGGCGACAAGATGGACTCCCTCTGGGGTGAGGTCGCGCCGATCGCTGCCGAGCAGGTCCTGCCGCTGGAAGACGACGAAGTTCTGAGCGTCGCCGGGCGGCGGCTGCGCGTCGCTTTCACCCCCGGCCATGCCTCGCACCACATCGCGTACTTCGACGAGGCCACCGCTGGCGTGTTCACCGGGGATGTCGGCGGTATCCGCATGCAGGGTACGAGCTACGTCTGCCCGCCGGTGCCGCCGCCGGACCTCGATCCGGATGCCTGGCGCACCAGCATCGCCCGGCTGCGCGCGTTCTCCGCGAAGCGGCTCTATCTCACGCACTTCGGCCCGTATGACGATGTTGACGCGCACCTCGACCGGCTGCTGGCCGAGCTAGGCGTGTTCCTCCTGATCGGCGAAGAGATGGTCGCGCCGGCGCCGGACCGCGTCGACCAAGGCGTCCTGACGGAGCGCATCCATCAGCGCATGGCCGAGCAACTCGGTCCGGTGCCGGACGACCTCCTCATCAATCTCGAATGGGCGACGCCCTCCTACATGGCGGCGCTTGGCCTGATACGGCTCTTCCGCAAGCGCTAGGCGATCGCCTCTTCGTCCACGAGCGCCGCGCCGCCACGAGCTGAGCGCGGCGCGACCAGCGGCAGCTGCATGCAAGCAACGATGTTGTCGTCGGCTGCGACGCGGCAGTGACGCTCGCACCCGCAGCCGAGGCAGCGATGGACGACCACCTGCTCCCCGTTCGGGCGGAAGAACGTCCCGATTGGAGCCATAAGTGAGCGGCAATCGCTCGCCCGGTCGCCCGGTCTCCGGTCATCCACGTGACGGGAGAACAGGCAGAGCGGGCAATGGTTCCGGTGCCGGCCACCGGAGACGGTCGGCCCGATGAACGCCTTGCAGTGACCGCACTTGAACGACTCGTCCTCCGGGCGACGCGTGTCGCGCCGCCGGCGACGTGAGCCAGCGGAGTCATCGAGCCGGTCCGCGCGGTGGCGGCGATCGCGTCGTCGCGAGTGATGGCGATCATCGGGCAGGTCGTAATCGTCGAGGTCGTGCTCCTCGAAACGGATACGTGGCACGGAAGTGTCCTCCAGACAGCAAAGGTGGATAACGACAATGCCGGTTGCTGATCTGGACGAGGACAAGCATCAAGAACCTCCTTCGTGACCCGAGCCAAGCGGGAACGGCGTACCTGCGCTGCGAAAACCAGCGAACGGGGAACGCCAGGGCGCGGCGAGCCGGCAGACGATCGCTGCAGCGGGCGACCGCCGGCGGTCTGGCCGGTGGCTCAAGCTGTCACGAAGGAATCGGTCTTGCTTCCGGGCACACGTGCATCAGGCTCGGCAACGAGGATGAAGCCGAGACTGAGGTGCCGACGAGGAGCGGAGAATCGAGGCGTGAAGCAGCCTGCGCCTATCCGGCTCGCGCCCTGACAGCGACAAGGATGATGGCCGGCTGCAACATCAAGGCCTCCTTCAGAGGGGCGGAGTAGTCCGCCATCGTGAGCGCGGTCAGCAACGAAAGTTCGTGTGCGGGCGGTGACCGCGACCGCCGCGAACTCCTGCATTTTCTGGGGCAAATGGACGTTTGTCAATAGGTTGACCGAATTCAGTGCTTGGGCGGTGCGCTCTCTCACGCTCAGAAGCCGCGCTCTTCGCGCAGGGCGGACAGCAGCGCCAAGGCGCGGTCGAGTCGCGCGCGGTTCGCCGGGTCGTTCAGCCAATGGGAGACGCCGGACGGGTGCGGCAGCGGCAGGACGAGGAAGCGGTGTCCGGCCCGCTCCGCCTCGCGCACGGTCCCGACCAGCTCCGTGAGCGTCGCCGGACCAAGCAGCGCGCTCGCCGCCAGCCGCCCGAGGGAGAGCACCAGCTCCGGTCGCACCAGCGCCAGCTCAGCATCGAGGTGACTCGAGCAAAGGGCGATCTCCGCGGCCGAGGGCGGCCGGTCCCCCTTCCCGTTCGGCTTCGGCCCCGGAAAGCACTTCGTGAGGCTCGTCAGGTAGAACCGCCCGTGGAGCGCTTCACTGTCGAACCCCGCCCGCGCCAGCCACGCGCGCAGCGTCTTACCCGTCGCGCCGGAGTACGGGGCAGGCCGCTCGTGCGCGCGCTGTCCTGGCGCCTGGCCCACGACCATCACCCGGTTCCCGATCGCGCCCCGGAAGATCGGATGAGCGACGGGGATGAAGCCCGCCTCGACGCAGCGGCGGCAATTCGCGATCGCGGCGTGGAGCCGGGCCAGCGCCGCGACGCGATCGGTCTCGATCTGAATCGGCGATGAAGGCGGAGATTGGGCATCGTGTCGTGTCATCGCCCGCACGATACCACGGCGATTCGCGCGCGGGCGGCCGCTAGCCCGCGTCGGGCGCGTTGGTAGAATCGGCCCGCGAAACGTCAGTAGATGAGCGCATGCGTATGCGGCAGCGAGGGAGAGCGAGGATGCCAGAGGCGGTCGGATACGGGCGATTGGCGGGGAAGACGGCGCTGGTCACGGGCAGCACCCGTGGGCTCGGCCGAACGGCGGCGGAGTGGCTCGCAAGGGAAGGGGCCACTATTGTCGTCTCTGGCCGGGAGCAAGCGGATGTCGATGCGTCCGTTGCGGCGATCCGCGAGCTGGGTGTCGAGGCGATCGGCATCACGGCCGATCTCTCGCGCGTCGAGGATGCGCATCGCCTGGCGGAAGAGACGCTGAAGCAGGTTGAGCGGCTCGACATCCTCGTCAATAACGCTGGGATGAGCATTCGCGGCAACTTCTGGGACGTCACCGACGAGGAGTGGGAGTACCAGGTCAACGTCAACTATCGCTCCCCGTTCATCCTCGCCCAGCACGCCGCGCGCCACATGATCGAGAAGGGGATCCGGGGCCGGATCGTGAACTTCTCGACGATCGGCGCCCGCGCTTGCCATAAGGACGCCTGTGTCTACGACAGCGCGAAGGGCGCGGTCGAGGTGATGACGCGCAACATGGCGTTCGAGCTTGCCCCGTACGGCATCTCGGTCAATTGCGTGGTGCCAGGGAACATCGCCGAGCGCCCCGGCGCGCCGCGTGCCGACTGGTGGGAGCCTGCCGCCAAGCGCATCCCGTTCGGCCGCGTCGGGAAGGCGGAGGACATCGCCGCCGCGGTGCTCTTCTTCTGCCTGCCGGAGACCGAGTTCACGACCGGGCAGTCGCTCTTGGTGGACGGCGCGCACGACTCCTATCTCCCCGAGTTCTAGGAGCCGTCCGGGGGTTAGGGAAGACGCGTTCGATCGTTCTGGGGTGCGTCGCGCAGGACTCGAACCCGCAACCGTGGGCTTAAAAGGCCCCTGCTCTACCCATTGAGCTAGCGACGCTCGCTGGCGGCGGGCAGGATGGATGCGATTCGTACCGCTCTGCCCGCCGATGGGGATCGGAAGCCAGGGGTCGAACCTGGACAGCGTGGTCCAAAGCCACGCGGCCTACCGTTAGCCGACTTCCGAGTGAAGAGGTGTGCGGCCGTCGCGGTGACGCCGGGAGACGCCCGGCACGTCACCGCGTGATGGCTGCCGTGTGGTAGGGCGGCGGGGAATCGAACCCCGACCATCTGCTTGAAAGGCAGGTCGCCTAGCCGTTAGCGTACCGCCCCGCGATTGCCGCGCCCCGTCAACGCCAGTGGGCGCACGGCCGGGATCTGGTCGGCAGGGCAGGATTCGAACCTGCGAAGCCTTACGGCGTCGGTTGTCCACTTGGATACCTGCCGGCAAGGACTGGATCTCGTTGAAACGTCAGGGGTTTTGACGAGGTGCTCCTCGTGGGGACACCCCAAGTGTCCTGTAACTGCACTGTAGCTGCACTGTAGCTGCAACCGACGGAGGGTCCCCATGTCCGGCACGGTCTTCCAGCGCTCCGAGGACAACCTGTGGGTGGTCCAGGTCCGCGTCGACGGCAAGCGCCTCACACGCTATGCGCGATCACGGGCCGAAGCCGAGCGGATCCGCTTGGACACCTGCCGGCGAGGACTGGACATAGTATAGCAACTTATTGTCAAGTTGACAAAGACTGGGGATGCGGGGCGAAGGCCGTGCCAGAATCCCCTGCCGAACTCGTCACCCCGCATCCGAGAGGACATCGGGAAGTTCCGCAACCAGGTGATGCACGGCTCGATCACGAACTATGGCAGCTCCCGCCGCTCTTCCGCGCTACTGCTGATGGTCCGCATCATAAGCCAGCAGTTTCGAACGCTCGAGGAGTCGAGGCCGGAGGCGAGGTTGCCGGAGAGATCGAGCTGGCCATAGGGCTGAGCAGGAGCCAAGATTGTCGTTGCCCTTCCATGTCTCTGTCACCTCTTGCAGCTTACGCGGCCGGGCGAGGCAAGGATTGTGGCCAACTGGCTCCCTAAATAGCAACGTTGTTGGGAAACGAGTGTTTCGATAGTACGTTCGCAAATATACTGTGCTCCCTGGCAGCCTGACACCCGTTAGATGGCCGAATGGTCAACGGACAGTGACTCTACCTTGCCCGATGGCGCACGAGAACTAGTGGGCTGCGGGTGGTGTGCGAAGAACGAATCTGGGGGCTCCACTTACACGCTGGTAGTCGACGGACTTTGCAACCTCAGAGGCGGAAGGCGGCGGCTGCTATAGGCGGATTTGGGGGCCAAGGGCAGACGACTTATTCTGGAGATGTACGAATGGATGGGGCCAACACGAGCGAGCAACCAAGAAAGCGTAGCAAATGGGAATTGGGCCGACTTGTATTGGCGGCAATTCTCTCAATCGTCATTCTCGTCGTTCTTGCTTTGACTTACATGCCCGGCCGATTTCAGGTTTGCAGGGAAGAGTTGACGGACGCCGGCATTCCCCAGAGGCTTTGCGGGCCTGCAGGGTCTGATGATCTCGTGCTGGTTGGTGCTGCTTTCTTCATCGTGATTCTCTTGATCTAGTCTGAACTCTCCGAATTCTCTATCCCAGGTTTGGTCACTTTAGGGCGGCGCGTTAACGAGCGGAGCCAACGCACTGATCGGCTGGAACAGAAAACGACTCACCTCGAAAGCCTTTACTTTCAACTGAAGATGACGCAGCAGCAGACCCTGAGTTTCCAGGTCTATAACGTCAACAAGGTTGACCCAGATAGATTGCTTCGGGACGTCGAGAAGAAGAATAGGGACGATTCGGGAGATACATCCGGAGATCAACATATATTTCCGTCTCGTGCGGAAGGATTTCGCAAAGTTTCGTCTCAACGGGCGGAACTGGAGGTTCAGCTTCTGGCTGGAGGAACATTGCAAGGCTGCTTCAGTCTACGGTGGAGAATGCTTCTAGGGATCCCGAACATTGGATTGTAAGATGGATGGATCGTTTTAGACCGGAAATCAATGAACTTCGTAAGATCAGGGATGTGGTGGTAGAGAATCCTGATCAGATGACGGATGATGACCTCAAGAAGTCTCTAGAGACTATGAGATTGGTATTGGCGGCGGCCAGGGGATTTCGTATCAGATACGAGAAAGCGAACAATCCATATGTCTACGATCGACAGGATTTTTCTCCCGGTGATCCCCGCCATGACTAGCCGCCCAACAGTGTAATCTCTGCGGCGCACCACACTCGTATGGCTCCTGTACCAGCATTCGCTGTCAGTCGTCAGGCCGCCAGCCGCTCAAGTACTTTGCTGCCAGATCTCGAGCCTCAGCAAGCTGCGGATCATCGGGACAGGCTTCGCATGCTTCAATCAACTGACGCACTCCTTCTTCTCCTCCAACCAGGGCGAGCAATGGTTCCCAAATGAGGCGCTTCTCCCGGCTCACAGCACGAGTTCCTAATGGCTGACTGAGCTGCTCTGACAAGGCCGACCTAAGGAGAGTACATGCAAGTGGAGCTTCCAACGGGATTATCAATGCTGGCTCGGCAGCAGCACTCGTCTTCCTAACCCACGACAAGAGCCACAGCAAATGCGACTCCGCAGCCAATTTTTCTGGCGAGGCTTGACGTATCTGATCGCGCAAATCTGCTTCGAGTGCTTGGCTGACTTCTGGTCGAACCAATCCATGTCCGACGTCCTTTTCGTGACCAACGAGTTGCAATAGTTTTATTCGTTCGGATAGCGTCGAGACTTCTGGCAGGATTTTCTTCACCGCGTCTTCAGTTGCCTCGCCGTCAGAGAGACGGCGAAGCAATCTGAGTACAACCCGCCTGACGGTTACGTGTTTGTCGCGGAAGTCCAAGAGTGAGCGAGGACGATCCGGTATCTCCGGTAGGAGGTTCAGCAGCACTATTGAAGCTGGCACGACGGACTCAACCGGATACTCATCTTGGTAGATTTCTAGATACTGTATGATTCCTTCCCATCTTGCTGGATCAATCGAACGGAAGAATCGTTCGAGGCCTTCCTTGTCTGTAAGCATGACAAACGCCTGCTCGGCATCCCAAAACGCTTCAAGACCAGGACTTGCTAATCGCTCCAAGTAGTAGTCGAGAACGTGTCGATGTGCGACTCGGCGATTAATTAGCCAGCGGGCTGAGTCATCTCCTGCGCCCCAATTATGGTTCACAAACCGGGCGCCATTCGGAAAGAGGCGGCGAATCATGGACCTAACGACATCTTCGTGGTCTTCTTCAGTTTCAGAAATAAGTCGCTGAACTATCTGGCGGAAGTGATCGTCCATTTGGGGATTGGGTCGCCATCCATCGTCGGGTGTCGTGAGGGCAGTCCTGCTAGGGCTTATGAACGCGAAGACATTTGGGAGGAACACGCGCACCGCTTCCAAGGCGAAGACATCAACCAAATCAACTTGGCCTGCTAGGCTGCGCACGGTGGCACGTAGCGAAGCCGTGTACCTGCGCACGTCACGCATCGTACGAATCAGCGGAAGGATTATCTCTTCGAAGACGTCAGGCCACCGAGAGGCATCGAATGGCCCAGGCTGCTCGATCTCCTCCATTGCTTGGAGGATCGACTCTCGAATTTGATTGCGGAGCTTAATTTCGGGGATTTCGGGGATGCTGTAAGCAACCTGAACGATTTTTTCCAGGTAAGCGCGCCCCGGCAACCCATCGGTCTCGAGCGCCTGCTCGACACGGTCGCGATCGAATGCCACAACGTAGATGATGTTCGGGAAGTTGGCGGTTAGCCTCACGAGCTTGAAGATCTCTCTTATCTCATCGGTATGAAGTCGATCTACATCGTCTATCACTACAACTACCGGAGACTCAAGTTCGGAGAGTTTCTCTTCAACCTTCTCGCGCTTGGCCTTGACACCACCCTCGCCTTTGCCTCGCAATCGCTTGAGCGCTTCCGCAGAATCGCCGACACGCCCAATCCACTCTCCGACAAATGGCAACCCTTGCAGTGGGGCAACTTTCTCCGCATACCGTTCAAATTCGTCGGCTATGGTGTTGAGCGTGCCGGATTCAAAGCGTAACTGTTCAGCGACCTCAGAAAAGAACATCTGAACGAGTTCGGATGTTCCGGAGAATAACCACGGATTAAAGTCGAGCACCGTAATCGTTGGCTCGGTGGCGAGTTCGTTGCGAATGAGATTTATTAACGAGGTTTTCCCAGATCCCCAGGGGCCAAGTATGCCTATCACCATGCCAGATGATGCATCGAGCTTTCGAATCTCGGCCGCGATAGCTTTGGCAAGATGCAAACGCCCGATTACATCGTACTTTGCCTCCTTGATCGGTTCATCCCCTATGATCATTCCGTTGCACCTCAGGTCTGCTTGCCCGAAAGACGATCACTGCACGTGACGTCGCTAGGGGCGTTTCTTGCTATCGACGATGACCGATGGTCAAAGATTCTATCTGATATTTGGTGGAGTGCGCCATCAATCCTACCACGTTTCCGTCACTTTATGCAGTCCCCGCGGCTGATCCGGGTCGACTCCGCGCTCACGTGCCAGGTGCAGCGCTAGGTGCTGGAGCGGCAGGATCGCCAGGATCGGGCTGACGCACTCGGCGCCGAGGTCGGGGAGCGGCAGGCTGACCGTGCCGAGGGCGGAGAG
>Ga0207874_1003403_pt1 | contig 13210 bp, 20 predicted proteins | sample HigsolmetaAR201D_FD_184833 | JGI IMG/M metagenome (GOLD analysis project Ga0207874, IMG submission 184833) | Ionic liquid and high solid enriched microbial communities from the Joint BioEnergy Institute, USA - AR20-1-D (SPAdes) (version 2) ...
AGTCCGCCCACCCGTCCAGATCAAAACGGCGGAAGGACCCGCAGCATACCCCTACCCACCTTCGAGTTTTTTCTTCGCAGATTCGAGATTCTTTTTCATCGCTTCTTTGAGCAGGTCCACCGCTCTCTTCGTAAGCGGTTTGTACTGTCTCGATGCGCTCTCGACAACTTCGCGCTTCACGTACATTTCATCAATCGGAAGTCTTGTGTTTGTTCGACGCTTGAAGACTCCAGTGTGGCGACCCTTACCGACTTGCGTGATGAAACCACCGGGCGCAATTCCCTTCACGACACCTTTCGATAGTCTCGCGCCGTACCGCCACTTTGGACCTCGACGCGCATTGGGAACACGGACCTTTACCTTACGTGCCCCAAACCAATAAAGCGGAATCCCGATCGGTTCGAGCGTGAGAACAGAATGCGGAAATTTCTTCTTCGCTTTCTTAGGAACGCGGGCGCGAGGCTTCATCGTCTTGATCTTAAGACCAATATCTTTCTTGAGACCTTGGCGCGCTTCTTTCTTCAGCTCTGTCATCGTTTGGTTGATTGACCGCACGACTGCTGTTTTGAAAGAGTTCTCGATTTTCTTAGTCACCTTGTCGGCGTTGATCTTCACTTCAAACACGCCTTCTCCTTTTCCTTCTCGATCAAATCAAGGGGTAATTCAACCGGCTCAAGATCCCAGCCGACGCCATGATCGCAGTCAGGAAGTCCCATGATCGAAGATAGACCAAGAGCGTAGATGATCTGAAGCATCCAGATATCTCTTGGCTTACTATTGTCCGTAAGATGATGAATGAAACGCTGAATGCGTTGATGCACGCGCTCAAGCGAAACTCGCTGATCTCTTGCGATCTCCGAAAGAGTCTCCCCGAGAATTTTGTGGCGCACAAAAAAATAGAGATCCTTCTTCTCGCGGCAGAGACACGCAACCAGGGGCCAGTTGATATTGAGTCTGTCAGATTGCGAGCTAAGAGCATGAAAATCGATATAGTCTCTCACCATATCGTCCGACATCGCTTGCATGAATCCACGATGACGTCGGCGGTAATCGCGGAACACGCCCTCGATGTGTTTTTGAATGAGTGTTTTCCAACCGGCGTCACTCTTAATCCGTCGCGCGAGACGGAATATTCTTAGTCTGCAATCCTGAGCAATTTCTTCGATTTGCTCTTTCGGGAGATCGCGGGCCAGTTGTCCGACATAGTATGTGATTTGGGAATCTGTATACGCGAGCGCTTCGCGAAGGAAGTCTTCATTGAGCACGTCTCCAGTATCGGCTCGTAAACTGAGCGTTTCTATTCCAATTTCATTACCAATAAAATTCTAATTGCGATTCCGCTTTGAGTTAGTAAGATCATTTGCATGGAGCATCCTTTGCTTGCAGAAATCCCGAAGAAGCAAGAATCCAACACGCGACGGTTCACAATTCCTGTTCCGAAATCATTAGAGGAAAGACTGAATTCACAGAAAGACAGGCTCGCCAAGCACCACTACAAGTTTCACGATTTCGCTCGCAGTCGGTTGCGTCGGCTCGCTGATGAGCTTGATGAATTTCTCGATCAATTGGAAAACAGATGATCTCCGCAGGACGCCCATCCGTGGGCGCTTGACTTTGCGTCCTTGCGGCGGGAAGTTCTGGAGATTCGCTACAGGCGGGCTATTCCGGACGTGCCGATCGGCACATCAAAACGATAACACGATCGTTTATCTTTTCCGCAAGTCCTGAAAATCATGGAAGCCATCAGTGGTCAGCATAAGGTTTTTCGCACCTGTTGCGATCAGCATATATGGCATTTCGGACAAACGACCGAATTGAGCTACTCAAGCGGTCTATCGCGTCGATCGCATCTTACATCCCGAGCGGCGTTGAGATAGCAAACGCCCACAACATTGAAACCGCAACAACCATGAAAATGATCGCGGTACAAACGATGATGACGTTGATTGCGAATTCGCGGAGTTTTGTCATTTCATCGACCCAACATCCAATGTTCGTCGAGTTTGTTCATTTCTCTTTCCTCTCAAGAAACCATACTTTCCCGCATTTCTCACACTCTCTCAAAACAAGTTTTGGATTAGTCGATGGGTCGTAAAGGAACGTGCCATCGTAAGAACATTTTCCCGTTAGGCGAATATAGATGTAGTTATACAGGTTTCGCAGCAATGCAATCATTCAAGCTCCTTAGGAAACATCGGTGTTTTGATGCTCACCCATTCACAACAAGTCGGCATATTGATCACTTTGTTATCAAAAACGATCAACAAACACCGTAGCTGCTATCCAATGAGCGACAAGCCAGCGGCGAGATGTCGATATGTATTGTCATTTGTCCGCGGTCTTGCGACCAACATTTCCGACATTTCGGACACACGAGCGAGTTGGGTTTCGGAATCGGTTTCACATACCTTCTGCAATACGGACATCGCGTTGAGCACATCTCACATACCGAGAGGTGTTGAAATTATGAGCCCCCAGAAAACAGCAATCGCTATCATCATTACGATCGCAGCCGTTCCGAACAAAATCACATTGATTGCGAGCTCGCGCAGTCGCTCTACTTGCTCTTTCAGTCGCTGAATCTCTGTTTCACGAACAGGTTTGTAGTGAAGCGTCGTTTTACCTTCAACGAGACATTCGGTTCCACACATTGGGCATTTGATTATTTCCGTCTTGTTCATAATTCGACCTTTCATCACTCATCCCATCCCCCCACGTTCGATGTGATCAGCGACCGCGGTACGATTGCGCCGCTTTTTGCCCATGAGCGCGTCTACTATTTCTGTATTCTCAGCCAAGCGATCCAACAGTCTGCTAAACCACAGTTCGAACACTCTCTTGTCAGCACTCGTGTGAAACTCTTTTGGCCCTTCGCCAATCAGATTTTTCAGTCGTTCACGGATTTCGGATTTGTCGGTCATTCAAACAGCTCCTTGCAGATTGGCCTCCACAACTCTGCAATCTCAGGATTCCCACCGGATTCTTTACGATGATACCAGCGGAGCGCGCCATAGACCGGGTGATAAGCATTAAGCCGTATCGTCCTAACTTCACCACTCCAGGTTGTTTCTCGGCAGCCAAAGTTCCACGGGCGAAATTTTCCGTAGAGACGACAAGCGAGCCGCGATAGCGGTGTTGGCATTCGCTTTGCGCACACAGCGAGAGTCATAATTGTGTTGTTGTCGTCTACGTCATCGGGACTACGCTTCGAGAACCCTTTGTCATCTCGCCACACGGGGCCGCAGGCGGATAGAGCCATGAGAACGAGGAGGACGTCGACGATAAGTGCAAGCGGATAAAGAATCCAGTGTGCGCGAACAAAGAGAGGGAGCGCGCGAAAGAGCATGAAGTCTGGTACTTTTATTCTACTTGAACCGTCGAGGCCGTCTTTATAGTTCTGAGCGAATCCGAGACGTTGAATGCAGCGTAAAAATAAGCGCCCAACCTGCTTGGTTCTTCCGATAGTTACCCAGTAACAGAGGACGCTGATAAGTTGGTCTGCGGAAACGTTCGCTGGGTCTCCACCGACGTAGCGGGTATAAAGTCCCGGCTCTGGTTGTAAATCATAAGATAACGCAGAAGCCCAATTGTTGTATATGGTAGCTCGAAACGCAGGATCATTATTGAGGGCTAATGGATTTTGATTTAGCTCAATACCAGTCAGGATCATTCCCACGCGTTGGAGTTGGTCATTGCGATCGCCATCTGCTTGCACTGGCAATCCAAATTCGTCTAGATGCATTTTTCTTTTACCCCGATTACTTTTCGCTCACTTCCGACTCAAACAGCATGCGCTCAATCGCAAATCCAAGAGTCGCATCGAGCTGTTTGTTAGCGTTTTCTGGCGTCGCGCATGCTTTAGCGAATGCTTCTCGAAACTCTTCGCGAGTCAATGTGATCTCGCCCGGAAGAACTTCACAAGCTTTTAAGCATAACTGCTTGCTTTCATCATCTCGCAATTCGCGGTATGCAAACCCTCTCGTTTTTTCGTCATTGACCGGATAAATGAACCAAGTGCCCCGCCGATTTCGCTCGCTCATTTCCTCATCCGCTCCCTTCGCGCTCCGTTCTTTGTGAGCGCGAGAACAACTAGACCTGGCTCTTCGTAAACAAGATCAGAAAGAATACCTAGTATCTCTTTGATCTGCGCGATATTCACTTGCTTCTTCTTTCCTTCACGCCTCGCAATTTCGCGAGCGATATCTGTGATATTCATTTGCTCACCTCTCCAATGCATAAAGTTCTATTTCCGTTTTCGGCTCAAGCGGCTTCTTCTTATTTCCATGAACACGCGTTGCATTGATGACTTGAATCAAACGATCGTCTTCAATCACGCCGGCTTTCGTTAGCGCATCTTGTGGCGCTTCTAAAAGATTCGACAAATCAGGCAGAGACCGTCCGTTTTCCAGCGTGAAATGAATTTTCATCTCAAGCGGTTCTCGTATCGTATCCATTCCAAGCATCGCTCGTTTCATTTCAAGTAACGCTCTTTGCTCCCATTCGTAGAATTGCGGCGTGTACACGACACGTGTCTGTCCCCATCGTCTCACAACCTTCTGTTGGTTTTTCTTCACCGCAGGTCTACCGGGTATCGTGCATTTGAAAAGTAAGCGTTCGTCGTTCATTTTGTCCTCTGTCTTAGAAGTTCATCTCTTTCCGCCGTCACTTCCTCAAGCCGCAGTCTTAAGGTGCTGTTTTCATCGCGCAATTCCTGAACGTGCTTCTTTAGATTCAAGATTTATATGGCTGATTTCCTTCTCAACTTCGGATTCCCCGGTTTTGCTTTACCTCGCCAATGCGCGAGTTCATCGAACCACCCAATCCAATTCGCGATACTCGCCGGATGAATACCGAGAGATCGCGCAGCTTGCGAACGGTTGCCATCAAACATCTCAAGCCGCTCGTTGATGATTTTCATTTTGATTTCGTGAAGCGTTGGTAAGTTGTTCATGCGATCTCCAACTCAAGTTGCGTTTTAAAATTCCAATCCTCTATGCGCTTCAAAGCCATTTCCCGATATTCCGGGTTTATTTCTATGCCGAGGAATTGGCGGCCGTGTTTCTTACAAACAATTCCAGTCGTGCCAGTCCCGGCGAATGGATCAAGCACCAAGTCGCCAGGTCGCGAGCCAGCGAGAATACAAGGTTCAATTAAATCCATTGGAAATGCTGCGTAGTGCTCGCCTTTGAATGGCTTGGTCGAGACTGTCCAAACTGAGCGTTTGTTTCTTGTGTTGCCATCCAAGGGAACTCCACGCTTATTTCCCGACCTTTCTTTTCTTCCAGTGTTCGGTCTTAGAAGAAGATCTCTGGGGTCATCAAATTTAGAACCATTCCAACCTGTTTTTGCAGGCTCTTTGATGGCATCAATATCGAAATAATACCGCGCCGACTTCGCGAGCAGGAAAATGTACTCATGCGCTTTGGTGCATCGATCGCGCACTGATTCAGGCATCGGGTTTGGCTTGCAGTTGTGAGTCAGGACGCCAGAAGCCAGAGCGAACAGGTGCGGCTCATCCTCGACAGCTATGTCCCAGAACTGACGGGCGCGACTGGCGCGGATTTCGACAATCTCGCCGCGCTCTTTCTCGTTGTGGTGTCCGCTTCGTTCCCATCGCCATTCGCCGCGAAATGCCGGGCGCTCGCCGCGTTGATATTTGGCCGTCGTCGGGATGAGGGTGAGCGTTGCGCCAAGGCGCGCAGCCAGTGTGCGTAGGTCGCGTTCCAGCGAGTAGTTCCGGCAGAATCCTAGCCGAATGCGTCTGCCGTCATCGTGCCCATCGCCGTCCAGATAACCCTTGGCGATCATGCGTAGCGCGTCGTCTGGCAGCATCCATGCTTTCGTGGTCAGGTGCTTGTCGATGGCTGTCTTGCCGCCGATGTATTCGTCCAGAACAGCATTCAGGATTCGCCCATACAGTCTGACGTGCAGTGAGCTGCCTTCTTCGTGGTATGTCATTGTCGCGCCGACCTGCTTTGCCGCCATGTCGATCATCGGCATCCAGTCCTTCTCGTCGACATGCAGGCTAAGCTGGATTGTGTCGCCAGACCTGCTGCCTTCCGCAAGGTACAGGCCGATCAACCACAGAAGGCCATCGGTTAGGTACGCTGGCCTCTTGGCGTTTGCTGGTTCAGGAAGCCGACACGTCTGTATCACGTCACCGACGCGCAGGTCTCGCGCAGCCACGTTGCCTCGCTGAGTCGGCCACAGGTGACCCCCAGTGCATCCGATACGCTCGCCAGATCGCAGAACCAGCTCGATACGCTGGCTTGTGTCGTTGCTCGGGCCCCATCCAAGAACCTGCGTCCATTTTTCGCCGTTCCACAGTTTCACCGTGGCCGGGTTGAGGCGCACAAGGTCTTTGACCATGACGGGCATGTCGCCCGTCTGCGTGCGTGCGTACACCCACGCGCCGCCAGACAGGCACCATATTATATCTTGGCGGAGGTAATAGCCCGGCTCAAACAAGCTTGGCGGTTCAACCAGCCACGAAGGCAGATCGACCGGACGCCCATGGTTCAAATCTGACAGCATCTGGACAAGGAATGCGCGCTTTTCCCTAGCCGCGTCACGTCCAGACGAATGCCCAACTCGTTTTGCCTCAGGGACCATCAAGAGCATGTTGTATGCAACCATTGCCTGCCGCTTCTTTGCGACAAGGTACGGATAGACCTCACGCAGAAACAACATCTTGTTCTCCGCCCCGTGGACAATCCATCTCCATGTCGTGCGAGTACCGAGATGCCCTGCCCCTGTACGCTGATGTTCGCTACGGCTGGCGGGCCAGATTCTGTGCGCCTCATCCAGTAGCAGTGTGCTGCTGTTTGTGATTGTGATGTGAACTCCAGTTCTAGGAGACCCGTCCTTGCGAATGTGGTGAAACCCGCAGATGGTTCCCTCTCCGTCGATCATGGCGGCAATCCACGCGCGATCGCGCTCGTTCTTGATGCGACCTGTGTAATACGGATCGCGGAGCGCCGTTGCTACAGCCCAAGGAATGCCAACTAAATCTTTTCGTTTTAATCCATCCGGGACTTTGCACGACTTCCCAATTTGAAAGTGTGTTCCTTTGTTCGATGACTGTTTGTCCGAAAGTTTGAACGATCCTCTACCTTGTCCTCCGGCATAACTATCGCCAAGATTCAGCCACAGCGTGCCATCATCTTTCAAAACACGTCGAACTTCCCGAAAAACTTTGACCAACTTATCAACGTACTCCTCTGGCGTTTTCTCAAGCCCAATTTGACCATCAACGCCGTAGTCTCGAAGTCCCCAATACGGCGGAGACGTAACACATGTTTGCACCGAGTTTGATTCGAGGGTTCGCAATGTTTCGAGCGCATCGCCAAGAAGAATCATGCTGTCTCCCTAGATGCCCTTGCGATTTCGTCTTTCGCAACTTGGATTTCCATTTCCGTTTCTTCGATGAGAGACCAAAGTTCCTTAAGTTGCTTCGCCCAGAATTTATCTGGTGTTTGCGAAACGATTGACCATGCTTTAAGGTTTTCGGCTTGAATTTTCTCTAACTCCGCAAGTCGAGCTTTAAGCGTTTCCACCATCAAAATCTCCGTCCTCTCTTTTCACAAGTAACGCTCGATTGCCTTTTGAAAGTCTTGGTTAGTGGATTTCTTTAGTTCGATCCGCGTCGGTTTCGGTTTTTTTGAAGAGATCGTTATCTGCTCAATTTCATAAATCCCAGCCGTTGCTTCATCATACCGAACACGAATCGCAGCACCTTTTTTGCCGTGGCGGTTTTTCTTTAGGATGATCACAGGCCCATACTCATCGTGGTCTTCAAACGACATCACCGTGTGAGCGGTGAAGTTTGCCCTATGCGACGATGAAATTTCGCCGTCGCGATTCACTTGGGCAAAAACCAAAATACAAATGCCAAGTCGTTGCGCAATCGACTCAAGATCAATTATCGCCTTTTGAATCGCCTTCCACTCCGGCGTGTGACGATCAAGTGGAAGATCAAGTTTTTGGTCGTAATCGACGATTAGGAATTTTAAACCATTAAGCGACCGCGCCCATGCTTCGATCATCGGAACAGTTAGCGGTCGCCCGCTAGTGAGATGAAATCGCTCACCAAGCGATTTTGCAAATTGTTCGACGCGCTCTCTCGGACAATTGCCTTTGTCGTAATCGTCAAACGGCGTTGAGGTTCCAATGACAACCATGCGTTTGACCATGTCCTCGAAAACCATCTCCATGTTCACGTAGCCGACCACGTATTTCGCAGCGGCTCTTAGTGCGAGATTTAAGCCAAGATTAGTTTTCCCAAAGCCAGTTGAGCCCATGGCCATAATCACGCGACCAGGATTGAAGCCGCCAATAGCTGCGCTCAACAATTCAAAACCAGGAATTTCGATTATCGCCTCGCCGGATTTCACTCGCGCCATATGCTCCTCGAACATGTACGGTATGAGCGCCTCGGCTGACGCTGATTTCACACCCTCGGCAATTTCTGGCGAGAACGCTTGAAGAATCGTGTCGCCGCTTTCGGGATTGGCGATAAGCTGCCTACCAAGCTTCTCAAAAGCATAAGCGCGAGAATGCCGCTTAAACTCGTGCGATAAGGCGACGTGGTCCGTGGGGATAAGTTTCAAATCGGGGCCACAGGCTTCGATGAAGCGAAGCCCATCGCGAATGGCATGTACAGCCGACGCATGCGGTCGATCTGCGCGAATAGTGAGATACTCACGCACCACCTTCACCGAATCGAAGTCCGGAAGCTTGAACCAGTTCACGCCGGCCAGCTCAACGGTCGGCTGCATCTCCGGCTCGGTGAGAAACACAAAAGCAAGGCTATTGATGAACTTCTCGAAACTCACTTAAGCACCTCGATTTGACGCAATAAACAGCCCTCAATGAACGAACGAAACTTCGGCGCATCTGGACTTGCTCGCGGGTCGGCGAGGATTTCGGTGAGATGAGTAGCGAAGTTATCCGCAGTCCCGAAAGCTGCGGCGAGATCGGGGATTCTATTTGCGATTCGCGGCGGAACGTGCCCGAGGAAAGCTTGGTTTACGTAGTCTTCAATCGCATCGAGATCCTCGGGTTTAACCGTGAATCGTCGTTCAAATATCCCTACTGCGTGATTTTTTATCTCTGATTTCTCTCGCTGAGAACCTACATGGTTTCCAGAGTGGGTTATACACACATATATATTATCAGAGTCAGAGACAGAGGGTTTGGATTCGCTTGGATCCGCTTGGATTTCGCTTGGAGTGTCGCTTGGTAGTCGCTTGGTGGTCGCTTGGCCTAGAAGCGATTTATCCAGCGCATCATGATGACTTTCAACGGACTTTTTCTCACGTTTTTCACCATCATTTTTCCAGTCGCTTGGAGTGTCGCTTGGATTGTGCTTGGTCGTCGCTTGGCTTGGAAGAAATCTACCTCTTTCGTCGCGCGGTCTTTGCCCCGACTTTCTACCACCTTTCTTTCCTGCCTCGATCGCTTGTTGGCGTTTTTCGACGACCCAATCGAGATGATCGTGCGACCCATACACATAAACGCCATCGGCTTCGATTTTGGCTAAATTTGCTTCGACGATACTTGAATTTGCTTCGACAGCGTTCCAGACATGATGCGGAATCAAACCGTTCCCACGACCGCGATATGTCTGAGCAAGACGCCAGACTGACACCATGATGCCGTCCGCCAAATACTCGTTACCGACGAGCCGAGCGAGCATTTTTCGTCGCGGATCGGTCCACCACTTTTCTTCGATGTTGACTCTTGCCATCCCCCAGCGCCTCCCCCTGCGCTCCCATTGGCAATGTTGAAACTGAGTTGAAACCTTGGTGCTTAAACGATGCGCATTAGGGCGGATCTCGACTCACTCCGCGCGGTATGGTTTTCCCATGGTTTTCCCATGGTGCTGATGTGAAGATCGGTGTTTTTAGGTGCTTTTGCGTGATTTTCGTGCAGATACCAGATGAAAATGAGCGCCAAATCGAATATAAAATGGTTTGAACGACCCCATAGCTCAACAGGATAGAGCTACGGTTTCCTAAACCGTTTGAATGCGGAAATACGGAAAACTCGGTAATCGTTGAAATCAGTGATTTTTTCGAGTTATCCACAGCTGCTTTTTTCATAAGCTTTCCCATGTATTTCCCATGGTTTTTAATCTTGCGTATCGCGCAACTTCTGCTTCATCACTTCATTGATCCACGCATAAGAAACGACACTCTCAAGTCCTCGAACATCGTCAGCCATGTATCCTTGGAGGTAGATGCGCTTCTGAGTTGTCATGCTTGCGCCAGCGAATTTCTCGCGTTGAGTGTCGGTAAAGCGCGGATCCTTCGAAGCCTCATGTTCACCAGTCGCCCGAAGATCATGCGGCTCGTAACCGTACTTATCGAGTCCGATACGCTTCATGAGCGCAGCCCATCGCTTTCCAATTGCATCGTCAGATGAATGCTCATGAGGCGCGCCACGCTTTGGAAAAACCCATGGCGTTTTGATGCCTTTTCGTTTGAACTCTTCACGACGTTTAAGAAGCAACTCTTTGACGTAGGGATTAAGTGAAATGACCCGACCTGTTCTCGTGCGGGTATTTTCATCGGGAATAATGACCCAATCCTCTTTGAAGTTATAGTGCTCCCATCTCGCCTGCGCCTGTTCGTTTCGACGCATGAGCATAAAAAGGTATTGAGCGATGAAAATAAGAAGCGAACCCTTCGCGTTTTCAAGAATCAGTCGCAGGTGTTCTTCTGGTATTCGCTTTCGCTTTCTTCTCCGGACTTCCGGAATACTGAGAGTGGGGATGAAGCGAATTTTCCCTTCTGCCTCGCACCAACCCAAGAAACCACGCAGGACCTTTCGATGATTCGTAAGGTCTGAGACTTTTGCTTGTTTGCAGTATTGATTCCAAAGGACGGCATCGATTTCTGAAAGCTTACGGTTCGCAAAGAACTTTCTTAAATGCCGCTCCCAGATGCCGATGATTTCATCAAACGTCTCTTGGCTTATTTGGCGTCGGCCCGGAAGCCGCCCGTAAAGTTGAAGCCTTCTTTCTTCAATGTATTGCGGCCAAAGGTGCTTTACTCGCCATTCAAACGCTTCCGATCCGATGCGGTCTCGCAGTCGTTCGAAAATTTCTTTCGCCTTGATTGCCTCGGCGTCGTTTTTGAATTTTCCAAGACGCTCCTCTAGACCGTACTTCCGATAATAGTACACGTCGCCACGCTTGAAGAGATTTTCCGCAATTTTGATGCGACGTTGACTGCTGGCCATGATGTTCAACCGATCTTTCTTCTCCAATGGAGAGATCGCTTAACTTCATTCCAATCGACTTGCGGAATGCGATAAGTGCCGTAACGCTGATAGAGACCCATCGAAATTTTGTTTTGAAGCGTCCGTTTGGTGAACGGTGGCTTCGGAAGTCTTAGATACTCTTGTGCCCTGCGAACAGCTTCGTCGAGTGTTACTAGATCAAGGCCTTCAGTTTTTCTTGGTCTACCTACATTACGCATGACACTCATCCTCCGGATTCGACAAAGAGAATCTCATCATCCGATCTAACATCGCGACCGCCGCCGCGTTTGCTTTCTCTGGATATAGATACGCACATGGCAATTCAGGTATCGTTCCGTATTTACGACAAATTGACGGCCTAAGCGGATAAACACTGCATTTGCCCTCGATAAGATATGGGCATGCGCCGTTCTCTTTATAAATGATGATTATTCGTCCGAATTTCTTTACTGTCGCATCTTTCGGGATTGAGTGAACTGCCTTAATTCGGCGGAACTCCTCGCGACTCATCGACGGAAACGTACAACATTTACCTTTGCATTCATCGCAAGGAAGCATCTTTCAATCCCACTCCTAAAAAAATTGAGGCGCCCGCGCCACCAGGCGAGGTAAAGCCTTGAACCTTGAAGAAGTACTGATAGCGCGGGTATCGCCTCAACGCACTTCTCATACGTCGAACGACACCGGTCGGAGAAACCGGCACGCATAAGAAGTGCGTTCAAGCGTCCCGATATTGCTCCCTCGGGACCACGCCGCTCGCCTCAACAAAGCCGCCAAACTTCTAACCAGGGCGAGGGGCACCCAGGGGATGGCGGCTTTGCTCAAGCGAGTTAGCTTTCAAGCTCTTCCGTCGCCGCTTCCGCCATTTCGCAGTTCGGACAAAATACGAAATGTTCTTCGTGGTCCGGCGTCGCAATGATATCGACCTCTTCACCGCAATGAGCGCATATAGTGATTCGACGCCTGCGAATGCGCGGTTTGATTTCGCCGTCTCGAATTGTGAGAACGTCAGCGAGGCGGGTCACGCCGGTAACCTCAGCTTTTTCAATTCCTCGTTCTCTCGAATGAGTCGCTCAATGAGTTCGAGCAAAACTTCATTGTCGCGCAACCCTTTGTACTCGATCGCGCCACGCCGGACGTGCTCGCGCATCATGAAAACGTGACGGCGAAGGTTTTCGATAACATCACGCTCACGTTGCGAAAGAGTCATGCTGAAACTCCTTTTTTGAATGCGATCACTTCGTTATCTTCATCAAGACCAAGCCCATTTTCCTCGATGAATTTTTCAAGCTTCATGATGCGCTGTTTGAGGTAGCCAAGATCGTCGAGCATTTCCATCGAGAGTCGCTGAATTGTTGAATGCATTTTAAGAAGGCGCTCATAGTCTTCGCTCAGTTCGTTATATGCATTAACGATTTCATCACGCATCTTTTCGGCAAGTGTCATACTGCTCATTGCGCGACCTCATCCGGCCAAGGCTCGTCTTCAAAATTGATCGAATTATCGAGAGACTTGATATACGCCTCTGCTTTCTCCACAAATTCGCCGGGCTTTCCATCAGGCTTCGCTTTTCCTGCGCGTTCTGCTCGCTTGTACCAGTAGTCGATTGACGCCAAGAGTTCCGGCTTTCCGATGTCTTTGATTTTGAGTCCAGCATGTTTTAGCGGACGCGGCACAACATACTCGCCAGGATCTTCCTCGTCCCAAGGCGGCTCTTGTTTCGCTGGTTCATTCTCCTCGCGCTGATGCGAGACCGGAGAATCAACAATCCGTTTTCCTTCATCGAGTTCGTCGGCACAAAACTGTGTCCCGAAACCGCAAAGCGCGAGTGCACGACCAATTGCGCCTGTTTCCGCTTTTTCGATGAAATCAGGGAAGCCCCTCTTTGACTCGAACTTGTGAGACGTTGCGACGATTCGCCCGCCTTCGTCTTTTATAGTCGCTC
>Ga0207874_1003407_pt1 | contig 13199 bp, 5 predicted proteins | sample HigsolmetaAR201D_FD_184833 | JGI IMG/M metagenome (GOLD analysis project Ga0207874, IMG submission 184833) | Ionic liquid and high solid enriched microbial communities from the Joint BioEnergy Institute, USA - AR20-1-D (SPAdes) (version 2) ...
GGCTGTGCTCAGCTGCGTAGAGCGACGACTGCTGCGTGTCGCGCTCGGCGACCGCGCGCTCGAGCGAGCGGCTCACGATGCGCTTCTGACGGTCGAGCTCGGCCTCGGTGAAGCCGAAACGTGCCGCGCGGGCGGCCTCGACGAAGAGTGCTTCGGCGCCCCTCAGGACCTCTCCGTCACGGACGACCGCGACGAGCGACTGCGACTCGGCAGGGCGCACGACACCCGAGCGGCCGGCGCCCGCGGCAAGGAACGGCGCATCGGGGTCGCGGGTGATTTCGTCGAAACGCGCCGACAGCATGCCGACGAAGAGGTTCTCGACGATCGATTCGCGGTAGCCGCCGATGGTCGACAGATCGCGCGCCGGGCCGATTGCATCGATGCGGACCTGCGTCACGGTCTGCTCCGGGTCCGTGAGGATCAGGTAGGCCGGAGCCTGCCGCTCGGGGACCTCGTGTCGCGGCCGTTCCGGTCCGGTCGCCGCCGGAATGCGGGCGAAGCGATCGCGGATGCGAGCCTCCATCACGACCGGATCGAAGTCGCCGACTGCGATCACGGCCATCAGATCGGGCCGGTACCAGTCGCGATAGAACTGCACGAGCCGGTCGTAGGAGAAGTGCTCGAGGACATCGAGCGTTCCGATCGGCAGCCGCTCGGCGTAGCGGGATCCTTCGAGCAGCACGGGGATCTGCTGATCCTGCAGCCGGGCGGCCGCGCCGCGGCGGCCCCGCCATTCCTCGATGACGACACCCCGCTCGCGGTCGACTTCCTCGGGATCGAACGTCACCCGGTGCGCCCAGTCTTCGAGGATGAGCAGTGCCCGGTCGACCACGGCCTCGTCGTCGGTCGGCACCTGGAGCATGTAGACCGTTTCATCGAAGCTCGTGAAGGCGTTGACGCTCGGGCCGAACCGCATCCCGATCGATTCCATGAAGGCGACAATCTCGAGCTTCGGGAAGTGCTCGGTGCCGTTGAAGGCCATGTGCTCGACGAAGTGCGCGAGTCCGCGCTGGTCGTCGTCTTCGAGCACCGATCCGGCGTTGACCACCAGGCGCAGCTCGGCCCGGTTCTCAGGGCGTCCGTTGCGGCGGACGTAGTAGCGCAGGCCGTTGTCGAGCGTCCCGATCCGCACCTGCGGATCGGGCGGAATCACGGTATCGAGCGGATCGGTCGCCGGGTTGCCGTGTGGGATCGGCGGGGCTTCAGTGGCCTGCCCGTAAACCTCGCCTGGAGCCGCGGCGGCCAGCACCCCGGCCGCAATGAAGATCAGGAGACGACGCCGGAGCTGCATGGGCCCTCGCAGAACCTGGAGAAATGCTGGACGGAGTCTCAATTATAAGGAAGCCGTCGGGGCTACCATGGCGGGCGTGACGTCGCTGCGGATGATTCTCGCCGTACTGCTGGGCGTCGATGCGACGAACTCGGCGCTCTGGGCCGCGCGCATCGCGTCGGCCGCCGCGGCCCACGATGCCGTCGTGCTCGGGATGGTGGCCCTGCGCGTTGCCGTGACTGCGCTGCAGGCCGTGGCGGCGTGGCTGCTCGTGAGACGGGCGCCGCCCGCCTTCGCCCTGGCGCGCGCCGCCTTTGCCGGCTCGGCGGTGCTGCTCGTCCTCGAACTCGGCGCACGGCTGGCACCGAGCAGCATCGCGCCAGGTCTCCGCTATCGGTACCTTGCGGCCTATGTTCTGTACTCCCTGGCCTGCATCCGCGCCATCGGCTGGCTCGAGCGGAGGGAGCAGTCGGCTTAGGGAACGCCGATCGGCGACCGCCACGCTTGCGACCGGCGCGTATCATTGACGCCATGCCGCAGCTGATCGCCACGCCAGCCGTCGTCACGGCCGCCGGCAACAAGCCGAAGCGAATCGAGGAGTACGTCGGGCGCGTCGCCTCGGGCCATGCAACCGTCAGCGTTGCGCGAATGGTCTCGCCCGAAGGGTGGGAGGAGAGGCCGGAAGCGGCGTCGGTGATCTCGGGAGGTGTCGGTTTTCTTAGGAAAAGCGCGCCGCCCGTCCGATCGCCTCCGACTGGAGGCGATTCTTTCGTGCGCAGTTTGTCAAGTTTCCGTCAAGAGCTCGTTGCCTCTCGGTGAACGCGGTGACGCGATGCTCGTCAGGAACTGCGCTTCCGTCAGCATGGGCAGCATGCTTGCGCTCAGTAGCCGAAGACCAGGCCGAGCACTGGTACGCGGAGTTCGGTAAGGTCCTCTATCCGTTTCTCTATCTTCGTGAGCTCAGTAGCAGAGTCGTAGAACACGACATCGTTCGACGCGAGTATTCTGAAGAAGGGGTGCTTGGCTGTGTAGCCGGCCCGCGACGGATGACACCAACCTTTGCAATCGCCCTCATAGGCGAGTACCCAGTCTTCGGTCGTTAAGGCCTTGAGCAGCATGCGTCGTCGAAGAGACTTCCAAAGGTCTGGTCCAGTCAAGACCCCGCGCTGAAGTGCATCGCAGGCAACTACACCAACAAACGGGTCCGCAGCTCCGACCAGTGCTTGAGCGGCTTGGGCTGCCAGCGGTATATCAAGCGCGATCGCTGCCCAGAGTGCCCAGATGACCTCGCTCCCGTGGCCGAGCGGGGCATGCACGGTCACAAGCGAGTTCAGAGCCGTGGCCACCTTGGCATGTTCGATCGGCAACCCCGCCGCTCTGTGTCGAATGAGCAGTTCGAGTGAGAAGCGCAGCGTGGCGGGCTCCGACAGGGCCGTCTGCAGGACCAGGTCCTGTACGAGGGCGCCATGATCTGCCTCCAGCGTCTGCTTTCGTAGGCTAGCGACCGCGTAGCTCAACACAGGATCCCTCGGTCTTGTCTTCGCAAGCTCGAAAGCTCTGTTGAAATACGCAATCAGGTCCGTACGCTGGCCGTGTCCCTTGGACCTGATCTTGACCCGATTCAGATCGGATACCCAGTCATCCTCGAGAGCGTCTGGCAAACGGACGATGCGCGTTTTGGCGGAATTGAGCGCTAGCTCATACTCGTTCAGCACTTCCTCCAACACTGCAAGCGCCGTCTCGGCTTCGGACAGGAAGGTAAAGCCCAACTCGTAGTCATCCAGGTGCCTGAATCCGCATGGGCGCAGCCGATTAGTGATTTGCAGGTCGGCGGCGCTCAACACAATCTCTGCGACCACGAGCGAAATGTCGGGACCGATCGGAATACCGTTCGTCTGTCCGTCTTGAGCACTCCGCATGAGGGTGTCCAAATCGTTGCCGAGCAGGCCTGGCGCGCGATTCGCCTTGGCGACGGCCTTTCCATGCAACGCCCAGGGAATGCTGTGCGTGTAGATCGACGGATGGCAACGGGCGACGTCGGCAAACAGGACGTAGCGGACTGTAGCTCGGTGAGAGGCTCGTTGGCTGGGCAGATCGCCTATCAGCACGCGCGGGTTCAGCGCTCGACCGATCGGGCTGACGACAGGTGTGCTGATCGACAACACCGATCCCTGGACATGCGCCGACAATTGAGGCCAGTTGGTGACCAGATAGCGCGAAAGCCTGAAGTAGTTCAGCGGATTTGGAACGGCAAGCTTTCGACGAAGGTCGCCGGCGCGAACCAGGTTGTGAACGGCGGCTCGCGTTGTCGGGGTGCGCACCCCGATTGCAGCGTCAAGTTGGTCGGCGTTCGCTGCTGCCGTATTGCCGAAAGTTATGGACTTGAAAGCCGGTGGCAGTTCCTTGGGAAAGTAGCCGCGCCCCAAGACGTTTGCGAGCTCAATCATGTCGATTGACGATCCGATCCTGCCGCTTGTGTGATGCGGGAGGTTCTCGGGTATGACGCCGTTTGAGCAATGACGGGACGGGTTGACAACGGCGATGAGCCGTGATGGCAGCCGTCAGGTATGCGAGCGTGCTGAGTTGCTGGAGCTGACACGTGCGCACAATCGTGAGCAGCCGCTTGACGGCGCGTTCACCTTGCTCGCTGCGGGTCCCAAACATGATCTTCCGCCATTGAACGGCGGTCCGGAGCGCTCGCTCAGCGGCATTGTTCGTGGGCTCCACCCCATCCTCGTGTTCCGCATGGGTCAGGGGGGAGCCGCGGACGCCCGGATCCCCGCGGAAGCGATGCCAGAGCCGAAACAGGCGGCGATCGAGCGCCAGGGCCTCCCGGCAGAACCGTTTCGCCGCGGGCGTCCGGGCGAGGTCGAGCGCGCTGAGCGCGTTCCGCGTGAGGTGGGCCCAGCAGAATTGCCGTTGGCCGACGACATACTTCAGATAGGCGGGCAAGCGATCGCTGCCGAGAATGCCAGCGAACGCGTCGCCCAACACGGTCTGCAACACGTCCGACCCTCGCGACGCGGCAATTCGATAGAGCACAAACGTCCGGGCCACGAACGTCCACAGCCACCGTTTATCGCCGTTCGTCCGGTGTCCTGTCTCATCAGCGTTGACGACCGGCTCCTGGGGCAACGCCGCCTCGAGTTCTGCATACGCCGCGGCGACCGCGGCGCTCGTTTCCTCCCAGACGTTCTGGGTACTGCCCAGACTGATCGGAATCTGGAGCGCGCCTTCGAGGAAGCGTTGGACGACCAGCCGCGGCATGCGGCACACGACCGTCAGATACGCAATCAGCGCGGTCAGCTGGGGGCCGAACTGATGGGCGTGCTCGTCCGGCAGTGGCGCGAGGGTGATCGCGCCACACTGCGGACACTGCCGGCGATGGCAGCGGTACTCGGTGATGTGCGCCGCGATCTGTGGCAGCTCCGTCACTTGATGCCGACGCGGCTCGCCGATGGTATGCCGCGGGTGCAAACGCCGCGTGCAGCGGCCGCACGCCTCCGGTGTGAGGTTCACGATCGCGTCCACGCGCTCGATGGGGACCAGCTCCCGATGATGGCCCGGATGGCCGAGCTGTCCGCCGGCCTTGCGTCGACTCTTCACGCGACGACCACGTGTCCGCTGGTGCCCCGAGAGCCCATCGGACGATGGCGGCTTCGACGTGACCGTAGAATTCTGCTGTTTCAGCGCGAGCTGGCGCTCGAGATCCGCGATTCGCTTCGCTTGCTCCTCGAGCTGTTTGCGCAGCCGTTCGTTCTCCTCGCGCAGTCGTGCGATTTCCCGCGCCTCGCGATCGCGCCTGTCCCGCGTTGCCTCGTCACGTCGCGCCGGCTTCCTGCGCTTTCGCGCCATCGACGAGAGCGTATGAAATTGCTACAAAAAGTACACGTACAAAATCGTGCCAAGTGTCAGAGGGCCTGAACTGTTACCATTACGGACACATCAGGATCCAGGGATCGACCTTGGCAGAACTGATTGCTTCCGTCGCCCGTCACTCTGCAAGCGGACGTGGCTGCGAGCTCCCGCTCGTGGGTCAACTTCCCCTCTGGCCAGAAGATCGCCAAGCGTTTCATCCGAGGCTGAACGTCCATCTATGGCCGGAACAGGCGGCGATTTCATGGGAATCAGGTGCGGATGGCTGACTGGGCGATGGAACCACCAACGATCACAGTAGCGGCCCCCGAAGTTGGCCAGCTCGTTCGCGTCCGCGACCGCCACTGGGTGGTGACGAACGTCGTCCCGTCCACGTTGGCCACAGAGACCGGACAACCGTCGCATCTCGTTGAACTGTCGTCAGTTGAAGACGATGCCTACGGCGACGAGCTGACGGTCTTCTGGGAGGTCGAGCCCGGGACAGTGGTCCTGCCGAAGGCCACGCTGCCGCAGCCGGGCGAGGGCTTCGACGATCCCGGCCGCCTGAGCGCCTTTCTCGACGCCGTGCGCTGGGGCGCCATTGCGTCGGCGGACGCCCGGGCGCTTCAAGCGCCGTTCAGAAGCGGCATTTCGATCGAGGACTACCAGCTCGATCCGGTCGTCCGCGCGCTTCAGATGCCGCGCGTCAATCTGCTGATCGCCGACGACGTCGGGCTCGGCAAGACGATTGAGGCGGGCCTGGTCATCCAGGAGCTGCTGCTGCGGCATCGTGCTCGCACGGTGCTGGTGGTCTGCCCGGCCAGCCTGACGCTGAAGTGGCAGGCCGAGATGCACGACCGCTTCGGCCTCGAGTTCCAGATTGTCGACTCCGACGCGGTTCGGGCGCTTCGCCGTGAGCGCGGGGTGGGCGCGAACATCTGGACGCACTTCCCGCGGTTGATCGTCTCTATCGATTGGCTGAAGACGCCGCGTGCGATGGCGCTCCTCGACGAGGTGTTGCCGCACGACGCGGCGGTCTACCCGCGTCGCTTCGATCTGCTGGTCGTCGACGAGGTGCATCAGTGTGCGCCGGCGGGCCGCGGCGCCTACGCGACCGACTCGCAGCGGACGCTCGCGCTGCGCAAGATCGCGCCGCACTTCGAGCATCGCCTGTTCCTCTCTGCGACGCCGCATAACGGCTATACAGAGAGCTTCACCGCCCTCCTCGAGCTGCTGGATCCGCAGCGGTTCGCGCGCGGCGTGAAACCGTCGGAGGAAGCACAGCGCCGCGTGCTGGTCCGCCGCCTGAAGTCCGAACTGCGCAAGGAGCTGCCGCCGCGCCCGGACGGAACACCGCGATTCGCCGAGCGCCGCGTGCTCCCGTTGGAGGTTCGCTACCCAGACGAAGAGCGGCAGATTCACGATGCCTTGCGCCGGTACACCGACCTGCGGCGAAAGCGCACCAGCTCGAAGGCGTCCCAGACAGCCACCGATTTCGTGACGCTGCTGTTGAAGAAGCGACTGTTCTCGTCGCCCAAGGCGTTTCTGGAAACGCTCCGCGAGCACATGAGAACGCTGCAGCGGCGGGGCGCCGCTGAAAGCGTCTCGGAAGCGCGATTGCGGGCAGAGTTCGAACGGCTCGAGGAAGACGTGGACACTGACGACGCGATCGACGAGAGGACGAAGGATGCCCTGACTGCCGCTGCGCGGGCCGTCGAGCCGTTGTCGAGCGAAGAAGAGGCGCTGCTCGCGCGGATGCTCGCGTGGGCAGAGCGTGAGGAACATCGCCCCGACGCGAAAGCGTCGCTTCTGATCGACTGGCTGAACCGGACATGCCGCCCCGCCGGGAAGTGGAACGACGAGCGCGTCATCGTGTTCACCGAGTATCGCGACACTCAGCGATGGCTGCAGGACCTGCTCGTCCGCCACGATTTTCCTGCCGAGCGAATCGGGCTCCTCTACGGGGGCATGGACACGGAGAAGCGGGAGCGGATCAAGGCGGAGTTCCAGGCCCCGCCCGATCGGTCTCCGGTCCGCATCCTGCTCGCGACCGACGCGGCCAGTGAAGGGATCGACCTTCAGCTCCAGTGCCATCGCATGGTGCACATGGAGATCCCGTTCTCCCCGACGCGTCTGGAGCAACGGAACGGCCGCATCGACCGGCACGGTCAGCCATCGCCGACGGTGGAGATCTATCACTTCGTCGGCGAGGGATACGAACGCTCGACGCCTGGTTCTCTCGAAGGCGACCTGGATTTCCTCTGGCGCATCGCCCAGAAGGTGAACGCCATCCGCGACGATCTCGGTGCGGCGGGGCCCGTGCTCGCGCAGCAGGTCGAAGAGGCCATGCTCGGAACGAGGCGTGATGTCGATGAGGCGGCCGTAGAGCGCGCGAAGACGAAGGCAAGTCGGACAGCGCTCAAGCTGGAGCGCAACCTCCGCGAGGAGATCCGGCGCCTCCGCGCGCAGCTGGACGCGAGCGTCGAAGAGCTCGGGATCACGCCGGACGCCGTTGCCCGCGTCGTGGATGTCGCACTGGAACTCGCCCGCCAGCCTCGCCTCACCCCGCTCGCCGGCAAGCCGGGATGTTTTCGTGTCGGCGCCCTGTCCAATGCCTGGGCGCTGGCCAAGATCGGTCTGGCCGATCCATTGACCGGCAAGGAGCGGCCGATCACATTCGACCATGCGATCGCGAGCCGCGATCGCGACGTCGTCCTCGCCCATCTGCAGCATCGTCTCGTCGCGCAGGCGACACGGCTGATGCGGGCCGAGATCTGGAAGACCGGTGGAGAAAAAGCGCTCAACCGTGTTGCGGCCTGCGTTGCGGCCGACCAGGCGCTCGCTCACACGGCCGCGCTGGCACACGCACGACTCGTGGTGACAGGAAAGGATGGCCATCGCCTCCACGAAGAAGTGATCGTCGCAGGCGGCTACGTGCGGCATGGACGATTCGCGCGGATTGGCGTGGGGGAAGTGAAGGACGTGCTCCGACTCGCGACGGCGACGCGAGTGGACGCCGCGACCGAGCGTTCAATCGCGGCGCAATGGGGGGCTATCCAGGATCCCCTGTACCGCGCCCTCGAGTCACGGGCCGAGGAGGTCACGGTGTCTCTCGAACGACGGCTGCGCGAGCGCGCCGACGCCGACACGGCGACCGTTGAAGCCGTCCTGAACGACCTCCGGAAGAACATCGAAGCCGAGCTGGCAAACCTGGAAGGTGAGGCCGGACGTCAGCTCCGCCTCCAGTTCACGACCGACGACGAGCGGGTGCAGCTCGATCGCGACATTGCCGCGTTGCGGCAACGGTTGCGCGATATTCCCACCGAGATCGAGCGCGAGCGGGAGGCGATCCGGCGACGATACTCGAGCCCTCAGTACCGGCTATTCCCAGCCGCTGTAACCTTCGTCGTGCCGGGACGCGACACTCGCTGATCTCAGAGTGGATTTATCGAGAAGATCCACTACGACAACGCCGAATCGACGACCGCTCGTCTTGAGTGCCCGCCCTGGCGCGTGCCCGCTGTGGGGTCGACAGTGCCGCACAAAGACGGACTCCGGACACCACGACACCACGGACACGACAGGACCACTGCACACGATATGACATACGGGACACACCTTCGACTGTCCGCCCGCCGGTCTGCGCGCGCAAATACGGTGCTGTTCCCTCACGGCACAAACTGGTTCCGCAATTCATCGCAAGCTGTGATACTCTTAGTGCGATTTATCGCGAGCATGGCCTCGATTTAGACTCGCAATCAGCTCTCAACGGCAGAATTGTTCCGAATCTGAGTCTTTGATCGAGCGCCGCCGTGCACGTAGTCTCTGATCATCGCGCGGCAGTGCGCCTCTCGTAGCGGCGGCTGCTCCGACGAAGGCCGACCCGGACAGGCGCGCGGTCCGGGCTGGCTGGCTTGCGCCGAAAGAACAGACCATGGCGTTGCAGAAAGCGAGCGCCGCTGCTAGGCGGCAGAAGCTGCGAAACGAATTCTGGCCGGACGAAATTGCGTGGGACGGAAAGGGCCGAGGCTGGTATCCGGCTCCCCGCAGCCTGCCCCTGATCCTGGGACTCCTCGCGTCGAAGGAGCTCAGTGGAAACCAGGACCCGACACGGGTCTACGTCGAGCTTCTGTCCCGCCATATGGATGAAGGTCTTATCGAGATGGCCCACGAAGAGGATCACGCTTACGCCGCCGGCTACTGGGGGCCCCGGGGTACAAGGACCTGGCGCGAGCGCATGGAAATCCTCGAGGCGAACGGGTTCATCAAGACCAGACAGAAGGGAAACCGCAAGTACGGATATGTGCTGCTCGTGCACCCGGCAATCGCGGTTGAGCGGCTGAGGCGGCAGAACAAACTTCCACCTGGGTGGTGGGATGCCTATCGTGCGCGCCAAATCGAAACGAAGGAGACGGCATACGAGGATCTCGCCCCGACCGATCCAGTCGCGAGCGTCTCCAAACCAAAGAAGCGCTCTGCGTAAAGAGCTGAACGTCGGTATGCCGTCGCAGCGAACCGTCACCTCCGTGCACAACGACTGGCTCACGCTGGTCGAGCCGGTCGGCGCATTCCTCACGATCCCGGTCCTCAAGCGCGCGTTCCCGAACGGCATCCCACCGGTCGATCGCGATACGCGCGCGGACGTGCGGCAGCGGCTCGAGGAGCTGGGCACGGACGTGGGAGCACGGACGGCGTGGCTACAGTTCCTCTTTCGCGATCTGCTCGGTCACGATCGGCGGTTTCGCGAAGGCGCGGGCATCCCCGGAACCCTCCGGCACACCGTCGCCGAGCGGCACACCACCCTCCAACCGGACTTCGCCATCGTCGAACCGCAGGAAGGCGCGTCCGATCGCGTCAGGCTCATCGGCGTGCGGTGGCCCTATCGAACGCCGCTCGATAAGCGGCCGACATCGGACGAGCACGGCCGGCCGACCGACTGGGCGGCGACGCCGATCGAGCGCGCGGCGCTCCTGTGCCGGGCGGTGAACGTGCCGCTGGCAGTGGTGACCAACACGGACCGGTTCGCCCTCGTATGGGCGCCGCGAACGGGTCCCTCCGGATATGCCGTCTGGACGTCGAGCCTCTTCGGCGAGGAGCGCCTGCTGCTCGACTCGTTCGTCGCGCTCCTCGGGGCGCAGCGTTTCTTCGGCGTCTCGGAGGCCGAAACGCTCGAAGCGCTGCTGCGGGAAAGCGGCGCCGCGCAGGCCGAGGTCACCGATCGGCTCGGCACACAGGTGCGGCAGGCCGTGGAACTGTTGATCGGGGCGTTCTCTCGGGCAGATCGCGCGTCAGGCGGCAAGCTGTTCCGACATCTGTCCCCCGACACTGTGTATGGCGCCGCCGTCACCGTCATGATGCGCCTGGTCGTGCTCCTCGCGGCCGAAGAGCGGCGCCTCCTGCCTGCGGACGATCCGCTCTACAGCGCCTCGTACTCGGTGCTCACGATCCGCGGGGAGCTGGAACGCGCGGCGATGAGGGACGGCATCGAGACGCTGGAAAAGCGGCATACCGCCTGGCATCGGTTGCTCGCGACGTTCCGCGCGGTTCACAGCGGTATCGATCACGACCGGCTGCGTCTGCCTGCGTACGGCGGGAGCCTCTTCGATCCGGCGCGCTACCCGTTTCTCGATACACCGCCCATTCCGGTCGACGATCGGACAATGCTGGCGCTGCTCGACGCGCTGCAGGTGCTGTCGTTCCGCCAGGGCGGCGTCACGGAAGCCCGTCGTCTCAGCTATCTGAATCTCGACGTGGAGCAGATCGGGCACGTCTACGAGGGTCTGCTCGACCACGGGTGCGCGCGCGTCGAGGATGTGGCGCTCGGGTTGATCGGGCGCAAGGGCGAGGAGCCGGAGATCGCGTTGAGCGATCTCGAACGTGAGTTTGCGAAGGGCGAGGACGCCTTTGCGGATTGGGTGGCCGAGCACGGCGGCCCGCCGGCGAGCCGCACGAAGAAGCTCCTCTACGAGGAGCTCGACCCCGATCGCGCACATCGCCTGCTCGCCGCGTGCGACAACGACGAGGCCGTTTATTCGCGCGTACGGCGATTCTCAGGGCTGCTGCGCGAGGACCTGCGCGGCCTTCCCATGGTGTTCATGCCGGGATCGCTGTACGTGACGCAGACCTCGCTGCGCCGCGATTCGGGCACCGCGTATACGACCAGGGAGCTGGCGGACGAAGTGGTCCGGTACGCGTTGGAGCCGCTGGTGTACTCGCCCGGACCGGCCGAGGGCGCCAAGCCGGAGGAGTGGAAGCTCAAGTCATCCACCGACATCCTGCGCCTGAAGGTGTGCGACCCGGCCGTCGGCTCCGGCGCGATCCTCGTGGCGGCCTGCCGATACCTTGCCGATCGTCTCGTGGAGGCATGGCAGGCCGAAGCGGCTGGCGGGTCCCTTCCGGCGATTCTCGAAGGCATCCCGCCTGGCGAATGGACGCTCATCGCACGGCGCGCGGTGACGGATCACTGCCTGTACGGCGTCGACCGGAACCCGATGGCGCTCGAGATGGCCAAGCTGTCGCTCTGGCTGACGACGATGGCGAAGGAGCGGCCGTTCACGTTCCTCGATCACCAGGTGCGCGTGGGCGACTCGCTGCTCGGGATCACGAGCCTCGATCAGATCCGCTGGTTTCACATCGATCCCGAACGCGGAAAGGCGCTCTGGGCGGAGCGCCCGCTGTTCGATCCGACGCACGCAATCGAGGCGCGGGTCACCGCCGCGCTCGAGAGAGCGGGCGAGCTTGGCGCGATCGACGTCGTCACGGTGGATGACGTCGACCGGAAAGCACGCCTGCATGCGGCCGCCGTCGCTGCCTTGGAACCTCTGTCCGTAATTGCAGATGCGGTCATCGGCTCCGCCCTTGCCGCTGCCGGCGGTGAAGATGCGGCCGAAGATCGAGAAGACGAGGAGGCTGGACGTGACCACCGGCGCGGCCGCCGACGTGGCCGATGGGGAGCCAGGACCGACCGGCTGGTCGAGTCTGTGGCGGTCGAAGTAGAGGAGGTCTTCGATGAAAGCAAGCCAGAAGACCGCCGCAACCTTGCGTTGCAGGACGTGGGAGACAAGGCGGCGTTCTGGCTGGACACCGGCCGGCCCGATCTCGCGCTGGACCGGCGCTGCCTGCACTGGCCGCTGGCCTTCCCCGAGGTCTTTCTCGCGCCAGGGCGGTCCGGGTTCGACGCCATCGTCGGTAACCCGCCGTTCCTCGGCGGCCAGCGCATCACCGGTGCGCTCGGGACGGCGTATCGCAATCTGCTGATCGAGACGCTGGCGGCCGGGAAGCGCGGGAGCGCAGATCTCGTGGCCTATTTCTACCTCCGCGCATTCGACCTCTTGAACACGCCGGGCTCGTTCGGCCTGCTGGCCACGAATACCATCGCGCAGGGAGATACGCGCGAGGTCGGCCTGGACCAGCTCGTGGAGCGGGGCGCCACGATCACGCGCGCCGTCCCCAGCGAACCGTGGCCAGGCACCTCGTCGCTGGAAGTTGCGAAGGTCTGGGTGAGGAAGGGCGAGTGGCGAGGTGAACGCGTGCTCTCGGGGGCGCCGGTGCGGGCGATCTCTCCAATGCTCGTCGTGCCCGGGCGGGTAGTGGGCAAACCGTATCGGCTCAAGGCCAACGAGGGCAAGTCGTTCCAGGGATCGATCGTGCTCGGCATGGGCTTCGTGATGTCGCCGGAGGAGGCGCAGGCGCTCATCGCGAAGGATCCTCGCAACCGAGACGTGCTCTTTCCGTATCTGAACGGCGAGGACTTGAACTCGCGTCCGGATCAGTCGCCGAGCCGCTGGGTGATCAACTTTCGCGACTGGCCACTCGACCGGTCGGCCGACGGGTCGTGGGAGTGGGCCGACGAAGACCGACGCGCCGAGTGGCGGCGTTCCGGGCGCGTGCCGAAGGACTATCCCGGCCCGGTAGCGGCGGATTATCCGGATTGCCTGGAGATCGTGAGGACGAAGGTCAAGCCGGAGCGGGAACGCAATCGGTATAGTGCGTCGGCACGCGAACGGTGGTGGCTATATGAACGCTGGCGTCCCGAGCTTTACACCACGATCACGGGCCTCGAGCGGGTGCTGGT
>Ga0207874_1003431_pt1 | contig 13097 bp, 9 predicted proteins | sample HigsolmetaAR201D_FD_184833 | JGI IMG/M metagenome (GOLD analysis project Ga0207874, IMG submission 184833) | Ionic liquid and high solid enriched microbial communities from the Joint BioEnergy Institute, USA - AR20-1-D (SPAdes) (version 2) ...
CGTCCAGCGCGCCTTCGCCGTCCAAGCGGGACGCGAGGTGCGCGTGATGGTTCAGCCGGACGCGATCGATGATCTTGGCAGCATACACCTTGCGCGTGACGTCGCCAAGAAGATCGAGGAGAGCCTGCAGTATCCCGGTCAGATCAAGGTGACGGTTATCCGCGAGACTCGCGCGGTGGATTACGCTCGTTAACAGCAGCTCCAGGCCTAAGCCAAGGATTCCGACTATGGACGCGGACAAGGACGCCACGGCGACAAACGTCCCGCCAGCATCCCGATCAACTCCCATCACATCCGAGGAGGAACGAATGACGAACCTGTCGCATCCAACCCCTGTCGCCCGCGCCGTCGGTGCGAGCGGTCCCAATACGCTGGAGCGTCATAGCGCCGAGGTGTTGAAGGTCTCCACCCGGTCGCGCCCGAGCGCGGTGGCCGGTGCCATCGCCGGTGTGATCCGCGACAGCGGTATGGCCGAGGTTCAGTCGATCGGCGCTGGCGCGACGAATCAGGCGATCAAGGCGGTCGCCATCGCTCGCAGCTATCTCGTCGAAGAGGGGATCGATATCGTCTGCACGCCCTCGTTCATCGATGTGGCGATCGACGAAGAGGAGCGGACTGCGATCCGCCTGCTCGTCGAGCGCCGCTAGACACACTCCTCCCCTCCCACAACGCCAAAGGGCGGTGGGCCGCAAGGCCCGCCGCCCTTTCGTGTTCGCGCTGCATCTGCGCCTCAGCGCGAGCGCCGCTGCGAGACGAGGATCGAGAGCGTCATGCCGATCGTCATGGCCCCCGCGATGCCGATGGCGCCGCTCATATCGAGCGCGCCCTGCACCACCGGCGCGCCCAGCGCCAGCACCGCCCACGGGATCCACGAGGGGATCAGGAGCAGCTGCTTCCACAGGGTGCTCAGCTGCGACCCGCCGATCGCGATGAGCGTGCCGAACCAACCGATCAGTGCGAAGAAGATTGCGATGACGACGGCATCCGGGAGCATGATCTCGACACCTCCGTAATTGTGATTTCCTGCGCTATTCTACCAACCCGCCTCCGCACACGCACCCCCGCGCGACGCTACTTTGGTCCTTGATTTTGTGTGGTACTTCTCCAGGCGGATTGACGGAGATGCGGCCGCTGACTACAATACCGGCAGGCCAGACGCCGGGAGGGAGTAGACGCGCACGCGCTTGCCAGAGAAGAGGAGCCACCGGCTGAGAGCTCCTCAAGCAGCACGCGTCGAACGTGGCCCGGCCAGGGCCAGCAGGCGAAACGATCTGCCGGCACGCCTGTGGAACGCGCCACTTCGCAGTTCCGCGGCGTATCGAGGTCGCGCGTAACCTGCTGCGGGTGCGCCCGTTACCGCGCGCAAGAGGGGTTGAGGATCCAGGGGTGAAGACCGAGGACCGGGCGACGATCGCCGCCCGATCTCCAGTCTCCATTCTCCGAATCTCCAACCTGAATGTGGGTGGTACCACGGAGGGAGCTCCCTTCGTCCCTGGCAGGACGGAGGGTTTCTTTTTTTGCTATGACGCTCAGAGGCTCGCTGCGGGCGGCCGCACGCGCCATTCGCGCGCTGCTGATCGCCGCCTCGTCGCTGTACGGGCTCGCGATCGTGCTGCTGGCGCTGCTGTGGACGGCAGGCGCCGACGCGTGGTGGGTGAGCCTGACGAATATCTTCGCCGCGCTCCTGTTTGCGCCGCTGATCGTGCTGGTGCCGGCCGCGCTGCTGGTGCCCTCGCGGTGGCTGCGGGGCGCGGTGGTGGCGCCGCTGGCGATCTTCTTCGCCTCGTTCGGCCCGCAGCTGCTGCCGCCGCTCCCGGCCACGTCCGAGGGCACCCCGCTGCGGGTGGTGACGTTCAACCTCCAGGTCACGAACCGCCGCGTGGACGAGGTCATTGCCGCGATCGCCGACCAGAATGCCGACGTGGTGGTGCTGCAGGAGCTCTCGCCGCAGGTCGCCGCCGCAGCCGAGAAGCAGCTGAGCGACATCTACCCGTACCAGGTCCTGTCGGTGTACGAGTGGCCGTCCGAGATGGGGCTGCTGAGCCGCTACCCGCTGCGCGAGGCGCCCGCCCAGCTCGGAGTGCAGCGCCAGCGGGTGACGCTCGACATCGACGGCCGCGAGGTGACGCTGCTGAACATCCACCTGCCCTCGCCGGACTACGACGTCTCGCCGCTGCCCTTCGCGCGCCGCGTGTCGGTCCCCGCCGGCTACGACGATTTCTGGCGGGAGCAGGAGGCGCGGCTGCTGCTGCGCGAGATCGACACGATCGACGGCCCGCTGATCGCCGCCGGCGACTTCAACACCGGCGACCGCGAGCCGCTGTACCAGGCGTTCGCCGCGCGCCTCCGGGATGTGTACCGCGAGACGGCCTGGGGCTTCGGGTTCACGTTTCCGAGCAAGGGGGCGTACTTCGGGGTGCCCCTGCCGCTCCCCGTAGTGCGCATCGACTACGTGTGGACACGCGGCGTGACCCCGGTGGCGGCGCAGGTGAAGTGCGGGGTAGGCGGCTCGGACCACTGTATGCTGATCGCGGATCTGCGCGTGAGCGCTCGGTAGAGGAGAGCTGCGACGGGCCGGCTGGCCCGGCATCTCGGAAAGGGGGTGGTCGCCGTGGTAGGCGATGGCGTAGGAACTGTACGTATGCGAGAGAGACAGAGCGGGTAGCGGCCGGGGCGACGCTGCGCCTCCGGCCCACTCCGCGAGCAGCTGATCTGGAGGTATGCAGCTATGAACTTCCCACCGCGCTACGACGCGGCGCAGAACGAGCGCCGCTGGCAGGAATACTGGGCCCGCGAGCGGATCTACGAGTTCCAGCCCGACGACAAGCGCCCGATCTTCGCGATCGACACCCCGCCGCCCACAGTCTCCGGTGAGCTGCACATCGGCCACGTCTACTCCTACGTCCAGGCCGAGGCGATGGCGCGCTTCTGGCGCATGCAGGGCTTCAACGTCTACTACCCGTTCGGATTCGACGATAACGGCCTCCCGACCGAGCGCTTCGTCGAGCGCAGCCGCGGCATCCGCGCGCGCGATATCGGCCGGCCCGCGTTCATCGCCGCCTGCCTCGAGGTCTCGCGCGAGGTCGAGGACCGCTTCGAGGCGCTGTGGAAGAGCCTCGGGTTCAGCGTCGACTGGCGGCTGCGCTACTCGACGATCGACCCGCTGTCGCGGCGCATCTCGCAGTGGTCGTTCCTCGACCTGTACCGCAAGGGCCGCATCTACCGCGCCCAGGCGCCCAACCCGTGGTGCGTCGAGTGCCAGACGGCGATCGCCCAGGCCGAGATCGACGACGCCGAGCGGACCACGACCTTCTACACGCTGGCCTTCGCCCTCGCCGACCAGGGATCGGCGGCCGAGCCGCAGTTCATCGAGATTGCCACCACGCGCCCCGAGCTGCTCCCGGCCTGCGTCGCGGTCTTCGTCCACCCCGCGGACGCGCGCTACCGCGGTCTGGTCGGGCGCGAGGCGCTGGTCCCGCTCATCGGCCGGCGCGTCCCGATCCTGGCCGACGAGCGGGCCGATCCCGAGAAGGGCACCGGCGCGGTGATGTGCTGCACCTTCGGCGACACGGCCGACGTCGCCTGGTGGCGCGACCACAGCCTGCCGCTGATCCCGCTCGTCACGCGCCGGGGCCAGCTCAGCGAGGCGGGCGGCCCCTACGCCGGGCTCACGCTGCGCGCGGCGCGCGAGCGGATCGTCCAGGACCTGCGCGCGCAGGGGGCGCTGAAGGCCGAGCGCGAGACGCAGCAGACCGTCCGCATCCACGAGCGCTGCAAGACGCCGCTGGAGATCCTGGAGACCAGCCAGTGGTTCGTCCGCATCCTCGACGCGAAGGAGGAGCTGCTCGAGGCCGGGCGGCGCATCACCTGGCGCCCGGCGCATATGCAGGCGCGCTACGAGCACTGGGTCCGCAATCTGAGCTGGGACTGGTGCATCTCGCGCCAGCGCTTCTACGGCGTCCCGTTCCCGCTCTGGCACTGCGAGCGGTGCGGCGAGGTGGTCCTGGCCGACGAGTCGCAGCTGCCGGTCGACCCCACCGCCGACGCGCCGCCGCGGCGCTGCGCCTGCGGCAGCGCCGACCTGCGCCCCGAGGAGGATGTCATGGACACCTGGGCGACCTCCTCGCTCACCCCGCAGATCGCGGCGCTGCGCTACAGCGCGATTGGCGATGGAGCCGCCTCGGAGATGGGCGCGGGCCGGGAAGCGGCGGATGGCGCGTCGCTGTTCCGCGACCCGCTGTTCGAGCGGCTGTTCCCGATGCAGCTGCGGCCGCAGGCGCACGACATCATCCGCACCTGGGCGTTCTACACCATCGCCAAGTCCTACTTTCACTTCGGGCGGATCCCGTGGGAGACGATCATGATCTCCGGGCACGGCCTGGACCCGTCGGGCCACAGCATCCACAAGTCGCTCGGCAACTCGCCGGTCGCGCCCGCAGCGCTGATCGGCCGCCACGGCGCGGATGCGGTGCGCTACTGGGCCTGCGGCGGCAGCGTCGGCGCCGACCAGCAGGTCAACGAGGAGACCATGCGCCAGGGGTCGCGGCTGATCACCAAGCTGTGGAACGCCAGCCGGTTCATCGGCTCGCAGCTCGGCGAGGAGGGCGGGCGGGCGCTGCTCTCCGGCCACGCGGCGCAGCTCAGGGAAGGCCTGCACTGGAGCGACAGAGCGCTGCTCTCCTGGCTGCAGCGCCTGATCATCCGGGCGACCGAGAGCTTCCGCGCCTACGAGTACGCCGCCGCGCGCGACGCGGCCGAGCGCTTCTTCTGGGGCACGCTGTGCGACAACTACCTCGAGCTGATCAAGGGACGGCTGTACGACGGGGCGCCTGAGGAGCGGCTGGCCGCCGCGCGCACCGCGGCGCAGGCGCTGCTGGCGACGCTCAAGCTGCTGGCGCCGATCATGCCGCACGTCACCGAGGAGATCTACCAGCGGCTGTTCGCCGCCGCCGAGGGGGCGCGCTCGATCCACCTCAGCGCCTGGCCGCAGCCCGACGAGGGGCTGATCGACCCGGAGGCCGAGCGCGCCGGGGAGGCGCTGATCGCGATCGCCGCCGCCGCGCGCCGCTTCAAGACCGCCCACCAGCGCGGCCTGGGCACGGCGCTGGCCAGGCTGACGATCGCCGCTGAGGACGGCGGGCTGCGCTCGATGCTGGCCGCCTCGGAGGCCGACCTGCGCAGCGTCACCCGGGCGCAGGAGATCGTCTTCGCCGACGCGCCCGGCGCTGAGGAGATCGCGCCGGGGCTGTGGGTGACGGTTGAGGCGTAGGCTGGCCCGGCCGCGCGGGCTCCGCCCGCTCTGTCTTCCTTCGGGCTGCCGCTGCGCGGGCATAGCAGGGGTGCGGAGTCGAACTCCGCACTTCTGCTATACTCCTCGATCGTAGCCACGCTGAACCGCGGAGCAGCCTATGACGCTCGCCAACCTGCGTAAGGAGTACACCCTGCGCGGCCTCTCGGAGGCCGAGGTCCACCCGGACCCAGTCAGGCAGTTCGCCATCTGGTTCGAGCAGGCTGTCGCGGCCGGGCACCCGGAGCCCAACGCCATGACCCTGGCGACCGCGACGCCGGACGGCAGGCCCTCGGCGCGGATGGTGCTGCTGAAGAGCTACGACGAGGCCGGCTTCGTGTTCTTCAGCAACTACGAGAGCCGCAAGGGCTCCGAGCTGCGGGCCAACCCGTACGCGGCGCTGGTGTTCTACTGGCCGCAGCTCGAGCGCCAGGTGCGGATCGAGGGCAGCGTTGCGCCGGTCGCGCCGCAGGAGTCCGACGCCTACTTCGCCACCCGCCCGCGCGAGGCGCGGCTCGGCGCGTGGGCATCGGCCCAGAGCCGCCCGCTGGCCAGCCGCGACGAGCTGGAGCGGCGCGTCGCCGAGCTGGCCGCGCAGTACGAGGGGCGCGAGGTGCCGCGGCCGCCGCACTGGGGCGGCTACCGCGTGCGCCACGAGCGCGTCGAGTTCTGGCAGGGCCGCCCCAGCCGGCTGCACGACCGCATCTGCTACACGCGCGACGGCGAGGGGTGGCGGATAGAGCGGCTGGCGCCCTAGCGCGCTCGGGCTGGGCGAGCCGTGCGGCCTCCGCGTGGCCAGCGCCTACGTGTTCTTCGCACTCGACCTGTCAGCGCAAGGGAGCACCACATGAACCCCCTTCTGCAGCGGCTGGGCTTCGGCCCGAACGACCGGGTGGCGATCGTCCACGCCGACGACATCGGCGCCTACCAGGCGTCGCTGCCCGCGATCGCGGATCTGTTCGAGGCCGGGCTGGTCTCCTCGTGTGCCACGATGGTGCCGTGCCCCTGGTTCCCGGCGGTGGTCGCCTTCGCGCGCGCCAACCCGTCGGCCGACATCGGGGTCCACACGACGATCACCAGCGAGTACGAGCTGTATCGCTGGGGGCCCGTCGGCCCGCGCGACCCGGCGAGCGGCCTGCTTGACGCCGATGGCTACTTCCACCGCAGCGTGGCTGGCGTGATGGCCGCGGCGCCGGAGGCGGTGGCGGCCGAGCTGCGCGTCCAGGTCGAGCGGGCGCTGGCGGCCGGGATCGACGTGACGCACGTGGACTCGCACATGGGCGCCGTCTTCATCCCGGCGTTCCTTCCCGGCTACCTGGCGGCCGCGGAGGTGGCGCGGGTGCCGGCGTTTCTGCTGCGAGCTGACGCGCAGCAGCTGCGGGAGCGCGGCCTGCCCGAGCCGTTGATCGCGCAGCTGCTGGACATGCTCCGCGAGGCCGAGGCGTCCGGCCTGCCGGTCGTGGACCACCTGGCGATGATGCCGCTGGAGCGCCACGCCGACCGCGTGGCGGAGGCGAAGGCGGTGTTCGACGCGCTGCCGCCCGGCCTGAGCTACGTGATCCTCCACCCGGCGCAGGACACCCCCGAGCTGCGCGCCGCAGCGCCGTCGGACTGGCAGGCGCGCGCGGCGGACTACGAGGCGTTCTGCAGCCGCGAGCTGCGCGACTACGTCCGCTCGCGCGGGGTGCAGGTGATCGGGTGGCGAACGATCAGGGATGCGCTGCGCGCCTCGTAGGCCGCCTTCCACGCTGGCGAAGGGCACAACACCAGCCGGTCAGCCCTCGCGCTCCCGCTCCACCAAGGCGCGGCGTAACACCTTGCCGATGAACGAGCGCGGCAGCGCGTCGAGGAACTCGACGGCCCCGGGCACCTTGTAGCTGCTCAGGCGCTCCCTGAGGAAGGCGAGGATCTCGTCCGGGGTCGCGCTCTCGCCGCGGCGCAGCACCACGAACGCCTTCAGATCGGTGCGGCCTGAGCTGGGGACCCCGGCCACCGCCGCCTCGAGCACCTTGGGGTGCTCGTACAGCACCTCCTCCACGTCGCGCGGGTAGATGTTGTACTGCCCGGCGATGATCATCTCCTTGCGGCGCTCGATGACCCGGAAGAAGCCCTGCTCGTCCATCTCGGCCACATCGCCGGTGCGCAGCCAGCCGCCGGGCAGCAGCACCTCGGCGGTCTCGGCCGGGCGGTTCCAGTAGCCCTGCATGAGCTGCGGGCCGCGCACGAGCAGCTCGCCCACCTTCCCCGGCAGCAGGTCCGCGCCGGTCTGCAGGTCGACGATCTTCGCCTCGGTCGAGGGGAGCGGCAGGCCGATGAAGCCGTGGCGGTCGTGGTGGCCGCGCAGCGGGTTCACGTGCGTGACCGGCCCGGCTTCGGTGAGGCCGTAGCCCTCCACCAGGTGGGCGCGCGTGATGCGCTCGAAGCCCTCCTGGACCTCGATCGGCAGCGGCGCCGCGCCGCTGATGCACGCCCGCAGCGACGCGAGCCCGTAGCGGCGGGCGTCCCGGACCTCGTTGATCGCCGCGTACATCGGCGGCACGCCGGGGAAGATCGTCGGGCGCTCGCGCCGCACCGCGTGCAGCACGTTCATGGTCTCGAAGGTCGGCAGCAGGATCATCGCGGCGCCGAGCGCGGCCGCCAGGTTCATGCAGGCGGTCATGCCGTAGGCGTGCGAGAAGGGCAGCGCACAGAGGATGCGCTCGGCGCCGCGCCGGGCGTCGGGCATCCAGGCGGCGAGCTGCAGCGCGTTCGCCACCAGGCTGCGGTGGGTGTGCAGCACGCCCTTCGGCTCGCCGGTGGTGCCGCCGGTGTAGAGCAGCGCGGCGGGCGAGGCGGGCGCGGCGAGGGGCGGGTCAGGCGAATGGGCGCCCTGGGCCGCGCCGAGCATGCGCGCCATCCAGAGCGAGCGTCGCGCCTCCGCGTCCGGCACGCGGTGGCCCTCGCGCTCCTGGCGCAGCAGCGTGAAGAGCTGGCGCTGCGAGCTGGGGAGAAACTCCTTCAGATTGGTGTAGATCACCCGCCTGACCGGGGCGCGCGCCCGCACCTGCGCGATCAGCGGGTGGAACATGCTCAGCGCGAGCAGCGTGTCGGCCTGGGCGTCCTCGATCTGGCGGATCAGGCCGCCGGCCTCGAAGATCGGGTTGGTGAGCACCACCACCGCGCCGGCGCGCAGCGCCCCGTAGTAGCCGATCACCGCCTGCGGAATGTTCGGGAGCACCAGCACCACGCGATCGCCCGGCTGCAGGCCCTCGTCCAGCAGCGCGGCGGCGAAGCGGCTGGACAGCCGGTCGAGCTCGGCGTAGCTGATCGTCCGGCCGTAGAACAGCACCGCCGGCGCGTCCGGGTGCCCGCGCGCCGCAGCGCTCAGGAGATCCGGCAGCGTCAGCGGCGGAACCTCGATCGCCGGCGGGACGCCGGGGTCGTAGTGGGCGTGCCACGGGCTCGCGCTCATGTGGGCCTCGCTCTGTCGTCGTTGACTGCTCGAGACCATTGTAGCAGCCGACGATAGTGCCTCCAGAACGGGCGGCGAAGCGCCGGCGCAGCCCCGCCCAGCGGACCTACGGACGAAAGTACCGCGCAGCTGCCCGCTTTATTGGATAACCGGCGCCCGCGCCGCGCGGTAGCTCATATGACGGGATTGCATGGCCCGTGTTCTCCAGAGGGCTCCGCCTCCGCAGAATTTCTGCCGGAGGTGCGGAGGGTCGCAGGCCAAGGCACGCCGTTGGGAGGCTCGGCGGGCCTGCGGCCCTCCAAAGGGCCCTTCTCCCTCGCGAAAGGGCGCCGCCAGTGGCACAGTACTACCTGCGAATCCGCGAGCTCCCCGAGCACGAGAAGCCCCGCGAGCGGCTGCGCGACCAGGGGCCGGCCGCGCTCAGCGACGCCGAGCTGCTCGCCATCCTGCTGCGCGTGGGGGTATCCGGCGCGAACGCGGTGCAGCTCGCCCAGCAGATCCTCACCGAGTTCGGCGGGTGGGCCGGGCTGCAGCGGGCGCAGTTCCACGAGATCGCCGAGCGGCGCGGGATGGGCGAGGCTAAGACCGCCCAGCTCAAGGCCGCCCTCGAGATCGGGCGGCGCCTGCTGCTCGCCGCGCGCGAGGAGCGCTTCCAGATCCGCTCGCCCGGCGACGTCGCAACGCTGATGCAGGTCGAGATGGGCCACCTTGACCAGGAGCACCTGCGGGTGATCTGCCTTGACACCAAGAACCGCGTCCAGAAGATCCACACCGTCTACGTCGGCAGCCTCAACACCTCCATGGTCCGCATCGGCGAGATCTTCAAGGAGGCCGTCCGCCTCAACAGCGCCAGCATCATCGTCGTCCACAACCACCCCAGCGGCGACCCGACCCCCTCGCCGGAGGACGTGCTCGTCACGCGGCAGATCATCGAGGCCGGCCAGCTCCTCGACGTCGATGTGCTGGACCATCTGGTGATCGGCAGCGGGCGCTACGTGAGCATGCGCGAGCGCGGGCTGGCTTTTTCCAAGCAGCCTGCAGGGAACAAGGCGTGAGGAACGGGCGTGGAGCTATCTGCCCGATGAAGGGAGGCGCGGACTAGCGCGGCGCGCGTGACAGGTCGTTGTCCGCTGCCTCCGGCCTGCCGCCAGCCGCCTCCGCCCGGTGCTCTGCGGGCACGATCACCTCGATCACCGTGCCGCTCCCCGGCGCGCTCCGGACCTCCAGCGTCCCGCCGATCAGGTGCGCCCGCTCGCGCATGCCGATCAGCCCGAACCCCTGCCCCGGCTCCGGCGGCTCGCTGGCCTCGATGCCCCGCCCGTCGTCCGCCACGCTGAGCGCCAGGCGCCCACCCTCGCGGCGGAGGGTGATGCGCGCCGACTGGGCTCGGGCGTGCTTGCGGGTGTTCGCCAGCCCTTCCTGGGCGATGCGGTAGAGCGCCTCGGCGACCCGCGCCGGCACCGGGTCCACGTCCGGCCCGATGTCCGCCGTCACCTGCAGCCCGCTCTCCTCGGCGACGCGCCGCGCCAGCGCCTGCAGCGCCTCGCCGAGCGGCCCGCGCTCGAGCGGCCCGCCGCGCAGCTCCAGCACCGAGCGCCGCGCCTCCTCCAGGCTCTCGCGTGTGCGCGCCAGGGCCTGCCGGATGCGCTCGCGCGCCCGCTGCGGCGCCACCTCCAGCAGCGCGTCGGCGGCCTCGAGCTGCAGCGCGATCCCGGCCAGCTCCTGCGCCAGCGTGTCGTGGACGTCGCGCGCCAGGCGGTTGCGCTCCTCGACGCGCGCCATGTGCATCGCCTGCTCGGCCAGCCGGATGCGCTCCACGGTCGCCGCGATCTGGTAGCCGACCGCCGAGATCACCTGCAGGTCCTGGGGCGTGAACGTGTCCCAGTCCGACGTCGCCAGGTTCATGATCCCGAGCAGCTGGTCGCCCTTCATCAGCGGCATGCTCGCGTGGTAGGCCAGCCCCTGGCGGTCGCCGCTGGCCTCGCGCAGCCGGCTGCACTCGACCACCTGCCCGGCGGGGCTGAGCTCCCCTTTGCGCGCCAGCGCCTGGCAGTTACACAGGCCGTTCCACGGCTCGCCGGGGTAGGAGAGCGCCGGCGGCAGGTTGTGGTGCGCGGCTACCTCGAAGGCGCCCTCGTCGTCGCGCAGAAAGAGCCAGCCGGTGTGCAGCCCGAGCAGCTCCACCACCAGCGGCAGCGTGACATCGAGCGTCTCCGGCAGGCTCACGCCGCGGTTGAGCGTCTCGGCGATCTCTTTCAGCACCCGCAGCGTGCTCGTCGCGTTGTAGCGTGGTCGCATGCCCCTATTGTACTCCCAGAACAGCGTCTGCGGGCTGCGTCCATCCGCCCTCCCTCCTTAACGGGGAGGTGTGGAGGGCCTTGCCTCCCCGAACCCCTCCGACAGGTTGTGGGGCGAGGGAGAGGCCAGCGCGCCGCCCCTCACCTTGACAGCCACATGCAATCGTGATACGCTTTACACGCGAAACTCAAGAATCCTAATTAGGGTGCAAGATTCCTACTACATTCTGCATGGGTGGCTCCGGAGTGTGCGCGTATGCCGGAGAAGTACTATCAGGAGTACGGCCCGATCAGCCGGAGGCGCGCCCAAGGGCGCATGGCGCTCGACGATACGCCGCCTGAGCAGATCCCTCCGCAGCCCTCGCGGCCCCGCCCGCCGCGTCGCAGGCGCCGGCGGCGCGGGCTGCCGCTGCTGCCGCTGCTGATCCTGCTGCTGGTGGGCGCCGGCGCCTACTTCGCGCTGCCGTACGCCGGCACCGTGCTCGCCGGCGACCGGGTGATGACCGGCGTCTCGCTGCAGGGCGACTCGCTGGGCGGGCTCGATCGGGCGCAGCTCGACGCCCGCGTGCAGCAGCGCTACGCCGCCTTCCTCAGCCATCCGCTGACGATCAGCTTCGAGGGCCGCACCTGGACGCCGACCCTCGAGGAGCTCGGCGCGCACCTGAGCCTCGAGCAGGTCGCTGAGGAGGCGCTGGCCGCCGGGCGCCGCGGGGACATCGTGCGGCGCGTGGACGAGCTCTGGGCGCTGTACCGCGCCGGCGGCCTGGACGTCGCACCGCGGCTCACGGTGGATGCGCGCGCCCTCCAGGCCTACCTCACCAGCATCGCCCGCGAGATCGAGCAGCCCCCGCAGGACGCAGCCCTGAGCGTCGCGGCGGGCAAAGTCATCCCCACCCCCGCCCGCCAGGGGCGGCAGGTGCTGGTCGACGAGACCGCGGTGGAGGTGATGCGCAGCCTGCAGCGCCTCGCCCCCGGCGAGGTCGTCCTGCGCACCCGCATCCTCGAGCCTGCGCTGCCCGACGAGGGCATCGCCGGCGCCGTCGCCGACGCCCGCCGCATGCTCGCCGCGCCGCTGACCCTCAGCCAGGGCGAGCGCAGCTGGACCTGGGAGCCCGAGCGCATCGCCGAGCTGCTGGCGATCTCCGTCGAGGACGGCTACATGACGATCGATGTGGACCCGCAGCGCCTCGAGCGGGCGGTCGAGAAGCTCGCGCAGGTGGTCGACTCCCCGAGCGTCGAGCCGCGCGTCGCCTTCCGCGGCGAGCGGCTGCAGATCGTCGAGGAGGGCCACACCGGCCTGCGCCTGAAGCAGGATGAGGCTGCCGAGGCGATCCGCGCCGCGCTCAGAGCCGGCCAGCGCACCGTCGAGCTGCCGGTCGCCGAGGTGGAGCCGCAGATCACCGCCGAGACGCTGCCGGAGCTCGGCATCGTCGAGCTGGTCGCCGAGGGCAAGTCCAGCTTCGCCGGCTCGGCCCCTTACCGCGTCACCAACATCCTGGCCGGCGCCGCTCGCATGAACGGCGTGCTGATCGCCCCCGGCGAGGAGTTCTCCTTCAACACCCAGCTCGGCGCGGTGGACGAGGCGAACGGCTTCGTCCAGGGGTACGCCGTGATCGGCAACCGCACCCAGCTCGAGTGGGGCGGCGGGGTGTGCCAGGTCTCCACCACCGTGTTCCGCGCCGCCTTCTGGGCCGGCCTGCCGTTCACCGAACGCCACGCCCACCCGTTCTACATCTCGTGGTACGACGAGTACAGCTATCCCGACCAGGCCGGGCCGGGGATGGACGCGACGATCTACACCGGCGTGCAGGACCTCCGGTTCGTCAACGACACCGGGCACTGGCTGCTGATGGAGGCCGTGGCCGATGTCGACCGGCAGGTGCTCACCGTCCGGCTGTACGGCACCAAGCCCAACCGCACGGTCTCGATCGCCGGACCGACGATCGAGAACATCGTGGCGCCGCCCAGCCAGCCGGTGTATGTGAACGACCCGAGCCTGCCCGCCGGGACGGTGAAGCAGACCGACACCGCCCGGCGCGGGATGGACATCACCGTGTACCGC
>Ga0207874_1003433_pt1 | contig 13093 bp, 11 predicted proteins | sample HigsolmetaAR201D_FD_184833 | JGI IMG/M metagenome (GOLD analysis project Ga0207874, IMG submission 184833) | Ionic liquid and high solid enriched microbial communities from the Joint BioEnergy Institute, USA - AR20-1-D (SPAdes) (version 2) ...
TCCAGCGGATACACCCCGTTGAGGAAGGTGTCCCACTGCTGGATGGTCAGCGTCCGATCCTGGCCATCAACAAGGCTCAGCTCGTTGTCCAGACCCGCGTTGGAGGTACCCGCGCTCGCGAACACGGCCGCAACCGCGGTCGCCGCCGCAGCGAGCACCCGTCCAATTGCCTTCATACGCTCCTCGTTCCTCTTCCTGGTTCACCGGGATGGCGAAGGGCGCCGGCATCTCGCTCACCGGCCACCGGTCGAGACCGAGATGAAGGTTGGATTAGAAAACCCACGTCCGGCTCTAACGCTTCGCTCATCGATGACACGAGGAACATAACGGGGCGGCATCGGCCCGGCAACGCGAACCGGCGATACCGGGATTCACACCCGTGACGTCGCCGAAATTTGCTGGAATGCGCGGTTCGGGGACGATTCGCGACGTGAATCCGAAGCCGCGGCCCGGATTCGTGTCGCGCCCGGGCGGCCGGTCGCCGTCCCGGACCCACCCGGCCGACCTGGGGTTTCAGAGATCGATCGAGCCGATCGACCTCTGATCATGATGAGGCGGAATATTGTCCCGCAGCCAACGGTCGCGATCGACCGCGTCTTCGTAGGAGTCCCGGTCGCGCTCGTTGGGGCCGATCTCCGGCATCACATCGCCGAAAATCTTGTTAACTGCCTCGCGGCTCGACTTCGCTGGCTCGCTCACTCCGACACCTCTGTGTGATTAACATCACACGCGTTATGGGGACCCTGTTCATCCGACAGTAACACGGCTGACCTGCGGGTGTTGCGTCCCGACCACCCCGGGTAGCGGTCGGGGCGGCAGTGCCACTGCCGCCCCGATCGTGCGTATGAGCCTGTTCACCGGGCCCGGTTAGATCTCCAAACTGGATAGCTGCCCGATCACCTGGGCGGCCAGCGGGCCGAGCGTGGCCATCCCGTCGCGCACCGCGGCGCGGGAGCCGGCCAGGTTGACCACCAGGGTGCTGCCGGAGATCCCGGCCAGCCCGCGCGAGAGCCCGGCGTCGGTGATGCCGGCCGACAGCCCGGACGAACGCAGCGCCTCGGCGATGCCGAGCAGTTCGCGGTCGAGGATCTCCCGGGTCGCCTCCGGGGTGACGTCACGCGGGGTGACCCCGGTGCCGCCGACGGTGACCACCAGGTCCACACCGCCGATCACCGCGGTGTTGAGCGCGTTTCGGATCTCCACCTCGTCGGATGCCACCACCACGACGCCGTCGACGACGAACCCCGCCTCGCCGAGCAGTTCGGTGACCAACGGACCGCTGTGGTCCTCCTCGCCGTGTGCGGTGCGGTCGTCGACGACGATCACCAGCGCGCGGCCGACCAGTTCCCCGGGCTTGTCCATGCCTGCCACCGTATATCCGTTGGCCGCGAGCGTGTCACCGATCATTGCTGCATCTTCCCGAGGGTGACCTCGATGGTCCGCGGCTTGCCGGACTCGTCGACGAAGGTCAGCTTGACCTTGTCGCCGGGCGCCTTGGACCGCACCGCGGCGACCAGTGCGTTGGCGCTGTTGATGACGCGGTCGTCGAGCCGGGTCACCACCACCCCGCTGGGCAGCCCGGCGGCGGCCGCGGCGCCGTCGCTGTTGACCTCCATGATCTTGGCCCCGTCGGTGCCGGCCTCGTTGGTCACCTGCACGCCCAGCGAGGCGTGCGAGGCCTTGCCGTACTTGATGAGCTCGTCGGCGATGCGCTTGGCCTGGTCGACCGGGATCGCGAAGCCCAGGCCGATCGAGCCGCTCTGCGCCTTGGTCGACGGCCCGCCGCCGAGCGTGGCGATGGCCGAGTTCACGCCGACCAGTTCGCCGTTCATGTTGACCAGCGCCCCGCCGGAGTTGCCGGGGTTGATCGCGGCGTCGGTCTGGATGGCGTCCAGCACGGTGTTCTGGTTGCGGATGTCGCCGCCGGCGGCCACCGGGCGGTTGAGCGCGCTGATGATGCCGGTGGTGACGGTGCCCTCCAGGCCCAGCGGCGAGCCGATGGCCACCACGTCCTGGCCGACCCGCAGATCGGCCGAGGAGCCGAGGGTGATCGGAGTGAGCCCGTCGACCCCCTCGGCGCGCACCACCGCGATGTCGCTGCTGGGGTCCTGGCCGACGATGGTGAACGGGGCGGTGCTGCCGTCGGCGAAGGTCACTTTGGTGACGGTGCCGCGCGGCGCGTCCTTGGCACCGGCGATGACGTGGTTGTTGGTCAGGATCAGCCCGTCGGAGCTCAGGATGATGCCCGAGCCCTCCTCGGCCTGCCGGCCCGCGGTGACCTCGAGCTTGACCACGCTCGGCACCACCTTGGCCGCGACCTGTTCGACGGTGCCGGCCGGCACGCTGGCGGCGGGCAGCATCGAGGCGTCGCCGCCGAGCGCCGACATCACCGGCGCGCGGTCGGGCTGGGCCAGCACGGCCACCCCGCCGCCGATCCCGGCCGAGACCACCGCGATGGCCAGCGCCCCGGCGAACAACGCGGCGCGGGAACGCCTTTCACCGCCGGTGTGCGACTGGGGCAGCGGCGGCCGGACCGGCCCGGCGCCCGGCCGGTACGGGTCGTAGGGCATGCCGTAGCCCGGCTGGGCCGGGTACTGCTGCTGCGGTTGCGCAGCCGGACGCCAGTCGTAGGGCTGCTGCTGGTAGGGATCGGGCCGCTGGGGTTGCGCACCCGGTTGCGGCGACGGCGGCGGCGAGTACCGGGGGTAATTCGTCATGTCGTTGGTGCTCTTTCTGTACCGAACCACGTCCGCCGAATGCGGTCTCTCACTGTGCCGAACGATCGGCGCCTCACCACGGTGCCCGGCCGGGCTGAGATTCCACTGAGAGTTCGCCACCGGGACGCTCTCAATCCGGGGAAGTTGTCTACCTATTCTCGGTGCTGATCACCGGATCGTCGTCGCCCTCGCCGGAGCGTGTCGCGTCCCCGGGCAGCGGCCGGCCGGGCAGCAGCACCGAGATCGTCGTGCCGGGCTGCTCGGCGCCCGGGGTGGTGTCGGTGATGCGCAGCGCACCACCGTGTTTGAGCACCACCTGCTTGACGATCGCCAGCCCGAGGCCGGACCCGGGCATGGACCGCGCGGTGTCGGACCGGTAGAACCGCTCGAACACCAGGTGCCGCTCGTGTTCGGGGATGCCGGGGCCGTGGTCGCTGACCACCACCTCGGCGTGTACCGGATCGACCTGGCGCAGCCGCAGCCCGACCCGTCCGCCGGGCGGGCTCCACTTGGCGGCGTTGTCGAGCAGGTTCAGGATCGCCCGGGTCAGCCCGGCCGGGTCACCGATCACCTGCCAGGGCTGCACGTCGACCTCGAAGGTGATGTCGTTGCGGCGCCGCCGGACCCGTTCCAGGCAGCGGTCGACGACCTCGGTCATGTCGACCGGTTCGTGCACCGCCGCGCCGGCGTCGTCGCGGGTGAGGTCGACGAGATCGCCGACCAGCGTGGACAGCTCCTCGATCTGGCCGATGACGTCGGCGCGCAGCCCGGCCATCTCCTCCTCGGGCAGCTGCGGCGCGCCGGGCTTCATCGAGGCCATCAGCAGCTCGACGTTGGTGCGCAGCGAGGTCAGCGGGGTGCGCAGTTCGTGGCCGGCGTCGGCGACCAACCGGGCCTGCCGCTCCCGCGACTCGGCGAGCGCGCGCAGCATCGCGTTGAACGCCTCGGTGAGCCGGGCCAGCTCGTCGTTGCCGACGACCGGGATGGGCCGCAGGTCGTCGGTGCGGGCCACCCGTTCGGTGGCCTCGGTGAGCCGGGCCACCGGGCGCAGCCCGGCGCGGGCCACCATGCCGCCGGCGACGGCGGCCACCGCCACGCCGACCCCGCCGACGATGAGCAGCACGGTGCCCAGCCGTTTGAGCACCTGCGTGGTCGGGGTGAGGCTCTTTGACAGCAGCAGGGTGCTGCCGTTGGGCAGATGCTGGGCCAGCACCCGCTGATGGTTGGCGGTGCGCAGGGACAGGATCAGCTCGCCATCGATGACCTGGCGCTCCCGCTCCCCCAGCGGCAGGGTCTGGCCCTGCTGGTTGGCGGTGTAGATGGCTCGCCCCGGGTTCACCAGCATGGCGTTGACGTCGGAGTACGCGGTGCCCTCGATGGCCTTGCCGGGGTCGGCGTCGAGCACCCCGCTCTCGATGAGCAGCCGGGCCCGGCTGTAGAGCTGGTTGTCCAGATCGTCGTAGAGGGCGCGGGACACCACCGCGTAGACGGCGAGCGCCATGAGCACCACGACCATCGCCACCATCGACATGGCCAGCACCATGACCCGCCAGCGCAGCGACAGCGAGCTGCCGCGGGGCGGTGGCGGCGGTGGTGCGGGCCAGCCGGACGGCTGCGGGGCGGCCATCAGGGCGGGGTCTCGCGCAGCACGTAGCCGACACCGCGCACGGTGTGGATCAGCCGGGGTTCGCCGGCGGCCTCGGTCTTGCGGCGCAGGTAGCCGATGTAGACCTCGAGCGCGTTGCCGGAGGTGGGGAAGTCGTAGCCCCACACCTCCTCGAGGATGCGGCTGCGGGTGAGCACCCGGCGCGGGTTGGAGATGAGCATCTCCAGCAGCGCGAACTCGGTGCGGGTGAGGCTGATCTGCCGGTCGCCGCGGGTGACCTCGCGGGTCACCGGGTCGAGCGTGAGGTCGGCGAAGGTCAGCACCTGCGACTCGGCGGCCTGCTCCGGGGTGGTGCGGCGCAGCAGCGCCCGCATCCGGGCCAGCAGTTCCTCCAGCGCGAACGGCTTGGGCAGGTAGTCGTCCGCGCCGGCGTCGAGCCCGGCGACCCGTTCGGAGACCGAGTCGCGGGCGGTGAGCACCAGGATGGGCAGATCGTCGCCGGTGCTGCGGAGCCGGCGGCACACCTCCAGCCCGTCGAGCTTGGGCATCATCACGTCGAGCACGACCGCATCGGGCCGGTTGGCGGCGATGCGTTCGAGGGCCTCCTCGCCGTCCTCGGCGAGTTCGACGGAGTAGCCGTTGAAGGAAAGCGACCTGCGCAGCGATTCCCGCACCGCACGATCGTCGTCGACGACAAGTATCCGCACAGCCACAGTCTCAACCTGCTGTCTGAGAGTGACCTGAGAGGCGCGGCGCGGGAACCGCCGTCCCGGGGGTCAGCGACGGTCGAGGTCGATGAGCCCCAGACGCGCGGCCTTGAGCAGGCGGCGCGGGACGCGGTACTGGCGGCCGGCGACGGTCACGCCGACCAGCTCCGGCGACTTGGCCTTCCACTGCGCGCGACGGCTACGGGTGTTCGCGCGCGACATTCTGCGCTTGGGCACAGCCATGATCGAAGTCTCCTCGTAACGGGGTGATGCCGCGCGCGTCGGGCAGGCGCAGGCAAGTGCTGATCAGGATACCGGGTGGGCCCCACCGGCTCCAAAACCGCCCGGACCCGCACCGGCCGGGACCGGCCGCGGGCTGAGAGCAACCTCTCGTCGTTCGCCGGATGCGGGCGTGAACACAGTTCAGCTACCGATCTTGCATGTGCCGATGTTCGTCGTAGGCTGACGGCGATGACTACTCCAGCGTCGGGGAATGGTTCGATGCGGGCCGCCGATACTGACCGGATCCGGGTGGCTCACCTGTTGACTGACGCGGCGGCGCAGGGGCATCTGCGGATCGCCGAGTACGAGGAGCGGCTGGCCAAGGCCTACTCCGCGCAGACCTACGACGAGCTGGAACGGCTGTCGGCGGACCTGCCCTGCGTGGTGGCCTCCGGCCGCCGCGCCGACGCGGTGCATCCGGCCCCGTCGACGACGTTGCTGGCCATCATGAGCGGCTTCGAGCGCCGGGGCCGGTGGAACGTGCCGAGCCGGCTCACCACGGTGTCGGTGTTCGGCGGCGGCGTGGTGGACCTGCGCTACGCCGACTTCACCTCGCCGGAGGTGGACATCCACGCCTACTCGTTCTGCGGCGGGCAGACCATCCTGGTCCCGCCGGAGGTGAACGTCGCGCTGCGCGGCCGCGGGGTGATGGGCGTGTTCGGCGGCAGCGTGCTCGGCGACGGGCTGGCCGGGGCGCCGCGGGTGAACATCAGCGGCCTGGCGTTCTGGGGCAGCGTCAATGTCCGCCGCCGCGGCCGCAAGCGCCCCGACGACGAGTAGGCGAACAGGCGCCGCGCCGACCGACCCGAGAACGCACATCGGCCCCCTCCTGGCGGAGGGGGCCGATGCGTCGGTTCAGCGGTTCACTGCCGGGCGGGCCGGATCACTCCTCGTTGTCGTCCGAGGGAGCGTCGTTCTGCTCGGTGTCCCCACCGGTCAGCGAGTCGACGGCGCCGCCGATGGTCTCGGAGACGTCGTCGAGGCTGCCGCCGCCGGTGCCGGTGCCGCCGGTGCCGGAGCCGGTCTCCTCGCCGCCGGTCTTCTCCTCCTGGGCCTCGAGGTCCTCGACCTGCTTCTGGAGTTTCTTGTCGTCGATATCGTCGTCCTCGCCCTTGACTTCCTCGGTCTCGGGCTCGGGCTCGTCGACGTCGTCGACCTCCGGCTCGGCCGGGGTGGAGTCGGTCGGCACCTCGTCAGGGTCGGCCGAGAAATCGGTGGCGATCGACAAGCCGAACACCCGGTTCAGGTCTCCCGAATTCTGGGACTGCTCCTCGCCGCCTTCCTCGCCGCCCTCGTCGCTGCCCTCGTCGTCGCCGCCCTCGTCGTCGCTGCCCTCGTCGTCGCTGCCCTCGTCGTCGCTGCCCTCGTCGTCGCTGCCCTCGTCGTCGCCGCCCTCGTCGTCGTCGCCCTCGTCGTCGGCCGGCGGGGTGAAACGGCCGAGGATGGCGTCGATGAGGTAGTTGACGACGCCGGTGATGCCCGGGGCATAGTAGTCGTCGAACCCGAAGAAGATGTAGGTCATGTCGCCCAGCGTCGGCCCGATCACCGGCACCGAATCGGCAACCCGGACGGCGATTTCGCCGATGATATCGATCCAGCCGTAGGCGATCGCCTCCAGCGTCCCCAGGAACTCGGAGACCGCGCTGTCCGGGCCACCGCCGAGCTCGGAGAGCAGCACCCGGGTGGCCGCCAGCACGTCAATCTCGAAGAAGTAGGGCATGTCGGTGTAGACCAGGCCGGCCAGGTCCGAGACCACCGGGACGCCCACATCGGCCAGCGACTCGAAGACGTTGTAGGCCAGGTAGTAGGCCACACCGGTGAAGCCGTACTGGGTCAGCGGGTAGAAGTACGGGTTGACCGGGTAGTACGGATCATCCTCGTGCACGTTGCCGCCGTAGCCCTGGAAGAAGGCGTCGACGATCCCCTGCACGGTGATGTCGCTGATCCCGAGCAGGTTGTACTTGTCAACGGTGACCGATCGCTTCGAGTCGAGCACCGCGGCGTCGGCCGCCTCCACGGTCACGGTCGGCGCCGTCACCAGGGCGGGCGTCGCGGCGACGATGGCGCCGGCGCTGGCGAGTGCCAGGCCCGTGGTGAGGATGGGCTTGATGGCCATTTGTGAGAGCCCCCTTCGGGATGCGCGGGTCATGTCTGTTGTTGCAACCTGCTCGCTGAGCTGAGCATCAGCTGAGAAAAGTCTCAAAAAGAGTAAGCCCAGTCACGTTGCACAGCAAGCGGTGGAAACAACCCCGCCCGCAAACCGAATGCTCAGTTCCCGGGGCGCCCCCGCGGATGTGCCGGACCACGGTCCAGCAAATCTCGAAAAATTATCGCCTGCGTCGCCGGGACCGCAGGTAGTCGCCCACGACGGCGGCGCCGAGGCCGTCCAGATCGGGCACCACCACCCGGCCCTGCACCCGCCGGGCCACCTGGTCGATGAACCGCGCCAGGCCCGGGTCGTTGCCCAGCCGGAAGATGGTGATCTGCGCGCCCATCCGGGCCACCTCGTCGAAGGCCTTCACGGTGAAGGCGATGGTGCGCGGGTGCGGCGGGTAGTCGAAGAACACCGCCGGGCCCTCGCCGTCGCCGTAGTCCTCCAGATGCGCGGTGGGCTCGCCGTCGGTCACCACCAGCACCACCGGCTGGGCGTTGGGGTGGCGGCGCAGGTGCCGGGCCGCCAGCGCCAGCGCGTGGTGCAGGTTGGTGCCCTGCTCGTAGACGCCCTCCAGCCCGGTCAGCTCGGCGGCGGTCAGCGTGCGGGCGTACCGGCCGAAGGCGATGATCTGCAGTTCGTCGGAACGGAACCGGGTGCTCACCAGGTGGTTCAGCGCCAGCGCGGTGCGCTTCATCGGCAGCCACCGGTTCTCCATCACCATCGAGAACGAGGTGTCGACCAGCAGCGCCACCGCGGCCTGGGTGCGGGTCTCGGTCTCGGAGACCTCGACGTCGTCGACGGTGATCCGCACCGGCAGCGCCGGTGCTCCGGCCCCGGCCTGACGCAGCACGGCGTTGGTGATCGTGCGGGTGACGTTCCACGGCTCGGTGTCGCCGAACGCCCAGGGCCGGGTCGCCCCGGTGAGCTCGCCGGCGGCCCCGGCGCGGCGGGTCTCCCGCTCGCCGTGCCGGCCGGACAGTTGCTGGGCGACGTCGCGCAGCGCGGCCTGCCCGAGCTGGCGCATCGCCTTGGGCGACAGCCGCCACGAGCCGTCCGAGCCGCGGTCCAGAAAGCCCTGGCTCATCATGGCCCGCTCCAGCTCGGCCAGGGTGCGGGCGTCCACCGCGGCGTCCTCGCCGAGCTGGCGGGCCAGCATGTCGAGGTCCACGTCCTCCATCGACGCCCCGGCGTAGCTCTGCGAGAGCTGCTCGGCGAGCTGCTCGAGCTCGGCGATGTCGGCGAGCGCCCGGGCGCCCTCCCCCATGCCGAGCGGGTTGCCGCCGGAGAACTCGGCCGATCCGTCCCAGTCCTCCCCCGGCCGGGCGGCCCGCAGGTGCGCGTCGAGCCGGCCGAGCTGGTTCATCAGCTCCGGCGAGCCGAACGCCTGCTGGGCCAGCGCGTCGAGTTCGGCGCGCTGCTCGGGCGAGAGGCTGTTGCGGAACCGCTGCGCGGCGGCGGCCCGGCGGGCCAGCGAGTCGAGCAGTTCGTCGACGTTGCTCGGGTTCTCCGGGAAGAACTCGCCGTGGCGGCGCATGAACTCGTCGAAGTCGGCCTGGGTGTCCTCGCCGCGGGAGTGCTTGTCCAGCAGGTTGTTCAGGTCGTCGAGCATCTGCGAGACGCGCCGGCGGTCCTCGTCGGTGGCGTTGGCCAGCGCCTGCTTCATCCCGGCGAACCGCTGCTCGAGCATCTCGCGGCCGAGCAGGTCCTTGATCTGCTCGTAGCGCTGCCGCGCCTCGGCCGAACGCCAGTTGTACTCGGCCAGTTCCTGGATCGCCTTGGCCGGCGACGGGGACAGCGCCTCGATCTGCATCTCGGCGAACCGGGCGTCGTCGTCGAGGGCGCGGGCCAGCGCCTTGCGCTCGGCCAGGACGGCCTCGTCGAGCAGCTTCTTGATCTCCTGCAGCGTGCCGTCGAGGTTGTTGCGCGCCAACAACTCCCGGCGCCGGCGGTTCACCTCGGCGGCGAGCTGGTCGGCCCCGCGCATGGTGCGGGTACCGCGGCGCAGCAGCTCGGCGAGCGCCCGCCGCGGCGAGGTGCCCTCCATGACGTCCTGGCCGATCCGTTCCAGCGCCTCACGCAGGTCCACCGGCGGGGCGAGCGGGTCGGGCCCGCCGGTGTAGCGCGAGTACCGCGCGGAGCGGCCGTGGGCATCAGCCATAGACGGTCTCGCCTTCGCCGGTCTCCTTGTCGATCCGCTTGGCCAGATACAGCGCCTCCAGCGCCAGTTCCAGGGCGGCGGCCCGCTCCCCGTCGGTGCGCGCGCCGAGCCGTTCGGCGATCGCGTCGATGACCGGCAGGTCCGGCAGCGCGGCCAGCACGTCCTTTGCTGACACCCGCTCCCCGGTGGTCACCGGCGAACCCTCCTCCACGGCGGCCACCAGCGGTCCGACGTCGATGCCGCCGAGCAGCCGCTGCGCGGTGTCGGCGGTGGCGCGGCGCAGCAGGTGCTCCAGAATGGCCTGTTCCCGGCCCTCCTCGCCGGATTCGAACTCCAGCTTGCCGCGCAGCACGTCGATGACGGTGCCCAGGTCGACCACCCGCGCCACCGCGTCGCTCTCGCCCAGGATCGCCGCGCGGTGGCGGGCCGAGGCGGCGACCGTCTCGGCGGCGGCGATGGCGAACCGCGCCGACACCCCGGAGCGCTGGTCGATGGAGTGCGACTCGCGCAGCAGCCGGGTGAACCGGGCCAGGATCTGCAGCAGGTACTCGGGCACCTCGGCGGCCAGGTTGGCCTCCTGCCGGATCACGCCGACCTCGGCCTCGAGCCGCAGCGGGTAGTGGGTGCGGATCTCGGCGCCGAACCGGTCCTTGAGCGGGGTGATGATGCGACCGCGGTTGGTGTAGTCCTCCGGGTTGGCGCTGGCCACCACGAGCACGTCCAGCGGCAGCCGCAGGGTGTAGCCGCGCACCTGGATGTCGCGCTCCTCCATCACGTTGAGCATCGCGACCTGGATGCGTTCGGCCAGGTCGGGCAGCTCGTTGACGGCGACGATGCCGCGGTGCGCGCGCGGGATGAGCCCGTAGGCGATGGTCTCCGGGTCGCCCAGGCTGCGGCCCTCGGCCACCTTGACCGGGTCGATGTCGCCGACCAGGTCGGCGACGCTGGTGTCCGGGGTGGCCAGCTTCTCGAAGTACCGCTCGCTGCGGTGGCGCCACTCGACGGGCAGGTCGTCGCCCTGTTCTGCGGCCCGCCGGATCGACTCCGGGGTGATCGGACGGTACGGGTGCTCCCCGAGTTCGGCGCCGGCGATCACCGGGGTCCACTCGTCGAGCAGGTTGACCAGGGAGCGCAGCAGCCGGGTCTTGCCCTGGCCGCGCTCGCCGAGCAGCACCACGTCGTGCCCGGCGATCAGCGCCCGCTCCAGCTGCGGGATGACGGTGTCCTCGAAACCCAGGATCCCCGGCCACGCGTCGCGGCCCTCGGCCAGCGCGGCCAGCAGATTCTCCCGGATCTCCTGTTTGACGCTCCGCTCCCGGTGACCGGAGGCCTTCAGCTCGCCGACGGTACGGGGCAGATCCTGAGGTGCAGTCACGTGATCCACGCTACTGCGTCCGGCGGCCGACTACCCGGGTCCGACCGACACGGCCGCCCGGCGGGCCGGGTGCGCCCGCCGCGCTCAGTGCGCGAAGTGCCGCGCGCCGGTGAGGTAGAGCGTGATCCCGGCGCGCTCGGCGGCCGCGGTCACCTCCGCGTCGCGCACCGAACCACCCGGGTGCACGACGGCCTTCACACCGGCCTCGATGAGCACCTCGAGCCCGTCGGGGAACGGGAAGAAGGCGTCCGAGGCCGCGACCGCGCCGCGCACCCGCTCCCCGCCGCGCTGCACCGCCAGCCGGGCGGCGTCGACGCGGTTGACCTGGCCCATGCCCACGCCGACGGTGGCGCCGTCGGCGGCGATGACGATCGCGTTGGACTTCACCGCGCGGCAGGCCCGCCAGGCGAACACCAGGTCGGCCAGGGTCTCGGGGTCGGCCGGGTTGCCGGCGGCCAGCGTCCAGTTGGCCGGGTTGTCGCCCTCGGCGTCGATGGCGTCGCGGTCCTGGATGAGCAGGCCGCCGCTGATCGGGCGCAGCTCGCGGACGGTGCCCATCGGTTCGGGCGCGAGCAGCACGCGGATGTTCTTCTTGCGGGCCAGGATCTCCACCGCGCCCTCCTCGTAGGCGGGGGCGACGATGACCTCGGTGAAGATCTCCGAGACGGTCTCGGCCATCTCCACGCTGACCTCGGTGTTGGCCGCGATCACCCCGCCGAACGCCGACAGCGGGTCGCAGGCGTGCGCCTTGCGGTGGGCGTCGGCCACCGACGTCGACGAGATCGCGATGCCGCACGGGTTGGCGTGCTTGATGATCGCCACGCAGATCTCCTGGTGGTCGAACGCGGCCCGCCACGCGGCGTCGGCGTCGGTGTAGTTGTTGTAGGACATCTCCTTGCCGTGCAGCTGCTCGGCCTGGGCCAGCCCGGGCCAGGCCGAGCGGTCGACGTACAGCGCGGCCTTCTGGTGCGGGTTCTCGCCGTAGCGCAGCACCGCCTGGCGCTGCCAGGTGGCGCCGAACCAGGCCGGCAGCGCCTCGGGGTCCTCGCCGCTGAACTGCTCGCCCATCCAGGTGGCCACCGCGACGTCGTACTCGGCGGTGTGCCGGAACGCCAGGGCGGCCAGCTTGCGGCGCTCCTCGAGGGTGAAGCCGCCGCCGCGGACCGCCGCCAGCACCCCGTCGTAGCCCATCGGGTCGACGACGACGGCGACGGTGGCGTGGTTCTTGGCGGCCGCCCGCACCATGGCCGGCCCGCCGATGTCGATCTGCTCGACGCACTCCTCGAGCTCGGCGCCGGAGGCCACCGTCTCGGAGAACGGGTAGAGGTTGACCACCACCAGGTCGAACGGCGCGATGTCGTGGCGCTGCAGCGCCTTGAGGTGCTCGGGGTTGCGCGAATCGGCCAGGATGCCGCCGTGGATGCGCGGGTGCAGGGTCTTCACCCGGCCGTCGAGGATCTCCGGGAAGCCGGTGACGAACTCCACCGGGGTGACCGGAATGCCTTTGTCCGCAATGGTTTTCGCGGTGGAGCCGGTGGAGACGATCTCCACGCCCGCATCGTGCAGGCCGCGCGCCAGGTCGATCAGGCCGGTCTTGTCGTACACGCTGATCAGGGCGCGCTGGATCGACCGTTTCACACTCATCCTATGGTCGCCTTTCGTCCGGTCAGGGTAAGGCCGCGGGTGGCCAGCGCGGCCAGGACTTCCACCAGCAGTCGCCGCTCGACGACCTTGATCCGCTCGTGCAGAGTGGCCTCGTCGTCGCCGGGGAGCACCGGCACCGCCTCCTGGGCCAGGATCGGCCCGGTGTCGACCCCGGCGTCCACCAGGTGCACGGTGCAGCCGGTGACCCGCACGCCGTAGGCCAGCGCGTCGGCCACCGCGTGCGCGCCGGGGAACGCCGGCAGCAGGGCGGGGTGGGTGTTGACCACCCGGCCGGCGAACCGGTCGAGGAACCGCGGCCCGAGGATCTTCATGAACCCCGCCGAGACCACCAGGTCGGGGCGGTGTTCGGCGACCGCCGCGGTGAGCGCGGCGTCCCAGGCGTCCCGGTCGGCGTGGTCGCGCAGCCGCACCACGAAGGTGGGCAGCCA
>Ga0207874_1003440_pt1 | contig 13071 bp, 15 predicted proteins | sample HigsolmetaAR201D_FD_184833 | JGI IMG/M metagenome (GOLD analysis project Ga0207874, IMG submission 184833) | Ionic liquid and high solid enriched microbial communities from the Joint BioEnergy Institute, USA - AR20-1-D (SPAdes) (version 2) ...
CGACCGTCCTCGGGATCCCGTGCTTGACGCTGCGGGAGAACACCGAACGGCCCATCACGATCACGATGGGCACCAACCGGCTCGTGGGCACCGATCCCGACGCGATCGAAAAGGGTGCCCTCGACGCTCCCAATCGCGCAGGCGGGGAAGCCCCTCCGCTGTGGGACGGTCTGGCCGGGGACCGTATCGCCCGCATCCTCATCGAGAGGGGCTGAGCACCGCCGCTTCGGTGCCCGTCCTTCGACCCAGCGGCATGCTCGGGTTGCGCGGTCGAAGAAGGCGGGGTTAAGGTCGCTCGGGTCCCCGACCGATTCTCTCTCCAATGTCGAGACTGAACAGCACCCGGTTCGTTGGACAGCGTTCGTGTCTGTTTCATGCTGCCACCTCGCCTTGGGTTGAGGTGAATGCTTCTCGTGGGGTCTTGTGGCCGTGGCGTTGGATGAGCCATTCGTTGTTGTAGGTCTCGGTCCAGGACGCGACAGCCTGGCGGAGGTCGTCGACGGTGTCGTGCAGTTCGGCCCAGAGGCATTGCTCTTTGAGGGTGCGGATGAACCGTTCGGCGCAGCCGTTGGTTTCTGGCTCACCAATGAAGGCGGCGTCGTCTCCGATACCGAGCCAGGCGATCGACCCCAAGAAGTGCTTCGAGCGGTATTGAGGGCCCCAGTCATGGCGGAGGCTTATGCCTCGAGCCACGTCGGGTCCGAGCCCGCCGAAGCGGTCGATGACGGCGTCGTAGACCGGCTGCAACGCGGCGATCCGGTCGCCTGTCTTGGCGACGTGGGTCCACGCTTCGGCTGACCAGTGATCGACGTTGGCGAACACCCACACCCATCCGTCGAGGCGGGTCCAGGCCATGGTGGCGTCGGTTCCCCACCGCAGGTTCGGGCCGTCGGGGATGATCGTCCCGTCGTGGGGATGTGGTCGACGCCGCCCCCTGGCTCGTTGGGGAGCCAACAGCCCATGGAGTCGCATCAGCCGCAACACCCGCTTCCCGCCGACTCCGATGCCGTGCTGGCGGCGGAGCCGGGCCCGCACTTTGCGGTATCCCTCCCCGGCGAACGGCGAGTCGGCGATCACCCGGCGGATCAGCTCTGTCAGCTGGTCGTCGGCAATGTCGGTGAGGGGGCCGGGTCGGCGACCCAGGGCGTCACCACGGAGACGACGGTGATACACCGTGGACCGGGACGCTCCCAGCACCTCACACACCCGAGCTAGCGGGAAGGGGCCTTCGGCGGCTATCTCGGCCGCCTCGGCGGCGGGATCTGAAGCCCCCTTTTTTCGGCCGCCCGCCGCAAGATCTCGTTCTCCATCGTCAACTCGCCGATCTTGCGTTCCGCCTCCGAGAGGCGCCGGTCCCCCTCGGCCCGGGGACGCTTCTGTTTCAGACCCTGCTTGCCCGACTCCAAAAAGTCGTCCCGCCACGCCGCAAGGCGATGCGCTTCCACCCCCACCTCCCGGGACACGTCCTCCAAAGACTCGCCCCGCAACAGCCGCAACACCACATCGATCTTGCGGTTCGCTGACCATCTCGGCTTCGACCGGAAATCGCCGGCCTCGTCGTTGGATACCGACATGAGCACCATGCTCGCTCCTCTCTATCGGCTGTCCAATGACTCCGGGTGCGGTGGACCGCCGATCATAGGTTCCGGCCACGCAGGCTCCGGATGTCGCTAGTGATTCGACCATCGGTAGGAGTTTGGGCTTACGTCACCGGAGCGACTCCTTCAGATCTACCAACGTCCTGCCACGTTTTCCTCCAATTGGACGAACCCCCCGACAGATCTGATTCCACAAACTCCCCGGAGTCAGCCCGATGCCCTCGGACAAGGAGGCGACATGAGCACCGATGGTCCGAATCTCCTCACGCCGCTGGAGTTGCGTGGGGTGAGGTTGCCCAACCGGATCATGATGTCTCCCATGTCACAGCACCGAGCCGACGTGGATGGCCGGGCTAACGACTGGCATCTGGTCCATTACGGATCGCGGGCTGTGGGCGGCGTGGGCATCATCATGGTCGAGGACTGTGCGGTGCGTTCCGACGGCCGTCTCAGCAACGGGGCGCTTGGCCTCTATGCCGACTCCCAGGTGGAACCCCTCCGCAGGGTTGTGGAATTCTGCCGCGAAGCGGGCTCGGTGGTGGGCATCCAGCTCGGACATGCGGCGCGCAAGGCTTTCGGCAAAGCTAAGGGCTTCGGCCCTCATCCGCTCGTCGCTCCTAGCCCGATCCCGTTTGAATCCGACTGGGCCGTTCCCATCGAACTGGACGACGCCGGCATTGACGCCCTCGTCGAAGCGTTCGGCGAAGCTGCACATCGCGCTGTCCAAGCAGGCTTCGACATCGTCGAGGTGCACGGTGCTCACGGGTATTTGCTTCATGAGTTCATGTCGCCGCTAACCAATCAGCGCAACGACGCATATGGAGGGAGTTGGGAAAACCGGGTGCGGCTGACGTTGCGCGTTGTGGAGCGGGTTCGCGAAGTGGTACCTGACCGCATGCTTGTGTTCTTTCGGCTCTCCGCAGATGACCTGGAGGAAGGAGGGCTTACGGTTGAGGACTCGATCGCTCTGACGTCACTACTGAAGGAGCGAGGCGTAGATGTAATTGATGTGAGCGCGGGCGGCCTAAAGGCAGCCCCTGTGGGGAGCCACACCCCGAATCAACCGGCTTTAGCGAAAAGGTTGCGTGAAGCGACGGGAATGCCAACTATAGGGGTTGGCGGGGTTACCGACGCTGTCAAAGGCAACGCCCTCCTCGCTGACGGAACATGCGACATCGTCGCGGTCGGTCGAGCGCTGCTCGAAGACCCATACTGGCCGAGGCGGATCTGAGTTGCTGGCTCCGGCTTGTACCGGTGACATCGCAATCGTTGATGTGCGATGCTGGACGGGACTCACGGATCGATATCAGCACCTTGGCCATGTCGACATCTCCGCCGGGCAGATCGTCGACATCGGCGACGGTCCTTCCTCACTCCCTAACCCCACGGTGTTGCGTGGCGGTGACCTCACGTTGCTTCCTGGCCTCGCTGACCTTCATGTCCACCTCACCACACACTCGGATTCCCGCAATCCTGTCGCGAATGCGACCTTCCGAGGGCTCAGCCACCCCACGGAGAAGCTCCTTCATGGCATCCGCAACGCCTGGTATGCGCTAGCTGCCGGTTTCACCAGCCTCCGGGTGATCGGCCACCGTTACGTTGGTGAGGCGATCCTGCGAGATCTATTCGAAGATGAGGTGCTAATCGGGCCACGTCTGTCGGTGGCTCCCTGGTGGGTGTCGATGACCGGCGGGCACGGGGACATGTTCATTCCCCGCTGGCTCCCGAGGGAGCCCTTGGACGTCGTTGACGGCATGGACGACTGCAGGCGACTCGTCCGCACCCAGTTCCGGGAAGGCGGGGACTTCGTGAAGGTGATGGCAGGCGGAGGGATCCTCTCAGATAGGGATCACCCGACGACCCGCAACTTCACCATCGCGGAGCTCGAGGCAATCGTCGACGAAGCTCATGCCCTCGGTATGCATGTGGCGGCCCATGCCATCAGCGCTGAAGCTATCGAAGCGTGTCTGGCCGCAGGCGTCGACACGATCGAACACGGGAACTTTGCGACCGACGAGCAGCTGGATCGGATGGCTGAAGCCGGAACGGTCCTGGTCCCGACTCTCTCGATTTCCGAATGGGTCTCCCGCGGTAATGCCAGAGCTGTCGTGCCTGCGGAGAAGGCAGCAGCGATGGCTTCGGCTCGGGCGGTGGCCCGCCGCACTGTGGCGAAGGCTTATGCGCGCGGAGTTGCCATAGGCCTCGGGACAGACAGTTCCGGCCATGTGATGCCCTTCGGACTTCACGCGCTTGAGATGGCTTTGCTCGCAGAAGTCGGGCTGCCCGGCGCAGACATACTCCGAGCCGCTACGAGCGTCCCCGCACAGGTTCTAGGAGTAGCTGATCGGCGTGGGACGATCGAAGTCGGGAAAGACGCGGACCTTGTACTCGTTGAGGGAGATCCCCTCTCTGACCCGGCTGTAATTCTTCGTCCAGGCGCCGTCAGGCGGGTGATCGTTCGGGGCCGTGACGTCACCGCGGCGCTGGAAGGACTCGTTTCGATGGGCCCGGGACCTGCCTCAGGGCGACTGGAAGTGGTGGCTGCGAATTGATCGGACACAGACAGAGAGAGAAGGAGCGCAAATGAGAGGAACACGCATAGCAGCTATGGTCGCGCTCATACTGATCCTGGCTGCATGTGGGGGAGGTGCTGCTGCACCCGCCAGTTCCGCGGCTGACGCCACATCGGAAGGACAGAGTGCCAAAGGGAGCGTCCACGGCGGCACCTTGGAAAGGATCCGAGAAACCGGACAGCTACGCGTCGGTTGGGCAACTCTGGCGGGCTACGCCGCTGTCAACCCATCGACCGACCAGGTCGAGGGCCTGTACATCGACGTCATGCTCGATATAGCTGAGGACATGGGCGTGGAGCTGGTCCTCGTGGAGGATGCCTGGAACACACTTGTTCTCGGCATGCAATCTGACAAGTTCGACGCGACGATCCTCGGGATTACGGACGCCCGACAAGAGCAAGTCGATTTCGGAATCCCCCTCTTAGTGTCGGACTTCACATTCGTTGTAAAGAAGGGGGCTCCTTTCCAATCCGTCGAAGAGCTCGACCAGGCCGGCAATACGATCTCGGTCACGCAGGGGTCAAACACTGATGAATTGCTTACGAAGGTGATCAAGAACGCTGAGATCCTGCGGCTCCGGGATGTCGGAACCGCAATCCTTGCGGTACGAAACGGCGACGCTGATGCTATGGCCGCTGTACGGGATTACGCCTTAGCTTCGATCGAGAACGAGCCGGAACTCGAGGTGGTGGACTTCAGGTTCGGTGAGTCCATTCAGAGCATTGCTGGGTTGAAAGGCGACTCACAGTTCATCAACTACATGAATGATCAAATCCAACGAGTCCTCGCCGAAGGGGTGGTTCAGCAGGCCATCGACCGACACGGGCTGGTCGGGGTAGAGGTACCCGAGTCTGGGAGCTGAGGTGTGTGTTCTCGCGGAGGCGGGACCACGCACAGGAGGCAATGAACCTTGTACGAGTGGAACTGGCAAACGATCGCTGAGTATTTGCCTTTCGTGGCTCGAGGTATCCCGATGACGCTCTTGGTGTCGTTCGGGGCGATCGCCATCGGAGTCATCTTGGGGGTGGTGATCGGACTACTTAGGACGATGGCATGGCCTGCAGTGCAGAGAGCCCTCCTCTGGTTTGTCGAGCTTTTCCGCAACACCCCTGTGCTTGTCCAGATCGTGTACTTCTACTACGCCGTTCCGCTACTCCTGCAGACCAAGATCGGTCCCCTCCAAGCGGGGATCGTCGCCATTGGTCTGAACACCGCCGCCTACATATCCGAGATTGTTCGGGGCGGAATCGTGGGAGTTGGGCGCTCGCAGGTCGACGCGGCCCGCTCCCTCGGGCTATCAAAGCTGGATACGATGCGCAAGGTCATCTTGCCGCAGGCGGCGCGGAGGATGGTGGCGCCCACCGCCAATATGTTCGTCGTAGTGATGAAGGAATCGGCTCTCGTTTCATACATCGGAGTGGCTGAGATTCTCCATCGGGGCGACGTTGTGCAGGTGCAGACGTTCCGCCCACTCGAGGTGTACACGATGGTCGCCGTGCTCTTCCTTCTTCTGATTACCGGCATGACACGCTTGATGGCGATGGTCGAGCGGCGCTGGACGCCGGTTGCGGAGTAGGTTCATGGACAAGCCCGTATTGGATCTAGCTGGGGTACACGCTCACTACGGAGAGTTTCACGCCTTGCGTGGCGTCGATCTCACGTTGTGGAGGGGAGAGGTGATCGCCTTGATCGGGCCGAGCGGATCGGGTAAGTCCACTCTTCTGCGGACCGCCAACCTCCTAGTCACACCCACCCATGGTCGCATCTCCTTCGAAGGGCGGGAGATCGTGCGGGAGAACGGAGCCGGCCGGTCCGAAGTACTGCTCAGAGACCACCAACTGAACGAGTACCGAACCCGAGTGGGCATCGTATTTCAGCATTTCAACCTGTTCCCCCATCTTTCGGTGATGGAGAACCTGGTTCTTGCCCCAACATTGGTGCTGGGCCTTGACCGAGACACCGCCACCGCGCGAGCAATGGAGTTGCTCAAGACCGTCGGTCTCGCCGAGAAGGCCGACGCTATGCCGGGGGACCTCTCCGGAGGTCAGAAGCAGCGAGTGGCGATCGCTCGCTCCTTGGCGATGGAACCTGAGGTGATGCTGTTGGACGAGATCACCTCTGCTCTTGACCCTGAGACGGTCGGAGAGGTGATCCGAACAATGAAACTTATCGCTGAACGTCACGTGGCAATGTTGGTGGCAACCCACGAGATGGACTTTGCCCGCGAAGTCGCAGACCGAATCGTGTTCATGGACGAGGGGCGTATCGTCGAGTCCGGCCCGCCGGCGCAGATGCTCGCAGAACCACAGGAGCCTCGGACGCGCCTCTTTCTCGATCGCATCCTCCGCCGCGCCACTACCTGAACGACGTTCAGAGATATCTCAACGCCCCGGACGTTGTTGGAATGAATCCACAGCGGTATGGCATAGCTTCGCCAAGAACCAACCGTAACCACCGTCATGCCGTCTTACTCGCAATGCGCGGACATTCGATCGCGATTCTGCAGAAATCGACGAACTCGATAAGAGAGAACAGTCGTACCTTGACGGTGAAGGTAAGTGGCGACAGGTGGAGTGAAGCGAATGGCTCTCAAGTTCTGGACTAGTTACGCATTCTTCTACCCGGATCTAGAACGTCCATACGGGGAAATCGTCAACGAAGTGATCAAGGTAGCCAAAGCGGCCGAGGAGTTGGGGTACGAAGGAATCTCCTTCCCGGAGCACCACTTCTTCAACTACATTTGCAATCCATCGGCGCTGCAGTTCGCAACCTTGGTCGCACAACACACGAAACGGTTGAAGGTTCTTACCGGCGTTCTGGTTCTCCCATACTATCACCCTCTCGCTTTGGCCGAGGAGGTTGCCCTCGTAGACCATATCCTCGAAGGTCGTCTTGAGGTGGGTGTAGCTCGTGGAGCCAACAAATACGAATTCGATCGGCTCGGTGTCGACTGGACGAAGAGTCGAGAGATGTACGCCGAGTCCCTTGAGATTCTGAAGAAGGCATGGACTGAGGAGGAGTTCTCCTATGACGGAGAATTCTGGTCGTTCCCTACGGTCAGTGCCATTCCGAAGCCCTATTCGAAGCCTTATCCGAAGCTGTGGGTCGCCGCACAAAGCGAGCGAGGGATTCGCGCGGCGGCTAGCGCTGGCCTGAACATGATGAATAGCCCGAATCTCGGCTCGTTTGCCCCGCATGGTGACGTCGATCGTGCGCTGGAGATGTACAACGAGAGCGCCAAGGAGTCACCCACGGGCAGGGGCGAAGTGATGGTGTTGCGTCGGATGTTTATCGATGAGACCGAGGAAGCGGCACTCAAGAAGTTGGACGCATGCTATGAGCATTGGGCGTACTACACGTCCCAATACGTCGGAACTAAGGGAGGAGATCGATTCGCTCAACGTGAGGATCGCGAAGACATTGTGGTTCAGAAGGGGCGCATCAAGCCTGTGTACCTAGAGATTGACAGGGACGACGTGTGGGGTACATACGATGACCCGATTATCACGTCACCAGAGCGAGCCGTCGAACGGTTCAAACATTACGAGTCGATCGGCGTTGATCATGTGTTGGGGCTAACACAGTTCGGCATCGACATTGACGAAGTGATCCGCTCTATGGAGATCGTCGCGGACAAGGTGATGCCTCACTTTCAAAGCTGACTGCTGTGACCATGCCACTCTCCAGGAGCCGACCCGCTGTCGCCGCTAGTGACCATGTTGGCGACGGAGGAATGGCCCTTATTCATGACGGCAATACGGCAGTGCTTTGTGTGGCGGGCTCGAAAGTATCCGTTGGCCAGATGGCGTTCCTCATTCGACGGACATCAGGCATTGTCTGTGTCGCCATCACGTCGGAGCGGGCCAAGGGATTAGATCTCTCGCCTCAGGCAATCCTTCCGTTCGATCCGATGCGGCCGGTATTTACTGAGTCCGTGGACGCAGCGGTGGGTGTTACAACGGGAATTTCGGCCGCGGATCGCGTTGCCACCGTCAAGGTCCTCGCCAGTCCCGAAGGGCGACCGAGAGATCTGGCTGAACCGGGCCACGTATTCCCTGTGGTCGTTCACCCGAACGGCGTACTTGGGCGGGCTAAGCACGCTGAAGCCTCCTGGGATCTGGTTGCCCTAGCCGGATGCGGGGACGGAGCCGTATTCGCCACCGTGATGAACGACGATGGCTCGGTCAGCGACCGCACCTCGTGGTCGAAGCTTGCGGCTGAGTTCGCCTTTCCGACGCTGTCGATCACTGAGGTGGTCAAGGAGCGACTGATCGGCCATTTGGAGCTCGAGGAGGTGGAGACCACCTCGGTCGAGATCCGGGGTGTACGGCTAAGGGCGCAGGTATTCGAGACCGCCACCGGTGAAGGAGTGCTCCTCAGATACGGAGACGCCAACGGGTATGGAGAGGTCTTTGTTCACCGCACCTGCACAGTAGGTGACATCCTCGGCTCAGACGGGTGTTCGTGCCATGAAGAGCTCCACGCAAGCATTGATCGCATCATCGAGATTGGTGCGGGAACGCTTGTGCAGCTGCCATCGGGAACCGTGGGTGGTTGCGGAAGGCTGGGGGATCAGGACTTGTCTGGCAGTTCGAACTTTCAGGCAGCAGGGTGACTCTCCGATTCGGGGTGCACATCGACAACCGAGAGCCGCTGCTTCGGCGCGATTACACCATCGTTCGAATGGTGGACCTGGCGGTGGTTGCTGAGGAGGCAGGATTCGACTCTGTGTGGGTTGGCGACAGCCTCTTGTCGAAGCCGAGAGTTGAGCCCCTAGTCACTCTGGCAGCGATGTCTCAGCGCACAAAGAGGGTGCGGTTGGGGACATCGTGTCTCTTGACGGTGGCAAGGCACCCGGTCTGGTTGGCTCTCGAATGGGCGAGTCTTGACCATCTGAGCGGTGGGCGAACCATTCTCGGCGCATGCATCGGGAGCGCAGGTCCTGCCGTCAGACGCGAGATAGAGGTGGCTGGAATCCCCTTCAAAGAGCGTGCCTCCTTCTTTGAGGAAGGCTTGAAGATCCTACGGGAGCTGTGGGACCAGGGAGTGACAAGCTTCAAGGGCCGTCACTACAACTTCGATAGCGTCCAGTTTTTCACCGGGGAGGAGTGGGCACCATTCCGACCACTGCAGGACCCCGTGCCGATATGGATCGTCGCCAACCCCTTTCTGCTACATCCCAAAGAGCCTGCCAAGCGAGTTATGGCGAAGGCGGCAAATCGGATCGTAAGCCTTGGTGATGGGTGGATGTCCTGTTGCCGTTCCTTACATCCAGAAGAAATCGAAATAGGGATCGAGGTATTAGAGGCTGAAGCCGCACGAGCTTCTCGATGTCGAGACGACTTCACCGTCTCGTATCAGGTGGTGGTGTCGATCGATCCTGACATCCATCGTGCCCAACGGCGGATGGAAGACTACATCCGGAGGTACTATCCGGAGCTCGGCTCTAAGGTGCCGATCGGTGAGTGGGGGCCGGCCGGTGACATCGACTTGGTCGGAGCTTGGTTCGAACAATTCCAGCGTGCAGGTGTGGAGCACTTCATCTGCCGCTTCGCCGGCGGCGAACCTGAGCCCCAAATCGAAGCCATGACCGAACTCATCTCGTCTCTCCGCGAGTCCGGAGGGCGAAACCTAGAGCAGAATCGGTAGTCAGCCGACTCGGGGGTTTTCAGAGCTGATTTTCCAGTTCTACGCAGTCGGTCAGCGTCGGCATCGGAGATCTGATCGTGGTAACCGAGGCCGGCGATCTGAATGGGTGCTCGGTGTAAATCGGTCGTCCGCAGGCGGGTGCAGCTGAATTCGATTACCCCGAGTCGGTCACCATCGTCGATGCCGACCGCAACCAGCTGTTCTTCGAAGAGCTCCAAGTGAGGCTCCCGGGCGGCTGACAGCCGTTGCGGACGCATCGAGGGGGAGACCAACAGTTCCAACGGTCAACACCAGAGGAGGGGAACGACCCGCACCATCCCGTCGGATTGCAGGTGGGTCAAAGCCCGACACATCTGGTAGCTGTCAACCCCTAGCTGCTCCGAAATGTTCGATAGGGTCATGGCTTCCCCGGGCGGATATTACCGAGGAGATCGTTGACCCGCTCTGCCTCCTTCCGCTCGATGCCTGCTGTCTTCTGTCGGTAGGTGCGCTGACGGCCCAGGGTGAGCGTGGCCGACGTGCTTGTTGAGGGCACCCAGCGATCGTCGAGCTGCTCATCCGGCGTGTCGAAGCGGAGGCGCCGGCGGCGCGCAGCCACCGCCTTGTACTCGGGCACCTGATCGCCTGTTCTTCTGGGCCGTGGGCGATGATCCGTTACTGGGGCCCGGTGCGTTGGATCTCAGGTTCCCAGACGCGTCAAACCCATTTCAGTATTGATGTCTTCCATGTGGAAACGACAGAGGCACTGCGGTTCTCGAGCCGGTAGTGCGGATCGAGTACGGCAATCTAGAGACCGTACTGGGAATCCTCTGGAGAGCCGTCGCTTCCGGTGAGTTGACTGATCGGCAGATAGAACAACTTCGAGCGATTTGTTGCCGTCTGAGGAATCGCACCGGGAGGGAGCGGTCGGAAAGACCAAGAGCTAGCGGTTTTGGTGTAATGGCCCAGAGCCTGTGGAGTCTCGCCAAGGACTTGCCTGTGAGCGCCCTGGGTGGAGCAAGATAATCGAGATTCTTAATGGTTTCAGTGGTACGAAACGGCGGCCCGGCTCAGCGGTCTGCGAGCGGGGAAACGACTCACCGAAAGCGATCGTTATAAGTGGCGCAGAGTCGTTGTATGAAGGCGTCGTAGTGGATTGGGTCTCCTATCTGCGGCGCAGGGGCTCTGTGGTGGTACGTCGTGGTGGCCAGGTTCTGGTTGTCCATTGAAACGACCAGAGCGGCCTTGGCATCGAGTCCGGGCACCCCGAGCCTGTTACGCTCCGTTACGTTCCGAAGCTGGTTCACGCAGTACTCCACGAGTGCGACCACGTTCCTGTGCTTCGTGATCACCCCCGGTGGTCTCAGTGGCGACCAGAATGTTGGCGCGATGTTCAGCACCATGACACCGCCGGCGATGGTTCGGTCGTCATAGTTGTGGACGTGTTCGTGATGGGCCTCGAGGTCCCGCTTCCTGTTTCTGATAGCTTTTCGGTGCTCCGTCATCACTGACTTCAACTCGATGGCGATCTGCACACGGGACGGGCTTACCTGCCGAATTGCCGCGCCATCAGGTGGCCGCATGACAGGCGGCGCAGGGGCGCCGAGAACTAGATCAACGTTCCACTGAGAGCCCCCGTAGATCAAGTCGAAGTTCAGATCGAAGACGAGTTCGCCTTTCGCGGCTCGCTCACCCGCTAGCGGGCACGTCTCCAGAAAATCGTGGACTATTGCCCTAGCCAGCGCGTTGGAATGCTTGTCAGAGCGAGGGTGGTATCCCTCTGTGCGCAAATGATCTAGGAATGAAACGGGCAGCGCCATGGGATGACACCTACAGGATGGGGCTGTATGTCAATCGTTTTATCGTCGGGTGAGGGTTTAACTTTAGCTTGGCGAGTCGTCGCTCAGCCATATCAAGGTAAGACGCTTCTATATCGAAGCCCACCGAATGGCGCCCAGCTTCAGCCGCGGCCACGGACGTTGTGCCCGACCCGAGAAACGGATCGAGGACGGTATCGCCTACGAATGAGAACATCCTAACTAGGCGACGTGCAAGCTCGACCGGATATGGCGCTGGGTGGTCCTTAGTGGATGCGCCGGGGATGTCATCCCAGAAGGCTCGGTACCACCGGTGGTAGTCCTCCTTCGGGATCCGCGAGAGCTGACGCTGCTCCTCTGTGGGCTTGCGATACTCGCCAGGCTTACGCAAGAGAAGGATGTATTCGACCTCGTTCTTTATGATACCGTTCGGTTCGTATGGCTTGCCCAGAAAGTAGGATCCGGTTCGGCTGACCTCCGTTTTCATGTTCGTTCGTTTGAACCAGAAGATCGGGGTCAGCACATCAAAGCCCACAAGCCGTGCGTGCACGAGAATGTCGGCATGAAGCGGGAACACCCGGTGGCGCCCATGCGCCCGACGTGACACGGCGACGTCTCCGACATTTATGCACAGACGGCCACCAGGCACGAGGACGCGGAAGCACTCGTCCCAGACTCGCTCCAACTCCTTGTGGAATTGGTTATAGTCCTCAACTTCGCCGAGTTGGTGCTCGTTGGCAGGGTATTCCTTGAGAGTCCAATATGGCGGCGACGTCACCACGAGGGCGATGGACTCATCCGGCAGGGTCCTCATTCGCCTGGCGTCACCGCAGATGAGAGTATGAGATGTCTCTATGCCGCCCGGGACGTCCACTGGTTCTCCTCCGCAAAATTCGCTCGTGTAATTCTAGCGCTAGGGTACGACATGGCCGGGCCTTGGCGGTGCCGAGAATTCGCGGTCTTCCAGCCGCTGCCCTGCAGCGAGGCTTCCCCCGTGGATGAGCGCGCTAACCCGCTCCGTTGAGCCATTGTCCACTGATTTCAGGGAAGTCGACAGATCAGTTCTAGACCCGGGGCGCTTCCTTCCGCACGGAAGAGGCCGGCGGTTCAAATCCGCTCCACCTCCACTCACCGAGAACCCGACCGCTTTTTGGGTTCTTGGCGTTTCTGGGCGTCTCTTGGTTGTACCTGTGCCCCGCAGTCGGGGATATACGGGACACCTCGTGTGGGGGCGCAGGATCGAGCCAGCACGGCGCTTGTTTTTCTGCATCTGCACGGCGTGATCACCACGAGAGGCTTTCTGCGGCATCCGGGCACGTGAGCGAGCGTTGCGATGCAGTGACAGCCGTTTCCGGGGCGCTCGGTCGGATCAGGCGAAGGAGTTCGTTCGGTCGGGGTCGTCGCGCCACACCAAGTACGAGTAGAAGACCAGGCCGACGACCGCGAGCACGACCC
>Ga0207874_1003441_pt1 | contig 13070 bp, 7 predicted proteins | sample HigsolmetaAR201D_FD_184833 | JGI IMG/M metagenome (GOLD analysis project Ga0207874, IMG submission 184833) | Ionic liquid and high solid enriched microbial communities from the Joint BioEnergy Institute, USA - AR20-1-D (SPAdes) (version 2) ...
CTGCCTCGCGCAGCTTCTTGATGATCTGCTCAGGTGTGTGCCGCTTCCGCTTCATGGAAAGTCCTCCTTGCCAAATGGGGCCAAAGGACTCTCATAGCAGCTGGACCAGCTTTTGGGGAGCAGGCCATAGGCAAGACCCTGATGAATGAGTTGGTGACGCTCAAGCAGACCCACAAATGGCTGCGCCAGGAGGGACACCTGCAGGGAGTGGAACCACTTCGACTTAAGATCCGCAAGGTGGAAAGCCAACGTGCCTATTGCTGGCGGCCGGAAGAAGCCAACGCCATTCTTGAGCACTGTCGGAAACGTGCCGACCTGGACTGGCTCTACCACACTGTGATGGCCCTAATTCACACGGGACTACGAATTGCGGAACTTGCATCATTGCGGTGGAGTGATCTCGATTTGACCGCTGGCATCTTGTCGCTGTCCGATGAGAGCGGCAGGAGTATCAAGGATGGCAAGCGGCGAGAACTCAAGAGCGGACGCAGTCGACAGTTCCCCATCCACTGCAGACTGCAGGAGATCCTGGCAACCATGAAGCGGCATCCCGATGGGTACGTGTTCCACGGGCCGCGTGGGGGGCGACTGAAGCCGGACACAGTGCGCCGCATTTTCGTCCGCGAAGTCCTTGGGCCGCTGAGCAAGCGATTCCCTGGAGAGCCGGGCGTGCCATCCTTCCGGGATGGCCGGTTGCACAGCTTCCGACATTACTTCTGCTCGGCCTGTGCCAACAGCGGTCAAGTGCCTGAGCAGATGTTAATGGCCTGGTTAGGGCACCAAGACAGCGAGATGGTCCGCCATTACTACCATCTGCACGATGAGGAATCGCGGCGGCGCATGAATCAAATGGATTTTCTGGGTGGCGTCAACAGGCGGTCTGGTGTGCTCCCCAGTGACTCAAGAGATGGAGGTGCCGAGCCGGCTGCCTAGCCTGAGAGGTGACCGCTGATTGACCCACGGATTGTCTCAGTCGACTGTGTCAAACAAACAGGCCTCCGCAAGTGGCTTTTGCCAAAGCACTTGCGGAGGCGGCTGCTCATCCAGCGGAGGGCACGGGATTCGAACCCGCAACCGGTTTCCCGGCACCTGATTTCGAGTCAGGCCGCTCACCAATTCGCTTACCCTCCAAGGGCTGGGCGGCGAACCGCGTACCGCCGAGGCGGCCGCCTGTTGCGCCTTCGCTCTGCTGTAATTTAACGTCCTGGTTCCATTTGGGCAATCGGCATGCTGGCGGGCTTCCAGAACGTGCTCCCCTGCCCCGTATGCCATTGCCGTTTAGAGACTTGCGCCACTGATGGGCGACTGGGAACCCGGCCGCTGCCCCTCACCAAAGGACAGTGGCGGCATTGGCGGGGTTCGGACCATGGGCTGGCGGCTGGGATGGTCGGCGGTCGATCGGCCATGCGCGGCCTAATTCCGAATCAGGCCACTGAGTCGCAGTAGCCGGGCCGGCTTCAACCGCGGCAGAACAAAGGGCCACCCCTTGGCACGCAGGCCAAGAGGCGGCCCCCTCTTATACGCAGGGCAAGCTGACGGCGGTGGTCGCCGATGCTTGCAGGACTAGCGGTAGTACGGCTGCGGGCTCGGGGTGGGCTTCAGCTTGGCCGGCTGGCTTGCGGTCCGGGGCATCGGTTTGACGCCGCTGGCCACCACATTCTTGGGCGTGGAATAAGCCGGCATCTGCGGATAGCTCTTGCCGACCCAATCGCCGCAGGAGTTGCACGGCTGATTCTTACCCGCCGGGATGCTGGCGATGTCGCCGACGTACAGTTCCCCGCAGCCGCCGTCGGCACAAGACGGGGCGCAAGGCGCCGGGCAGCTCGTCTTGCACGGCGGCCCACACACCGGATCGTGGCAACTGCAGAACCGCTGTTTGGCACAGCATAAGAACTGGTGGAAGCAGTAGCAGCCCGTGTTACTGGCCAGCAGTCCAGCCGCCAGCAGCGAGAACAGCAAACGTCGCATGATGGTACCTCGCACGATGGCGCGGGAGATGGCAACGGCCCGGGGCTGAGGGCGCTGGCCTTCCCTGGTGGCGCCTCTGGAACAAGGGGGAGATTTCCTTTGCCCTTGCTTATCGGCCAGTGGGGGCCGCAGAATCGAGAGAATCTGGATTTTCTTCCCGAAGGGATCAGATCGCCTGACCGGTAAAGTCCACCAGGCCGACATTGCCCGATACAACAAGCCCGGCTCCTGGTATGCTTACCGGCGCTGCGGTTCTCGTCATTATTTGGCTCAAGGCATTGCACGGGCGGCCGAAGACCAGGAAATTCCCCTGCTAGCCTCAAAACCACCACTTTGGGCCAATGCTACTCGCAATCGCGAGCTAGTTTTGCACAACCACCATTCAACAGTTCAACGTTCACTGCTAGCGGCCCGACGCGCCGCCGGCTTCCGCTCTTGGCACCCCTGGGGGGCGAAACAATGCCCGGAATCAATCTCAAAGCACTGGTTGGCAAGCTGAATACCACCTGCCGGACGGCGCTGGAGCAGGCGGTTGCCATGTGCATGTCGCGGACGAATTACAACACCGAGATTGAGCACTGGCTGCTGAAGCTCCTGGAAGTTCCCCAGACCGACCTGGACCTGATCTGCCGGCAGTACGGTGTCGACCGGTCAAAGCTGCAGAAAGAGCTGACGCGGGCGTTGGACCGGCTCAAGACCGGTAACGCCCGGCCGCCGGCGCTTTCGCCCGCCGTGGTAGACCTGGCGCGCGATGGTTGGGTGGTCGCCAGCGTGGAGTACGGCGAGTTTCAGACACGCAGCGGCCACCTGCTGCTGGCGCTGCTGAACAACGATCTGCTGCGCGGCCAGGTGCTGGATTCGTGCCCTGAACTGGGCCGTATCCAGGCCGAGTCGCTCAAGGTGGAGATGCGGCGGATCACCATGATGTCGGTCGAGGCCCAGGAGTCGCTCGATACGGCCGCGTCGGCTCCGTCTGCGGGGGCGGCTGCTGGCGGCCAGCCGGGCAAACCCACCAACACCCCTGCCCTCGATCAATACACGATCAACCTCACCGAGCGCGCCCGCCAGGGGAAGATCGACCCGGTGCTGGGCCGCGATCGCGAGATCCGTCAAATCATCGACATTCTGACTCGGCGGCGGCAGAACAACCCCATCCTCACCGGCGAGGCGGGCGTTGGCAAAACCGCCGTGGTCGAAGGTTTCGCCCTACGGGTGGTGGCCGGCGATGTGCCGCCGTCGCTGCGCAACGTTTCGATCCGTTCGCTCGACCTGGGGCTGCTGCAAGCCGGGGCGGGCATGAAGGGCGAATTTGAAAACCGCCTGAAGAACGTGATCGAGGAAGTGAAGGCTTCGCCCACGCCGATCATCCTGTTTATCGACGAAGCCCACACGCTGATCGGGGCCGGCGGGCAGGCCGGCCAGGGCGACGCGGCTAACCTGCTCAAGCCGGCCTTGGCGCGCGGTGAACTGCGGACGATCGCAGCCACCACGTGGGCGGAATACAAAAAGTATTTCGAACGCGATGCGGCCTTGGCTCGCCGGTTCCAGGTGGTCAAGGTTGATGAGCCCGACGAAGAAACCTGCGTGGAGATGGTGCGCGGCCTGGTACGTACGCTGGAGCGGCACCACCGCGTGCGGATTCTCAACGAAGGCATTGTCGATGCCGTAAAGCTCTCCAACCGCTACATCAGCGGCCGGCAACTGCCGGACAAGGCCGTCAGCCTGCTTGATACTACGTGTGCCCGGATCAACCTCAGCCAGACCTCCACGCCTCCGGCGATTGAGGATTGCCAGCGGCGGATCGATCAGCTTCAAACGGCGATTGAGATTCTGTACCGCGAAGAGCAAGCCGGCGCCGACCACGCCGAAGAGATCCAGGCGTTAGAGAAACGCAAGGCCGACGCCGAGGCCGAACTGGAACGGCTCAACGAGCGCTGGCAGAAAGAAAAGGACCTGGTCCAGAAGATCAACGACACCTATCACCGGCTCTGCGAAAGCCTGGAAGCACGCGAAAAACAGCAAAGCCAGGGCCAGCAAGCCGGCGGTGCGGCAGCGGCCCAGCCGCAGACTGACGGTCAGGCTGGCGCCGAAGCTTCAAACGGGGCTCAGCAACCCGCCGAGGGCGACGCCTCGCAGGAAGACCCCGAGCAACTGCGTTGTGAGCTGGAAGCGGCCGAGGAATCGTTGAAGCTGATTCAGGGCGAGACGCCGCTGGTTCACGTGTGCGTCGATTCCCAGGCCGTGGCAGAAACGGTTTCGGCCTGGACCGGCATTCCGCTGGGCCGCATGGTGGCCGACGAGGTGCGCACCGTGCTGCACCTCAAGGAGAAGATGGAAGAAGCCATCATCGGCCAGAGCCACGCCCTGGAGGCGATCGCCCAGCGGATTCGGACCGCCCGGGCTGGGCTGGCGGATCCCAAGCAACCGATCGGCGTGTTCTTGCTGTGCGGCACCAGCGGCGTGGGCAAGACCGAAACCGCCATCACGCTGGCCAATCTGCTCTACGGCGGCGAGCAGAACATGACCACGATCAACATGTCGGAGTTCAAGGAAGAACATAAGGTGTCGCTGCTCATGGGCTCGCCCCCGGGCTACGTGGGTTACGGTGAAGGCGGCGTGCTGACCGAAGCGGTCCGCCGCAAGCCGTACAGCGTGGTGCTGCTGGACGAGATGGAGAAAGCGCATCCCGGCGTCCAGGACATCTTCTACCAGGTGTTCGACAAGGGCGCGATGAAGGACGGTGAAGGCCGCGACATCAACTTCAAGAATACGGTCATCATCATGACCACCAACGCGGGCACCGACTTCATCAAGAACCTGTGCGCCGATCCGGAGACGATGCCCAACCCCGAGGCGTTCACCAAGGCGATCTTCCCTGAGCTGCTCAAGACGTTCAAACCGGCCTTCTTGGGCCGCGTGACGATCGTGCCCTTCTATCCGCTGACCGACGAGGTAATGCGGAAGATCATCCAGTTGAAGCTCGGCAAGGTCGGCCGCCGCGTGAAGGAGCAGTATCGGGCGGGCTTCGAGTACACGCCCGAGCTGGTCGATGCGATCGCCGCCCGTTGCACCGAGGTCGATACCGGTGCCCGCAATGTCGATCACATCCTGACCAAGACGCTGTTGCCGGAGATGTCGTCGGAGTTCCTGGCCCGGATGGCCGAAGGCCACCAGATCAGCCACGTTAAGCTGACGATCGACGAGCACGGGAACTTCCGCTACGAGATCGAAACCACAACCATGTCGCGCGTGAACGGCACACTGACCGAAGCCACGGCCGATAGCTCCGTGTCGTAGGTCGGGCGCCAGGTTCCACGCTTGCACTCCGGGACGCCGGGCTCGCCGGCCGAACGCCGCGATGGGCATTTCCCGCTCTGGCGCCTTGTTCGCCGGTTGGAGCTTGGCCCCAAATGTCCGGCTGCGCTTTTCGCAAGCAGGCCACCCAAGTTGTGCGTTGGACGGGTTAAGCTCGCGGTGGTTCGCGGGAGAAAATGCATCAACCATCAGGCAGCACGCGCCGGCTCCCCAGTTTCTGGGGCAGCTCGGCACTGGACGCTTGGCCGATGTTCAGGATAATGAGGGCGCCTCGGTGTGCTTGCCCGATGGAGTGGTGAGCAACGTGGCGTGTCGAGGCGGTACGATGGCATCGACCACTCTGATTCGCGAGTCCTTCACCCAGACGCTTAACGGCACAGAGGCCCAGCGACCGCCCAATCCGCTATTGGCGCGGTATGAGCAGATCATTTCCGAGCGGCGGTTTCATTGGACCGAGCACCTTCGTTTCCGCAAGTTACTGGGCGAAGGCGGCCAAGGAGTCGTGTTCCTTAGCGAACGGCGCGGGGCCGACAACTTCACCTTGCCGGTGGCGGTGAAGATCTTTTCGCCCGAGCGCTACCCCGATCGCCGCAGCTATGAAGAGGCGATGTCGCGGATCGCCAACATTGCCGCCCGCGTGGCCCTGATCCAGCAGGACAACCTGTTGGACGTGCACAACTTCATCGACCGCGGCGGCGTGCGGCTGATGGAGATGGAATGGGTCGACGGCTACGACCTGCGCCGCCTGCTCACCAACCAGATGCTCGAACGCGCCCGACAGCGCGTCAGCGATCGGCGGTGGGAGTACATCAACAACGTGATCGTGACCGCCGGCCCGGTTCAGCCGCGGCTCAAGCCGGGCATCGCCATCGCGGTGCTCCGCGAGTGCCTGGCCGCCCTGGCTGCCCTGCAGCGCGAAGGCATCGTGCACGGTGATTTGAAGCCGTCGAACATCATGCTCAAGCGGACGGGCAACGCCAAGGTGATCGATATCGGCTCGGCGTTCGACCTCGACGAAGCCCCCATGCGGCGCACCTGCACGCCGCCGTATGCCGCGCCCGAGATTCTTGAAGGTGCCGATAGTTCACCCCGGGCGGACCTGTGCAGTTTGGGCTACGTGCTGATCGAAATGCTTTCCGGGGCGCCGCCGTTTGCCGGTTTGAACAGCTACCGCGAGCTGCTGGAAGCCAAGCGGGCGCTGGTGCATCGGCTGCCCGAGGTGCTGCCGGAAGAAGTGGTCTGCAACGACCTGCTGATGAACCTCTGCCGGGGCTTGATCGCTCCGGACCCGATGAAGCGGTTCCCCAGCGCCGAGGCCGCCGACCTGCTCAAGGAAGGCGCCGCCAGCTTCCATCGCCAACTCGTCAAAGGCGACCTGGCCAGCGAATACGAGAACGAGATTCGCCTCTGGCTGGAAGAACTGCACTAACCGTCAGGCCCCAGTGACCCGTCCCGGGGGGATGGTGCGCACAGCTCGCAATTCTTCCAGGTAAGCCGACTCCTCGCGGCAAGGTGCGTGCTCGCCCCCCCACGGCATTCTCGCCCGTTGGAGTGAGCCGTTTGCCGCTGCCAGCGGGGTGACCTATGCTTTTTCCGGTGTTTTTCTAGGGGCCGGCTATTTTCCCGCCGCCAGCGCACATCAGCACGTTCGTGCGTCGGTGGGGGCTACGAGGATAGCCGGGGTTCAACCATCCAACGGTAACGGTGTCGCGACCGTGGTAGATGCTGTCCTATTGGTGCTGGTCATTGGGGTAGCGAACCTGGCCCTGGGATTTGCCATCGGCACGTTCTTGATGCGTCCCTGATCCCGTGGGCGGCGACCCGGCCGCGTTCGCTATTGCAGGCGGCCGCGGCCGACTAGCGGCCAGATCACTTCCAGGCGGCCGTTGCGGATCCCGTAGAACTCGTTGTAGAGCACGTTGGTCATGTCGGAGTAGCCGGGAATCAGTTCCAGGCGATCGCCGATCTTGAGCCCGCGGGCAGGCTCATCCAATTCCAGTTCGCCGTGCTCGGCAGAGAGCCGCGTAAACCGGGTACTGTCTTCGTAACCGACCACAATCGATGGCTGGTGGTCGACAAAATGCGCCTTGCGGCCCGCATCGACGATGGCGCGGTTGGGCGCCGGGCGGCTCACCACCGTGACGTAGAGCTTCAGCGCGTGCTGGAACTCGGTCACGTTGCAGCGGTGGCGGTAGAAGGCGTCCATGAAGATCAGGCCGCCCGCCTGAAGTTCGGTGATGCCTGGGCAGCGCATCGTGGTGGCGTACGAGCCGGTTCCGCCGGCTGAGACGATCGAGCAAGCCAGCCCGGCCTCTACGTAGTGGTCGCGAACCTGTGCCAGCAGTGCCAGCGCCTCGCGGATTTTCCGGTCCTTTTCTTCCTGGTCGCTGATCGTCAGCAGGTGGCCCTCGTAACCCATGATGCCCGACAGGGTAATGCCGGGGGCGGCGTCGATGATCTTGCCCAGCTCGACGGCTTGTTCCGGGGCCACGCCGCCGCGGTGCAGGCCGATATCCACTTCGACGATCGCACGGACGTTCAAGCCGGCGTCGGCCATTGCGCGGCTGATGGGGGCGACCTGGTCGGCGTGATCGATGGTGACGATCAAGTCGCACTGCCGGGCCACGTTGACCAGGCGGCGCATCTTGGTTGATCCGGCAATCTGGTTGGCTACGAGGATGTCGCGGATGCCGCCAGCGGCCATCACCTCGGCTTCGCTGAGCTTGGCGCAGGTGACGCCGATGGCGCCGGCCTCGACGAGCTTTTGGGCGATCTGCGGCGACTTGTGGGCTTTGGAGTGCGGCCGCCATTGCACGCCGTGCTCACGGCACAGGGCCGCCATCTTGGCGATATTCGCTTCAAAGGCATCGAGATCGATGCACAGAGCGGGGGTATCCAGTTCTTCGACCGGGCAGCCGATCTGATGCATATTAGGCCTCGGGGGAGGATTGACGTAGTTGGCAGCGCCGCCCTGCGGCAAGCGAACCCCCAAAAAGATAATCGATTCACCCCCACGGCAACAGCAGCCTGCCGCGATCGGGAATGGAAACTGCACTCCCGGTGATTTTGGCCCGCGGGCCTCGCTGCCCCGCCCCCCCAGTGATTACCGCTACCACCCCCCGGACAAACCGGAGCGCTTGCGGTAGAATCCACCGCAACTCGCCAAACCGCGTGATTTTGACATCCGTTTTAGCCCGTTTCCTTCTCTGCTGAGGAGGCCCGCCAGCCATGACCAAACCCCGTGATCCGTTCTCTGTCCGTGACACCTTTGATACCGGCAACGGGCAGGCGGGCATTTACCGTCTGAGCAAGCTCGAGGATGCAGGCCTGGGCCAGATTTCGCTGTTGCCCTACTCCATCCGGGTGCTGCTGGAAGCCGCTGTGCGCAACTGCGACGGCCGGATTGTCCGCGAGGAGGACGTGAAGAAGCTGGCCCAGTGGCAGGCTGAAGCCCCGGCCAAGGAAGAAATTCCCTTCATGCCCGCCCGCGTGGTGCTGCAAGACTTTACCGGCGTGCCGGCCGTGGTCGACCTGGCCGCCATGCGTAGCGCTATGAAGCGGCTGGGCGGCGATCCCCGCAAGATCAACCCGCTGATCCCCGCCGACCTGGTGATCGACCACTCGGTGCAGGTCGACGCCTTCGGCACGGCCAACGCCCTGGAGGTGAACGTCGACCTGGAATACAGCCGCAATGCCGAGCGGTACGCGTTCCTCCGCTGGGGCCAGAAGGCCTTCAACAACTTCCGCGTGGTCCCGCCCGCGGTGGGGATCGTCCACCAGGTGAACCTGGAGTTCCTGGCCAAGGGCGTCTTTACCCGCGACGACGGTGCCGGCCCCGTGGCCTTCCCCGATTCGCTGGTCGGCACCGACAGCCACACCACCATGATCAACGGCCTGGGCGTCGTCGGCTGGGGCGTGGGCGGTATCGAGGCCGAAGCGGTCATGCTCGGCCAGCCGTTGTACATGCTGCTGCCTGAAGTGGTGGGCTTCGAGCTGACGGGCAAGTTGCAGCCGGGCGTTACGGCCACCGACCTGGTGCTGACCGTCACCCAGATTCTGCGTCAGCACGGCGTGGTGGGTAAGTTTGTCGAGTTCTACGGCGCTGGCGTCAGCAGCATGAGCCTGGCCGACCGTGCCACCATCGCCAACATGGCGCCCGAGTACGGGGCGACGATCGGCTTCTTCCCCGTGGACGACGAAACCCTCAATTACCTCCGCCGCACGGGCCGCACCGAGCACGAGGTGACGCTGGTCGAGCGGTACTACAAGGAGCAGGGCCTGTTCCGCACCGACGACTCGCCGGTGCCTCGCTTCTCGGCCTGCCTGTCGCTCGATCTGTCGACGGTGGAAAGCAGCCTGGCCGGTCCCAAGCGCCCGCAGGACCGTATCGCGCTGAAGGACATGAAGCAGCAATTCAAGCAGGCGCTGACGGCTCCGGTGGCCAACCGCGGCTTCGGCCTCGATGCCCCGGCTCTTCAGCGCAAGGCCGAGGTGCAGCAGAACGGCCAGAGCACCGAGATCGGCCATGGCGCCGTGGTGATTGCGGCGATCACGAGCTGCACCAACACCAGCAACCCCTCGGTGATGTTGGGCGCAGGCCTGCTGGCCCGCAATGCTGTGGCCAAGGGCCTGAAGGTGAAGCCGTACGTGAAGACGAGTCTCGCCCCCGGATCGCGCGTGGTAACCGATTACCTCGATCGCGCCGGGCTCACCGAGGCGCTCAACCAGTTGGGCTTCCAGACCGTGGGCTACGGCTGCACCACCTGCATTGGCAACAGCGGCCCGCTGCCCGAGCCGGTGGCGACTGCCGTGCAGAAGGGCGACCTGGTGGCCGCGGCCGTGCTGAGCGGCAACCGCAACTTTGAAGGCCGTATCAACCCGCTGGTGAAGGCCAACTATCTGGCCAGCCCGCCGCTGGTGGTCGCGTACGCGTTGGCCGGCACCGTGGACATCGACCTGGTGAATGAGCCGCTGGGCGAAGGGACCGACGGCCCCGTCTATCTCCGCGATATCTGGCCTTCTGCCGAGGAAGTGGCCCAGGTGGTCAACGAGATGGTGCAGCCGGAGATGTTCCGCAAGCGGTACGAGAACGTCTTCGAGTCCAACGAACGGTGGAACGCCATCCCGGTTTCGGGCGGCGACCTGTACGAGTGGGACGAGTCCAGCACCTACATCCAGGAGCCGCCGTTCCTGGCGGAGATGACTCGCGAGGTGCCCGAGCTGCGGCCGATCCAGGGGGCCCGCGTGCTGGCCCTGCTGGGCGATTCGGTCACCACCGACCACATTTCGCCGGCCGGCTCGATCGCCAAGAACAGCCCGGCGGGCAAGTACCTCATCGAGCAGGGCGTGGACCCGGTGGACTTCAACAGCTACGGTTCACGGCGCGGTAACGACCGCGTGATGACCCGCGGCACGTTTGCCAACATCCGCATCCGTAACCAGCTTGCCCCGGGCACCGAGGGCGGCGTCACGCGGCACCTGCCCGATGGCGAGCAGATGTCGATCTACGATGCCGCCATGCGGTATCAGCAGGAAGGCACGCCGCTGGTGGTGCTGGCCGGCGCCGAGTACGGTACCGGCAGCAGCCGCGACTGGGCCGCCAAGGGCACCTACCTGCTGGGGGTGCGGGCGGTGATTGCCGTCAGCTTCGAACGGATCCACCGCAGCAACCTGATCGGCATGGGCGTGCTGCCGCTGCAGTTCCCGCCCGGCGAAACCTGGCAATCGCTCGGCCTCACCGGCGAGGAGAAGTACGACATTCCGGTCGACCAGATTACCGAGCCGCGCGGCACGGTGACGGTCACCGCCACGGCCGAAGACGGCACCACCAAGACCTTCGAGGCCGTGGTGCGGATCGATACGCCAGTCGAGCTCGATTACTACCGCAACGGTGGTATCTTGCAGACGGTGCTTCGCAACCTGCTGTAAGCCGGCACTGCGATCCATTGAACCGCTTTAAGCACATCACCGCGCCCTGGCCTTTGTGGCTCAGGGCGTGGTGTTTTTTATGTACTTCTCCGGTTGCCTGGCCGATGCCCGGAGCCCCAGATTGGGAGGGTGAACCAGAGGCCGTAACCGACAAAGTTTACCTGGTTTTACAAGGCTGCCTGGAGGTCGCGGTTACCGATAACCGTAATGAGTTCGCAAAGATTATTTCTTCTCCCCCGCTTGGGCGTCAGTCTGGGGGTGTGGCCTGTAAATTTGCGTTTAGGCACAAACGATAAGAGCAAATACGTCCCGATAGGGGGCGTGGTGAAAGCGACAAACTCGCCTGCGGTATATCGTTCTCCCCTGCTTGCACGGCGAATAGCCACAGTGCTGGCCGGTGTTGTGAATGTGACCTTTAGGCCAGTGCGTTCATTTCTCGACCGTGCAGCAAGGAACGATGTGTGACTGACGCCAATTCTGAATCGGCGGCTGGTAAGAATGGTTCCAATCAGCAATCACCTGACCCGTACAGGGCAAGCCATCAAGCAGCCCGCACGCGAGCAATTTCTCGATTTCTTATTTTGGCTGCCTGGTTGCTCGTGGGGCTGGCTACGCCGGCGCATAGCCAGACGTATCGCGACTTTGATATTAACGGAGTGAACTTACGCGTCGAGTTTTGGGACCCGACCGACGGCGCCTTTTCCTGGAACATTTATAACGTCACGCCGACCCATAACTTTGAACAGGACCAGATCGACGCGATCAGCCGCGGCGTCCAGTACTGGGTTGATGTTCTGGGGCCGAACAATACGCCCGGCCGCGACATGGTGTTTCGCATTGTTCGGGACACCTCGATCGGCCCCGACGCCACCCAGCGTAGCATCTATGCCAACTTGGGCACGTTACGGACGTTCCCCCAGTACATTTGGGCCGATGGGTTCACTTCCAGCGGGGCAACGGCCTCCGATGGGCAGAGTCTGGACACGGTCGTGGTACTTGGCAATCTGCCTTGGTCGTCGGCCCCCACAGGGCAATTGTATAGCGGGGGCGTTAGCCTCGAAGCTGTCATCATCCACGAGCTAGCGCACGCGCTGGGCTTGATAAACTTCCGGCCAACCTGGGGCAACTCGGGCCTGCTGACCAGCTACGAAGCGCTGCTGGTGGACCAGGATGGCAATCCGGTGGTGGCCGGCGCGTCGTTCAGCGCCACTACCCCGATCTACTTCACCGGTGCCAACGCCATGGGGGTCTATGGCGACCGCGTGCTCACGAGCATGGTCAGCGTGGGAAAAAAACACCTGGCGCTCGACCCCTTATTGATAACGCTAGAGGAGTTCCGCAATTACCCGTTTCTCACGGAATTGGAACTGGCCATCATGCAAGACCTGGGGTATGACATCGACCGCTCCAAGTTCTTTGGGCGGTCGTTCTACCAGGACGGCAACATGGGCGATCCGGTCATCGTCAATAACAATGGCTTCAATTCGACGGCCACCTACGGCGTCGGTCTGCATGTTAAGGCCAACCAGCTCAATATCCTCCAGAATGTCGACCTGATCTCTGAAGGTGCGGGCGGCGCGGGCATCCGCATCGATGGCCGCAACAACCTTGTGACCATCGGGCAGAATGTCAACATTGCCGCTAATGGTGACTTCGGCGCGGGCGTGGTCGTCAGCAATGGTACCGGCAACGTGCTCGTACATCGCGGTTCGATCGAGGCCGGCTCCACCACGACCGATCAGGAAGGCACGGGTATTCTGAGAGACTGTCTTCAAATGTCTTTTCCGCGTGCCAGGCGGCGTGACATCAGTGCGATCATGCTGATATAGATCATCGCTTCGCTGGTCTCCGGGTTGCGT
>Ga0207874_1003443_pt1 | contig 13065 bp, 7 predicted proteins | sample HigsolmetaAR201D_FD_184833 | JGI IMG/M metagenome (GOLD analysis project Ga0207874, IMG submission 184833) | Ionic liquid and high solid enriched microbial communities from the Joint BioEnergy Institute, USA - AR20-1-D (SPAdes) (version 2) ...
CGTGCCACATCTCATCGCTGACGACGGAGAGGCACGTGGAAAACGATTAAGGCCCCTGACCGCATTTCTGCTGGTCAGGGGCCTCCTGCTGGTGGCAGTGACGGCGCCGCAGGAAGAGTACGAAGATCTTCACCGGCTGATCGACCAGCTTCGGCCAGATCAGGTGCGTGAAGAGCGTGCGCGGCTTGTTGATCTTTCCGACCCCGATTTCGGAACTATCCACGAAGCCGTTAACTACAAAGGTAGATTCGCTGCTTCGGGCAATTCATTCGACTACCATCTCCAATTCGTTGCAACCGTCGTTGATCGGTATAGCCGCCTAGTTCGTAGATGTGAAGAGTACCGCATTTCTACGACTGATCCGACAGGGGACGATAGCGTGGATATACGCTTAGTGGATCTCCCATCACACTGCTATTTAGTCGCCCCATTCCTGACATGAACCGGTTCCTCGGTGAACTCTTCTCATCTCGGCACCCATTCCGACTCTGGGGTATTCCTGAGGTTAAGCGTGATATCGCTTACGTCGATGCGGTAGACCTACACGTCGGTGACGATCTGCGTTTCGATATTGACCCAGAGTGGATGCGGATTTATCTCCCGAAAGACGCATGCGGGAATGTAATAACGCGGCTCGTCACAAACTTGCAGCATCGCTTTGATAGCGCGCTAAAGTTTGCCGATCCGGACCTGCAGGCGGCTTTCAGCCTGCGTGAGTTTTCAGTCGCCTGACCTCGATCTTCGCAATCTTGAGGCGATTGGCTGATCAAGTTCGGCTGACATGTGATCCGCGATGCGGTTAGCACTTCGTCCCGCGCGAGCATACGCTGAACCTCCGTTGGAAGCGGACTCGTTCACGGCACGCGTAGTATCCGCCGCGTACTGATCCCGGTGATAGCCGCACGCATATCTCAAGGCAGACATCTACGCCGGAGACTGGCCATTCTCGTTGAATTCCCGCATGAGGTTGGCGAGGTCTAGTCCCCGGGTAGCGCGTATGACGCGCCACTGCTCGTCCGGGATGGGCTTGAGCATGGTTGCTAGATCAGTAGAGGTTAACTCGACCAACGGCACTTGGAGCTTGCGCCGGAAAGCTTCGGCATAGGCGAAAGGGCTGGTGCGATCGTATGTGAGCTCAAACCAGACGCTCATGGGATCCTTGCCTGCCCCGCCCTCGTAACGGGATGCGGCGCATCCCGCGGCGATCGTGGACCGGATGAGATCTACGAATCGGCGACGGAAGCTGGCTGTCGCTTGTCGCCGCTGCGTTCTGCGCATCTGATCTGCCCGTGCTTTCCGAGCATTTACTTCTCTGCTGAGCAGATCACGCGCGAGCCGTTCGGCGTCACCACGTGCATGAGCAACGCCGAGGTCGTCCACGTCGGCGAGCGAGCGTATGAGCTCGGGTGGGCTACGGTCCGCACGGACGGCTACAGCCGGACCATCTGGTTCGCCTACGATCACAAGCGCACTGTTATCGGGAAGTGACTTGACCACGTGGCGAGCGAGTTCATCTCGGACGCGTGGATGGCCGTAGGTGGCGAGGGCGGTCCACCCATCAGGGTCGCGGGATGCGCGGGAAGGATCCCAAGTCACGGGACGGCCGGGCTCATCGAGTATTGAGCCGAAACGGTCAACCAACACGTCCTGGAGATCCTTCAGCGTGACCGGGCTTGGCGGATAGTCAGGCACCGGCATGGGATCTTCCAGCGTCAGATCGATGCCGTTCTTCTCTACGGAATCGATCGACTCCATCAATCGGCTGAGCGCGAGCTCCTGAGTGGCTTGGCGTTCGTGCCGGGGGGCACGGAAGATCGTCTGGAAGGTTCGCTCCGTCTCGCCGAGGATGGGTTGAAGATTGCCGAGCAGAGTCGTGAAAGTGGTGATGCGGCTGGCGAGAGCAGAGTAAACGAGCTCCTCGACAGTCCCCTCGATGAAGTAGTTGCGAATATGGACGACATCGCGGACCTGCCCGAGACGGTCGATTCGACCGATTCGCTGTTCGACCCGCATCGGGTTCCACGGCATGTCATAGTTGATCAGGTAGCTGCAGGCTTGCAGGTTGAGCCCTTCGCTCGCGGCATCGGTAGCGAGCAGCAGGGTGACTCGCCCACTGCGGATGGCATCGACGAGATCGCGCTTAGCGATCTCAACCCAGCCTTCATGCTCACGGAAGATTCGTCCTCCGTCGCCGGTGAATGTGGCGAGCTGAGAGCGGTACGAGTGGAACAGCCGGTCTCTGAGATCGTCCAGAGTGTCGGTGAATTGGGTGAAGACGATCGTGGAATGGCCGGCGCTGCGAGCCGCGTCGAGGTCTCTCCGGAGCTGCTCGAACTTCGAGTCCGGAACATTCCGCATGGCTTCGACATATGCACGGAGCTCACTGAGCTCCTCCTCAGTGAGTGGCACAGCCTGACTGTCATCCACAGTGCCGCCCAGACCGGTATCAAGTTCACCCTCGGCCTCTTCAAGAAAGTCATCGTCCAGGGTGAGCTCTTCCCGATTGAGCCGGCGCATGAGTGTCTTGCGGATCGCAGCCCAGGACGAGGTGAGGCGACGCCGGTAGACCGTGAGCACCAGCCCGGCACCACGGCGCTTACCGTGCGCCTCCATCAACCGATCAATCCACTCATCGAGCTGGTCGTATAGCTCTTGCTCTTCGGGCAGGAAATCGATGATGACGGGCCGGACGTCACGGTCAGGTGGTTTTTGACGCAGCAGCCCTCGCGCGTAGTAAGCCTTGAGAGTCTCGCGGCTGTGCCGAGTGACGAACTGCCCGACCGGTGACAAGGTCCGGAGCCATAGGCGTAGCGCGTCGTGCCCAGCAGGTGACAGGTTGGAGGTGATCTCCGCTGCGGATGCACCGTCAGTGCCGAATCTTTCGATGTGGGCTGCCTCTACAACCCCTACTTGGCGCCGAATCCGATCGAGCACTGCCTTCTCAGCTGGACCTGCAGGCGGCCGTGGAGTGCTTTGGAGAGTTCGGTTCAGCCAATCCCAGTTGGGCTCGTTGCCTTCTCTGGCGAGCTGACGGAAGTACTCCAAGAAGACATGCTCGTTCGCCATAGCGCCATCAAGGCCGGCATGCAGCAACAGATCCCGTAGCTCGACCGGGTGTAGCTGCATGGGCGTGGCGGTCAGCAACCATATCGCCTTAGCCGCACCGGATTGTGTGATCTTGTCGAGAAGCTGGAGGAGACGGCCTGGCCGGTAATCCTCATCGTTGAAGTGCGTTCGCCGGGCGTGATGTGCCTCGTCCAAAATCACCAAGTCGTAGGGTCCAGCGGCCAGGACCAACTCATGGTGCTCTACCCGCCGGGCTAGGTGGCTGGAGGCGATGAGCACCGGATGCTCGGCATACGGGTTGGCGCCGCTTGGCAGCTTCCGGACCTCAGACGGATGTGCTCCATAGATTTTGTTGCCGTCAAGCCTGGGGATCCACAGGCCGAACTTCTCAAACAACTCGTCCTGCCACTGACGGCAGACGTTAGCCGGCGCCAGAATGAGTACTTTGCGAACCCGTCCGTCAAGCAACAGCCGGCGGAGCGACATGCCCGCCGAGATGGTCTTGCCGAGCCCCACTTCATCGGCAACGAGCCATGATCGGGGATAGGTGTCGGCGAGCCGAGCGACGACCTGGCGCTGATGTGGGAAAAGCTTCACGCCAGTAGTAGCCTCAGCCAATCGCTCCGCTCCGATCAACCGTGGAGCCTCCAGCAGGTACCGTGCGACCACAGCGTCATCGCCGACCGCAGGCGGTTCTTCTGGATCGACCTCGTCGGGCATCTGGTCAGGAGCAAGGCTGATGAGCTGGAGCCGAGCCGCCTCGGGCAGGTTATAGACCTTGAATCCGGGGACTTTCCCTTCCCAGCGATCTTCGAACTTGTTGGCCCAATAGCTGAAGTGGGTGGCTGTCGCATTCCAGGAGGCGTAGACAGAGAACGATTCGAAGTTGCGCGCCCATGCCGTGGCGGATTCGTTGACCGATCCCTGGAAGGCGATACCGTCTCCGCGCGCGTCGCGGAGCACGCCGATCTTCTCGTGGAAGTAAGTCTCCCCGTTGCTCGTCGTCAGGGGCTGCCCAGAGGCGTCTACTGGGATCGCGATCCGGATCTCCAGACGCTTTTCCTTGGCCAGCCAGGCCAGCACTTCCAGGCGGCGGCGCGCGACCTCGTCATCAGTGACCAGACTTGCAGCAAGTCGTCGCGCGAATGCCTCATCGAGGACGTCTTTATTCAGCAGTGCGTTGCGATCTGCGGGAGTGATCTCCGCTCCGCAGAGCAAACGGATCACACCGCCACTGTTGATAAATCGGGATATACCCTTTGCCGCGGCTGCTAAGGAAGATGACCGGAAGTAGCCGACCGAGCGGTCATATTTGACCGCTCGGCTCAGCACAGGAACGTAAAACGTCTCCAGTAGCCGGTCCCCGGAGTCGTATCCCGGCTTGAGATCCAACCCACGAAACCCAGGCCGGGCCGTGACATGCGTCGGCATATCAGCCATTGGGGTCGGGCCAGCTCCTGCCGTCGAAGAGAGCCTCCTGCATCCCAGCGATAGGTACGGCTTCCGCCAAGGGCGGAATGTGATCGAACAGCGCGGTCCGGAGGCTGTCCAGGATGCGGGCCTCCGGCCGGACGAACTCACCCTTCTCTTTAGTTCTAGGGATCGCACGCAGCGCCGCCGCGATGAGATCAGAGAACCTCGTGTCATCACCAAGCCCGGTGCGGGTCAGCCATGCCTTGGCTGCAGCCAGGCCCTGCTCGTCGTAGACGAGCATCAACGCGTGCAGCTGGTCGAGCATCGTCGGCCACGAGCTGGCGTCGACATCGAACGCACCCGCCGTGTAGCGCTGGGCCGGCGTTAGCAGAGTGACCGAACCGCTGGCCTGCTTGACGACCTTGTGCCGCTTAGACAGGTCCTCCACATCCAAATGGGTGGCAAGAGAGAGCTTCCGCGCCTCATCAAACGGGAACTCCGCAGCCTGGAAGTCACTCCAGGCAAGCAGATACCAGTCGGTGATCCGATCGAATTCGACGTCCCGCCCACCTAGCAGACCTCGCTTCTTCAGCATCGCAACGCGCTGGCGGGCCAGATCCAGCGCCGCGTCCGGCCGAAGCACTTCAGGGTTGCCGGCCGCGTCGAGCTCGCCCGTGTAAACTGGCCAATTCCGCGACAGCACAGAGAGAACCGGACCATAGGTCGCGATAGTCAAGTCCACGCCGGTCAGGCCATGCTCGGAGAATTCGCGTACGGCTTCCTCCGCGACACGCTCCACCTCATGGCGAATGTCGGCCCAGTAGGCGGGCTCGTTCCCCTCTCGTTTCCGGCAAGTGAGGAAGATCGTCGAAGCGGCGGAGTTCTTCTTCGCCTGGTGGAGCGAATACTCACTCTCGGTGTGCACCGGCCACGACGAGTTGATTGCGAAGCCCGCATTGAGCAGTGCCACACCAAGGGTGTCCCACGCATCCACCCGTTTGTGAGTGAACATGACGGTGAGTACACCGTCTTTCTTAAGCACCCGGTGGCACTCGTGGAAGGCCCGGGTGAGTAACTCCTCGTAGCGAGCATCGGCGAACTCGGCAGCGGTCTTGCCCTCAGCCTTCTTGCGTCCCCGTCCGGATGGCGCCGCAACATCCTTGAAGAGGGAGGGGTTGGCCACTGCTTCTTGCTCCTTGTCAGTAAGGAAGAGGTCGCAGAACTGCGGCCATATGTCGCGTAGCGAGCGCTTCAACCAGACGTAGAAGTAGTCTGAGCACTCGGCGTACATCACGTTGTCGTAGTACGGGGGATCGGTCACGACTGCGTCCACAGACTCGGCGGGCAACGGTAGCGAAGCAGCCGAACCACGGATGATTTGCGTTTCGACCTGGCCCAGATCGCCGTGGAGAGTGGCGGGGCGTGCCGCGAGCTTGGCGATCCCGCGGTAGGCGTCCTCAACCTGGCTCACAGCCCAAGGGAAAAGCGAATGGGCACCATCAAACTCCGCAAACGTCCACTTGTAGGCGAAGTCATGCCGGTCGAAGGTGTGGCGAATATTGAGCCGCGTCGCATCCCAGCTACTGAGCATCCCGTTGTAGTCGCACGCTTTGTCTAGCGCCAGCGCCAGATAGAGGCCGACCGCTCGACCGCGCTCTTCGCCCAGTTCCGACCGCGCCTCCGAAACGATCGCATGGAGTTCTTCGAGTGCAGTGATGTTTGTTAGGAGCTGACGCGGTGTGAACATGTCGGACCAGCGTGTGAGCCCCATGTCCACGCTGCGCTTAGTCTCCTTGCCTTCGAAGATCGGCTCGGTTGGCACCAAATCCGCGATTTCCCAACCAGGGAGACGGCGCTGCAGTTCGGCCTCCGCTGCGGCCACCGCCTTGAGATCGTCTTCGATAGGGACGCGGAACTGACGGCCCGACTTGCCAGGAACCGTTACCGCGACCGCCAGAAGCATCGCTCCGACCTTGCCCTCTTGGGCCTGCGTCCGGATGTACTCCCCCGGAATGGGAGTGCGGGTCCAAATGCTCTCCGCCACACCCTTCTTGTAGGTCGAGCGGTCACCCCACTGCTTGGCCTCTGTTCCTTCAACGATGCTCAGCTCGTAGGTGCCTTTAGTGTAGTCGGTTACCTCCAGTCGAACTGCAACATCACGACCGGCCTTGCCCCGGGCAAGCCAGAAGTTTGGGCAGAGCGGTGTCGGAAATCCCGTAGTCGGACAGGGAACCACATGCGCCCACACGTAGGCGATGATCGACTCACCTGCCTTACGGGGGAAAAAGTCGTCGAGGCGCTTATTAATCCGATCAGCCCACTTGCCGCCCCATGTCTTAATCGTGGTGGCAAACTCAGGACCGAGCTTGGTGGGGAGGTCCACCGTACCCTGAAGGATGGCACTGGCAACGGGGTTGAGCTCGTTGGCAATGGCTGCGAAGCCATACCTGGCGCTCTCAAAAGGAATGCTGCCCCCGCCCGAAAATGGGTCGAGCACCCTTACGGTGGACTCACCTGAGCCGCGGAGAGCTACCAGACGGTCGATACGGGCGGCGGTTTCGGCATCGGGAGTGTAGGTAAAAGCGCGGTCATAGCCGTATCCGTTACCCTCCAGCTTCACCCCGGCGGCATTGGCGGCTTGGATTTTCGCGCGGCCAGCTACGGGGTCACCGTAGATGCCGAGGGCGTGGAGGAACCAGGCGTGATACTCGGCCTCACCGCCGGGGAACTCCTCTTGAAGCCCGGAAAGAATCTTGGCTGCCTGGGCGTCGTTTGTGACCTCCTCGGCCGTCGGCCATGCGGGGAGCAGCGATCCCAGAACCGCAGCCCGACTCGCCGTAAGCGGACGGCGAGCCCACCACACGTGGAGGAAATTGACCGGCGGTAGCGCACTCGATGCGCCCCGTTCCCGGCGGCTCTCAGCGCCAATGATCTTGGCCGGAAGCCACTGTTCGATCAGGCTGCGGGTCAACGCCGTACTCCTCCGTCGATGAGAATGCGCAGTGCCTTAAGACCGTGGCGGTGCCGGGTCTGGGCGTGCCAGTAGCTGGCCTCTTCACGGCTCATCTCGGCGACGCCTTCGGCAATGCTGGTGATGCGGTCGATCCGGCGCAGTGGCTTGACCGCGCGGAGCAGGAGCTCAGCATGTATCCCGAGGGCTGGTTTGAGTTGTAGCGGTGCATTGGAAGACCACTGCCTGCCGCGGATCCCTCCACTGCGCAGCACCTCAAAAAGGGAACCTGCGATGTGCCCGGCGTGGTTACCGTTCACACGGATCTCTCGAGTGCGGCCTTCTAGATCCTTGACGCGTAGCTCGATGGCGACGATGCGTCCGTCTTCGTCACGACTGATCGCGCATGTGTAGTGCTCGGAGCGCGTCATCACGTGTCCTCGGTGATCAGAGTGATTGTGCATTTGGTGGGGCCTGTGTCATTTGCGATGCGAGCCAGGTCGCCGACCGCATCGCCAGAGAGCTCGAGCGGCTCGACGAAGGTGGCGCGCAGGGTCGCCTTGAGCGTGGCTTGTCGGGGTTGGAGTAGCTGCTTGACCGCTTCGCGTAGCGGCATGTAGTCGCTGGCCAGGCCGTGGAACTGCACGGCCGCGGTCTGCCCTGGCTTGGACAGCTCGACCCGAAGGTCGATGTCATAGGTGACTTCGGTGGCGGGCCGGGTAGCCGAAACCATGGTGTGCAATCGCGTCAGCTCGACTCCTGCCCCGGTTCCGATGTGGTCGATCTCAATGATGAGCTCGTGGAGCTGATGCCGCCCCGCCTCCGCAGCCGCTGCACGTGCCGATGTGAACGCGGCACCAGCTGCGCCCGTCCCACGGAAGGCACGCTCTGCCGGATCCGGCTTGGGGCCAGGTCCATCGCCGCCGGAGCAACCGCGTCCGGGGTGAACCTGCCCACAGAAGGGACAGGCCTGCTCAGCGGGAGCAGGCGCGGAACCGGGCGGCCAAATGAACGTGTCCTCGCCAAGACGTACAGCAGTGGCAAGTCGGTCTCTGGTCGCCCAGCCCTCATCCCCCCGCTCAGGGTCGTGGTAGTCCCACACCCCGTTGCGCACGCCCGCCTGAAGAAGATTGACGATTTGCGCCCGATCGAGGACCATCTTCAGGTCGGCACGCCGCGCGAAAGCACGTACCAGCTCCATAGTGGTCTGCCTTGAATTCAGGACTTGACCAAGCTTGGTCCTGACATATACGGGATCGAGCGGCTTGTCACCAGCCGAGAGGGTTTTATCCATCGCGGCCAGCCGTTCCAAGATTGCATCAGTCTGGTTTGGCTTGACCGATGCCTGGGTTGCAATATCGAGCTCGACCGCCTCCAGCCCGTTACCCCTAGGTACGTAGAGCAGGTTGACGTGGTTGCAAACCGCGACCCGGGCTAGGAGCTGGGATTCCTTGGCCTTTTCCTTGAGCTCTTCGCGTTTACCGTCGCTGAGTTGCGCGAGCACGTCAGAGTTCCTGCGCAGGCTTTCCAACGCCAGGTGCTTGCGGACGGCGCGCACCATCGCCTCATGGGTACCGGCGGTGGGAGCGAGGAAGACAAGCCGGTTGCGGAACTCCCGGACACCTCCGGAGGGGGTGCGTTCCCAGAGTTCACGGATCTTGGTTGGTACCCCATCACCTGCGGCAACGCCACGTGCGTCACCAAAGTCGTCCCAGTGCATGATCACCAGCCAAGCATCGTCGGCATTATCGGGGACCTTCGCGTCTTCCCAGTGCCGCTTCACCTTTAGGGCACTGTCGCGGAACTGCTCAGCGAGGATCTTGGTGGCTTGGCGTCGTGCCTCGGTGGTACTGATCTCGCCCTCGGCCTCCTGGATCAGCTTGACGAGTGACGCCTCTGTGGAGAATCGGAGACCGCGAATGTCGGCGTGGAGATACCAGGCTGTTTGCTCCAGCTGGTCAAGGGCGCGTTGCAACAGGTTCGGGTCGTCGCTCGGCTCCAGTACCGCGCCGTACAACTCGGCAACCTGTACTCCGGGAACGTCGCGAGTGAGCGAGTAAAGATATATGGTGGTGGCGAGGCGACGGGCGTAATGCCCCCCCATCCGCGCATCCACTTCTTCAGCGTGCGCGGGCGTCCCCCCGGGCTGGGTTGCGATATCGGCGCGGATTACCGGCTCGTACTCAGCGCGATCGAGCCGGCTCGACAACTCCTCCGCCAGAATCGCATCGGCGAGGTCAATGTGATGCACATGGAGAAGCTGGGTGTTCTCGGGTCGCGTGTCCCACAGTCGCCGGATAGCCCGTGCCAGCAGCCGCAGAGCGCCTCTGGTCCGCTGGAAATTAGGAATCGTCGACAGGCGCTTGTCCAGCACCTGGATGAGAGACGGGTGGAAGGGATACGTACGGCTGATCGCGGTCGCCCAACCTGCACCCGTCATACGCTGAGGAAGATCCAGCCCGGCAGCGTAAGCTCTGTCGGCGGCGCGGGCATATGCCTCGGCGACCTCGCTCGCCGTACCCGCCGGGATCTCCTCGAAGAGCCGCCGCGCCAGGATCTTCGGAAGGTCGGCTTCCACGCTGGGATGCAGCACCAACTCCTTACGGGCGATCAGAGACCGCGCCTCCTCGATCGCCTTGAGGACCATCTCGGTGTCCTCGCCGAATGCGTCAGTGACCCCCGTCGTAGTGATCACCAAGACTGCGTTAGGCAGGGAGTCGACAGCCTCCATCAGTGCCATAAGAAAGGCCGAGGTCTGCTGCGCCAGAGTGGACGAACCGACCCTGTGACCTCGCGCGGTCGTGTAGTACCGGGCGATCTCATCGATCATGATCAGCGTGGGCTTCGATCCGAAGACACGCTTCAATGCCGATGAGCCCGGAGCCGTCAGCTTCTCATCGTCAACCCGTACATGGGCGTACGCCTCCCGCCCACCGATCTGCAAGGCGAGATACCCCCATACCGTCCTCGGGCTGACACCGTCGATCGCAGGAAATGTCGTCGCGCCGGTGCTCGTACCGACGAAGACACCGATCTGAGGGATGGGTTCTGCAGGCAGCAGCGCCGCGTCCATGAACTCTGCCACTCGGTCCCGCGACAGCCGCCCACGTGCCGCGTGATAGAGGGCGATCAGGTTGTGCGTCTTACCGCCACCAAGGCTGGTCTCCAGGCGGATGACGCTTGCTGCGGTCGGATTGCCTCCGCTGAGTCGCCCCAGCGCCTCGTTGAGCAGTGCCCGCAGCCCCGTCGAGGGGTAGGTGGCTGTGAAGAACTTGTCGGCATCACCATAGGCGTCCGGTGCCGTTCCGGTGACGACATCTTCCAAGCTGGCAGCGAAACGCGATTCCGTCAGGGCACCCACAAGTACGTCCTGGCGCGGCCGAACCGCAGCAAACAGGCTTGTCACGTGCCAAAACCTCCGAGCCCTTGCAGGACACGCCAACGACACAAACCGGCATTGCGGGACGCAAGACATGATCCGCCACAGTGACGAAAAAGGTAGATCTGAAGGGCGGTGATACTGAATCGTAATGATAAGGATTTGGTCATTATGGCCTATATGCGTACATATAGCCACAAAACATTTGAGGCAGCACCTCATCACCGGGCCACCGACTGGTAGCCGCACGCCACTCGCCTCAACCGACTCCTATAGGTCACCGGTTGCCCTATTTGTGAATAAGTGAATGACGCTTACCTGTAGAACGCTCGGTGTGGACGATGGCCAGGACCGATTGCGAGAGCTGGGCCAGCTGCTGCGGCGGCTGCGTAAGGATGCTTGGCTGACGGATAAGGAGTTGGCGCAGCGGGCGGGAGTGGCTCAGCCGACGATCTCACGGATAGAGACCGGCGGATTGTTGCCGACGCCGGTGACGGTTGAGCGGGGGTACGCGGCTCTTGGGCTCGATGAGGAGGCGCGGCGATTGCGCGGCTGTGTGATGAGGGTCCCGGCTTGGCTGGGCTTGCCGGCTGGGAGGCGGCGAACGCGACGTGGGTTCGCTCGGCGCGGGGTATGGCGGTGTTCTCCTCGACGTTGACCCGCCGCTGTTGCAGACTGCCGAGTATGCACGGTTGGGGGTGGCGCTCGACCGAAACGCGGACGGGGGATGGGTCAAGGCCACGGTCGCGCGAGTGAGGCGCAAGCGGTGCTGTTCGAGAAGGCCAGGGGTGCGCCTCCAACCTGAGGTGCGTAACTCGGCGAGTAATCTGCCGTGAGCGCTGTCGACGTTCCCGTGTACGCCGGTGATGTTGGGCGGTAGCTTCGCTGTGTGGCTACCAACGAAGAGCGGTCGCGCTGGGTCGTGCATGGTGAGCGGCTGATCTACGACAACCGGTGGATCCGGCTGGGCCTGGTGGATGTCGAGATCCCCGGTGGGGAGCGGTTCGAGCATCACGCGGTGCATCTGGGCCGGGCGGCCATGACAGTGCTGGTCGACGATCGGGACCGGGTGCTGATGCTGTGGCGGCATCGGTTCCTGTTCGATCGCTGGGGCTGGGAGCTGCCGGGCGGGCTGGTCGAGGTCGGTGAGGACCCGATGGAGACGGCCGTTCGCGAGGTGGTGGAGGAGACCGGATATCGGCCCGTGGAGATCGAGCATTTAATCACGTTTCAGCCGATGGTCGGCATGGTTGACTCTGAGCACATCGTGTTCCTCGGGCGAGGGGCTGAGCTGATCGGAGAGCCGACCGGGGAGGTTGAGGCCGATCTCATTGAGTGGATCCCGTTGAAGGCGCTCCCGGACATGATCGCCCGCGGCGACATTTGGAATTCGGGAAGCTTGGTGGGGCTGTTGTACGCGCGGGAACGGCTCAACGGAGCGCGCGGGTAACCGCTCGCTTGAGCTCGGCGATACGGCGGCCGTGACGGCGTGAGCCAATCATCATGGCCAGGTGTTCGGCACGGTAAAGGTGCGGTTGTGCGGCCTCGGCTTCGCCTCGCGCGAGCAGGGCGTGGGCGAGGTCGCATCTGAGCCCGGCCTCGGCGCGGTTGAACGTGCCGTCCATGCCCGCGAGCGCTGACCGCAGATCTTCAATGGTTTCGGGGTCGCCGAAGCGAACCAGGCAGTTACCGCGCCAGCGGGCCAGGTGGTGAGCGTTGAGGGCCACGTACGGCAAGCTCGGGTCCGCGTCTTCCTCGGGGAGGAGCGTGGCGGCCTGGTCGAGCGCTGTGCGGGTGGTCGCCTCATCGCCGAGGATCGCGGCGGCTTCGGCCTCGGCGGCGGCGAGCCAGGTACGCAGATGGTCGGGAACACGGCGGTCGTAGGTGTGGCGGACGTGGTGGAGTAGCTCGGCGGCTTCCGCCGGCCGTCCGAGGTCGATCAGAACATATGCCTGCTGCCCGCGGGCGTAGGCAAGCAGCGCGGGGTCATCGGCTTCACCGGCGGCGGATATGGCGGCCTCGTGGTAATCCCACGCGTCGGACAGGGCGCACCGATCGATGGCCTGCCAGCCGGCCAGAGCGGCGGTTTCCGACAGAACATGTGCCAGCTGTGCGCGTATGCCGGGCCGTACCGCGTGGCGGTGGACGCGTTCTATTTGGGATATTTGGGCGCGCATTTTGTCGGCGATGGCCAGGCCGCCGAGCCGGCGATCCAGCAAGCGCAGGTTGTTGGTATCGGTGGCCAGAATCTGCACCG
>Ga0207874_1003446_pt1 | contig 13053 bp, 11 predicted proteins | sample HigsolmetaAR201D_FD_184833 | JGI IMG/M metagenome (GOLD analysis project Ga0207874, IMG submission 184833) | Ionic liquid and high solid enriched microbial communities from the Joint BioEnergy Institute, USA - AR20-1-D (SPAdes) (version 2) ...
GGCACGATACCTCCAATGGATCGTCTTAAACCTGCGATTGACGCCACGCTTCCGCTGCTCCGGCAGATGCAGTCGGGGTTTCGTCGCCAGCCTCGCGCATCGGTCGCCGACCTCGAAAAACTGCGCGGTCTCACGATCAAGGCATCTCCCGCCGAACCTGCCGCCGTCGGGCGACCCGAGCCCCGCTTCACGGCAACCGACGCCACTGCAGGCACGTCACCGGCCATTATACCAACCCGCGAATGGACGCTCGAGACATTGCGCGAAGCGGCACTGAAGTGCGTGGAATGTCCACATCTTGTTCGCACCCGCACGCAGGTCGTTTTCGGTGTGGGCAATCCGAATGCCGATCTCATGTTCGTGGGCGAGGCGCCGGGGGCGGATGAAGACGTTCAAGGCGAACCGTTCGTCGGTCGCGCAGGCCAGTTGCTCACGAAGATCATCCAGACGATGGGCTTCACGCGCGACTCCGTCTACATCGGCAACGTCCTGAAATGCCGCCCCGACATGCCATCCGGCAGCACGGGAAATCGCAAGCCGCGCCCCGAGGAGATGCGCACGTGTTTCCCCTGGCTTGCCAAGCAGATCGAGATCATTCGCCCGAAAGTGCTTGTCGCCTTGGGAGCCACCGCCGTGGAGGGCCTGATCGGCGAAACCGCACCCATGCGGGAGCTTCGTGGTCGCTGGCTTGATTATCGTGGCATTCCCGTCATCGCCACCTACCACCCCGCCTACCTCCTCCGCAATCAGTCGATTACGGAGAAGCGCAAGGTGTGGGAGGACATGCTGAAGGTGCTCGAAAAACTCGGCGCGCCGATCTCCGAAAAGCAGCGCAACTACTTCACCTGACCGTCACCGGCGCGACAGTCGGTAGAACATCACCGAGCCCAGCGTGAGGAACAGCACGTTGGGAATCCAGATCAGCAGCTCCGGGAAGGCGTGGGGATTGTCGCGGAACGTATTCGCGATGATGATGAAGAAATAATAGGTGAACGCGATCGCGATGCTGAACGCAAAGCCGACCGAGGTCTCCTTTCGATGCGCGGTGATCCCCAGTGGCACCGCGACGAGCGCAAACGCCACACACGCCAGCGAGGCGGAGAAACGCTTGTTGAATTCCACCCGTGCCGGCTGCGGATTGCCGTCCGCCCCGCTTTGAATGAGCTCCAGGAGTTCCGGAAGCGTGTAGGATTCCAGGCGACGCCCACGCAGATGTTCCTCATAGAGGGCATCGAGCGGCAGTGCAAACTGCCCTTCGCCCACGACAATTCCATGCTGAATCTTGGAAATGTCGCGCGGATCGTCCTTGTCCCGCTGTTCGAGGCGGGCATCCTTGAATTCGAGCAAAAGCCGCTGATTCTGCGGATCCGGCCGAAGGCGTCCCGTCTTTGCGTAAAACACTTTCAACGGCTCCGAGTCCTTGCTGATCTCGAACACGATCAGGTTCTTCAGCGTGTCGCCCTCCTTGTCGCCGACATACACCCGCTTGTCGGGGAACTGATCGACCACCTCGTCCGCGGTGAACAACGAAATCGGATTGCTCGTCGCGATCTCGAAGATCGCCTGCGTCATTCGCTGTTCAGCCCGCGGCGCGACCTCGATGTTGATCCAAAAACAAATGCCCGTGAGGGCAATCGCCAGCGTAAAAACCGGCACACAAATCCGCGGGATGCTCACCCCGCTCGACCGCAACGCGATCAGCTCGTTGTCCGCCGACATTCGCCCAAAGACCAGCAGCAACGCCGTGAGAAATCCCCACGGAATTGTGAAGGTCAGCGAAAACGGCAGCACGAACGCCATGAACGCCAGCACCGTCTTGATGGGCACGTCCTTGTTGATCAGCAGATCGAGCAATTCCTTGAACAGATTGCCCAGCACGAGCACAAGGCTGAGCACCACGACGCCGATCAGCATCGTGACAAAGACGTTTTTCCCGACGTAGCGGTCGATAATATTCATGAACAGCGAGAGAGAATGCCTACGCGCTCACGCCCGCCGAGTCAAAATGCGAGTGCATATCAAGGCCAGGGTTCGCCACCGACGAAAAGCTGCCGCGACTGTGCACGATCCGCTCGGTCGAGGGAAATCTCGAGCACCAGATCGTCATTCGGCAGAACTCCCCGGCCCTCAGGCACGAAATATTTCTCGATCCCGTAGCGCAGTTGTGCGCCGTCCCAGCGCGCCCGCACCCAAGGCCCGGCATGGCTGCCGCGCGTCTGCACCACCTCCGCAATGCGCCACTCGTCGGACTCTTCCTGAAGCCGCACGAAGACTTCGCCGGCAGGCGGTGTTGCCATTTTCTCCGGAAGCGTCGCGATATCCGGCTGAAGAATGACATAGTCCCCGCGCAGCAGATCCCGCGGATCCGCCGTGTGGACTCGCAGCCGGTAGCGCGGCCCCTTCTCGGCGGCGAGATGATGATACGTCAGGCTCAATCCTGCGACCTGGAGGCCGAGAAGAAGATAGAGGGCGAATCTCATGGGCGTCGGTGGACGAGGTGTCGATGCAGCCGGCGCAATCCCCAGGCCACCGCCAGGAGCGCGAGGCCACCGCTCACGAAAAGCGTGCCGGTGTCGGCCATGCTTCCCGCGAGACGCAGAAACGTGGAAAGGATCACAAGTCCGACGACGAGAAAGGAAAGATTGAGTTGGTGGATCCGGCCCGAGGAGAGGCTGAAGCCGATCCAGCACAGCGCCCCAACGAACAAGGCACCCCAGAGGGCGAGCCATCCGGTGCTGTCGAAGCCCCATACATAAACCGACAGCGCGACGGTGAGAACGCCGAGAAACTCCCCGCTTTCGCGCAGGTGGCGCGCCCGCCGCCACAATTGCGAGCCGAAGCCGAGAGCCGCTCCCGCGACCGCGAACACCGCGCATCCACTCCAAAGATCGACGTCCGCCCCCTCTCCGAGCCTGGCGCCGATCCACCAGTAGCCGGCCACGATCCACACCAGCCACGCGAGCAGGCTTTGGCTGAAAATCGGAAGCGGGCAGATCGCGAGCCACCACCATCCAGCCAGCGCACTTGCCGGACCGTCGAGATGAAAAATCTGGCTCACCAACGCGAGCCCCAGCAGCGGAAACACGGCGCTACCAAGAAAAGCCGGCTCCTGCCACGTGCGGCTCCAGCCGCGCGCCCGCGCCTCGACCGCGACGACCGTGCTGGCGACGAGCAAGCCCAGCAGGCCGCCCAGCTTCGCGAGATCGGGGATCGTCCCCCAGTTGCTCGCGATGAGCAGCGAGACGCCCGCCACGCAAAGCACGCCGCCGATGACCCCGTAGGCAAGCGCCCAGCGCCCCGGCACCGCATCCCGGCACGACCGCAGAATCGCCTCCCGCTGCGCGGGTTCGATCAATCCTTCGCTCACCCACCGGTCCAGCGTTCCTCGCAGCCGCCGTTGGCCGGTCATGACAGCGCCTCCTCCAGTTTCGCAATACCCGCCGACGGCAGATCAAGGCGCCGGCATGCCTTCCAGAACTCCGACAGTCGCTCCGCAGTCACCTCCTGTGGTGGCATGGGACGCGAGAACGTCACCGTAACATCGCGGCGCAACGTCCGGGGCCATTTCACGAACCACCTCCCGCCCTCGAACGAAAAGAGGGACCCCCACAATCCGTCGAGGTGAATCATGACTACCGGACATTCCGCCTTCCGTGCCATGAGTTCAAACCCGCCCTTGATGTCCTGAATATCGCCGTCAAGTGTCAGCCTGCCCTCCGGAAAGACCAGCACTGCCTCCCCCGCCCGTGCACAGGACGCCACGCGGCGGATGGTCTCCCGCGCATTGGTTGAACTGACCGGAATGGAGCCAAAGGCACGCAGGCATCTCCCGAGTCCAGGCATCCGAAACAGTCCCTCGAACGAGGTGAATCGCAGTCTGCGCCCTGTCGCCAGCGAGAGCGGAATCGTGTCCGCATAGCTCACGTGATTGCACACCATCACCACACCGCCGTCGGCTGGCGCCTCTCCGACCACACGCACGCGATAAACCAGCCGTCCCAGCCCCAGCACCACCGTGCGCACCACACCCTGCACCAGGCGATCGAAACCACTTTGCCGAAAGGTCCACTCGTTCATGAAGCGATGGTGGCGCGTGCTTCCGAATTTGCCTAATCGATCCTCTTTTGCTTCATATCGATTTCGTCAATGTTGAATCTTCACCATCTGGAGCTGTTCTACTACGTCGCGAGGCATCAGGGGATCGTGCCGGCCTGCCGGCATATTCCCTACGGCATCCAGCAGCCGGCGGTCAGCGCGCAGATGATTCGGCTCGAGGAGGACCTCGGCACGAGCCTTTTCCGCCGGCGTCCGTTTCAGCTCACACCTGCGGGGGAACGACTCTACGAGGCCGTGGCACCCTTCTTCGGCAATCTGGAAACTCTCGAGAAGACGCTTCGAGGCGAGACCACCGAGCGACTTCGCCTCGTCGGCCTGTCGGAGGTGATGCGCAATCATGCGCCCGACCTGCTCGCGCGCCTCAAGAAACGGCATCCCCGCCTGCAACTCACACTCATCGAAGCCGAGCAACGCGCCGCCGAGCAACTCATCCTGCGAGGCGAGGCGGACCTTGCCGTCACGGTGCTTGAGCATTCCGGTCCGGCCAGTGGCTTGCGGTGCCGGACTCTTCTCAAGCTCCCGCTGGTGCTTCTCGTCCCGGAGAACTCTCCCTGTCAGTCCGCAGCGGAAGCCTTGCACAGTGGCGAGAAAGGCAATCTCGACCTGATTTCACTTCCTCCTCATGAGCTCATCTCCCGCCTCTTTCAGCAGGAACTCGAGAGACGCGGCCGCCGCTGGCCGATTGCCCTGCAGGTGACCTCGGCTGAATTGATCGGCCCGTATGTGGCCCGCGGTCTGGGCGCCGGACTGTCGGTGAGCACGCCCCACTTGAAGCTGCCCGCCGGGGTTCGCGAGCTGCCATTGAAGAAATTCCCATCCCTCTCGGTGGGAGCCTTCTGGGCGGGTCGGCTGACGCCAATCGCCGCCGAGTTTCTCGAGGATTTAAGCTCGCTCGCGAAGGCCTAACCTTCGTCGTCGGTCGGCGCCGTAAACGTCACGCCGGTAATGCCGGCCTCGGCGCAAACGTTCAACACGTCGACGATTCGCTGATGATTCGAATCATCGGCGACATTCAACGTCACCAGTGCCTGGCTCTTGTTGGCGTCCGCGGCCTGTTTGAAACGCTGCAGGATCGTGACAAGCTGCGGCATCTTCACGTCGCCCGGCGCCGCGACGAGCTGCTCGTTCAGGATGATCTGACCGTCCGGAGAGACATAAATCTGCTGTTCGTCCGGAATCTCCAGCGACTGCTCCTGCGCGACCGTGCCGGGCAGCGCCATGCTGATATCACTTTCGGGTTTGATGGGTTTTGCGGTGACCATGAAGAAGACCAGCAGCAGGAACACCATGTCGATCATGGGGCCCATCTGCATCTCCACGGTCTGAACGTCCTTGCGTCTAAGTTGCATGATGACTGCTCTCCCCCCTAGTTGCGGTAGCTGCCAAAGATCACGTTCACCGCTCCGGCCTCCGCCGCCATCTGCATCAGCTCCTTGATCTGCTTGCCCGGCGTCCCCTTGTCCGCCCGCACATACAGCCTCAACGGCGGGTTCGCCTCAAAGCGCCTCTTCAAATACGCCGCAAGCTCGCTCTTGGTCGCCGGCTTCTGCCCGATGAAGTATTGCCCCTCGGCATCGATGCTGATGATGTCCCGGTTGCTCTGGTCCTCCGGCAGCACTCCGTTGCTGGCCAGCGGCAGCTTGATGTCCACCTTGATCTGCTCCTTGCTGATCTTGGTCGTCACCATGAAAAACACCAGCAGCAGGAACGTCATGTCGATCATCGGCGCCAGCTGAAAGCCCACCTCATCGTCGCTTCGCTTCGGCAGTCTCATCTCGATTCCTTCCTCGCTTCCTGATCCCGGAGACCCTCAAGGGAGCCTGGACAGCCCCCTTTGCGTCTCCGGCTTCCACCATCACGCCGCCGGCGGGTTGCCCACCCCGCTCTCGTTGGCCAGCTCCTCGTAATCGTGCTGCGCTCCCTCCAGCTTCAGCTCTCCGCTGAGCAGGTCGATCATGAACGTCACCCGCTTCTGGATGTCGGCCACCACGATCGACAGCAGGTTGCGGAAATAGAAGTAACAGAACATCGCCGGGATGCCCACGAACAGGCCCCCCGCCGTCGTGATCATCGCCTCGCCAATGCCTCCGGCCAGATCCGACGGCTCGCTCTTGCCCGCCGCAAGCATGTCAAAGCTCTGGATCATGCCCGTCACCGTGCCCAACAACCCCAGCATCGGCCCGATCGTCGCAAACACATTGAGGTAGTTCACCCACAGCATCAGCCTGGTCTCCTCGTTGCTCAGCGTCTCCGCCGCCGCCTGCTCCATCGAGGTCTTGTTCGCCAGATCCCTCTCGAAGTTCACCTTCAACAGCGCCGCGCTCATCGTGTTGGCAAACACGCTGCTCTTCTCGTGGCACAACGCATACGCCCCAGCCGCGTCCCGCTGCTCCATGAACTGCCCCACCGCCGTCACCTCATCGGCCGGCATCATCTTCTTCTTGCTGATCCTCACCAGGCAATACGCCGCCACCGCCAGCGTCCCGATCGAGCACAGCAAAATCGGCCACATCAACGGTCCACCCGCCATGAACTGATCCAGCAACGTCTTCTCCTCCACCGCAGGAACTCCACCCCCCTCCTGCGCTGCCGCGGGAACGATCTGAACCAGCAGAATGAAGAAGAGCCCGAGCCATCGCGTGGCGCCGGACAAACGGAAGGAACGGGACGTGATCATAGGAGTGTTCATGAATTTTCTTCGATGAGAGCTTTGGCTTTGGGGACTTCCGGAGAATTCGGAAAGACTTGCACGATGTCCTCGGCAACCGCGACGGCGGCGGTGACCTCGTTATACTCGAGAAGGAAATTCGCCATGGCGAGCAGGCTTTTCGGCGTCAGGTCGGGGGGGGCCTCGTAGAGGAGATAGGGCGACAGATAGAGGTCCAGAATCTGATTGTAAAGGCGCTGTCGCTGGGGGCGCATGATCGGGTCAATCTCCCAGCGCGGGTTCTCCTCGATGAAGTCCCGGTAATTTTCGGCCAGCGCCATCGCGAGCGAATAACTCGCCTCCGCCTTGCCATGCGCCGTGGCCTCGCCCTCGAGGAACTTCTCGGCAGCCTTGATCGCCTCCTCACGCTTGCCGCTCAACCGCAGCGACTCGATGATCAAGGCATTCGCCTGATCGCGACGCACCTCGTCCCAATCCTCGGCAATGATTTCCTTCAGGATATTCTCGGCCTGCTGCGCATCCTGCGGCTTGCCTGTTTCGAGCAGAAGATGCGCCACGCGCAACCCAATCGCGCCGGTCACCGACTGCGGCAGGGGCAGCAACCCTCTCCGCGCCTCCCAAACGGAGAGAAGCTGAGGGGCATTTGAGGGTTTGTAGGATGGCAGCTTCTGGATCACCTCGCCGGCCTCCGCAAAGTCGACGCGCTCGATATCCGCGATGGGAAATTGCTGTGTCGCAACGCCGCCACCCTCCGATTTGCTTTTCACCTCCACGGAGCCGTCGATCACGCGCGTAATGTTGCCCGACAGCTCCCGTCCATTCTTGAAACGGATGAGGTCCTGGTCCTTCGCGGGCTGTTGTGCCAGCGCGGAAGTGATTGTCAAAACGAGAAGGCAGACCGCTCTTTTCATGCTCCCTCCGTGGATGTTGCAGCAGCCGCTTCCTTCGCCGCCTGCTCCGCTTTTGCCCGCACATCAGCCGGGAGCGCCTCGAGGCGCTTTTTCGCCTCATTGCGCTGTGCGTCGTATTTCGAATCCTGCAACGCCGGACTGTCGAGCATCTCGCGGTAGGTCCTCGCGGCCGACAGCTGATCCTTGAGCTTCATGAAGGCGTCACCGCTGCGCAGGTAGGCCTCCGCGACGAAATCGGGATACGCTCCGTAAAGAATGTAGACGCGCTGGTAATACGGCACGGCAAGCTCCGGCTTGTTCCGCGAAAGGTGGATATCTCCGATCGCAAGCAATGCCTGGGCCTTCTGCTCCCGCGGCACGCCACGATCGCCGAGGCCCTCGTTGTATAGCTCGAGCGCTCGATCGATGTTGCCCTTCGCCCGCTCCATTTCCGCGCTCTTCACGAGAATCGGCCCGCGATTCATGATGGCCGGCGTCTCCTCGAAATAGCGGCGGAAATACCGGCTTGCCTCCTCGGTGTCGCCCTTCTCCGCGGCGATCAGACCAAGATTTGCGAAGACAATTTGGTTGAGCGGCGACTGCGGGTTCCAGCGCCGGATCTCCTTGTAAACGGAGATCGCATCATCGGTGCGTCCCTGCCGCTGCAACGCAAGCGCGACATCGATCAGAATCTGCGGATTGTCGACATCCGCCTTGAGCAATGGAAGCAGGCCGGCAAGCGTCTGATCGGCCGTTTCGCGCTCCTGCAACGACGCGACTCCCCACTTCGCATTCAGCTCCAGCGAGCGTTTGCCGTCCTGCCGGGCCTTTTCGGCGAGTGCGTTGAGCCGCTGCAATGTCTTCTCGCGCGTCTCCGGATCCCGCGAGAGCTTGGCGAGCGATCCGATCATGTCGGTGACACCCCACTGTTTCGGGTCATCGCCGAAGCGATCGATCGCCTCCCAGAAAACCTCGCGCTGCCTCTCCGGATCGTCCTGATACGACAGTCCGATCTTGTGCACCGCCTCCGCGAGCCGCGCGCTTTCGGGATACTCCTGCTGGAACTTCGCGAGATGCTCGCGCAACTTCTCCCGCTCCTCCGCGAGCTGGTAATATTTCGCGACTTTGAAATAGGCCTCTTCGCGGTAGGTGCTGACACCCTTGGGAATTCCCATCAAAATCTCGATGGCCTTGTCGTATTGATCCTGCGCGAAATACGCATCGCCGAGCAGCAACGCCGCCTCGCCGGAGTTCGGACTCACCGGGTTTTTCTGCATGTAGGCCTGCAGCTCCGGAATGCTCTTTTCATAGTCCCCAAGCGCATGCAGCGAAAACGCATGCCGATACGTGACTTCGTCGGCGAACGTCGAGTTGGGGAACTTCTTCAGGAATGCCTCGTATTTGGGCACCGCCGCTTCGTGCTTCTCCCCCATCGACAGCGCCTGCGCTTCCCAGAACGTCGCCTTCTCCTCCACGGACTTGTGCTTATCCGCGGTTTCGGCAAAGCGCTTGGCCGCCTCGTCGAAGTTTTCCTCGAGCACCGCGTTGAAAGCGCGAAGGAACGCAGCCTCTCCGGCCAGCTCATCGCGCGGGTATCTTTTCAGGAACTCGTCGAAGACCTGCTGGGCCTCCGCGAGCTTGTTCTCCTCCTGCAGTGCGAGTCCTTTTTGAATGAGGATTCGCGGCATGAGTTCCGAATTCGGGAACTTCTCGGCAAAGGTGTCCGCGACCTCGACGACCTTGTCCCAGCGACCAATCTGGGTGTAGCAGGCAGCCAGCGTCTCCGTGGCTTTCTCGACCACGTCGTCAGCCGGGAGATTGTCCAGCATCGTCTCGAGCACAAATGCCGTCTCACGATAACGCTCCTCATCCAGAAACGCCTTCGCGATGCGGAATCGCACCGACGAGTCGAAGTTCTGCAGGCCCGCGAAATCCTCGCGCTCCTTCTTCACCTGCTTGAGCAGGCCCTCTGTCAGCAGCGTCTCGATGCCGTTCGGGTCGCGCTTCTTCAGATCCGCGGCGTAACTTTCCAGCGACTTGATCTGCTCGTCCTGCAGCTTGAGAATCTCGGCCTGCGGCTTGATGCGGATGAGACTCCGGATTGCCTCGCTCTTGTCCGGCTGATCAAGCAGCTTCTCCGCAAGTTGCACCGCCAGCAGCTCGAACGCGGTGATCTGACCGAGCCGCCGCCAGTTTTCGTGTCCCTCGTCGACAAGCACCAGCGCCTTCTCGAGCTCATCGGCCTGGATCAGGCAGAACGTCTCCAGCAAAAGCACCCGCCCCCACTCGGCGCCACGGCTCGTGCGCCGCATCGTCTCGAGGAATTTCGCGGCCTCCGCCCACTGCCCCGCCTCGATCATCGACAACGCGAGCAGCAGCCGCACGGTGCGGTCCTTGTCGGACTGCGGATAGGTTTTCAGATATTGCTCGAAAACTCCGCGCGCCTCCTCGGCCCTGCCCGACTTGAGCAGACCAACGCCCTTCCAGAACATCAGCTCGTTGGTCCACGCGTCGGGCGACTTGCCCTTCACCTTTTCGTATTCATCGACCGCCGGCGCAATGGCGTCCCAATTGTTCAAACGAACCAGCGTGAGCGCGATGAGATAGCGCACGCGATTGTTCACTTCGGGAAAGAGCGCGTCGTTCTGATAGGTCTGAACGAACTTCGTCAGCGCCTCATGCGCCTCCTGGTATTTGCCGTTGTTGTAGAGCGACCAGGCGCGGTCGAGATCCTGCGTGAAAGTCTGCGCGAGCGCGGTGCCCGCCATGAAGATCGCCACACAGACGAAAGCGAAGGACCGCAGGAGACGATGAACAGGGAAAAGTGGATTCAAGCGAGAGGAAACAGACAACAGACAGGACAGCAAACTCGAGGCCCGGAGAATAGGATTAAAATGCGTGCAATGGCAAGCATTCGAACACCCCCTCACGAAATCCCGGCGGATGAGTGATGCGCACGTCACGAATGCAGGATACCACAACACATACCGCCCCGCGCGAGCTTCGAAATCGTGGCGCAAATGCCCGCCCCAAACGCTCTACGGATTCGTCGCGGGTTGCTTCCTGTATACGCGAATCAAGCGGGTTCCATGCCGCGGAATCTCGGCCTCGAAGGTCTCGCCCGCAGGCCCAATGTCCTTCTGTCGCCAGACATCGCGCACGGTGAGTCCCTCGCCGCGCACGCCACACGCCGCGAGATCCGCCTTCACCACCATCGGGATGGGACCGCGGTTGAACAGCGCGATCGCCACCGAGCCATCCTCGAGCGGTCGGGCCCACACTTCGCCAAGTCCGTCCTGGCTGATGCGGCTCGCCTGCCGGCCCAGCGGATCCTGGTTGATGTCGATCACCTCGGCATTCGTGAGCAGACCGAGCGTGAAATCGTCCATCTGCGTCATGTCACACCCGATGAGCAACGGCGCGGCGAGCATGGTCCAGAGCGTGATGTGCGTATATTGCTCGTTTGGCGTGAGGCGCGACTCGTAGAGCTTCGCCTCCTTGTAGGAATACGAGTGAAAGTCGCCCTGCATGCCGACCTTCCCGATCGCCAGCATGTCCGGGTCGTTCCAGTGTCCCGGGCCTGCATATTCCTCGAGTCCCGCCTGACTGAAGCCGATGCGGCTCACGGTCTCCCATGTGTCGTTGATGTCGCCGGTGGTGCGCCACAAATTTCCACCGACCGAAGCCCCCCACTTCCACACCTCGCCCATGCCATACTGGCAGATCGAAAAGATGATGTCGCGGTCGAGCGCCTTGAGATAGCCATTCATTTCGCGGTAAGGCGGCGCGAGATTCAGGATGCTGGAACGCTCGATCCGGACGTTGTCGCGGAGGAAGATTTGGGAAATCGCCTCGTAGCCGCACCAGTCGTATTTGAGGTAATCGAATCCCCACTCCGCGTATTGCTGCGCATCCTCCTGCTCGAACCCGAAGCTGCCGACGAAGCCTCCGCAAGTCAGCGGCCCCGGCGACGAGTAGAGGCCCGCCTTCAACCCCTTTGCATGAATCGCATCCACGAGCGCCTTCATGTCCGGGAATTTCTTGTTCACGACAATCGTGCCGTCCTCATGACGACTTGGGCCGGAGATGAGCGGCGAATCACTCGCCGGTGCGTTCGTCCACGCGTCGTCGATGTTGATGAACGACCAGCCGTAATCGATGAGGCCGGTCTCGACCATCGCCTCGGCGGCGGCGAGCACCTTTTCCTGGCTCACCTGGGTGCCGAAAACGTTCCAGCTGTTCCAGCCCATCGGCGGGGTGAGCGCAAGCGTGTCGCCGATGACCAGACGAAACTCCCGCGAAGCCTCGCCGTGGGCATTGGCCGCCGTGACGGTCATCGTATACGTGCCCGGCTTTTCCACGCGGCCCGTGAGAATGCCGCTGTCGGGATCCACCGACACGCCCTCCGGCAGCGGACTCGCCGCGTATTTCATCGGCTTCTCGCCGCTCGCCGCGATCTTGTAGAGAATCGGCGAACCCGGACGCGCACCATAAACTTTCGCGCCATTGATCCGCGGCGCCGGCCCCGCAGGCGGGGTGAGGATGTATCGCTCCTCCACGGGAAAAGCCGCGGACTCCGGCCGCGCGCCCTGATACGCAATCATCGCATCGACCCAATTGGCATGGTCGAACTCGTTCCCATCTCCGGCGTCGGTGACGAACAGGAGCAGCTTCTTTGCTCCCGTGAGATCCACGCTCACCGATTTCGCGGCGTCGCCGGTCCGCATCACTCCGGAGCTCCACACCGGCTTGTCGTCCACCGCGACGAAAAACTCGGCGCTGCCACGGTCGGGCAGGGTTTCGTCGTCGAGTCCGACCTTCGCGGTGAAGGTCGCGGCTCGTCCGTCGAGTTGAATCAAAAGCTCCGAGTTCGCGTGCGTGCCAAATCCCCGCTCATACGTTTCGCCGCCAATCGTGAGCGTTCCGCCATCCACGGATTTGTCCGCCTTTGGCTTCCTCCACCCCTGGATGGCGCGGGAGAGATCCAGCTCACCAAGAGGAACCGTCTCCGCGAAAAGTGAAGTGGCTGCGGCGAGGGAAAACAGCAGAAGGGGTGCTCGAGACATGGGGGTTACGGAATGAGGGGGCGTTTACCAAGACAGAACCCCAAGGGGGATTCAGGGTCGCGGGAGTTTTCCGGATTCCCGCTCCTTCCTCAAGTCGCGATCAGTCGAAAACCATCCCCTCGCCCGCCACCCATCATCGAGCCGACCGACGCCGGCCCGTCCGTGGGCTGGGTAACCGCCCTGTTCAGCCCGCCACCCATCATCGAGCCGACCGACGCCGGCCCGGCATGCGCAAAACAATCGTGGTGAGAAATTTTTTCCAAATCCCGGGCGTTTTCCGCTAGATTTCCTCAACTCCGAACGGGGTCTCGCC
>Ga0207874_1003459_pt1 | contig 13009 bp, 4 predicted proteins | sample HigsolmetaAR201D_FD_184833 | JGI IMG/M metagenome (GOLD analysis project Ga0207874, IMG submission 184833) | Ionic liquid and high solid enriched microbial communities from the Joint BioEnergy Institute, USA - AR20-1-D (SPAdes) (version 2) ...
CGTGGGACGGCTGGCCCGGCCGATGTCCCCAGGTAGGCCGCTCAGATGGATGGCCACCCGGCGACGACCCGCACGGGCGTCGCCGACAGAATCCGGCTTACAGGCCGACTCACCGTCGCGCGCCCTGGAAGCGAGCTCGACACGCCGGCTGACGAGGGCAAACGTTGTCTCTGCCTCTGCTCGTCACTGCGTGTTGCGGGCGCTGGACGCAGATCGCCGTCACGGCCCCCGCCTTCTGCGGTCCGCCCGACCGGACGGCTGGTGCTACGCCCAAGCTGTGACCACCCGCCCCGGGGGCGCATCCGCGGCGCCGCGCCACGTCGACACGACTACGCAGCACAGATCTGCCAACATCCGTGCCACACCGGGTGACGAGGGCGGGCGATGGACGACCACATCAGGGAGGACACGGCTCGAGCACCGACCGAGGCGGTCGATGCCGACGGTCCTGCCGACCCGACCCCACCACCGGCCACCGACGATCCGGCGCCGGGCAACGGACGACGGCCCTTCCAGGGCCTGGTGCGCGAGGTCGTGGAGGACGTCGTCGGCGCCATCGGCGACGAGCTGTCGGCCCTCGCCACCGATCCGACCACGGCGATCACCGTCCGGAACGGGCGACCGGTTGGCGCTGTCGGCCCGGATCGTCTCTGGTCGTTCGAGTTCGACGGCGCGCTCCCCGTCCCACCGGAGACGCCGGCGCGGATCAGCGTGCCCGAGCGCGACCCCGTCCGGGCCACCATCCTCGCCGTCGGGGACCTCGACCTCGTCGTCGGCGTGCGGGACGAGCTGGGCGAGTCGGTCGCGCACGCCAAGCTGTCCGTCGAACCCTGGTTCATCTACGACGCCCTCCGAGGCCGCATCGAGGACATGCTCGAGGGCGGGGGTGACGTCGCCCTGCTGGAGGCCCTGCTCGACCTGACCGACGAGCCGGTGGACCGCACATCGGGCGGCGTCAGCCACCTGGCGCTCGGGCTCGGGGCCGACCAGGAGGCGGCGGTCCGGAACGCGAGCGCCGGCGGCTTGCGGTTCGTGTGGGGGCCACCGGGCACCGGCAAGACGTCGACCCTCGCGACCACCGTGCGGCTCCTCGCCACGCATCCCGAGCCGTCGTCGCCCGATGCCGACCACCGCGCCGCAGCAGCGCTGATCGCCGGCGCCCCGCAACGGGTGCTCGTGCTCGCGCACGCCAACGCCGCCGTCGACGTGGCGATGGCGCGCGTCGCCGACGAGCTGGTCGGGACGGACGTGCTCGAGAGCGGGCGCGTCCTCAGGATCGGGACCCCGCAGCTCGACGTCGCACGCGATCGTCCCGAGATCCTCCCCGACCGGATCATCGCCCGACAGCAGCCCGAGCTGGCGACGCAGCAGGAGGCGCTCGACGCCGAGCGCCGCTCGCTGAGCCGGCGCCTCAAGGCGGCCAGATCCGACGCCGAGCTCGACGAGCTGACCGCGCGGCTCGAGGAGGTCCGCGCCGCGCAGGCCGAGAACGAGAAGCGGCTGCGCGAGGCCAGGGCGAAACTCGTCAGGGACGCCACCGTCATCGGCGCCACGCTCTCGAAGCTCGTGATCGACGACCAGCTGTGGTCGTGGCCCGCCGCGACGGTCATCGTCGACGAGGCGAGCATGGCGGGCCTCCCCTTCGTCGTCGCCCTGGCGATGCGCGGCGCGTCGACGCTCGCGTGCTTCGGCGACTTCCGGCAGCTGCCGCCCATCGCGATCTCGGAGCGCGAGCGGGCGCAACAGTGGTTCGGGCGGGACGTCTTCACCCTCTCCGGCGTCGTCTCCCGGGTCGAGGCCGGGGACGAGGACCCGCGCCTCGCCATCCTACGGACCCAGTACCGGATGGGCGAGGACATCGCGAGCCTCGTCGGCCGGCTCGCCTACTTCGACCTCCTTCGGACCGACGCCGACGCCGCCCGGCGGGCGACGCCGATCGCCGCGCTGCCCCCGGGCCCGCAGCACGAGGTGGTCGTCGTCGACACAGGATCGCTCGGCGCGGCTTGCCAGCAGGACGCCGACCCACGGTCTTACTCCCGCTTCAACCTCCTGACCGCGGCGCTCGCCCGCACGCTCGCCCGCCGGCTCCGGCAGGCCGGGGACGTCGCCGTCGGGATCGTCACCCCGTACCGAGCCCAGGCCCAGCTGCTGGAGGCCGTGACCCGGTCGGACGAGCGGACGACGGCAGCGACGACGCACAGGTTCCAGGGGTCCGAGCGCGCGGCCATCGTCGTCGACCTGGTCGACACCGCCCCGGCGACGGGCCCGAGCCGGCTCACCGGCGCCGACCCCGACCTCTCCCTGCGGCTCCTCAACGTCGCGGTGTCTCGGGCCCAGGGGAAGGTGGTGATCCTCGCCGACCTCGACTTCGTCGCCGAACGGCACGGGCAGCGCTCCCCTGTGCGGCGGCTGATCGAGATGGCGCTCGACGACGGTGCGCCGAGGATCGACGCCACCGACCTGCTCGAGACCGACGAGCTGGTCACCTGGTCGTGTGACTGGCCGGAGGCGGTCCGCCGCGCGCTCGAGGAGGCCGGCAGCCCGGGTGCCGTCGACATCAGCGTCCCCGACGAGTCGTTCGCCGGCCCGTGGCTGCGATCGGCCGTCGACGATCTCTGCGGCCGGGGCGTGCGGGTCACGGTCCGTGCGCCCGCGCCGGTCGCCATCGACCTGGAGGAGACGGAGGCCGACCTCAGACTGCGAACGCTCGGCCCCGCTCCACTAGCGTTCGTCGGCGACGACGTGCTCGTCACGGGGAGTAGTCGACTGGACGGACCGGTGATCCGGGTCGACAGCGCAGCGTTGGTCTCGGCAGCGCAGCGCCTGCTGCTGCCGGTCGTGTGAAAGGGCGGGTGACGATGGCGTTCCTCATTCCCGACAACCTCAAGAGCCGCAAGGACGTCTCCGACGCGATCCGCCGCGTCGCCCGCGCGTTCGCGATCGCGCTCGACGAAGACGTCACCGTGTGGTACGAGCCGCTGTTCGACCCGGACGGTGAGCTGCCCCACCTCGTCGTGCTCGATCCCCGGCTGGGGATCGTGGTGCTCGAGGTGCTCAAGGGTCGGGACAAGGCGAAGCTCCTCGGCGCCGTCCGCGGGCGGCTGCGGATCGAGATCGACGGCGAGGAGCGGGAGGTGGACAACCCGCTCGAACGGGCCGAGAGGTTCGCCGACGCCCTGCGCACCCGGCTGCGGGCCCATCCGTCGCTGGCCGACGTCGGTGTCGGCGCGGTGGCGGTCTTCTCCGGCATCACCGAACCCGACGCCCGGCGGCTGGGCATCGACCGGATCGTCGACCTCGAGCGGTGCATCTTCAAGCCCGACCTCGACGCCGCCCTCCAGGACGCGAACGCCACCGGCCTGCTGCGCACGTTCACGAAGGCGGTCGGCGGCACCCGGGGCGACGAGCTCTCCGAGGACGCGCTGTCCGAGCTGCGCGGGATCATCCACCCCGACGTCGTCATCACCCGCCGGGCGGAGCAGGGCGCGCTCTTCGCCGCCAGCAGCGAGGCGTCGACGAGCCGCTCGGACGACCCCGTCAAGGTCATGGACCGCCGCCAGGAGGCGATGGCCAAGAGCCTCGGGAGCGGCCACCGGGTCATCCGGGGCGTCGCCGGCAGCGGCAAGACGTTGGTGCTGGTCGCACGGGCGAAGCTCCTCGCCCGCCTCCTCCCGAGCAAGCGCATCCTCGTCACCTGCTACACCCGGTCGCTGGCCAGCCAGCTGCGCGCGGAGCTGGCCGAGTTCCCCAACATCGAGGTCGTCAACCTCGACAAGTTGATGGCCCGGTGCATCGCGGCGGCCCACATCAAGCACCCGGGCTACGAGGCGGGCGACGCCGTCGTCGCCCAGACGGCGCTGCAGGCGATCCGCGCCGGCAACGGCGCCCGGTACCGGGCCGTGCTGGTGGACGAGGCCCAGGACTTCGGCACCGAAGCCCTGCGGTTCTGCGTCGAGCTGCTGGAGTCGACCCGCCCTGACGAGCAGGACCTGGTCATCGTCGCCGACTCGGCGCAGAACATCTTCCGCAAGGACTTCCGCTGGAAGGACGCCGGCATCAGCGCCCAGGGCCGCACGCGCCTCCTCCGGGTCAACTACCGGAACACGCGGGAGATCCTCGAGTTCGCGCACCGGTTCCTGACGGCGGACCCGTCCATCTCGGTCGACGAGGTGCCCGATCCCGAGGACGAGTTCTCGATCATCCCGGCCGAGACCGCCGAGCGGAGCGGTCCCCCGCCGGTGGTGAAGGTGGCGGCCAGCCCCGAGGAGGAGGTCGACCTCGTCGTCGAGACCGTGCGGCAGCTCTACTCCCACCGCCGGCCGAGCCGCTCGATCGCCGTGCTCCACGGCGAGCAGAGCGTCGACGACAAGGTCTACCGGCCCCGGGAGATCGTCGCCGCGCTGCGCGACGCCGACATCCCCTGCTTCTGGGTGACCGACCCCAAGCAGAAGGCCAACCGGGACCTGGCCGGCTCGGCCGACGAACCGGTGATCGTCTCGACCATCCAGTCGGCGAAGGGCCTCGAGTTCCCCGATGTCGTCGTCTGCGGCCTGGGGGTCCGTGAGGACGAGCTCACCGCCCGCAAGCTCCTCTACGTCGGGTTCACCCGCGCGTTCGAGCGACTGACGGTCGTCACGACGAAGGACTCGCCGTTCCGGGACGACGTCGAGGCGGCCGCGGACCTCGTCCCCTTTTGACGGCGGCTCGTCCCGTCGGACCACACGCCCGCCGCGACCTAGGGTCGTGCGGGTCGGCAGGCGGAGGCGGGAGGACGAGGTGCTCTACCTGCTCAAGGGAAGCCGGGTCCGGGAGTATCACCAGCAGAACGTGGCCATCCTCGGCGCGCCCGAGGGCGAGGTCATCGAGGTCGCCTACAACCGGCGGTGGGTCCAGGAGGGCATCTCCCTGGAGCCGGGGACGGACTGCGCCATCGTCTTCGGCGACTCGCCCTACGAGTACTTCGTCCCCATCCGGTTCGCCGCGCTGCTGCGGGCCGAGGAGACCGACAGCCGGGTCACGGTGGTCTGCAAGCTGGGCCCGTTCGTCCGGCGCGGCGCGCTCGAACCGCTGAACGAGCGGTGGAACCGGCCCGACCGCCCGCTGCGGCCCGGCGACGTGTTCCTGTTCGAGGACCGCAACCCGGGCCTGGTCAGCCCGCGGGGCCTGGCCGAGACCGAGGACGCCTGGCGGGCGGCCGTGGACGCCCTCCGCCACAACGACTTCTACGAGCGCACGTCGGTGGCCCGGCTCCACTCCGTGATCGGTGAGGGCGGCCGCCCCGTCGACGACGGCCAGCCGGTCCCGGTCGGCTCGGTCGTGAAGGCCACCCTCGAGGTCCGCAGCCCCCACCTGGCCGACGAGCAGCTCGAGCTGCTGCTCGACGTCGATCCCCGCGGCGCCGTCGAACTGCTCGACGACCCGGTCGTGCCGGCGAACGGGATGGCCGAGCTGTCGATGCGGGTGACGGCCTCCGGCCCCCTGTCGGTGGGCCTGGCCTTCAGCCACGAGCCGCTGCTGTCCAGCCGACCCCGGTTCGACCTCGTCGCCGAGTCGCGCGAGCGCGCGCCGACTGTCCCCGCCGAGCGCCACGGCGTCGGCGACGTCAGCGGGGTGCGGTCGCTCACGGCGAGGCTCCGGCGCGACGCAGACATCGACGACGCCACCTGGGTCGGGCTCTACCAGGACATCTTCCTGGAGTGGGCGCCCGACGACCCGGTGCTGCTTGCCAGCTACGCGCGGCACGCCTACGCCGTCGGCGAGTACGACGAGTGCTACCGGGCCCTCGAGCGCATCCCCCAGCGCGTCCCCGACGACGACTACCTCTTCCTCCTCGCGTCGCTGCGGACCGGCCGGACGACCGACCTCGCCGAGCTGATCCAGCGCATCGACCTGAAGGAGGAGGAGCGCTTCGAGCAGTTCCTCGCCGCCGTCGACGGCATCGCTCAGGACCCGCTGCACGAGCTGCTCAACCTGCTCCCCAACAAGCTGCTCGGCGAGGGCAAGACGATCCGGTTCCTCGACCGGGCCTGGAAGCAGGTCACGGACATCGAGCTGGCGTGCCGCATCGCCGAGGACACGGCGTACGCGGACCCCGAGCGGGGCGCGGCGCTGCTGCTCGACCGCTGGCCCGACCCGGCGGCGATGCCGGCGAAAGCCCTGGCCCTGGTCATCGACTGGGAGGCCCGCACATCCCGCCTCGGCCCCTACGTGGAGACGGCTGTCGCCCGCGCCATGGCCGCCAACCGCTGGGACGAGCTGAAGCTCCTCACCGACAAGGTGCGCCGGCTGGTCGAGCCCCGGCGGCGGCCCCAGGTGCTCGCCCAGATCGGCGAGCACCTGCTCTCCAGCGGCGACCCGGCCCGGGCCCGGGAGGGGTTCGGCCTCGTGTGCGAGGCGGCGCACAGCGCCGCGACCCGCGGGCAGCTCGACATCGCGGCGGACCACGCCGAGGTTGCCGTCGGCCACGCGCAGACGAGCGGCGACGACGAGCTGGTGGCCGCCGCCTTGCAGCTGAAGGAGGCCGTGGAGACGGCGATCCAGGCCTCGGAGACGTTCCAGGCCTGGCAGCGGATGCGGGAGGAGTCGGCGATCGAGCGGCTCGCGCCCCGCTTCCGGGGCAAGGTGCTGCACCTCGTCGGGGGCAAGCGCCGGGACTGGGCGGACCTGTTGCGCGACGGCCTGGGGCTCGTCGAGCTCCGCTGGCACGAGACCGAGAAGGCGAAGTCGGCCAACGTCGACTGGGCGAGCGGGCTCGAACCCGACCGCGACGTCGTCGTCGTGATCGCCGACCAGATCGGGCACGACACGACGACCGCGCTCAAGCAGCGGTGCGACGCTCGTGAGGTGCCCTACCTCCACGGCTCGTCCCGGCTGCGCGACGTGCTCGAGGCGCTCGAGCGGATCGGCGACGATCGTCGTCCCGAGGCCGTGGGCTGAGCCCGCCGGACCACGCGCCGCCGGATCGGCGGGTCGGTCGCACCCCCGTCGCCTTTGCATCCGCCACCTCGGTCGCTCCTAGATTCGGGACGAGGGACAGGCTGTCGGCGAGGGCGGACGATGGGGGGCACGAGCGGGGCATCGATGCGAGAGGTCATCTCGTCGCGTCCGTGCGGCGCACCACCCCCGCCGGTCACAGCGACCCCGTACGGAACGGGCGTGACCCCGCATCCGGCCACCGCCGCGGACCAGCGAGCCAGAGGTGTCCGGCGCGGCTGACCGGGCGGCGGCACCGCTGCCGCCGACCATCGAGCACGCCCGCCAGGCGCTCGCCGAGCGGGGCCCGCTGGCACCCGGCGAGCTGGCGGTGGCGCTGCGCGCCGACGGGTTCCGCCTCTCCGAGGCGGTCATCCGCAGCCTGCCCGATCGCTGGCCCGGGCGGTTCTGGGTCGATGACGCCGGCCGCCTGACGGTCGACCCGCCGACGCGCCGCGGCACGACCGCGTCGTCCGACGACGCGGACGCACCCGCGGCCGACGACGTGGTCGACGTCGAGGCCGACGGCGAGCGGTGGTGGCAGCAGCCCGTCCATGTCGAGCCGCTGGCGCTCGACCGCGTCGTGGTCCTCGACATCGAGACCACGGGCCTCGACGAGGACCACGACCACGTCACCCAGGTCGGCGCCGAGCACCTGGGGACCGGCGAGCGCCTCTTCGTCGAGGTGGCGCACCCGGGTGGCGATGCCGCCGACGCCGTCGACCTCGGCGACGCGCTCCGGCGGCTCGACGCGCTGCTCGCGCAGGCCGACGCCATCGCCGGTCACCGGGTCGCGGCCTTCGACCTGCCGTTCCTCCGCGCCGCCGCCCGTCGGGCGGGGATCGACTGGCGCTGCGAGCTGCCCGCGCTGGACCTGCTCACGCTGTCGGTGCTCGTCGATCCCACGTTGCCGGGCCGACGGCTGACCGACCTGGCCGATCACCTCGACGTCCCGCTCGAGACGCCGCACCACGCCGCCGCCGACGTCGCGGCGACGGCGACGCTGTTCCGCCGGCTGCTCGAGCGGTGCGACCCGGACGACCCCTCCTGGGCACTGGCCCGCGCCTGCCTGGCCCGAGCAGGAGCCCCGCTGGCCCGGCTGCTGCCCGCCGGCGAGGTCCCGGCGTCGCTGGCAACCGCGCTGCGGCCCCGCCCCGACGACCTGGTCTCGGTCGGCGACGGCGTTCGCCACGCGGACGCGACGAGCGCCGTCGCTCGGACGCTGGACACGATGCGCCGCGAGGTGCCCGGCCACCGGGACCGCCCCTCGCAGCGCACGATGGCCGACGCGGTCGCGGCCGTGCTCGACCGTGGCGGGCAGCTCGCCGTCGAGGCCCCGACCGGCACCGGCAAGTCGCTGGCGTACCTCATCCCGGCGGCCGGCCGCGCCGCGCGCCCGGACCAGCCCGTCGTGGTCGCCACGAAGACGAAGCTGCTGCAGCGCCAGCTGCGGGACGAGGCCGAGCGGCTCCGGTCGCTGGGGATGCTGCGAGCGCCCTTCCGGCAGGTCCAGGGGGTCGGCAACTACATCTGCACCCGCGAGGTCCACGACGCGCTCGAGGCGGGGGACCTGCAGGGCTCGGAGTGGGTCGCCACCGCCGTGGCGGTGCGAGCGCTCGCCACGGCGCCGAACGGGCTGTGGGACGACGTCACCGACGGCGCGCTCGTGCGCTCCGACCTGCGCTACGCCCGGCAGCGCTGGTCGCTGCGGGCCACGACGAGCTCGTGCGAGCGGGCGGGTTGCCCCAACGTCGACCGGTGCCCGCTCTACCTGCGCCTGCGGGGCATCGACCGGAACCCGGGGATCCTCTCGGTCAACCACGCGGTCGTCGCCTCCTGGGTGCAGCTGACCCGCGAGGGCAAGAAGGCCCCGGGCGACGTGCTGTCCGAGGGATCGAAGGTCTCGCTCGTCTTCGACGAGGCCCACGACCTCGAGGACAGCCTGACCGCGGCGTGGACGGACAGCGTCGGCGCGCTCGCCGTCCACGGGCTGATCGGATCCCTCTGGTCGCGCCGCGGGCCGATCGCGCGGGCTCGCGCTGCGGCCCGCCGGGTGGGCGCGGAGGTCGACGCGCTCCGGGAGCTCGACACGCTCCGCGCCCCGCTGGAGGACGCGGCGCGGGAGCTGGACGAGGCCGTCGCCGCCTACCTGCACGAGTACGGCGGGCGGGAGGGGCAGGTGGCGCTCCAGCGCGGCGTCATGGAGCGACGGCCCGAGTTCCGGTCGATGGCCTCGGCGGCCGTGCGCCTGCGGTCGACGCTGGCCCAGCTGCAGCGCCACCTGAGGGCCACGGCGGCCGCGCTCGATGCCGCCGCCCGGGGCGGCGCATCCGACGAGGAGGGGTCGCCCCGCCGGCTCACGACACGGGCGGCGTTCCTCGCGAGGTCGGCCGCGGCCGACGTCGAGCCGGTGATCGAGCTGCTCGGCGCCCTGCGGGAGCTGCCGGACAGCCACCTGTTCGTCTACGTGCTGGCGTCGGAGGACGGCGACGGCCGCGAGCCCGGGGAGACGTGGACGTTCCGGCGGGTTCCCGTCGAGGTCGGCGACCGCTTCGCCGACGAGGTGGTGGCGCGGGCGCACGCCACCGTGCTCACGAGCGCCACCCTGACGGTCGGCGGCAGCTTCGACTTCATCGGGCGTCGCCTGGGCATCCGCATCGCCGAGGGCGCCGAGCCGGAGGGGCCGGACGAGTTCGGCAGCCTGCGGGTGCCGAGCCCGTTCGCCTGGGACGAGCAGTCGATGCTGGTGCTGACGTCGCACCTCCCGCTACCGGTTCCCTCGACCGAGCGGGCGTTCTGCGAGGACTTCGCCTCCGACCAGGTGGGCTTCCTCTCGCTGACCGGCGGCCGCACCCTCACCCTGTTCGCCGCCCGGTCGCGCATGGAGGCCGTCGCCGAGCGGGTGCGACGCCGGCAGGCCGAGCTCGCCGAGCGCGGCATCGAGCTCCTCGTGCAGGGCGAGGACAGCGTGGCTCGCCTCACGCGGCAGTTCCGCGACCACGAAGGCGCTGTGCTCTACGGCCTCCGCAGCTTCTGGGAGGGCTTCGACGCCCCCGGCGAGACGCTCTCGTACCTCGTCATCGAGAAGCCGCCCTACCCCCACCCGTCGGACCCGCTCGTGGCGGCGCGCCAGCGTGCGATCAGCGACCGGGGCGGCGACCCCTTCCTCGACTACGTCGTGCCCCGGACGGCGATCACGCTCGCCCAAGGGTTCGGTCGTCTGATCCGCAGCGAGACCGATCGCGGCGCCGCGCTCATCGCCGACCGCCGCGTGCAGGCACCCGGCCAGGCGAACGCGCTGCTGCTCAGCGCGCTCCCGACCAGCACGCGGGTGGACGCGGCCGACCGGGAGGAGGCGTGGACGGCCGCCATCCGCTGGGTGACCGGTGCCGACCCGGACCTGTCGCTCGCCATCGACCTGCCGGCCGACGACCTGGCCGAGGTCCTCGACGCGCTCCGGCTCGTGCCCGGTGAGGATCCCGTGCCCAAGCTCGCCCAGGCGGCGCGGCAGCTGTTCGGCATCGAGGAGCTACACCCGTTCCAGCTGGACGTGATGCTCGCCCTCCTCGAGGGGCGCGACGTCGTGGGCGTCGCCCCCACGGGGGCCGGCAAGTCGCTGTGCTTCCAGCTCCCCGCGCTCCTGCACCCGGAGCAACGGCCGTTCGTCGTGGTCAGCCCCCTGGTGGCGCTGATCAAGGACCAGGTCGACGCGCTGCGGTCGCAGCGCGGCCTGCGTGCGGTCCAGGGCATCACCGGGAAGACGTCGTCCACGGAGCGCTCCGAGATCCTCCGCGACCTCGCCGCGGGGAAGGTCCGCCTGCTCTACGTCTCCCCGGAGCGGCTGGTGCGGGACCCGACCTTGCACGGTGCACTGGCGTCGCAGGACCTGGGGGCCCTGGTCGTCGACGAGGCGCACTGCATCAGCTCCTGGGGCCACGACTTCCGACCCGAGTTCCGCCAGGTGTCGACCGCGCTCCTCGACATGCGCCGGGCACCACGCCTGGCGCTGACCGCGACCGCGACACCGGAGGTCGCTCGCGACATCCAGGTCACCCTCGAGATGGAGGACCCGCTCGAGCGGCGGGAGCCCGTCGACCGGCCGGACCTGCGCTACTGGGTCCGACGGGTGCGCAGCGACGCGGACCGGACGCGCGAGCTGCTCAGGTTCGTCACCTTCCAGGGCGATCGCCCCGGCATCGTGTACGCCAGCCGGCGGGCGGTGACGGAGGAGCTGGCCTGGATCCTGCGCCACGCGGGCCTGACCGCCCGGGCGTACCACGCGGAGCTGCCCCCCGAGCAGCGGGAGGCGATCCAGGACGACTTCCTGGCCGGGACGACGCAGGTCGTCGTCGCCACCAAGGCGTTCGGCATGGGCATCAACAAGCCGGACATCGGCTGGGTCGTGCACTACGACCTGCCGGAGTCCCTCGAGGCCTACGCCCAGGAGGCGGGCCGGGCGGCCCGGTCGCCGGAGCTGACCGGCGACTGTGTGCTGTTCTTCCACGGCGGCGACGTCACCCGGCGTCGCCGGCAGGCCCGTGCGCGATCGATCGACGAGGACGCCGACCTCGCCCGGCGGCTCCTCGCCGCCATCGCGGCCGCGCCCGAGCGCGCGCCCGACGAGCACGTGCTCGACCCCGACGAGCTGGCCGATCGGCTCGGGGTCGAGCCCGAGGTGCTGAACGTCGCCGTGGCCTGGCTGGAGCGGTCGGGCGCGGTCGAGCGGCGCCCCGACTGCACCGCCCGGGGCCACGTGACCATCGGGCGCAGGGAACCGACCGATCCGGACGAGCGGCGGCTCTACCTTCGCCTGTTCCGGGACGAGCTGGGCGCCCGGGTCGACACCCGGAAGATGGTCGAGCTGGACGCGCTCGCGACCCGGGTCGGTGTGAGCCCCGACGAGCTGGAGCGACGGCTCATCGACTGGTCGCTGCGGCGCCTCGTCACCTTCCAGAGCACGCGCCGCCTGTGGCGGGTCCGGCTCCGCACCGCGACGCTGCCCGAGCAGCGGTTCGGCGAGGTGGTCGCCCGCTGGCGCGACCTCGAGCGGGTGCGGGTGGACCAGATGGTCGACTACGCCGAGGCGACGACGTGCCGCCGCACGCTGATCGCCAAGGCCTTCGGCGACGACCCGGCCGACTGCGTGGCCTCGGGCGGTCTCCGGTGCGACGTGTGCGACGGCGGCGATCCGCCGTGGTTCGCCGTCCCCGCGAGCCGGGTCCCCGACCCCGAGGACCTGGTCGACGTCGAGCTGACGGTGCTCCAGGCGGTCGCCTGGGCCTCACGGCGGCGCGCGTCGTACAGCGAGGCGAACCTGATCGCGGCGCTCTGTGGCCGGGAGACGGCCGCCGGGGGTCGCCCGCTCCCGTCGGGGCTCCTGAGCTGCCCGCAGTTCGGGGCCCTGCGCTACGTGCGGGCCAACGAGCGACGGGTCGGTGAGGCGATCGCCGCCTTGCTGCAGCAGGGCTACGTCGGGCGGGGAACGGCGGAGCTCCAGGGTCGGCGCTACTCGACGTTGACGATCACGGACGAGGGCCGGGCACGGCTGGGTGGACGACATGTCTGACGCGGTGGGCGGGACCGTCACGAAGCAGATCTCGGAGAAGGAGCTCGACACCGGGCTGGTCACGCTCGGGGCGCGAGAGGTCGAGGTCCTGGGGCTCCCGGCCCACTCGGGCGAGGTCGCCTGCCGGCACGACGACGAGGAGTTCGCAGCTGTCTGGAACGCCCGCGAGTCGACCCTCGGCGGCGAGGTCCTCCACGAGCGCCTGATGCTCTACGGGCGGGTGGGCAGCCTGCTCCGGCTCCAGCCGACGAGCGGGGGGATCGAGGTCGACATCACGACGCCCGCGACCACCACCCTGACCGCGGATCGGCGCCCGTGGAGCCCGCCGCCGCGCCCGGTGACGCCGTCGCTCTCCCGCGCCGCCGCGCCACGCCGGGAGCGGAAGCGGCGCGAGGAGCGGTTCCGGATCCGGGACGCCTCGGAGTACGAGTGGCACGGCGACGTCGGCATCCACCGTCCCTCGGTCGAGCG
>Ga0207874_1003480_pt1 | contig 12938 bp, 10 predicted proteins | sample HigsolmetaAR201D_FD_184833 | JGI IMG/M metagenome (GOLD analysis project Ga0207874, IMG submission 184833) | Ionic liquid and high solid enriched microbial communities from the Joint BioEnergy Institute, USA - AR20-1-D (SPAdes) (version 2) ...
CTTCGGTATCGGCACCAGCGAAGTCGCCCACGTGTTGGCGACCCAGTGTCTGATCCAGAACCGCCCCAAGACCTGCGCCGTGCGTGTCGATGGTACCCTGCGCCCGGGCGTTACCGCCAAAGACATCATCCTTGGCATCATTGCTAAGTATGGCACGGGTGGCGGCACCGGCTACGTCTTCGAATATATGGGTTCGGCCATTCGCGCTCTCTCGATGGAAGAGCGTATGACGATCTGCAATATGTCGATCGAGGGTGGCGCTCGCGCTGGTATGATCGCTCCCGACGACACCACCATCAACTATATCGCTGGTCGCCCCTTTGCACCCCAAGGCGAAGCTTGGGAGCGCGCTGTGGCTTACTGGCGCACACTGCCGACCGACGAGGGCGCAGTCTTCGATCACGAAATGACCCTCAACGCCGACGAGCTGGTGCCTATGATCACCTACGGCACCAACCCGGGCATGGGTATTCCGATCGACAAGCCCGTTCCGACCTTCGACGACATGCCCGATGCGGGCAGCCGCCAAGAGCTCGACAAGGCTCTCAAGTATATGGAGCTAGAGCCGGGCAAGCCGCTGCTGGGCCACAAGATCGATATGGTCTTCATCGGTAGCTGCACCAACGGCCGTATCTCTGACCTGCGCCAAGCTGCCAACTTCCTGAAGGGCCGCAAGATCGCCGACAACGTGCGTGTGATGGTGGTTCCCGGTTCGCAGCGTGTGCGCGCCCAAGCCGAAAAAGAGGGTCTGGACAAGATCTTCAAGGAGGCGGGTGCCGAGTGGCGCGAAGCAGGTTGTTCGGCCTGTCTGGCGATGAACGACGACAAGGTGCCTCCGGGCAAGTACGCCGTTAGCACCAGCAACCGCAACTTCGTTGGCCGCCAAGGCCCGGGCGCTCGCACCTTCTTGGCGAGCCCGCTGACCGCTGCTGCTTCGGCTGTGACTGGTAAAGTTACCGATCCCCGCACCATGTTGTCCTAATGTGATCGTTCTTGAGCTATTGCAGCGCTTGTGAAAAGCCTGATTCACAAGCGCTGCCAATAAGGAAGACTCTAAATGGAACCAGTGAAAACTTTTGCGGGCAAGGCCGTTGCTCTGCCAATCGACAATATCGACACCGACCAGGTGATTCCTGCGAAATATCTGAAAGTGACCGACAAGAGCGGTCTGGGTGAGGGTCTCTTCTCGGTCTGGCGCTACAACGAAGACGGCAGCCCCAACCCCGATTTTGTGCTTAATCGCCCCGAATGCGCTGGCGCGACCATTTTGGTTGCTGGCCGCAACTTCGGTTCGGGTAGCTCGCGCGAGCACGCACCCTGGGCGCTGCAAGACTACGGCTTCAAGGCCGTAATCGCCCCGTCGTTTGCCGATATCTTCCGAGGCAACGCGCTCAAGATCGGTCTGTTGCCGATCGCTGTTGATGAAGAAGTTTATCATCAGCTGGTCAGCATGTGCGAAGAAGATCCTTCGACCACCATCACCATCGATCTGCCCAACCAGAAGATCGTGCTGGAAGGCAACCAAGAGATCGGTTTCAATATCGATCCCTTCGCCAAGCACTGTCTGATGGAGGGTGTCGATCAGTTGGGCTTCTTGCTGAAGGAGAAAGACAATGTGCTCTCCTTCGAAGCCAAGAATCCTTCTCGCATTAACACCTTAGCGCCTGCCGCAAACGCCTGCATCTACTAGTTTCGGGCGATCTAGCCAATAGGCGCGGTCAAAAAGCTGCAACAATTAGGCAAACAGTGTAAGGGCTTTTGTGCTGATCCACAAAAGCCCTTACCTTTGCTTAGACTACGCTGTTTTCAGCACATCTCTCTTGTCTCGTTGGCGGTAAAGGTCTCTTCCCTCAAAAGAGTGCCCTGGCGCGTCCGCCTACGGCTATCAGATGGGCTATTTTGCTCCCTACCTCCGATGCGCGTGTGCTAGCCCCGCCGCCCTCTGCTCCTGTTTGCTAATCTGCTTAAAGACGAGTCAACAAAAAATAGTCATGTTCTGCTCTGCTGAAGCCAATAGAAGCAGCGATACCGTTTGTTGTATTTGGGGGCGGCTGCGAGCGCAGTCGATACAGCCCTGTGGCGACGGATTGGCTGTTGGTAGCCGAAGGCGGACGCGCTAGAAGCCTTGTTTGGGCCAGAGACTTCGCCGCTAGCGTGCTGAAGGCATCGAAGCGCATGCGCAAAGCGAGAAGACGCACTGTTGAAGGCCAAAACAGCAATGATTGCCAAAAGAAAAGAGGTGCCGCATTTACAAGCGACACCTCTTAACGATGATCGGTTTTAGCGCTCTCCACAACGATCCTTTCAATCGCGTCTAGCCCTGTACAGCCTAGGGTTCTTGATATTTCTGAAACGTATCGATTAAAAAGGAAACGCCCACCAGCAGAAGAATCCCCGGCCAGATCCACCTCGAAGAGAGGAAGTAGGCCAGACCTGCCGTCCAGATACAGATTTTTAGCGCATCGGTATAGCGCTCTCGCCCAACCGTGCTCAGCAAGAGACACAGACCACCAAGCAAGACGATGCCGGGCCACATGATCCCACGCATCATCAACAAACTCAGCCCGATCAAGAATACACCACACGCGATGCTATCGAGCATTGGGGCGGGCAGCCCGAAGATGGTCGAGTTGAGCGTAGGTTGGTTGGCTTGGTTTGTTTGAGCCATGGGTGGCGTCGTTTGGTGCGCCGAGAGACCTCCGTCGCTGGGCACCGTTTGGAAGCTATGCGATGGCCGGAACGCCTCTTGCAGACGGGCACCACAGCGTACACAGAAGGAAGCGTGGCTCGGATTGCTCGCCTCGCAGTGCGGGCAGATCAAGCCTTGTTCTGGAGTAATACGCTGGGTTACGCCACTGGCAACTTGGGTGATGGAAGCGCCACACTCGATACAGAATTGGGCATCGTTTGGAATGGAGGCGCTACAGGTTGGACAAAGCATCAGATCCCTCGTAGGCTTCTTAATCATCTCTTCATCATGACTCTATCATAGATGGCCTTTTGTTGTCATGAGCTTTTTTGGCTATTTTTTGCGCGAGTATGGTAGGAAACAGGCTAGATATGGTATGCTGATGAGAAGAGCAAAAATAGTTGTGTCGCTTACTAATATGTTACCCATGCTCTGTTATATACGCAAGACATAACAACAACGTTGCATGGTTTGGAAATAGCGAGAAACTCACTGCTAAGTTGATTTGTTCATTTGTTGCAAATATTGTGCCACAAGCCAACTTATTTCGCATATAGGGCGTAACTCACGAGCTAGTAGCCTAAAGGAGTAGCATGCCACGTGCAGACCTTGTTTGAGCGATTGGTGGCCCAACTTCGTGCTTGGGGTATGGGCGAACGGGTGATCAAATCGGCCGTAGCAGTGATGCTGGCTTGGGAGCTTGGTTCGCTCTTACCTGGTGGCTCAGAGCACCCCTATTTCGCGCCTTTGGCGGCTTTGTTATCGTTTCAGGTCACGATCGCTGACTCGCTGCGTTTGGCGACGCAACGCATTGTGGGCATTGTGGCTGGGGTGATCTTGGCTTTGGCTATCTCGCAGCTGCTCGGTGTAAGCGTTTGGAGCGTGGGCTTGATCACCTTCTTGGGTTTGGCGCTGGGCTTGCGTTTGCATTTGGCGGCTCAAGGTCTGACCCAAGTGGCGATCAGCGGCTTGATCGTGCTGTTTATTGGCGGCGCAGATAACCTCTCCTACGCGGGCTATCGTATTTTAGAGAGCATTGTAGGCGCTGTGGTCGGGGTCTGCGTGAATATGTTTGTGGTGCCGCCCAGTTATCTCGACGCGACGCAGGGGGCGCTTCAGAAACTGGCCGATGCCCTTGCCGATCAGCTCGATCGTCTTGCTCAAGCGATCGGCCAAGGTTTGCCTCAAGAGCAAGCCCAGAGCGCCCTTGAGACGGCTCGTGGCTTGCAGACACCCTTGAGCGCGGCTCAGGCGATGATGCAGCGGGCCACGACGAATCTCAAGTATCATCCTTTGCGGCATGCCCAAGAAGCTCAAGTCGAGCACTTTCAGGCCGTTATGACGATCCTCGAACATAATGTGATTCAGGTGCGCTCGATTTCGCGTACGCTCTATGAATGCAGCGTCGGACGCGATGGATTCGACTGGTCAGAGCCGAGCGATTTAACGCTGGCCTATGCCGATCTCTTGGGCAGCTTAGCTAGGCAGCTGCGGGCCATTCAACAGCTCGAGGCGGCTGATATTGCCGAGGGCAAAGCGGCATTCGCTGCCTTTCGGGCCGCGATCGAGCGAGCGACTACCGAGGGCGGTACCCGTTTCATGCCGCTTACTTGGATGCATTTGGGGGCGCTTTTGGCGACGGCCGAGCGCTTGAGCAATGATTTGGCGACGCTTGGCGCTGCAAGCGAGGCGCGCGCTGAAGAGGCTTAGGTGCGGCGCAGCTCGCGCGGGAGTTCGCTCAGCCAGCCCAATTCGAGCACACCCCACAGCCCGATCATAATCGCTTCGGCGGCGTCGTGGCGCAGCGAGGTGGGCTTGGGGGCCTGCGACCAGTCAATGATACGGCGCGCCAGTGTATCGGCGTGGTTTTTGGCCTGTTTGCCCTTGCGCTGTTCGCGATCGTAGAGCAGCACGTTGCGCCATGTGTGAGCTTGAATGCTGAGCAAAGCGATCTGACGACGTTCGGCTTCGCGCTCCCACGGAACGGCCAGCGTACCGCCACCTTCGAGCACAAGCTGTTGCAGGGTTGAGTGTTGATGCAGCAAGCCAGAGACGCCTCTGCGTAGACGTTCGAGCGAACCGAAGTTGTGCGAGCGATACCAGAGCAAGCGCCCTTCGCGGCTGTAGGCGGCTAGGCCAGTGCGCAGCCCGAGATCGACCGCCAGCAGGGCGGGATCAGGCCCGCGTGGAGCGGGGCTTGGTTCAGGGGCGCGAAGGATCGTATAATCATCACTATCGTCGTTCCATTGAAGAGTCATGGTTCCGCCTTAGCAAGAGAGAAGGAAGCGCGCAATGCAGAGACCTGATACCAACCAAACCCATCGTGAAGTGCTTGAACAGCCTCGCCGCCAAGAACGACGCTGGCTTATTCTCCAAGTTGCGCTCGTTGTTTCTCTGCTGCTGCATATGGTGACGATCGGCTGGCTTGTGGGTGTGCGTTCAGCTCTGCGTGCTGAGCTTGATACACTAGCGACGGCGGTAGTGTCTGCCAAGCAAGAGAAGCTGCGTTACGACTTTCGGATCGACCAGACCCTACCCATCAGGCTCGATGTGCCCGTCGACCAATCGATCGAGGTTCCTATCCAGACTGAAGTGCGGATTAAGCAGCAAGTCGATCTGCCGATCTCGACTTCATTGGGCACGTTTAACATTCCTATTCCGCTCGATGTCACAGTTCCGGTGAGCACCACTGTGCCGATCGAGTTTCATCGTACCATTCCGATCTCGACCAGTGTGCCGATCAAGTTCGATGTGCCGATCGAACTCGATTTAGGATCGCCCGAGTTCGCGAGCTACCTTGATCGGCTCCACGACGCGCTCTTAACAATGCGGGCACGTTGGTGAATTATACCGCTTTAATGCGAAACCTCGCGCATCATGCCGATCGAAGCGATGGCCTGCAGAATCGCTATTTGCATAGTTTGCAAGCTCAACGGTTGCTCTTCTATTTCGATACGTGTTCTATCGCTATGCAGATGTGCTTGAACGCTCTCTAGGCTGCTTCGGTGCCATTTGAGCTCGAAGCTTGTTAGGTAGAGCTGTTGATTGCCAGCGCCGATCCGCTCTTCGAGGCTGCGACACAGAGCGTACAGCTTTGCCATTTGGCAGCTTTGATTCGTGCGTAAGCAGAGCAGCGCTAGATCTGAGAGCAATGTGAGCAAGTTCAGATAATCTGCCTGTTTACAGGCGATCGTCGCGCTTTCTATGAGCGCCTCTTGCGCTAAGACATAATCGCCTTGTTGCAACCATAATGTTGCCAAAAAGTGCTGACTGTAGGCGATACCAGCTTGGTTTTTGAGCAAACGATAGTTAGATAAGAGCTCTTCGATCTGTTTGATGCTCTCTTGACGATTGTGATTGTACTTGATACGTTCGTAAAGCAAACGACAACGTTCGGCGAGCGCTAGACGCTTGATGGCCTGCATCAAAAAGGCGGCACTCTGGAAGCCTTCATAAGCGTGGCGCAGATCACCTTCAACAAGAGCTACCTGAGCCATCTGGTAGAGGGCGTAGGCGCGCAAGTCGCGTTCGTTGAGTTGTTGGGCCTGTGAGAGTGCACTCTGATAACAAGCGGATGCTGTATGGGTGTCTCCTAACAGTTGTGCGAGCTGACCCTCATGCAGGCGTAGCCAAGCCTCTTGGTGCTGGTTCGGGTGCTGCTGAAAGATGCTTTGAGCTTGGTAGAGAAAGTTTTGGGCTTTAGAGAGCTGGTTTTGTAGCAGGCTCAGCTCAAGCAAGTAGCGGTAGCTCTGCCCTTCACCGTACCAATTTTCGATAGTTTGAAAGTGATCCAACGCTTCATGTAAGGCCGGCGCGGCTTGGGCGTAGTCACAACGATACAGCGAATACCTCGCTTGGGCCAAGAGCGCTTGACCTAGCAGAAAATATCCACCTAACTCGCGACAGAGCTTGATACTTGTGCTGAAGTAAGCTGCAAACTCTTCTTGTTCCTCCATAACGGGCGCAAGCCGTACAAAGGCGTTGAGAATCTGGGCTTCGAGCTGAGGGTTTGGCTTGTTGTTTAACAGTTGTAAGGCGTTTTGGAATAAGGTATAGGCCAGTTCAAACTCTGAACGCTGGCTTGCGATTCTGCCCATCAGGCCCAATGCTTCAACTTCAAGATGCGTTAAACCTAGGCTTCTACAGATCTGTATGGCTTGATCGAGCAACTGCTTGGCTTGGACTTCGTCCCCTAGTTGATAGGCGAAGTGAGCGGCACCACACAGCAGGTCGGCCTGCAGCGCCGAGTCTGCGGGCTGGCTTAGATCGAGCGCGATACTAAGCCAATTATGGCCTTCATAGCTTTGATATTGCAACTCCCATAGGCGCCAGAGCGCACTACACAGGCCTAAGATAACCTGCGGATCGCCTGTTGGCCCGCTCTCGCGAATCAAGATGGCTTGTAAGTTCGCGTTCTCTTGCGCCAAGCGCTGCAGTAACTCTGCTTGCTGTGGCCCATGCAGATCGTGGCGCAGTTGTTCGGCCAAGCCAATGAAGAAGCTGTTCTGTCTTTGCTGCAGATCGAGCAGCTTTTTTTGTTGTTCGACCTGTTCAAGCGCAAAGATGCGAATCGGTTCATAGATCGCAAAACGCAGTTCGCCTTCGCCGCTGCTCTGTTGATAGAGCAGATTGTGATCGAGCAAGCGGGCCAGCGGGTTGGTGGTGTGGCAGATTGCATGACTATCGTTGGCGTTATCCATCATAGCGATAGCTGCATCGAGTGTGCAGCCATGCGGGAAGATGGCCAGAGCTTGTAAAAGTTCCTGTTCTTGCGCTTCTAATCGCTGGTAGCTCGCTTCGATACACGAGCGCATGGTGCGTCCATCGCCTTGCTGAGCAGAGGTGGGCTGGCTTAGCAGGGTGAGGCTGCCTTTGAGGCGCTGGAGCAATTGCGGAAGCGAAAAGATTGTGACCCAAGCAGCTGCAAGTTCGATCGCCAGCGGGTTGCCGTCGAGTTGCATACAGATGTTTACGACTATATGAATATTTCTTTTGTTAAGTTCAAAATGAGCAGCATGGCTCTGTACTCGCTCGGCAAAGAGTGCGATGGCAGGCACATGGTACAGCTCCTCTAGTGAAGTGCTGTTTTGTAACTGTTGTTGGCTTGGCAGTGCCAAAGGGGGGCACTTGCAGAACCTGCTCGCCCATAATGCGCAGTCGGCTGCGGCTGCTGATCAGCATCGAGAGGCCCGGTAGATGCTGCAACAGGTGGCCCACAATCGACGCGATGCCCAGCAAATGCTCGCTATGGTCGAGCACAAGCAGCATGTTCGAGCCGCTTAGGGCTTGTACAAGCGTATGCAATTTGTCGTGTTTGCCTGAGAGTTCGATATGGAACAGATTGGCTAGAGCCGGAATGAAGTCAGCCACTTGTTGTAGCTGTGCGCAGTCGAGGTAGTAACAGCCGTTGGGATAGAACGCTCGGCATTCGCTGGCGATCTGGAGGCTGAGGCGGCTTTTGCCGACCCCGGGACTCCCTACAATGCTGACCAAGCGCGTGCCACTGCGTAGGCTTTGCAGCGCTCGACCCAGTTCATATTCGCGCCCGATCAGACGAGTAAGTGGTGTGGGTAGATTCGTGCGCTTGAGCGCTTGCTCGTTACGGGCGAGCGCCAACAGATCCGTTTGGGCCGCTGTTGGAATGGCTAGTTCAGTTAGGATCCGTTGGACCATTTGTTGCGAGGGACGAAGATCGTTGCTTTCGATCTTCCGCAAGGTGACGACAGCGCAATTGATGCGTTCGGCTAAAGCAGATTGAGTAAACCCTTGAGATTTTCGTTGATGTTTCAACCACTGCCCAAATGTTGCGAACTCCTGCATTCCAAGCTCCTCAATAGCCTCTGTACAAGCATGAATCTGGAAAAGAGTAGGGGAGCTTTACCGTAATTATTGGCTTGATACACGACATAATGGTCTATATTGCCCCTAAATACGCTAGTAGTATCTCCTCCTTGTGATATTCGTCTCTATTGCATATTGTGTGCCGCGATTCGATATATCTATCCTTAAAAAACGGTTTGTTTATTGTTGCAGTTGATATGAGCGATTTGTTAAAATGAAAAACTTGTTTGTTAGTTTTTTACTTGTTTTTAACAAACTGAGCTTATTAACCTTTCTTTGAGGAAAAGAGTGATAGAAAGTGATAGCGCTGAGGGGTGATTACTATATCAGAGTCTAGGATTGCTTTGGGGCTGAAAGTAAGCGTTTGGGAATCTGGTATAGATGCTGCAATTGGATTAATATTGGAGGAAGCGCCCGAGAACTGGGTACTTATTTACGATGTTATGCGGTAAATATAGTAGCTCAGAGAGCAAAAAAATGTACAGTGATCCTGAGAGCTGCTACCCCTTACGAGCGCTTATGATTGAAAGGAGAAACAATGTAAACGATACCGATCAATATATTGAGACGGACATAAGCGGCGTACTATAGCTGAAATGGTGGCCCAACTTTTGCCAGTCCTTGCTTTAAATTCGCTTTGTTGATAGCAGAGATCTCAAAGTGATAGGTAACAGTATCGTCTGATTGTGCATGCAATTAGACGAAGCAGGATAGCGCATATGATCTCGTCGTTCTCAGGATCCCAGCCCTACCCATGGTGGACCTCTCGACCTTATACCCGACCTGTAGGACACAGTTTGATCGACAGTTACGGCCGTTATGTGTATGTTGATCAGCTCTATGCAGCACTGTGGCATAGCGCCGATCCAGCTTCGTTAGAGGGCGATAGTATCTTTCAATACTATTGTGATTCGACGGCTATTCTTGATCTAATTTCGCATGCTGATCGCTATGGTTTTAGTTCAACTCGTGTGCAGGCGTATCGTGTCGATGGAAGTAGCTTTTCCGTCGCACTGCGCATCGAGACCTTGACACTGGCACAAACAAAACACTATCTCTGTAGCGTTTTTGATCTGGCCTCAAACGAGACCGCTAGCCTGTTAGACCAACCGCAAGCCCTTTCGTATTTGGCCTCTCAGGCCTCTACCTGTGCACTTTTTCAGCTTGTGCCACATGCTGTCTACGCCTTAGAGTTAGATGCCGTTAGCCCACAAGTCACTGAGCTGTGCGGGGTTTCGTTGCTGGAACTGCAAGAGGGAGCGAACCTTTTGTTACAGCGGGTTGACCCACACGATCGTAAGCTGCTGTTGCGGCGTTTAACAAACTATCAGCAGCGTCGAGAGCCTGTTCGTTTTCAGTTTCGCTATCAACATCCGAGCAAGGGCCAAATTTGGATAGAAACCTTTTTATGGCCGCAAGATCCCAACTCAGCCGATTCGAATCTGTTCTGTTTTGCGCAAGATATCACCCATCAGATTCCCATTAGCATACGTCAGCACTTTAGCGCGTTAACAGACGAGGCTGATATGCTCGTCACCCTCGACCCCGATTTGCGGATCGCAGAGATGAATTCGGCTGCGCGACAGGTTTTTCAGATCTTTGGTGATAATTTGATCGGCCGAGATTTCGCAGCTATCTTTCCGTATATCGATCAAGATTATAGTTTGGGCCAGCTTCGACAGATTCTGCAAGAAGAGGGTTTTTGGAAGACTCGTTTTGCTTATGTTCCTCAGCGCCGTTCGGAGTTGGTGCTCTTAATGCGTAGGTCGCATCGTTCTGGCGCTAACACAAACAGCTTGGCCTCAGCTTCGCAGGTATTGTTCAGCTCGCATGCGACAGGTTTGGCGCATTTTGTCGGCGGCTTGGCCCACAACGTCAATAATCTATTGATGATCATTATGGGTTATAGCGAACTGATTCAGGCTCAAGTTTCGCCGAACGGAGTGCTTTATAAGGATCTGCAACATATTTATATGGCAGGCGATCAGCTGCGGATGTTGGTAAACCAACTGTTAGCCTATGGTGGAATACAAGACCTCTCGCCCAGCTCGGGCGATTTGGGGCAATTATTACGGGCGCTGGAACGTGATCTATGGCGTGAATTGCCCTCAGATATCACCCTTCAGTTCGAGCTTGAGCCGCAGCTTCCACTGGCCTATATCGATCAAGCCAAACTTGGAAATGTTATTGTCGAGTTGATCAAGAACGCCTGTTATGCGATGAACAATACGGGTACGATCGTATTGAGCCTGCGGCGGGTGAGTAGTCAAGACTTGGTTTTGTATGATTTGCCTGCTCAGATCGACGAATCTTTCATCATGTTGCGGATCAGCGATACGGGCAGTGGCATGGACCTTGAGACTCAGCGCCAAGCCTTCGAGCCATTTTTTACTACCAAAGAGCTGGGCGAAGGTATGGGTTTGGGTCTTGCGATGGTATATGGCATTATCGACCAGAGTGGTGGCGCAATTGTTTTAGAGAGCGGCCTGAATCAAGGTACGAGCGTTGTGATCTTTCTGCCTAGTGTAAATACGTGATATGAATATTCGGTGGAACTTGGCTATGTTTGTACTATGAGATTTTGCGCGATGGCACGAAATCTCATAGTACTTTTTGCCAGCTATTTCGTTGTTGTCACATGGTAAGCGTATGTCTCTGAAGCGGATTGCTATCATACGACATCTGCTTCTGCTGCTTTGTTTTCAATGGTGCATTGTTAGGCAGTGAGGAGAGACAACGAAGTTTTGCATTGTTGAGGCTCAACGATCCTCGCAGTGATCGAGCCCGAATTGTTGGGCGGGATGTTGATAGCCGGAGGCGGACGCGGATGGGAACGCATGGGAGCTAGCGACCGTTCCGCCGAAAATAAATAAGGTATGTGAGATCTGAGAGGCATCAAAGGGTGCCTCTTTTGTGTAGCAAAAAAGCGCAATATTTCGAAAAACAAGCGACGGACTCGCGTGGTATAGTGAACAGTGTTGAATATGAAACTCGTGAATCGCTGAGCGAGCACGATCTCGTTGTTGCGCTGATGCTAAAGGAAGGGCCTATGCAGGAGTGGAGCATCCTTCGTTATGACCCTGATCTGAAGATCGATTTTCTGCATGCCTTCTATACCAAGCATGCCTATCCGGTTCATAGCCACGACTACTATGTGGTCTGTCTGATCGAGCGCGGCGTTCAGTCGTGCGTTGCCGGGCGCTCGAAGGATATCACGCTGCCGGGCGGGATTATTCTGCTCAATCCAGGCGAGCCGCATTCGGGCGAGTCGGCCAGCGACGATGGCTTCGAGTATCGAGCGCTCTACCCAACCTGCGAGCATATGCAACTGGTGCGCCAAGGGCTTGAGGGCAGCTTTCACAGCGATCTCTCGTTCGATACGGTTCGGCTGTATGATCATGAGTTGGAGGGCGCCTTGCGGCGTTTGCACCTAGCGCTGCACCAGCCTGCCAGCGCGTTTGAGCGCGAGAGCCGCTTTGTTTGGGTTGTCACCCGTTTGATGCAGCGCTATATGCGCCCTGTGCCGCAGCAGGAACGCCTCAAGCTTGAGCCTGACGCGATCAAGCGTGCCAAAGCCTATATCGGTGCTGGCGCTGATGGAATCATGATCCATAGCAGAAAGAAAACGCCAGACGAGGTTCTGAAATTCTGCGATATCTATAATGGGTTTAATGACCGGGTTCCGCTTGTCGTGGTTCCCAGCAGCTACAATACGATTACGGATACGGAACTTGCTGATGCAGGTGCCAATATCGTGATCTATGCCAACCAGCTGCTACGCAGTGCGTATCCGGCAATGCTGGAGACAGCGCAGTCTATCCTGAAATATGGGCGCTCGGCTGAGGTCGACTCGAAGATGATGTCCATCAATGAAGTGCTCGAATTGATACCGGGTACAAAGTGATGATTGGGCCTCGAATTTTGTTGGCGCCTGGCACGGCGCGGGATCGATTTCTATAACAGGCGTACCAATTTGGTGCCGCATGTTTCCATGAAATGGGATACCGGATGGGGCCTCCCGAACGATGCAAGTGCCAACATCATGGTCTATGCGAACCGGCTTCTGCACGGCGCCTATCCGGCTATGCTGGAAACGGCAAAGTTCATCCCGTTGGGCGACCGTTCAACAGGGGGCGAATCAAAGATGATATTGGTCAACGAAGTACTCAATCTCATTCCGGGGGCGAAGTAAATGATTGCACCTTCACGTTTCGTAGAGTTGCTCTCTAGGAGCGGTATCGATTTCTTCACTGGCGTCCCGGACTCTCTACTCAAGGATCTCTGTGCCTATATTGACGACACGATTCCGCCGAGTAACCATTTGATTACCGCCAACGAGGGAAATGCCGTTGCGCTTGCGGCGGGACGTTTCCTAGGCTCCGGCAAGCTGTCAGTCGTCTACATGCAG
>Ga0207874_1003485_pt1 | contig 12930 bp, 7 predicted proteins | sample HigsolmetaAR201D_FD_184833 | JGI IMG/M metagenome (GOLD analysis project Ga0207874, IMG submission 184833) | Ionic liquid and high solid enriched microbial communities from the Joint BioEnergy Institute, USA - AR20-1-D (SPAdes) (version 2) ...
GGCGTACCAGGAGGCGTTCGGTTTGCCGCTGCCCGGCTTCGACTATGTTCCTTACGGCGACGCGGACGCGGTAGCCCGGGCGCTCGCGGCCCGGCCGGGCGAGTACGCCGCGGTCATCCTCGAGCCGATCCAGGGCGAGGGGGGCATCGTGGTGCCGCCGCCGGGGTATCTGGCCAAGGTCAAGGAGCTCTGTGAGGCCGACGGTGCGCTGCTCATCCTCGATGAAGTGCAGTCGGGCCTCGGGCGTACGGGCGCCTTGTTCCGGTGCCAGGCGGAAGGCGTCAGTCCGGACGTGATGACGCTCGCCAAGGCCTTGGGCGGCGGTCTTGTGCCTATCGGCGCCGTACTTTGCACCGAAGACGCCTACACCGAGCAGTTTGCCCTCAAACACTCCTCGACGTTCGCAGGCAACGCCTTGGCGTGCCGGGCAGGCTTGGCTGCCCTTGACCTGCTCACCCGGGACAACGGCCGCCTCCTCCAGAACGTCCAGCGGCTTGGCGCGCAGCTCAAGAGCGGCCTTGAGGAGATCCAGCGCCGATACCCGCGGGTCATCCGGGAGGTACGGGGCACCGGATTTATGCTGGGCGTCGACTTTGGCATCGATGAGGACACCTTCGGCGCGAGCGCCGGCGCGATGCTCGGTATCATGGCGTCGCAGGAACTCTTGACGCCGGTAATCTCTTCGTACCTCCTAAACCGCTGCGGCCTGCGGGTTGCTCCGACCCTCAACGGCAACAGCGTCATCCGCATTGAGCCGCCCCTCGTCGTCGATGAGGAGCAGTGCCGGTTGGCGCTCGAGGCCATCGAGCGCGTGTGCGCCGTGTTGGACGCCGGCAACACCGGTGAACTGCTCGCTCATCTGGTCGACCGGACGGCGCCCGTGCCTATGCCGGCGGCTTATCGCACACCGGCGGTCAACGAGGCGGTCGCGGCGGAAAACGGCGCGGGCATGGAACATGGGACCGTCTTTGACGGCGCCGGGGCGGCGGGCGTCACCGTCCGGGAGCCGAAGCCTGCGCCCGACCCGGCGGACGCCGGCGAGGGCCGGTTCGCGTTTCTCGTGCACCCGCTGGACCTGCGCAACTATACCGAGTTCGACCGCAGCCTCGAGCCGTACACCGAGGAAGAGCTGCAGCGGCTGAGCGACCAGTTCAACAGCTTGATGGAGCCGTTCGTCATCGGCACGACCCGCGTCGTCTCCGCCACCGGCCAGCGGGCTTACGGCGAGTTCGTCGTCGTCCCCCGGACTACCCGCCAGCTCATCGACGGCCCCCGCAAGGAGAACTTGGCGGTCGTGGCGGACGCGGTCGCCCTGGCCCGGGATCGGGGCGCCCGCATCGTCGGCCTTGGCGCTTACACGGCCATCGTCTCCCGCAGCGGGCGTGCTCTGACGGATTTGGGCGTTGCCTTGACGACCGGCAACAGCTACACGGTGGTCGCGGCGATTGAGGCGCTGCTCGAAGCGTCGACGCGGCTCGGCGCCGATCTTTCCCGGTCGACGGCCAGCGTGGTGGGGGCGACGGGGTCCATCGGCCGCGGGACGGCCCTGCTCCTTGCACCGGACGTGCAGCGGCTAGTACTGATCGGAAACCCTCGCTCGGGTGCCAAGGCCTACGAGCGGCTGACGGCCGTGGCTGCGGAAGTGTTCCGGTGGGTGCTCACCGAACGGGAGCGCGGGAGGGAGTTCGCCCCGGGGACGCTGGCCGACTGGGTGGTGCAGCGGTCCGAACTGCCCGGGCCGGATGCGGGCGACGCCGCATGGCTTGGCGCGACCGCAAGGCTGCTTGAGCGGCACGATTGTCCCGTCTCGCTCACCATCGACGTGGCCGCGGGACTCGCCCAAGGAGAGATGGTCGTCATCGCGACGAGCACGGCCGACGACTTTGTCACTCCGGAGCTCTTGCGCCCCGGTGCGGTCGTGTGCGACATGTCCCGGCCGCCCAACGTCAGCCGCCGGGTGGAGCGAGAGCGTCCCGACGTCCTGGTGCTGGACGGCGGCGTCATCGAGGTGCCGGGCCGGCCTTGGTTCGGCTGGGACTTCGGTTACGAGCGGGGGCTTGCCTACGCATGCATGTCGGAGACGATGATGCTCGCGCTCGAGCATGACTACCGCCACACGAGCCTTGGGTCGGATCTTACGCCCGAATCGATGTTGCGCATGCAGGAGTTGGCGCACCGGCACGGCTTCCGGCTCGCCGGGCTGCGCAGCTTCGACCGCCCGGTCAGCGACGCCCGCTGGCAGGAGCTCGTGGAGGCGCGCCGGCGGCTGTCCATCTCGTCCATGCGGTAGGAGCCGCCGGGCACGACTGAACTTGGGTGCAGGAGGAGGCCGCTGGCCTCCTCCTGCTTGCCGCTGCGGGCTTTTTTCGCCTTCACAAAGCCGACGGGTTTCGATATAATCTGTGCCGAATCTCATGGCACGGATTCCCACCCGCTGTCCGGAAGTTTCGCGAAGCGGGAGCGTAGAATAGAGGGCAGACCACGCCCGGGCAAAAGGAGAGACTGCGCTCGATGCGGGAAAAGGAAGTGCTCCTGACGGCGGAGGGCCTCGCAAAGCTGGAGCGGGAATTGGAGCACCTCAAGACGGTCAAGCGGCGGGAGGTCGCCGCCCGGATCAAGCAGGCGCTTGAGTTCGGCGACATCTCCGAGAACTCCGAATACGACGACGCAAAGAACGAGCAAGCCTTCGTCGAGGGTAGAATCCTCCAACTGGAAAAGATGCTGCGGCACGCCAAGCTGATTGACGAAGCCGACGGCCCGGCCGACGTGGTGACCTTGGGGGCTCGCGTGCGCCTCAAGGATTTGCAGTATGGCGACGAGCTGGAGTACCAAGTGGTCGGCTCCGCGGAAGCCGACCCCTTCAAGAACCGTATCTCCAACGAGTCACCGGTGGGCCAGGCCATTATGGGCAAGCGCCCCGGCACCATCGTGGAAGTCAAAGCCCCGGCCGGCGTGCTCAAGTACGAGATCTTGGAAGTGATCCGTTGATGGACCCCGACGCGACCATCCCGGCGCCGGCGCCGCAGGCGCTCCCCGCAGGCAACGAAGCCACGGACGCACCCGCCGACCTCAATGATCAGATCGCGGCCCGCATGGACAAGCGGCGCCGGCTGCTGGCGAATGGGCCGCCCCCCTACGGCGGCCGGTTCGAGCGGACCCACACCGCCGGCGAGATCCTGGACCGGTTTCCTGAGCTCGAAGGCAGTTCGGTGCGCATCGCCGGGCGCTTGCGCTCGATCCGGCGCCAGGGCAAGGTGACCTTTGCTGATCTGCAGGACGGCGGGCGGCGCATCCAGTTGTTTTGCCGGGTCAACACCATGGGCGAGGCGGCATATGGGTTGCTCGACGACTTGGACATCGGCGACATCGTGGGCGTCGCCGGCCAAGTCATGCGGACCCGTACGGGGCAGGAAAGCGTGGAGGTGACCGGCATCGAGCTGCTCACCAAGTCGCTGCGGCCGCTGCCGGAGAAATGGCACGGCCTCAAGGACGTCGAGCTGCGCTACCGCCAGCGCTACGTGGATCTGATCGTCAATCCAGGCGTGCGGGACGTGTTCGTCGCCCGCAGCAAGGCCGTGGCTGCGATTCGACGGTTTCTCACCGAGCGCGGGTTTCTTGAGGTGGAGACGCCCATGCTCAACCCGATCCCCGGCGGGGCCAACGCGCGCCCGTTCATCACGCATCACAACGCGCTGGACATGGACCTGTACATGCGCATCGCGCCCGAGCTGTACCTCAAGCGGCTCCTAGTGGGCGGCTTTGACAAGGTGTTCGAGATTGGCAAGAATTTCCGCAACGAAGGCATCTCCACGAAGCACAACCCGGAGTACACGGCCGTCGAAGTCTATGAGGCGTACGCCGACGCCCGCGACATGATGCGGCTGACGGAGGAGCTGTTTGCCTACGTAGCGGCTGAGGTGACGGGCGGGACGGTCATCACCTTTCAAGGAACCCGCATCGACCTGACGCCGCCGTGGCCCCGGCTTTCCATGACGGAAGCCGTCGCCCGCTACACCGGCGTTGACTTTGACGCCATTGCCACCGACGAGCAGGCGCGGGCTGCGGCCCGGTCGAAGGGCGTTGAAGTGGACAAGCAGGCTACCCGCGGCAAGGTGCTGGCGGAGATGTTTGAGGAACTCGTGGAGCCGCACCTGATCCAGCCGGTGTTCATCGTGGACTACCCGGTCGAGGTGTCGCCGCTGGCTAAGCGCAAGGACGACGACCCTGGGCTCACCGACCGGTTCGAGCCCTACATCAACGGGTGGGAAGTGGCCAACGGCTTTTCCGAACTCAACGACCCCGTCGACCAGCGGGAGCGGTTCCTGCGCCAGCTCGAGCAGCGGGCCGCGGGCGACGAGGAAGCGCACATGATGGATGAGGACTTCCTCCGAGCCCTGGAAGTCGGGATGCCGCCCGCCGGGGGCTTGGGTATCGGCGTGGACCGCTTGGTCATGCTTTTGACCGACTCGCCCTCCATCCGGGACGTCATTTTGTTTCCGCACATGCGCCCGCGGGATCTGGTCTAACGCGCCGCCCGCCGAAAAGGAGCCAGGCCGAAGTGCCGATGGGGACCGCAGCATCGCCTCGCGCACCGCTCGCACCGGAATCCGGGACACACCCGGGCCCTCGGCCTGCACGCCGCCTCTGGAGCGGCGTCCGGCTGGCATGGCCCGTTGTGATGGGATACGTGCCCATCGGGTTCGCCATGGGCGTGCTGGCTGGCAACACCGGCCTCTCGCCGATAGAAACCGGCGCGATGTCGGCCCTTGTCTATGCCGGAGCCAGCCAGTTCGTGGCCGTGGCGCTTCTCGCGGGGGGCGCGCCCGCGGTCTCCATCGTGGCGACCACCTTTCTCGTCAACTTGCGCCACCTGCTCATGAGCGCAGCCTTGAGTCCGTTCCTGCGGGGTGTGCGCCCGGCGACACTGGCGGCCCTCGGCTTCTTCATCACCGATGAAACCTTTGCCGTCAGCCACGGAGAGTTCACCCGGGCCGGGCGCGGGGATCCCCTGCTCTTCCTTGGGCTGGGCGTGACCGCGTACTTGAGCTGGCTGGCGGCGACCGTCGCCGGCGCGTGGCTCGGGGGGATTCTCGCCGCACCGGAGGCCCTTGGATTTGATTTTGCACTGCCCGCGATGTTCATCGGTCTTCTGGCCGGCCAGTTGAGGAGCCGGGCTGCCCGTGTGGCCGCCCTCCTGGCCGCGACGGTCGCCGTCTGGGGCGCGTCCGTTTTGGGCGGTTGGAGCGTGATGACGGCGGCCATGGCGGCCGCTGCCGCGGGGGTGATCTTCAAGCGGTGGACGGAGCGATCGACGGGCGCTACTTCTTGATCGTCCTCGGCATGGCACTGGTCACTTACCTGCCCCGGGTCGTCCCGCTGCTGCTCTTGGCCAACCGGCCGCTGCCGGCCATTGTGCGGGACTGGCTCGCGCTTCTCCCGCCGGCTTTGATGGGCGCACTGGTGGCGCAGGCGGTGCTGGTGCCGGGCGGCAACGTCGACCTGTCGCTTGCCAACCCGTACGTGCTGCCTGCGGTGGTGAGCCTTATCACCGCTTGGCGCACCGGCAGCCTGGGACTGACCGTCGTGGTGGGGATGGCAGCCGCCGCCCTCGGGCACCGGTTTTTGGGCAGTTAAAAAGGGCTTGCGCGGATCGGGGGTCCATGCTAAGATAATCGTTGCTGGCGGCACCGGCCGCAAAGAATGGCTGGGCCAGCAAAAAATGCCTCTTGCCAACCGGCAGCGGGCATGGTAACATCAGAAATTGCCTGCGCCAATTCCGGACGGTTATCCGGACGGTACGGAGCGGGCGGGGCGACGGTCGCAAGACCGTTGCCAAGGGTCAGGTTGGTCCTTGAAAACTAAACAGCGTGACGACCTGGTAAAACGGGTGCGGGCCTTTCGAAGAGGAAGGCCGAAGCGGTAAGCCGGATCGGCTTGCAGTTGGTTGGTCTGCAACCCCTGTTGGGAGACCGGCAGGGATGTGGAGCGATTAACGGAGAGTTTGATCCTGGCTCAGGACGAACGCTGGCGGCGTGCCTAATACATGCAAGTCGTGCGGGGAGGTTCGCGGAAGCCCTTCGGGGCGGAAGTGGACGTCCTAGCGGCGGACGGGTGAGTAACGCGTAGGGAACCTGCCCTCAAGACCGGGATAACCCGGGGAAACTCGGGCTAATACCGGATGAGGCCACAGAGCCGCATGGGTTTGTGGTCAAAGGGGAAACCCGCTTGAGGATGGCCCTGCGTCCCATTAGCTAGTTGGTGAGGTAACGGCTCACCAAGGCGACGATGGGTAGCCGGCCTGAGAGGGTGGACGGCCACACTGGCACTGAGACACGGGCCAGACTCCTACGGGAGGCAGCAGTAGGGAATCTTGCGCAATGGGCGAAAGCCTGACGCAGCGACGCCGCGTGAGGGAAGAAGGCCTTTGGGTCGTAAACCTCTGTCGGAGGGGACGAAGGACGTGACGGTACCCTCCAAGGAAGCCCCGGCTAACTACGTGCCAGCAGCCGCGGTAATACGTAGGGGGCGAGCGTTGTCCGGAATCACTGGGCGTAAAGGGAGTGTAGGCGGCCCTGTAAGTCCTGCGTGAAAGGCGCCGGCTTAACCGGCGACAGTCGTGGGAAACTGCCGGGCTTGAGTGCCGGAGAGGGTGGCGGAATTCCCGGTGTAGCGGTGAAATGCGTAGATATCGGGAGGAACACCAGTGGCGAAGGCGGCCACCTGGACGGTAACTGACGCTGAGGCTCGAAAGCTGGGGGAGCAAACAGGATTAGATACCCTGGTAGTCCCAGCCGTAAACGATGGGTGCTAGGTGTTGTGGGTCTTGAACCTGCTGTGCCGTAGGACACCCAATAAGCACCCCGCCTGGGGAGTACGGCCGCAAGGCTGAAACTCAAAGGAATTGACGGGGGCCCGCACAAGCGGTGGAGCATGTGGTTTAATTCGAAGCAACGCGAAGAACCTTACCAGGCCTTGACATCACCCGGAAAGCCATGGAAACATGGCCCTCCTTCGGGACCGGGTGACAGGTGGTGCATGGTCGTCGTCAGCTCGTGTCGTGAGATGTTGGGTTAAGTCCCGCAACGAGCGCAACCCTCGTCCTTAGTTGCCAGCACTTCGGGTGGGCACTCTAAGGAGACTGCCGGTGACAAACCGGAGGAAGGTGGGGATGACGTCAGATCATCATGCCCCTTATGGCCTGGGCTACACACGTGCTACAATGGCCGGTACAGACGGAAGCGAAGGGGCGACCCGGAGCGAATCCGAGAAAGCCGGTCTCAGTTCGGATTGCAGGCTGCAACTCGCCTGCATGAAGGCGGAATCGCTAGTAATCGCGGGTCAGCATACCGCGGTGAATACGTTCCCGGGCCTTGTACACACCGCCCGTCACACCACGAAAGCCGGCAACACCCGAAGCCGGTGTCCTAACCCGCAAGGGAGGGAGCCGTCGAAGGTGGGGCCGGTGATTGGGGTGAAGTCGTAACAAGGTAGCCGTATCGGAAGGTGCGGCTGGATCACCTCCTTTCTAAGGAGCAAACGCACCCGAGCCAGTCAATGTCACGCTGTTTAGTTTTGAGGGACCAGCCCGGCGGGAAAACCCGCTGGTTCGGCCCTCTTGGGTTGCACCTTGACAACTGCACAAGGCAAGAAGGGTAATGCACGCGAGTGCGTACCTGTGTAGAGGACTGAGCGTGGTCAAGCGGACGAAGGCGTACGGCGGATGCCTAGGCGCCAGGGGCCGAAGAAGGACGGGGCAAGCGCCGAAACGCCCCGGGGAGCCGCAAGCAGGCGTCGATCCGGGGATTTCCGAATGGGGCAACCTGCCAGGAGGAATGTCCTGGCATCGCCATCTGAATCCATAGGATGGCGAGGGGCACCGGGGGAAGTGAAACATCTCAGTACCCCGAGGAGAAGAAATCAACCGAGATTCCCTAAGTAGCGGCGAGCGAACGGGGAAGAGCCCAAACCTTAGCCGTGCCAAGCCCACAGGCGTTGCGGCTAGGGGGTAGCAGGGACCGCAGGAGGAGGCTGTGGACTCCTCACCGCACCGGTCTACTTAGTTGAAGAGGTCTGGAAAGGCCCGCCATAGAGCGTGACAGCCGCGTAGGCGAAAAGGAGACCCGGGCGGAGCGGTTGCCTGAGTACCACGGGACACGTGAAATCCCGTGGGAAGCTGGGGGGACCACCCTCCAAGGCTAAATACCACCTGGCGACCGATAGCGCATAGTACCGTGAGGGAAAGGTGAAAAGCACCCCGGAAGGGGAGTGAAATAGAACCTGAAACCGTACGCCGACAAGCAGTCGGAGCCCTAGGCCGCAAGGCAGGGTGACGGCGTACTTTTTGTAGAACGGACCGGCGAGTGACATGGCGGTGCGAGGTTAAGGGCTTCAGGCCCGGAGCCGCAGCGAAAGCGAGTCCGAATAGGGCGTGTGAGTACCGTAGTGTCGACCCGAAGCCGGGTGATCTACCCATGGCCAGGGTGAAGCTGGGTTAAGCCCCAGTGGAGGCCCGAACCACGTGGACGTTGAAAAGTCCTGGGATGAGCTGTGGGTAGGGGTGAAAAGCCAATCGAACCCGGTGATAGCTGGTTCTCCCCGAAATAGCTTGAGGGCTAGCCTCGGGAAAAGAAACGGTCGGAGGTAGAGCACTGATCGGGCTAGGGGCCCCACAAGGTTACCGAACCCGTTCAAACTCCGAATGCCGGCCGTGGATGCCCGGGAGTCAGACAGTGGGGGATAAGCTCCATTGTCAAAAGGGAAACAGCCCAGACCACCAGCTAAGGTCCCTAAGTTCCGGCTAAGTGGGAAAGGATGTGGGGTTGCTTAGACAGCCAGGAGGTTGGCTTAGAAGCAGCCATTCCTTGAAAGAGTGCGTAATAGCTCACTGGTCGAGTGACCCTGCGCCGAAAATGGAACGGGGCTCAAGCCGGACACCGAAGCTGTGGGTGCTGCGTCAGCAGCGCGGTAGGGGAGCGTTCCGTGCAGCGCAGAAGCGGTAGCGGAAGCCGCCGTGGAGCGCACGGAAGTGAGAATGCCGGTATAAGTAGCGAAAAGAGGGGTGAGAATCCCCTCCGCCGAAAGCCTCAGGATTCCTGAGGAAGGTTCGTCCGCTCAGGGTTAGTCGGGACCTAAGGCGAGGCCGAAAGGCGTAGCCGATGGACAACGGGTTGATATTCCCGTACCACCGCGCGGGCGTCTGAGCAATGGGGTGACGCAGAAGGGTAGGTGCAGCCGGGTGCTGGACATCCCGGTGCAAGCGCGTAGAGGGTGCGGTAGGCAAATCCGCCGCACAAAACCTCAAGGCGTGACGCCGAGGGAAATTGAGTACCGAAGTGGCCGATCCCACGCTGCCAAGAAAAGCCTCTAGCGAGTCCGCCGGTGCCCGTACCGCAAACCGACACAGGTAGGCGAGGAGAGAATCCTCAGGCGCGCGAGAGAACCCCTGTTAAGGAACTCGGCAAACTAGCCCCGTAACTTCGGGAGAAGGGGCGCCCCGCTAGGGTGAGGAGGCTCGCCCTCCCAAGCCCGAGGGGGCCGCAGTGAAAGGGCCCAAGCGACTGTTTACCAAAAACACAGGTCTCTGCGAAGCCGAAAGGCGACGTATAGGGGCTGACGCCTGCCCAGTGCCGGAAGGTTAAGGGGAGGGGTTAGCCGCAAGGCGAAGCTCCGAACCGAAGCCCCGGTGAACGGCGGCCGTAACTATAACGGTCCTAAGGTAGCGAAATTCCTTGTCGGGTAAGTTCCGACCTGCACGAAAGGCGTAACGACTTGGGCGCTGTCTCGACAGGGGGCTCGGCGAAATTGTAGCATGCGTGAAGATGCGCATTACCCGCGGCTAGACGGAAAGACCCCGTGGAGCTTTACTGTAGCCTGGGATTGGATTTCGGTATTGAATGTATAGGATAGGTGGGAGGCTGAGAAGCCGGGACGCCAGTCTCGGTGGAGCCGCCAGTGGAATACCACCCTTTTGATGCTGAAGTTCTAACCACGAGCCGTAAGCCGGCTCTGGGACAGTCCCTGGTGGGCAGTTTGACTGGGGCGGTTGCCTCCTAAAAGGTAACGGAGGCGCCCAAAGGTTCCCTCAGCGCGGTCGGAAATCGCGCGTGGAGTGTAAAGGCAGAAGGGAGCCTGACTGCGAGACAGACACGTCGAGCAGGGACGAAAGTCGGGCTTAGTGATCCGGCGGTGCCGGGTGGAAGGGCCGTCGCTCAACGGATAAAAGCTACCCCGGGGATAACAGGCTGATCTCCCCCAAGAGTCCACATCGACGGGGAGGTTTGGCACCTCGATGTCGGCTCATCGCATCCTGGGGCTGAAGTCGGTCCCAAGGGTTGGGCTGTTCGCCCATTAAAGCGGTACGCGAGCTGGGTTCAGAACGTCGTGAGACAGTTCGGTCCCTATCTGCCGCGGGCGCAGGAGATTTGAGGGGAGCCGTCCCTAGTACGAGAGGACCGGGATGGACGCACCGCTGGTGTACCAGTTGTCCCGCCAGGGGCACGGCTGGATAGCCATGTGCGGCAGGGATAAGCGCTGAAAGCATCTAAGCGCGAAGCCCCCCCCAAGATGAGATCTCCCACCGGGTCAACCGGGTAAGACCCCTCGTAGATGACGAGGTCGATAGGCCGGAGGTGTAAGGGCAGCAATGCCTTCAGCTTACCGGTACTAATCGGTCGAGGGCTTGACCTCGCCAAAACTCCTCTTCACTCCTTGCCTTGTGCAGTTGTCAGGGTGCAGCCTCCCGGCTCTTGCGCCGGTCACCTGCACCTCCACAAGTTTAACCGTTTTCCGGTGCGTATGGCGGAGGGGAAACACCCGTTCCCATTCCGAACACGGCAGTTAAGCCCTCCAGCGCCGATGGTACTGCCCGGGCAACCGGGTGGGAGAGTAGGTCCGCGCCGGAAAACTTTTTATTCCTCGGTAGCTCAATGGTAGAGCGCCCGGCTGTTAACCGGGTGGTTGCAGGTTCGAGTCCTGCCCGAGGAGCCAAGGGCGGCCCGGGGAACATCCCCAGGCCGCTTCGTTTTACGGTCCCGAGAGCATGACCAATCGACCGGTTTGAACCGCCTGCCCTCCTCCCCCTCGCCTGGGGCTTCCAGATGTTGTTGTTGCTCCCATGAGAAGGACACCTTGCCGTTCTAGCGAAGTGCTTTACGGCGCGGGCGAAGCCGCGGGCCCATAGGCTACGCCCGCTGGAGTTTCCAATATTTACTAGCCAAAGGGGGAAAACGCATGAAGGGCCACATTCGTACCCGGTTGATGAGCATCGTGCTCGTCGCGTTGCTCATCGCCCTGTCCGCCGCGACGGTGTTCGCCCAGCGGACGCAGTTCATCAGCATTGCTACCGGTGGCACGGCCGGCACGTATTACCCGCTGGGCGGGGCCATGGGCGAGATCTTCAACCAGAACGTGCCGGGCGTGAACGCGAGCGTCCAGGCGACGGGTGCGTCGGTCGCGAACGTCAACATGATGGCGCAGGGCCAGGTCGAGCTTGCCCTGATCCAGAACGACATCGCCTTCTACGCGGCCAACGCGCAGGAGATGTTCCAGAACCGCATCGGCAACCTTCGGGGTATCGCCACGCTGTATCCGGAAGTGATCCAGCTGGTGGCCCGGGCCGACGCTGGGATCAGCTCCGTGGCTGATCTGCGCGGCAAGCGGGTAGCCGTGGGCGACGCCGGCTCCGGCACCGAGGCAAATGCCCGCCAGATCTTGGCTGCGGCCGGGCTGAGCTACAATGACATCACCGTTCGGTACTTGTCGTTTGCCGAGGCGTCCAGCAACCTGCGGGACGGCCACATCGAGGCTGCCTTCGTGACGGCCGGCATCCCCACCGCCGCCATCCAGGACATCGCCGCCCAGCGGGACATCGTCATCGTGCCTATCGGCGCTGATCTTCTGGCGAGCCTGCGGGCCGATTATCCCTTCTACACCGGGGTGACCATCCCCGGCGGCACGTACCGGGGCGTGGACGGCGACGTCGACACGGTGGCCGTCAAGGCCATGCTCGCCGTGCGCGCCGATCTCAGCGAGGACCTGGTGTACAACCTGACCAAGGCGCTGTTCGAGAACTTGGACCGGATGGCCGCCGCTCACGCCGCGGGCCGCCTGATCAGCCTGGACGGCGCCCAGGACGGCATGCCCATCGAGCTGCACCCCGGCGCCGCCCGGTACTTTGCGGAGGTTGGCCGGTAATCGGCGGGTTGCTGACCGTGGGCCTGCGGCAGGCGGGTGCCACGGCCATGGCTCAATTTAGCGGCAAGCCGGAATCGATGGGGGAGCCTTTAGGCTCCCCCATCGCGACCTGGCCTTGGGAGCGTTGCCACAAGCCGCGGGCCCGCCGGCTGTGGCCGCTCCCGATGTTGGTGCTTGCGGCCGTCGCCGCGTTTTTCGCGGCTGGAGCCCGGGCCGCGGAGCCCTCCCAAGACGCTGTGGCGCTGTGCGTGCAGGTGCTGGACGCCGGCGATCCGGCGGGACCGGCGCTGTTGCAGGTGCCCCTGGCAGACCGCAAGACGCGGTTTGGTATCGTCTTCCGGCATTCGGTGGAGCGCAGCCCCGTGTTCGAGTGGTTCGTGCCGGCCGAGCCCGTCACGGACGGGCTTGTTTTGGTGGCTACCGAGTACGAGTCTTTCGGGGCGGGACTGCCGACGGAAGCCCCGCCCGGTGCCCGGTTTCACCGCGAGGACGACCGCTTTATCATCGACGGCCTCGCAGTCACGGTGTCGCAGCTCGCACTCCGGCCGATGCCGTGGACGGAGCACCGGCTCCTTGTGGAAGGAATGGCGTATGATTTAAGCGGGCTGGCCGCTCCGGGCATGCCCCTGTTGGTCCGGGTCGTGCCGGCGGAGCCGTGCATGGGACATTGACGAACCCGGCCGCGTTGAACCGAGAACGTTAGGACTGACGAGAAGGAGGCGCCGCCGTTGACCACTC